>JGI1358J11329_10000017_pt1 | contig 188635 bp, 148 predicted proteins | sample Subgroupgradi54m_FD_11329 | JGI IMG/M metagenome (IMG submission 11329)
AAATAATTTCATTGCCCGATGGTGAAATGGTATCACACCGCCCTTTGGAGGCGAGGTTCCTGGTTCGAATCCAGGTCGGGCAGCCATTTGACACTCCCAAGCGAACCTGTTTTCTGCCCCTACCCGAAGCCCCTACACCGGGGTTTTCTTCCTTGGGAATATCAGGTCCGTTGTCGTTATCATCATGAGGCGGTGGTGTCCAATCAGGCGGGTTCTTGAGGTCAATCTTCATTTCGGGCAGGTCTCCCCAAAATTTAATGGTGATCTTGGTAGGAGTGTAGGTCACTTCTTTTACGAGCAGCATAATGAGATTTCTCTTTTCCTCAAACGGAAAAGTCTCGAAAACATGCGGAAACTCGCGAAAGAGTTTCGTGAAGTTTTCCACGTCAATAACATGCTGGCTCAGATGGTGCATATTAGTATTGATGCGGTGGGTCTCATTTTCTAAGGTTTCTTTTGTGGTCTCTAAATCGGTCATTTCCTCGGAAATTGAATGGCGTCTTTTTTCGGACATATTGTTCTCAGATTTGATGAAATCTATAAGCTGCCGCAAATCCTTGTTAATTTTTACAAGCTGGACCTCTATGGCCTCTTTCTCTTTCTGTAAGGGTGCAAGACCCTTTTTAGCCGTCACATTGGCCTTTTCAATGGATTTCCTTAAAAGTTTTTCGTCTTGTCCCAGTTTCTTAAATTCGCTTATCAGAAAATTTTCCAATTCATCGCCGGGCATGGTGCGGATGGTGCAAGCGCCTTTGCCTTTGAGGATGGCCTCTACGCAGCGGTAATAGAGATAAACTTTCCCGCCCTTTCTTTTTGAAGAATTGGTCATCATGCTCCCGCAGTTTCCACAACGAAGGAGCCCCTGGAAAAGCATTTCGTATTTATTCTGCTTAAATGTTTTTCTCATATCACGATTAGTCACGAGAATATTTTGCACGCCTTCCCAAGTTTTTAGATTAATAATCGGTTTGTGCTCACCGTCGAAAATGTATTCTTTACCGCTCTTATTATCCGTGAACCGGATTTTTCCAATATAAAGGGGATTGGCAAGAATATTCGAGATTTTCTTTTTGTCGAATTTGATACTGCCAGAGGCCTTCTTCCCTTTGACGTAAAATTTCTTTGTGCGGTATCCCAATTCGTTTAATTTTTTGCTGACCGACCCCATGGACCCAAGTTGGGGATAAAGCTCAAAGCACTGACGTATAATTTTTGCTTCTTCGGGATTGATGAATAGTTTTTTCTTTTTGGAATCATAACCAAGAGGAACATGACCGCCGCAATACATTCCTTTCCTTGCCATGGCAAGGCGCTTATCGTAAGTGCGTTCTTGGGCCATTTCACGTTCGAATTGGGCGAATTCCAGCATGATGTGAAGAAGCAGCCGGCCCGAGGAAGAAGTTGTATCAAAATGTTGAGTAGTGGAAACGAAGGTAGCATTGCTTTGATTAAAAATCTCAAGAAGGGTATAGAAGTCTTTATGGCTTCTTGTCAGGCGGTCGATTTTGTAGACAACAATCACCTGAATATGCCCTCGCTTAATATCCTGGAGCATCTGTTTGAGAGCAGGGCGGTTTAATGTCCCTCCAGACTGGCCGGAATCCTCATAAGATTTAAAGAGTCTCCAACCCATTGATTTCTGGCTCTTGATGTAGTTGAGGGCGCTGTCGCGCTGGTTATCCAGGGTGGAATAGGTTTGTTTGACTGCCCGCTCATCGACTGAGACGCGGGTATAGACGGCGCAGTTAATAAACTTCGTTGAGTTCGGTTTAGGGTGCATGGTATAATAATAGCTAATGGTGGGCCGAAAAGAAAGGAATTTAATCTGAAAGTCATAGAGCAATCCATGGGGAAAAGAATTGATGCGGTCGTATGATTAACATACTATGGACGAAGTTGAGAAGGAAAAGGTCGCGGTAGATTTTTGTTCTTTCTTTCCTCTTGGACTTACACAGTGATCTCATTTTTCCCATGGGCTTAAAACAGAAAATAATCGAGAGAGAATGAATCTTAAATTCAAAAAAATCCTGGATTGTACTTAATTTTGAAATCGCTTAACCGATTTTTTACTTTAAATTTTTTTTGAGAATGGAAACCAAATGGACCCTACGACCGTAAAAGAGCCGCCGTTTGATGAGGAATTAATCAGACAATTCCTTGAATATCCGGAAGGATATGGCTTGGATTTCAAACGGGTTTCCGGGAAGATGGTTCATAAAGCTCTCGAAACCGTTACTGCTTTTTCAAATACGGAAGGCGGTATTTTGGTTTTGGGTCTGGATGATCCGGAAAAAGCAGAAGCCGCCAAGCGTATTTACGGACTTCAAGAGAATCCTTCGGCCGTCGATGAATTCCGTCGCAAAGTCCGTTCTCATATCACGCCAGAAATTTCGGGAATTTCTTTTATTGAAATAGGCTGTACCCTCAACACAGGAGCAAAAGGCTCTATTCTTTTTGTTAAAATTCCGAAATCTGGCCAGATGCATTCGATCCTTGAAGGTGGAACTTTCGTTCGTATGCAGAAAAGCGATAGACAGCTGACGGCTGCTGAAATTACAGCTTTGAGCTTTGCCAAAGGAGTCGTCACGGCCGAGAGCGAATGGGCAGAAGTTGATTTTGAATTGCTTGATACTCCTCTCTGGAAAGAATATTTCCGGCACCGGCGCTTAAGCGGTTCGATTAACGATGCCCTGCTGAGAATCGGACTGGCGAAGAAACGGGATGGGAAAATCGTGCCTTTAAAAGCGGCTGTTCTTCTTTTTGCCGATGACCCTTCCGGTCTCATAGGCGGGAAGTGCGCGATCCGCATTTTTCGCTATTCGGGAATGGGAATCAGCCATGAGGCCACGCCGAATTTGATGAAGAAGCCAAAAACAATTGGTGGACCCCTCATCCGGCAGATTGAGGATGCAATGGAATACATTAAATCAGAAATTGCCTCCGGAGTTATGATGAGTAAATCCGGTTTTAAAACGATTCATAAATATCCTGAAAGGGTCATTAAAGAAGCCATCACAAATGCAGTTATTCACCGTGATTATCATATTCAACGGGATATTCATGTCAGAATTTTTGACGATCGGATTGAAATTGAAAGTCCGGGCCTGTTCCCCGGCACAATTACTCCCGGCAATATTCGTAATGAAGGATCTGTAAACCGGAATTCTCTTCTTGTCAGTCATTTGCGGGAATTTCCCGATCCGCCTAATTTAGACGCCGGTGAGGGAGTACGTATGATGTTCAACGTTATGCATCAGATCGGCCTTTATGACCCGATTTATTTGACGAAGCCGCCGCTTTCGCAAGAAGCCGTGATAGTTTGTCTTTTTAATGAGGAGCGTCCATCGCTTTGGGATCAGGTCAGCGTTTTCATAGATAAACATGGACGCATTGCAAATCGTGATCTTTGTCAATTGGGAGAGATCGACACGCTACGCGCATCGAAATTTCTACGTCAATGGGTTAAAAAGGGTCTTTTAATTATTGAGAATCCAGAAGCCTCGAAAAAATCCACTGCTTATACAAAGCCCGGAGTCGAAAAGGAATTGCCCTTATTATCCTTCCAAAAAGATAATAAAGAGTAGAATCATCCTAACTCCTTTTATTTTAATCAGTTAGATCAATTCTTATTATCTCCGCGTAAAGTATTTCTTCTTATATAGTTGACAAGTTAATAGTTTATATATAAACTAATATCAGGATTAAATATGAGAGCAAAGAAACCACACAAATTTGATTACTCGATGAGCGTTAACCGAGAAGCATTAATTAGTATCATTAAAACCTCGTCTATGCTCTTGCGTCTTTCCGCCCGATTCTTCGCGCCTTTCAAAACCACAGATATTCAATTTAACATCCTGATGATCCTAAAAAATTCTGACCAGGAAGGAATCAGCCAGCAGGAGCTTAGCGAGAAATTAGTAGTCACCAAATCAAATGTTGTAGGGCTTGTGGACCGGATGGAAAAGCAGGGGTTGGTTGAAAGAAGACCTCATCCCACTGATAGACGGTTCAACAGGATTGTGATCACAAAGAAGGGGAAGGAGCTCGTTGAAAAAGTGGAGATTCATTATTACGAAGAAGTCGATCGGATGATGGCTGGGATTTCAGAATCTGAAAAAAGATTGATTGTTGAAGCGACGGTTAAAGTCAGGGAATATTTAAATAAATGTGAGAGGGATGGCGCTCATGAAAAATAAAAATAAGACAGCTGGTTTTTTGAGCGTCCTTCGGAATCCTGATTTTTTGAAACTGTGGCTGGGGCAAATTATTTCCTATGTGGGAGATAGGATCACGCAAATCGCACTGCTGGGCTGGCTGATTGCTTCCGGCCAGAAGACTGGAACCGAGATGGCGCATATTACTTTCTTCAATATGCTTCCAGGTTTCATTTTTGGGCAAATAGCGGGAGCTTTCGCGGATCGTTTGCCGCGCAAAACAGTAATGATTGTAAGTGATGTTTTACGTGCTGTTCTTATTTTTATGATCGCTTTATTTGTAACGCGCCAGCAAGGGTCTTCCTTGATTGTCTATTTTCTCGTTTTTCTATCAGGACTTTGCACAGCATTTTTCTACCCCGCGAAATTATCTATTATTCCCAATCTCGTAAAGGTTGAAGAGCTCCAAGCCGCGAATGCTCTGAGTACCGTCACTGGCATGGTGGCCACTCTTTTAGGAACTTACTTTGCTGGAGTCTTAATTGAACGATTTGGTCTTTCGAGCGGTTTTTTTGTCAATGGAATGACATATGTAATTTCGGCTGCAGCCATTTTGTGGATTCACTATAAGCCCCAGCCTATTAATATTTCGCCAGCTCATAGTATTCCTCTGAATGTTTTTCAGGATTTTCAAGGAATAGTGAAATATTTGAAAGCCCATCGCCGGGGTTGGAATCTTATTCTTCTCTCTACGTTTTTATCTTTGCTCTCCTCATTTTTTTATATTTCGTTGACGGTTCTTGCTGTGGATTATTTCAAGCTTGGAACCGAAGGTGTCGGAAAGCTTCTGACTATGCTAGGCGTTGGAATGATAGTAGGAGCTTTTGCTGCAATTATTTTAAAAAAGTGGTTTAAAGCTGTCGATTTGCTTGGGATATCTTTTTTAGTAATCTTTTTCACAACTTTGACTGCGGAAAGTGTTCACACCTTTGCGATGGCATGGGTTTGGCTTATCTTTCTGGGCGCCGCGAACTCAATAATTATGGTTATCGCGGATACGCTGCTTCAAAGAATTACGCCAGACCGTTTTCGCGGGAAAGTTTTTGGTTTTCGGTCGGTTTTGACCAATGCCGCATTTCTATTATCACTTCTTGGGGTAAGTGAGATCCTGAACTTTACGTCTCCCTTCGCTGTTTTTAAAGCACTTGCATTAATTAGCCTTATTTTGGCGTTTGTTATTTTGTTTGTTGAGCGAAAGCTTGTCCATTATTTAACCCGTTCTTTTTGCAATGCAATATTGAAAACTTTTTTTGCTTTTGAGGTCGAGGGGGAAGAGCATTTTCGGTATCAAAGTAAGACAATTTTAGCTGGCAATCATACGGGGTTTTTAGACAGCCCTATTCTTGTTGCTGCCTCAAAGCGGCCCGTTAAATTTTTAGTTGCTCAGTCGGTATTTAGCTGGCCTTTGATAGGGAGGCTTGTTAAAGCCGCTGGTGTTATTCCTGTTGTTAAGGGAAAGGGGCGCGAAGCCATTGCTCAAGCTGTTAATGCCCTCCAAACGGGAAAAGCGGTTGGAATTTTCCCTGAAGGTAAATTATCGACTGATGGCAAAATTGGTAAATTCCACCGTGGTGTTGCGAAGCTTCATCTTGAATCAAAGGCACCGATCGTGCCCTTTGTGATCCAGGGTGGATACGAAGCTTGGCATTGGGGGCAAGCATTGCCAAAATTCAGAAAAATAATCCTTCAATTTGGTCAGCCCATAGAAAACTTTGATGGGAGTGAAGAAGATTTGGTTGAAGAAGTGCGTTCGCGCGTGGAGTTTATGAAAGAGGCCTTAGAGCGCCGTGAGCGATCCAAAAACAATCAGGTCTATATGGATAGCGTTCTTTCTTTGATTCAAATGAAATCAGATATTTATGGAGCTCGCACAGCTCTCTCAATGAAAGAAGGTAATCGTTGGAATAAAGTCAGTTATATTGAACTTTCAAGAAAAGCCAAAGATCTTTCTAATTATTTGATTGAGAAAAATATAAAGCGTAGTGATCGTATAGCGATACTTTCTGAATCAAGGCCAGAGTGGGGCATTGTTTTTTTTGCCGCAATGCGCGCTGGAGCTGTATTAGTACCTCTAGATATTAAGCTAACTTCAACGGAACTTGTTTCTATTCTTTCCGATGCAGAACCCCGTATTCTTTTCATTTCAAGTGATTTTGTTGAGACAGCAAGATTACTCAAGCCCCTAATCTCCTCACTGGAAGAAATCGTTGTCCTAACTCCAGATAAAAGTAATGATTTTTCCTATTATGAAACACTTAAATCGAAAACCGAATTTGAAGGTAGGGATCGAGATCAGGACGAAACGGCTCTTATTATTTACACGTCGGGGACAACGGGCAACCCGAAAGGTGTAATGACAACATTCGGCAATCTTGTGTTTCAAGTCCGGAATTTTGAAACCCTAATGAACCTTGGTTTAAATGATACTTTTCTCTCTATCCTACCCATGAATCATCTCTTAGAACTCACTGGTGGATTTTTAGGAGTTCTTCATGCCGGAGGAAGGATTTGTTATTGCGAAAGTCTCTATCCTCAAGAGATTGCCGCAATCATGAGAGAAAAGAAGATTACTTATATGATTACAGTGCCGATTTTTCTCAAAGTGCTCAAGGGAAGCATTGATAAAGAGATCCGTCGGTTAAAGGGTAGCAATAAGATTCTTTATGATTTTTTTTGCGGTATAGCTGGCTATATACCTGGACATCTGAAGAAAATCCTCTTCCATAAGATTCATGTTCAATTCGGCGGTAGATTCAAAGGTTTTATTGCAGGCGGAGCTCCTCTTGATATAGAGGTAGGCAGATTTTTTAATCGTATAGGCATTCCGGTTTACCAAGGTTATGGACTTACAGAAACGAGTCCTGTGATCACGGTAAATTGGCCGGGCAATAACCGGCTTGGTTCAGTAGGAAAACCTCTTTCAGGTGGGTACGTTAAAATTCTGAAATCAGATGAAAACCAAGAAGAAGGAGAAATCTTGACCAAGGGCCCTCATGTTATGAAGGGCTATTTCAAAAGGGCTGATCTTACGAGTGAGGTTATTGATGAGCAACGTTGGTTTCATACCGGCGATCTTGGAAAAATCGATAAAGATGGCTTTCTCTACATAACAGGAAGAATTAAAAATTTAATTGTATTGAGTGGCGGGAAAAAAGTACATCCTGAAGAAGTTGAGATAGCTCTTTCACAAAGTGATGCAATCAAAGAAATTTGTGTTCTGGGAAAAAAATCAAAAGTAGGAGCTAAAGAAGGAACAGAAGAGGTCGTGGCGGTAATTGTACCTTCGGATCTTCTGAAACGGAAAGCCGAAACACTTGAAAAAGTGACCGAAAAGATCGGAGAAGAAATAAAGCGTCTCGGCCAAAACTTAGCTACTTATAAGAGACCAAGCCGAATTTTTATTCATCCTGACGAATTGCCAAAAACAGCAACGCGAAAAATTAAAAGACCGCTTGTTCTTAAATGGCTGGAAAACGAGGAGGCTTCTGTATGAACGGTGCTGTACTGGTTCTTTATTATCTTGATTTTCTTTTGATTGGACTTCTCCCTAAGATTTTCTTCAAAAAGGATGGTGAATTAAATTTTATGTGGTGGCTTACAGCGTCACCATTTCTTCTTTGCGCTATTTTTATTGCACTTTCTTTCATGGGATTGTGGGCACCTATTACGGGCTACAATACGCTCGGCACAAAACTTTTAGGAATTCTTTCAATCCCGCTAAGCATTATCTCAGTGATGCTTATAGCATTCACCTTTGGGACACACCGAGTTCCTATCGCTTTATGGCATCAAAAAAATGATGCTCCTCAGCACATTGTCACATTTGGAGCTTATGAAAAAATCAGACATCCTTTTTACTCATCATTTATCATAGCCTTTGTAGGGGCCTTGCTTTATTGCCCACACTGGGGGACGCTTTTAACACTTATATGTGGGGTCATCATTCTGACTTATACTGCAAAACAAGAAGAAGAAAAATTTCTCACGTCACAATTTGCCGAAGAGTACGCAAATTACATGAAAAAGACGGGGCGGTTTTTCCCGAAGTGGAGTAAGCCATGAAAGAAGTATTTGTAAATAATTTCACGTTTTCTTTAGGGGATCATTGCTATTCTGTTGAAGAATCTGCTGCTAATAATCGTACGCTTTCTGAGGCGTCAGTGTTAAAAGAAGCCGGTTTTAAAACTCATTATATTTGTGATCCTCAAACCACAGCCTATGATCTCGCGAAAAAAGCCTGTGAAAAAATTCGACCCATCTTAAAAGATGTTAATGCCATTATTTATTCTGCTTGTATACCCTTAAATTGCAATGTCGGGAAATTAGAAAATTTCCAAAAAACTCGAGATGTAAAACATTTGATGGATTTTCCAGCTAGTCATCTTCAATGCGACTTCCAGATGGATAATGCTTGGGTTATAGGTCTAAACCAGCAAGCGTGTACCGGGATGCTGGGTTCACTGCTTCTCGCAAAGTCACTAATTGAAAGCAAAGACGCGCAACGTGTTCTCTGCCTTACGGCTGACCGTTTTCCAGAGTCAGCTATCTATGAGCAATCTTATAATCTTATTTCTGATGGTGCAGCGGCCTGTATGGTCACAACAGACCCCCAGGGTTATAGACTTATTGCGTCTCATGGCATTACAAATGGGGCCATGGCCTTAGCTTCTGATGACGAGGCTGTAGGAAGTTATTTCAATTATACAAACCGTGTGATTCAAGAAACTTTGGTAAAAGCGAACATGAACATCAAAGATATTCATTGGATTATATCGCAAAATATGAATATAAAAGCTTGGCAGATTCTAGCAAGGCTTCTTCATTTCGATTTCGAGAGAGTATGTTTCCCAACTCTCCCAGAAGTAGGGCATCTCATAAGTGGCGATAATATTCTTAATTTAAAGCATGTGACTGAGGAAGGTAAAATTCAAAAAGGTGAACGGACGCTTCTCGTCATGGCAGGATATGGGTTGAATTGGCACGCGACCATTCTTGAAAGGATTTAAAAATGGAGAAATTTGCTAAGATGATGGAGAAACTTTGTGAAGCCTCTCGCCGAGACTATGCAAACCCTTATGACTTGAAGTGGCCTGAGACTTTAGATCAAAATCAATGGTGTTTTTCGCCGGAACTCATTTCCATTTATGGGACAGATGTTTACGATAAGCTCAGTGAAGCTGACAAAAAAAGACTCAGCTTTTATGAAGCAGTCAATTTTTTCAGCTTAAATATTCATGGTGAAAAACCCCTCTCAGAAGGACTTGCCCACCGACTTTACTCTAAAAGGAATATTTCTCTCTCGCCTTATCTACATCATTTCTTGGATGAAGAGAATAAGCACATGATTTATTTTGCAAGCTTTTGCCTTCGTTACGCTTTTAAAATTTATCCCGACAAGAAAATGAGTATTCCCCAAGAGTATGTAGCGGGGGAAGAGGACTTCCTTTTTTTTGTAAAGGTCTTGATCTTCGAAGAAATTGTAGATATTTTCAATATCCGGATGTCTCGAGATGAGCGCCTTGTGCCAATTGCTCGGGAAATCAACCGGTTACATCACCGTGACGAATCTCGCCATTTAGTATTCGGACGTGAGATTGTTGTGAGCCTTTTCAAGGAATATAAAGATCAATGGAGTAAAGAAACCCTTCAAAAGATCCGTATTTATCTCGCTCAGTATCTCCTCGCGACATGGAAAGAGTACTTCAACCCTGAAGTTTATAAAGACTTAAATATCTCAGACGCTTATGATCTCACCGATCGATTTTTTGATAGCCCAGTATGTAGGACTCGCCGCATAGAAATTTCAGCGAATTGCATTAGCTTTCTTCTTAAAAATGGAATCTTAGAAAAGGAGCCGTCCTTATGAATGAACAAGAAGTAAAATTATCGCTTAGAAAATGGATAATAGAAAAAAATGGCAAGATCCAGTCTGAGGATTTGAAGCCCGACACTCCGATCATAGAACAAAGGATCATCTCATCTCTTCAAATCATGGATTTGATTTTGTTTTTGGAAAAACTTCGAGGAAATGCAATCGATGTGGAGAATTTGAAACCAGGAGTATTTCGGACTATCGATATTATTTATAGTAACTTTTTTAAGGGGAACCCGAATGGGAAGAATTAAGGTAATGGAACTAAAGGATTACCGCTGGATGTCCAATGGGCAGTCTGTTTTTTCTGGACCTCTTCTCCAATTATTCTTCCGCTTAGATGAGCTATTTCTTAATTGGGCAAAAGAAATTAAAGCGAAAGAATTCCTTTTCCCAACTTTTGTTCCCACTTTGGAGTTGAAGAAGCTTGACTATTTCCACTCATTTCCACATCTAATTACTTTTCCTGTAACGTTGGACCAAGATGAGGAGAATTTAAAGCGATTTTCAGGAAGCAAAATGTGCAATGCTGATGGAGCCATCCATTTAACAAAAACCTCTCCCATTAAAAGTGTGCTTAATCCCGCAGCCTGTTATCATTTTTATATGGAATTTCAAAATAATAAGCTTGAAGGACCTCTCTATTTAACGACAAGGGCGGCATGCTTCAGACAAGAGAAACAATACATTCCCCTGCAGCGGCAATGGCATTTCTCTATGCGTGAAATCGTGTGCCTTGGAACCGCCGATGAGGTGAAATCATTTCTCTCAAAATTTCAAACTCAATTGGAGTCATTTTTTAAAGCAATTCAACTTCCTATTCAGTTTCAGAATGCGACAGATCCCTTTTTTAACCCTTCTCGCAATCCAAAATATCTTTTACAGAAGTTAGATCCCGTAAAAACAGAGATGGTTTACGATGGCCATCTTGCTATCGGCTCTCTTAATTTCCATAGAAACTATTTTGGAGAGGCTTTCCAAATAAGCCGAAATGGCGAGGATGCTTTTTCGGGTTGTGTTGCTTTTGGCCTTGAGCGTTGGATTTATGCTTTGCTTAATCAATTTGGAAGTGATGAGCCGGATTGGCCGGAGGTTTTAAAATAGGTCATGAAAAATATTCTTATAACAGGAGCTGATGGATATTTGGGGCGACGTCTTACCTTGCATTTTTTAAATCAAACCGGATATCGTCTTCATCTCTGGATGCGCGCTGATAACCAAGATGAGTTTGAATCTAAAACAAATAGGTTAAATCAAATTATCCCTGATGTGGACAAGCGCTGTCAGCTTTATTACGGGGATCTTATTAATGAAAATCCTTTTGATTCAGTTGATTTGAAAGAGCTGGACTCCATTATTCATTCTGCTGCCGTGACAGATTTTAATGTTCCGCGTGAGAAAGCATTGCAAGTGAATGTTGAGGGGACTAAAAAAGCTTTAGAATTTGCCAGCCGCTTCGCCTCCTTAAAACAATTTATACTCATTAGCTCAGTCTACGCAGCCGGACTTAAAAAAGGACTCGTCAAAGAAGAAATTCTAAAAGATCAAGAGGGTTTCTCCAACCATTACGAATGGTCTAAATGGGCTTCTGAAGACTTGCTTGTTAAAAGTTTTCAGAATATCCCTTGGAAGATTGCCCGCGTTGCAACGATCATCTGCGACCGAGAAGATGGGTGTGTTGAGCAGCAGAACGCTTTCCATAACACACTCAAACTTTTTTACTACGGATTACTTTCTCTCATGCCAGGTAATCCAGATACAACCTTATATTTTTTGACCGGAGACTACACCGTATCTACGATTGGTTCAATTTTGGAGAAAGGCCAAGCTAAAAAAGTTTATCAGGTCGTTCATCCTAAAGAGGAATCTATTACTCTAGGGCAACTCGTAGAGATTGCTTTTGATGTTTTTAGCCAGAATGAGGACTTTAAAGTTAGACGGATCATGAAACCCCTTTTTACAGATACCGAAGCTTTTAATCTTTTGGAGCAAGGCATCCATTCATTTAGTTCCGGGATTGTCAATCAAGCCGTATCCAGTATCAGTCCTTTCGCTCGACAGCTTTTCTATGAGAAAAAGTTTGAGAGTCGGAATACGCAAAATGTATTAAGTGACGTTCGCATATGGGATTTTAAGAAAATTGTTAAAAACACTTGTGAGTATTTAGTAAAGACAAAATGGGGCAGAATGGCCGCTCACCATGTGGAATAATCAAAAAATTTCTAAAGAAATGAGTTTATCGCTTCAGATTGAAACAGCAATAGCAGTCTGTGAGACTCCTTGCTCTGAGACAGAATTAAGCGATTGCGAAAAAGAAAGGTTTTTAAACCTAGGAAGTGCGGCCAGAAAATTAAGTTGGCTTAGAGGACGTGCGGCATTAAAGCAACTTCTTCAATATTACGGAGAAAAAAAAGACACATCTCGAGTCGTATTTCCTAATCCCAACTATTCATTAACTCATAGTGGAAGGTATGCAATTGCAGCAGGCTGCAAAAATCCAAATCAAGGAATCGGAATTGATTATGAGGTGGACAGATATCCTCGCAATGAGGCCATGCGTTTTTTTCTTACATCAGATGAGATGGACTCGATAAATAATTTGAGCGAATCATCTAAAAAAAACCATCTTTTAAGACTGTGGACTGTGAAGGAAGCGCTGTTTAAGTCGAACCTTGAAAACAGTAACACATGGTATACGGAATATGTTTTAAAGAATCCTCTCGATATTGTAGGGGAGGCCTTTTGGCCTGTTTCTGATAAACAGTTCAGGTATGCTTCTGTAAAAACGGAAAAAGGTTATATTTCCATGGCAATTCATAAAGGACTCTAAAATGGATGAAAATGAAAAGTGGATTTTGAGCTTTTATCGGACTTCGGAGATTACCGGAGCCTTGTTCTTTGGTCGCTTAGCCAAAGGGATGAAGCCGGGGCCTATACAACGCGATATGACCAAACATTTTTCAGATGAATCTTTGCATGCTTGGTACTGGCAAAAATGTCTTGAGGATTTGAATGAAAAACCCATTAAAATGAGAGAGAGTTACCAGGATCAGTATCTTGAAGCTGCTGGAATGCCTGTAAATATTATGGAAGTATTAGCAATTACGCAAATCTTCGAAAAGCGTGTCATTCAACAGTATGCTATACACAGTCAAGCGCCAGACTTGAATCCTCTCATCCGGAACACTTTTGAGAAAATTATGCAGGATGAAAAGTGGCACATTGAATGGGTCGGCAAAGCATTAAAAGAATTAGAGTCTGAATATGGAAAAGAGCTTATTGAGCAGACGATTAAAAAATTTTCGAAGGCAGACAAAGAGGTTTATGAAAAAACTTTAGATGAGCATGAAGAACGGTTGCGGAAAATTCTTAGTATAAGGAAGAAATAGTATGATTTTAAATCGAGAGTCATTCAAAGAGAAAATGGCTGCTTTTCTCAAGATTAAGGCAACCAAACTTACAGATGAAGCCGTGTTGACTGATCTTGTTACTGAATCATTTATATTAGTTGAGATGGTAATAGAGCTCCAAGAGGAGTTTTCCGTCAGATTGGTTCAGGAAGATCTGAAGCATGTTAAAACATTCGGTGATCTTATCCGGGTTTTTGAAAGCCATGCGAAATAATAAACTTTCGAGTATGAAAGCTCCTTTTGAAAACATTGAGATTTGCACAACAGACGGAATATGTCTGCAAGCGAATCATTATGTGCGAGGCAACTCTAAAGTTATTATTGTGGCTCATGGGTTTTACCAGAATAAAGACACCAAAATATTTCGGAGTATAGCTGAGAGTTTCCTGCCTGATTTTGATGTCATCTCGATCGATTTCAGAGGGCACGGAAAAAGCAAAGGTTTTTTTACTTTAGGAGCAAAGGAGGCGGAAGACTTGATCTGTTTCCTTAAATTTGCTCACGCCCGATATAAAAAAATCGGTGTGATTGGATTCTCTTTAGGCGCAGCGACTTCAATCATTGCTGCGGGCCAAACGGATTTAATTCATAGCCTCATTGCGGTTAGTCCGCCGACAACATTTTGGAAAATCGATTGCCATTTTTGGACAAAGGAAGCTGTTGTTAACTTAATAGACAATTTGTCTCCGAACGGTCATGGGAAAGGAGTTCGTCTTGGCAATCCTTTCTTGAGGAAGCCTAAACCGATTGAACATATTGACCGATGCAAGGCTCCTGTGCTTTTCATTCACGGTGCACGCGATTGGCTTATAAGGCCAAATCATAGCCAAAAACTTTATTCCAAAGCGAAAGAACCGAAAAGATTAAAAATCATTGAAGATGGATTTCACGCAGAAAGAATTTTTGAAAAATTTCCGAGCGAGTTCAAAAATGGGACTGTCACGTGGTTCAATGAAACGCTCTAGGTGTTGTTGGCAGCGCATCACGGGATAAAGTGCTAATTCTGATTTTGAGGTTTTTGATTATAAAAAAAGCGGGATTTTATAATTTAAATCAGGATTAATCCGGTGTACTTTTAAGACAAATCAACAGTTTTCATTAGGATGGTGAATGATACAGCAGATATTCGGGGAAATTGATTTTCTATGAAAAAAGGCATTTTATTTATTTTATCTCTGTTTCTCACTTTTTATGTCGCTACAGCTATTGAAACGTGGGGAGTTTCAAAAAACAGAAAAAATGTTACGGATTTCAAAGTGGTCACTATGCCTCGGCAGACAACAACCGCCGTTCCAACTGCCACAATCGATCCCAATATCTTTGTCAAAGCGAGTGTCGATAAGCCCGAAGCTTATTTAAACGAACAAATTATTTTGAAGTATGATTTGTATACTCGTTACGACACAAGGTATGAAGGCTTTGTGAAAGAAGGCCGTTTGCGTGGATTCTGGCTGGAATATAAGGAAACTGACAAGAATGTTCCGAGAGAAACAATTCAATATGAAGGAAGGAAATTCGTTAAAGCCACAATTAGAGAAATAATTCTGTCTCCTATTGCGCCAGGGAAATATACCATCGAGCCTGGAGCAGTGAGAGTTTCCGTTGTTAAAGAATCTGGTGAACGGCAAGAAATGCAACTTAAAGCAAAACCAATCGAAATCATCGCAAAAGATTTGACGGGGACTGAAGAAAATAAAGGGCAGAAAAAGACAGGCGCCTCTATTTTTCCTGCCGAAGAATCGAACGATATCCAATCTTCACCAAATTTCAATGACGGCAAACCTGGATTAATGATCCTGTTAGACGTTTCAGGTTCAATGCTCGCAGAAGACCTCCAGCCCGGCAACCGTCTTGCAGTAGCAAAGAATGCATTAAAAACATTTATGAATGCGAAGCCGAATATCAGAATCGGCGTCAAAGTCTTTGCAAAAGAAGTTGTAACAGTTGCTCCTTTGACTGATGGAACAAAGAAATCACTTCAAGAGATTGAAAATGTCCAAGTGGGAATGGTTAAGGATGGAACAGCCATTGGAGATGCCCTCTTGGCGGGTGTTAAAGAACTTAAAAAGAACCCAGCCAGAAAAAATATCATTGTTCTGCTCAGCGATGGGGCAAACAATGCGGGGCATATAGATCCTTTGACCGCTGCCGATTTTTCCAAACAAGACAATATTGCTATTTATGCTATTGGGATAGGGAAAGACGGCCTTGTCCCTTTCCCTATAAACGATCCGGTGTTAGGAAAAAGGTATGTTAATGCGGAAGTCAACGTTGATGACGAAACGCTTGGTGAAATTGCAAGTGTGACCGGCGGCAAATTTTTCAAGGTGGTTGATGCAAATCAATTAAAGGATGCATTTGATTTCATAGGGATTGTTTTGACAAGAATTTATAAGGAATCCGCCTCAAATCGGTTATAAACAAACCCGATTTTTATAATTTCTAATCTAGGGCGTATCAGGTACTTTTGTAATAGATTAAGAGAGACATTACTTGAGGAGGCAATGTGATAAAATCATACGAGGTTCTTAAAAAAGCAATCGAACGAGTCGGAGTAAAGTCGATTGCGGCAGAGTTGAAACTTTCTGCCCCTTTAGTCTATAAGTGGTGTCAGGAGCCATCCGACAAGGATGATCCTTCCATAGCCGGGGCAATAAACCCGTTGGATCGAATCAAGGAAATTTACGAGAAAACCAAGGATGTCGATCTCATTAGTTGGATATGCCAAATGGCAAACGGCTATTTTGTTGAGAATGAGCTCGTGGATGAGCCGCGCAACGTCCATATTTTTAAAAATATTCAGCGCCTCGTTAAAGAATTTTCAGAAACTCTTGGGAAGATTTCAGAATGCTTTGAAAACGACCAAAAAATCACTCGTCAAGAAGCGGCTCAAATCCGAAAAGAATGGGAAGATTTGAAACGAATTGGAGAAGGATTTGTGTTTGCTTGCGAGCTTGGAAAATTCAATCAACCCCTTAAAGGGAAAGAGAGGAATTAATCATGGGATTACTTGACAAAATTAAAGGTGAATTCATTGATGTTATCGAATGGGTGGATGATACGCCAGATACGCTCGTTTATCGTTACCCTGTTTACAACCGGCTGATTCAGATGGGTTCATCCCTTATTGTGCGAGAATCTCAACTCGCGGTGTTTGTTTATAAGGGGAAAATCGCGGATGTCTATCAACCCGGAAGTTATCAATTGACCACTGAAAACATGCCGGTGATGACGACTTTACAGTATTGGAAAACCGGCTTTAACTCTCCTTTCAAATCAGATGTTTACTTTTTTAACACCCGACAATTTGTGGATTTGAAATGGGGAACTCCCAATATTGTTAATGTGAGAGACCCCGAATTTGGTGCGCTGGCAATTCGAGCTTTTGGACTTTATGCGATGCGCGTTAAAGACCCTCAAAAAATGATGTTGCAAATTAGCGGTACTGCTGATGTATTTCCAGTCTCAAGAATTGAGGGGCAACTTCGGCAACTGATTATCACAAAGTTCTCAGATTTTTTTGCTGAAGCCAAGGTTCCATTTGTAGATTGTGCAGCCAATCTAAATGAATTCTCAGAAAAAATGAAACCTTTGCTCGATCCGGAATTTCAAGACCTTGGTTTGGAATTGAGCAAATTTGTTATTGAGAACGTCTCGGTTCCACCCGAAGTCCAAAGCGTGATCGACAAGAAAGCGGGAATGAAGTTCGTTGGAAAAGATGTTGATGATTATACGAAATTCCAAGTCGGCGATTCCATCAAAGATGCCGCGCAAAATACTGGCGGAGCAGCGGGAGCCGGAGTGGGTGCAGGAATGGGCTTTGCAATGGGCGAAAAGTTAATGAATAATATGAAGCCCAAAGATGGGAATTCACAGAAAATTATGGTAAGGTGTCCCAGCTGTGACCGTCTGAACGAAGAAGGGGCAAAGTTTTGCTCGGAATGTGGAGCAGCATTGACTAAAAATAAAAAATGACATCTATGCAGAAATTGACCTTTAATTGTCCGTCTTGCGGGGCAGAAGTTGTTTTCAAGTCAAGCCTGTCGGTGTATGCAGTTTGTAAATACTGCAGTTCCATGATTGTTCGTCACGATGTTGACGTTGAATCCATCGGCAAAATGGCAACTTTGCCCGACGACATGAGTCCTATCCAAATCGGAACCGAAGGTTCTTACCGTGGAGTCCGATTTAATATTATTGGTCGCATGAAAATAGGATGGGAAGATGGTTCGTGGAACGAATGGTTCATGGTGTCGAATGATGGTCGGAAGGGATGGCTTGCCGAGGCTCAAGGATTTTATGCAGTAAGCTTTGAAGATGATGATGCGCTTAAGACGATTAAGACTGAATCCACGCCAAAGCTTGGCACCTACCTAAAACTAAGCAATCAAAAACTTAAAGTTGTGGATATCAAAAAAGCTACTTGTATTGGAAGCGAGGGAGAGTTGCCTTTTCCGGCTCCTCAAGGGCGCAAAACAACGTCGATAGATTTATTAGGTCCAGCAGGTGAATTTGCTTCGATCGAGATCGAAAGCGAAAAATGGCGAATTTACACAGGACATTACGTTGAATGGAATGATCTTCGTTGTCAAAATCTAAGACCGCTGGAGGGCTGGTGATGGACAAATCACATCCCTCGTCAGGTGCTGTTCCACAACCACCCGAAAAATCTAAAGGTAAGCCTCAAACACTCAAATGTCCTGCCTGCGGCGGCATTGTAACGATTAAAGCAGTAGGTATTACAGTGAGTGCCATATGTGCGTACTGCTCCTCTTTTATTGATGTCGCAAACGAGAACTACCAAATTATCAAGAAAGCTCATGAAAAAATTCGCGAGACTTTGCTTGAACTGGGCGTGAGAGGACGTCTGTTTGGCGTGGAATGGGAAGTTATTGGGTACACTGAAAAAAGAGACGGCAATTGGAGCTGGGACGAGTACTTACTTTACAACCCTTATTACGGATTTCGATTTTTGGTTGAAAATCAAGGTCATTGGAATTTTATCAAAGTCTTAAGAAAAGATATTCCCGGCATTGGCGATGCGAACGAGATTTGGCTGAGCGGTAAAAAATATCAGTTATTTCTTAAAGGAAAGGCCTTAGTCGATTATGTGAAAGGTGAATTTTACTGGCGGGTTAAAAAAGGAGAGTGCCCGCGTGTGGCTGATTATGTTGCGCCACCATCTATGCTCTCTATGGAGGAAAATGACGAAGAGATTATTGTTTCATTAGGCGAATATTTAGAACCAGAAGAAGTGGCAGCTGCATTTAAATTAAAAGAGATGCCTAGGAAAAAGGGTGTGGCATCGAATCAATCAGCGCCCTATCAAGGCGCGTTCTTCAAGCTGTGGATCATTGCGGTGGCGTTCATAGTATTGGCAACTATGGTTCAGAAAACGGCTTCCAAGGTTGCTGATAATGCCTATGTTTTTTCCTCACAGTTTAAAATCGATTTTGCTGATCAGGACAAAACGATTAGCACGCCGAGCTTTGTCATACCGAAAAAAAGTAATGTTTTGATTCAAAGTAGCGCTTCTTTAGATAATGATTGGCTTGAGCTTCGTCTATCTTTGGTGAATGAACAAACAAATAAGGAATATGACATTGTGCAAGCCATGGAATATTATCATGGCTATGACTCGGACGGAGCATGGTCAGAGGGCTCTCCCTATACTAAAGTATTTATTTCTTCAGTACCAATGGGTAACTATCGTGCGTTAATCGATGTAGATGCAGGGGCTTTTATTAAACGTCTTCCTGCAAATTTTTCTGTATCGATTCAGCGTGATGTGCCTGCCGGGTCGAATTATTGGATCATAATCTTACTGATTTTGCTCTATCCGGCTCTTGTGTCAGTGCGTCGCTGGAGTTTTGAAAACCAACGATGGTCCGAGAGCGATTATGCGCCAGGAATTTACAAAACGGGAAATGAATAAATGTTGAAAAAATTTGTCGTCTATTGCTCAGTACTTATCATCATGTTGGCTTTTGCTAACCGCAATGGCTATGTTTTTACAAGTATGTTTACTGGTTCTCAAAAAGCAGATAAAACCGCTAACCATTACCATAAATAGGAGGAAAAATTATGGGAAATACAGCAGAGCTAATTCAAATGAAATATGTCGTGGCGTCATTGCTCTATTCAGGCATTGGGCTAGTTGTGTTTATTATCGGTTTCGCAGTGCTTGATTTGTTAACGCCTAAAGTCAGCATATGGAAAGAATTAGTCGAAAAGCAAAATGTTGCAGTGGCAATTTTTTTAGGAGCAATAGCATTTGGCATTGCAACGATTATCGCATCAGCAATACACGGCTAATTAAATAGAGGTTCATTTTTGGAGCTACTGTTATTAGTTTCCGTCTTTGTCATTGCAACATGTGGGCTTGTCTATGAACTGATTGCTGGCACCCTCGCTAGTTATCTCCTCGGCGATTCGATTACCCAGTTTTCTACGATTATCGGTTGTTATCTTTTTGCCATGGGAATTGGCTCATGGCTTTCGCGCCATATACACAAAAATCTTCTCAGCTTTTTTATTAAAGTGGAGATCCTTGTCGGAGTCGTTGGTGGTTGTTCGGCAGCATTGCTTTTTGTGCTATTTGAGCATGTTTATTCTTTCCATCTACTACTCTATTTCGTCGTTACTATCATTGGCATTATGGTAGGCGTCGAAATTCCAATATTGCTGCGAATTCTTGAAGGTCGGTTCGAATTTAAAGAGCTCATATCGAAAGTATTTACCTTTGACTATATAGGCGCTCTTTTTGCGTCGATCTTATTTCCGCTTGTATTAGTTCCTCATCTCGGCCTCATTAAAACAGGCTTCTTGTTTGGTATGCTTAATACGCTCGTCGCTATCTGGGTACTTTATGCTATTAAGGAGTCTATTCCTTGGCTGCGCTTGCATAAATTAACCGCGATCACTGTTTTGATTGCACTGACATTCGGCTTTGCTTATGCAGATAAGATCACAAGTTTTTCTGAAAATAGCACCTATCAAGGGAGTATCATATTTTCTGAATCTACGCCTTACCAGCGAATCATTATTACAAAGCAATCAAAAGATTTGCGTCTTTTTCTAAATTCTAATTTGCAATTCAGTTCTGTTGATGAGTATCGATATCATGAAGCGCTTGTGCATCCTGTGTTAAGTGCATTATCAAACCCACGCCGGATTCTCATTATTGGCGGCGGCGACGGATTGGCGTTGCGCGAGGTTTTGAAATACAAAACAGTTGAAGCGGTGACACTGGTTGATCTTGACCCTGCGATGACCAAATTATTTTCATCAAATTCGATGCTAACCGAGCTTAACGAAAAGTCTCTGCTTTCGTCCAAACTAACGATTGTCAATCAGGACGCCTTTCTTTGGCTGAAAAAGATTTGCGAGTTGAAAGAAAGACCAAAGTTTGATGCGATAATTATAGACGTTCCAGACCCGTCAAATTTTTCTGTTGGTAAGTTATATTCCTTAACATTTTTTAAATTACTGCATCAAATTATCGCCAAAGACAGCATTATCGTGGTGCAAAGCACCTCGCCGCTCGTAGCAAGAAAATCTTTCTGGTGTGTTAATAACACATTGGAAGCAGCAGGATATTTAACCGCACCCTATCATGCCTATGTGCCTTCTTTTGGGGAATGGGGGTTTGTCATAGCTTCCTTGAAGCCCTATGTAGAACCGCACCAATATCCTGAAGGCTTGCGCTATGTAAGCTATGAAACAGCGAAAGAAATGTTCCACTTTCCCGCAGATATGGCCAAGGTTGAAACAAAAATTCAGCGCTTAGATGACCAAGCTCTTGTTCATTACTTCGATGAAGAGTGGGGAGAATATTTAATTTACTAATATGGACATATCAAGACGTAAATTTATTTTAGGAAGTATTTCCGTTTTGGGTGCTTTAGCGTTAGGTAAATACACCGGCTTCATATCAGCGTTAAGCGACCATGGCTTCAAGTTCCCCACAAAATCAATACCGGGAGAAATATTGGGAGCTTCATTTTCACTTGGCCACAAACTGCGATCCGGCATATTTCCTTCACCTTCGCGCACCATTCAAAAAGACGTTGTTATTGTTGGGGGTGGTATCGCAGGTTTAGCAGCTGGCTATAGATTAGCAAAAGCAGGAATTAAAAATTTTACATTGTTGGATTTAGAGAAAGAGCCTGGAGGAAATGCTTTAAGCGGTAAAAATTCGGTTTCCGCTTATCCTTGGGGCGCACACTATGTCCCGCTACTCACTGAGGAGGCCACCGCCGTTAAAGAACTTTTTGAAGAACTCGGAATTATTACAGGTTACGATTCTAAGGGATTGCCGATATACAACGAATTTTATATTTGTGCTGACCCGCATGAGAGGCTTTATATCTACGGAAGATGGCAAGAGGGTCTGATTCCGATTATTGGTATCACATCGGATGAGGAAAGACAGTACAAACGCTTCTTTGCCATGATGGAAGGTTATAAAAGCCGTAAAGGTAGCGATGGTAAAAGGGCTTTTGCCATACCAATCGACAAAAGTTCTCAAGATCGAGAGTTTCTTTCTTTAGATTCCATCACAATGGAAGAATGGATGAATAAACAAGGATTCAGTTCTTCTAATCTTCGCTGGTATGTCAACTACTGTTGCCGAGACGATTTTGGCACCACATTCCAAGAAACATCGGCGTGGGCTGGAATTCATTATTTCGCAGCAAGAAATGGTCGTGCGGCTAATACAGATTCACAAAATGTCGTCACTTGGCCTGAAGGAAATGGTTGGTTGGCCCACAAACTTGCCGAACCAATTAAGAGTAATACTATTACGCGTGCGCTAACCTACAATATTACCGATCATGATGATCACGTCACTATTGATTATTGGGATGATCGGCAAAATCGATCTTTCCGTATAGAAGCAAAAGCCGCGATTATTGCTACGCCCCGTTTTGTAGCTTCACGCATCACCAAGTCAGAAAATTTCTCGTCCTCTGCCGAAAGCTTTTCTTATTCGCCTTGGGCCGTAGCTAATATTACCTTGAGCAAATTGCCTTCCGGCAAGGGAGTCTCACTTTGTTGGGACAATGTTGTTTTTAATAGTAACTTGCTTGGATATGTAGTTGCCACTCACCAAATAACACAAATGACCCCGATCAATACTGTGCTTACTTATTACTGGCCACTTAGTCATTTGAGTCCCGCAGAAGCGCGAAGTGAAGCTTTGAGCCGAACCTATGGGGATTGGCAAAAAATAATCCTGAAAGAACTGCTGACCGTTCATCCTGAAATAGAGGGCCATGTTGAACGCATGGATTTGTGGATATGGGGCCATGCCATGATAAGACCCACAAAAGGGTTTATTTGGGGAGAAGCACGAAAACAGGCTTTGAAACAACAACCTCCGATATTCACGGCTCACTCTGACATGAGTGGGATTTCGATATTTGAAGAAGCCTATACGCATGGCGTCAACGCAGCAGAAGAAGCGATGGCTTTCATGACCGTTTCTTACGCGAGTCAACTATGAATGCAAAAACACAGCCGTGGATATTTTCGTCGCGATTTGATATTGGTTTTATTCTCGCTCCAGCGATTATCATAACCGTTCTCGTCATTATTTTTCACAACAACCTTACTTCTTTAAAAGAAATTCCTGCATGGCTTTGGCTGTTGCTGATTGTTGGGGTAGATGTTAGCCATGTCTATAGCAGCATATTTCGTACATATCTTGATCGAGCCGAGCTTGAGCAACGGCAGGCGTTGTACATTCTCACGCCTTTGCTATGTTGGATTATTGGATGTCTTTTATACAGCGCGGGCAGCCTCATATTTTGGCGGGCTTTGGCTTATTTGGCGGTGTTCCATTTTATCCGACAGCAATATGGATTTATGATGCTTTACTCACGGAAGGAAAAAAATATTCCGAAATTTTATCGACTGATTGACAAGACTGCGATTTATTTGGCGACCATCTATCCTCTAATCTATTGGCATTGCCACGCGCGGAAGTTTGACTGGTTTATCCAAGGCGACTTTATAACTCTTAAACTTCCTGCACTCAGCACATATGCGGGCATCATTTATTTGGTCGTATTAATTGCTTATGCGCTTAAAGAAATCGAGCTTTGGAACAAAACAGGAACGTTCAATATCCCTCGCAATCTCTTGTTGTTTGGCACTGCCTTATCATGGTTCGTCGGGATTGTCGCGTTTGATAATGATTTAGCTTTCACTGCCACGAATGTCATTGCACATGGCATTCCTTACCTCGCGCTCATATGGATTTATGGATACAATCAAACTGCTTTGCAAGGTCGAGATAAAACATCGTACATTTCACCGTGGATAAGCAAACTGTTCAACTGGAAAACATTGCCTTTGTACATTGCCGCATTGTTTGCTCTCGCGTTCGTTGAAGAAGGTTTCTGGGATGGATTCGTGTGGCGGGAACATCAAAGTCTATTTCGATTTTTTGATTCACTTCCAGCCATTAGGAATGAACAAACTTTGATATGGCTTATTCCACTGCTCGCTCTGCCTCAGATGACGCATTATATGCTCGATGCGTTCATATGGCGGCTCAAGCCAGCTGAAAACAGATGGAAACAAATTTTATTTTATCAAACGGCGGGGAAAGTATGACTAACTACGTCGCACCTGGACTACATTTGCTCATTGATTTTTTTGGGGCCAAACACCTTCAAAATCAATCGCATATCAAAAAGGCTTTGAAAAAAGCTGCTGAGGCTTGCGAAGCAACCGTTCTGAAAATAATTCTGCACTCGTTTGGTGAAGGGGCAGGCATTACAGGGATAGCGGTACTAGCCGAATCCCATATCAGCATTCATACTTGGCCGGAGATTGATTACATCGCACTCGATGTCTTTCTCTGCGGAAGTTGTGATCCTCATAAAGCCGTGCCTGTTCTGCGCAAATTTTTTGCACCCAAAAAAATTAAAGTGACGGAGCATTATCGCGGAAAAGGCAAAAAATCCACGAGGTTTTAACGAAGGGGACGGAGCTGTTTCTAGGTCTTCCACACGGCGAAGTAGCGGTTTCAACAGGATGCTGATGAGTAATGATCGAAGTATTTGAGGGAAGAGTTACAATTCCCGGTATATTCCCTTAACCGGGTGCAGCCATTCGATTTCGCCGCGGGAGAGAATATGGGGCGGGAAGGAAGGATTTGAGGCGGTGAGAATGACGTTTTTATCTTTGCGGTTGTAGTAACGGACAACAATGCCAAGTCCTTTGACTTTGGCAATAATAACTTTTCCGATTAAATCTTCCAGCTTCTCAATAGTTCCGGTTATTCCAATGATTCTGTCTCCCGGTTTCAGCAGAGGGATCATTCCTTCATCCTTGACTTGATAAACAAAAGGGGTGCTGGAAGACGACTTTTCAAAGGCTAGCTTCCAAGTTTGGGTTTCCCTTTTTTCAATAAGTACTGGTATCGTTGGATCTACGCCTTCCTCATCGGTTACCAGAGGCAAGTCAATGGCTAGCAGTTCTTTTTTCTGTTCCTCCTTTTTGCGGTAAACCTCTAAATCCTGATTCAATCGTTCAAAATGCTGAAAAAGTTTTTCCTGCTTCTTTGCCTCCTTTGGATCTCTGAATCTCAAAAACATCCAATGGGTTACCTGCTTCTGAGCTTCACGGAATTGATTGGTGAACCCGCTTTCTTTGTCGATAGTTTTTTGGGCCCAGGGCGTGGTTTGTTTCGCGAGTTGAATGTATTTTTGAGAATAGCGATTTTCGTCGACATACTCAGCCGAAGGCATTAGATCAAGAAACATTTTGGGAAGTGAGCGGACAGATTTTAAAGGTTTGCCGCCGAAATAATTCTTGGCTTCTTCAGGAGCCCGGTCGCGGTGAGCAATAAATAAAACTTCTTTTCGATCCATTTGAAGGACATCGGCAAGTTTTAAGACGATTTCATCTTCGGGGTTTCTGCTTCCCTGAAGAATCTTGGCGATGTAGGTTCTTGAAATACCTGCTTGCTCGGCTGTCTGGTCGTAGGTGAGACCCTTGGCCTGCATCCCTTCCTTAATAATATTCGCAAGTTCAATTCCCATGAGAAGTTACCCCCTAATAGGAAATAGTATACTATCAGGGGTCAAAAATCAATAAAATACTCTCCTTAGGCTCTTGACAGGGTACTATTAGTGTACTATACTTCCTTTCAGCGGCGCGCCTGTGTGCCCGCCGGAGTAGATTTTTGCTCCGGCATAAAACATGGGAAACGGCCATAAAGCCTGCCCGAGACTTTAGGGAAAAGTGGAATTGCCTCCGGCGCCTGAGTGACAGCTCACAACCTTTGAGCTAGTGTAAAAGCGCCCTTCCAAACCGGCAAGGTGAAATTCTACAAGAGATGAGTCTGGCTTCTGAGGTTATAAATCCTCTGTCCTGTGGAAACATATCCCACAAATCGCGAAAGGCGTCCCCGGCCTGGTAATGAGAACGGGGAGTCTGACCGGATTGAAGGTTATCCGGCAGTCATTCCATTAAGGAGGATCACCGCGATGAAATTCACTCTTGTAAAGGACCGGTCTGTGCAGCTGACGGATCGTGATCTTGTTATTTTTCAGCTTATCCAGTCTGAAGGAGCAAAGACTGCCGTTGAACTTACCGATCGTTTTTGGGGCGGTAAATCTGTAAAAGCCAAAGCAGGCTTCCAGCGTATCCGCGCTCTGATGGAGGCCGGTCTTCTCGAACGCCATCCCCACCTTTTGTACCTTTCCGATCAGGCTAAAGAGCTTTTGCCTAAGCCTTCAAGTGTAGGGCCTCAATGAAACAAATCAAATCGAATAATTTTAAAAGCCCTGTTTACCGAGTCTATGCCCATCTGACGGATGATGAGCGCATTGATCTGGCTTGTGAATTACTGGCCAAAGGCGTGCTGCGGCTTGCAGAAAAAAGGGGATTATTAAAGTGTTGCCAGCCGAAGGATGATCCGAAGCAGGCAGAAGAAAAGGATAAACCAAAATCATGAGAAAAAGAAGCCTACACTTGCGGGCAATTTTGGCGATCGAATTTTTCAAGAAAAAGGGATTTTTTTCGGCAGGAAAACAGTATGAATTTCAACCGGTGTCAAATGAAGTTGAAAACCAAAGTATATACGCCGTGGGGCGTACATACCTTGGGGGAGGCAAACCTGCGCTAAGTTGTTTGCCCGCCTCATTTCGTCATTCGAGCTTTCAGCTCGAAGGCCCGAAGACCACAGTCCCCCTTCGTAAATAGTGGGGTGACAGTGGTCTTCGGTGTCTCAACTCGGCGGGCATTTAGATAGCGCAGGTTAAAAGGAGATCTTAAATGAGTACTACACCTATAGAAGAAGAAAAGAAAAAACAGAATTGGAAATTTGTTCAGCTTAAGAAGAGAGATATCCGGTTATTTAAAACGATTGTCTGCCAGAAATTTATGAGAAGAGATCATGTGATTAAATATATTTTTGACGGCGATGCCAGCTATGCGGAAATCCGGATTCGGAAGCTCAAAATGTTTAAGTATTTGAGAGCGGTCAAGAAAGAGGAACAGCCGGAAAGTTATCTTTTGGGGCCGGAGGGTGTAGCGGCGATTAATGAATGGTATGCGAAAGGTTTTGAGGGTGAGCCGATGCCGGAACCGCAGAGTTTTATTGAGGCTGTAACTTATGAGCATGACGGGAATGTTACGGAAACGAAGTTCATTTTTGAAGGCCTGGGTTTATGCGGAGACTGGAAAAGCGAAAAGGAAATGAGACTCGGGACTCAAGGAGAACGCAAGGTGCCGGATGGTTTCTTTACCCGCTTCGGAAAGGGGATTGCGGTTGAAGTCGAATGGAGCCGCAAAGACAACAGATCGTACAGAAGAATTTTTAAGCTTTATGAGGATGACCGGAAAATTGATTTCGTTTTCTATCTTTGCAAGGACGAGACGATTCTTAGCACGATCATTCAATTATCCAAAAAGGCAGCCGACAGCGGCGAAATCCACCGGGTTAAGTTCTTCTGCGCTCTTTTTTCGGAGCTTGCGGCTGATCCTCGGAAGGTTGTTTTCAAAAGCTATGAGGGTGAATTCAAATTGGAGGATCTTCTTATCCCATGAGCTATGAAGATGAATTAGCTGAAAGAAACAGCAAGGAGTTTTGGAAAATGGTGAGAGAACTCTTTCAAGAGGCCTTCTTTTCCGGACCCTACCGGCTTTGCCAGTGGATTGCACGTATTGTTTTCCTGGCGTTTGATCCAAAGTGGCTGGGGTTCATGGTGTTATTTCTTATAGCCGCGGAGGTTTATACCTTTTGGGGGAATTCGTTCTTTAGCCGGGCCGGCATGGTTCATATCCTTTGGCTATGGGCTTATCTCTATCTTTCGGGCGCTTGTTTTTCCCTTTCCCTAAAACAGAAAAAATTGGCGAATGCGGTTGCTGCGCTTGGCCAAAAGCCACCACCGGATGTAATCGGCCTTGATTTAGCAACCGGCGAGACTTTGCGTAGCACCGGAGATTTTGAAAGTGAGTTTCCTCTGGAAGTCATGGGGAGTGAGGAAATGATCAGTACTCTCATTCCTGTTTTTCTGGAAGCGGATGCACGCAAGAGTTCTTCAATCATCATCTTCGCGGCGGCTGGCGAAAAGAATTTATTGGAGGAAGTGACGCATATTTTAAGAGAAAGAGACCCGAAGGAAGTGCGTTCCTTTTTTTATTATTCTTTGGCCCGGCCGGAGCTATCAGCCAGTTATTCGCCCTTTTGGGGGAGCAGCCGTACAACCCGTTTACTCAAGACGTGGCTGAATTTGCAAAAAGGCGACGAAGCTGCGCACTTATTATTAGGCCTTCTGATTCAGGGATTAGAGGAAAACAAAAAGCCGTTTGAACTGGATGATCTCCTGGTGCTCCTTCAGAACAAAGACGCCGCTTTTGAGCTCTGCGAATCAACTTCTATCCAAAAATATCTGAAAGAATTTCAGACGACGGGTAGTGTCAGGAAGTTATTGATAAGCAAATTAACAGAATTCGGGAAGCGGTTGGACTTGGCGGGTTACCCGCTTCACTCTGGTTTTCCGCTGAACTTCTCGGACATTCTGGCTTCAAACAAGCATCTTTACCTTGAACTCGAAAAAGAAGCCACTCCTTTAACTTGCTCTCTGACGCAGGCATTAGGGGGAGAAATAATGGATCGGTTTGGGTCCCGAGAATTCGACGATAAACCGCATGTCTATTTGATTTATCCTGAGAAATTGGAAGGCTCTTATACGCTTTTAAAAGATTTTATGAAAAAACTCGGGTCTTCTTGTATTCTGCGTATTTTCTCCCGCCGCTATTTCCTTAATCCTGATTTTAAGGATTGGAACTCTATTATTACTACGGGCTCAATTTATACCGAAGAAGCCAAAAGTTTTCAGGGAGTATTTTTCAAGAAAATTGAAGAAGAAGGAAAACAGCTAAGGGAAAATAAAAGCTTTGAAGCTCTTTTTAATGAACAGACCTCTGAGGTCGCGACATTGTTTAGTGCAATGGCGAATCTTGAAGACGCGCATGGTTTTTTTCATCGCGTGCGAAATCGGGGAAGAAGGGATGAATCAAACTTCCTTAAATGTCACTATCTTTATATCCCGCCGCGGCAGGAGCGGTCAAAATTAGAATACGAGCCTTATCAAAAACGCTTCAAACCGGAAGATATGCTGCGGCTGAGAGATCAGATCCAGGCAAAAAAACCTAGACGGTATGATCCCAGCGTTCTTCCGACCATCATGGCTTTAAAACCCCCTCGGGAGAAAGGAGAAACAAAAATTCAAAATGAAAACAACAAATAAGAAATCTTTGGTTTCAGCTAAAGGATCAGGGCCGGCAAAAGGAGAGGATATTTACCTCCGTATCCAGAAGATTCTTGAAGCTGCGCGGTCGAATATCGTAAGAACGATCAATTTTGAAATGGTGCAGGCTTACTGGCTGGTTGGAAAAGAGATTATTGAAGAAGAACAAAAAGGTAACAAGCGGGCAGAATATGGAAAAAGTCTTATCGAAGGTCTTTCCAAGCGACTGATTGCGGAGTACGGCAAAGGGTGGTCGGCGAGCCATTTATGGCATATCCGCCAATTTTACAGCACCTTCCAAGATCGGTGCCTTCAGATTCCGCACACGCTGTGTGCAGAATCTGGCTCTGACTTTCTGCACGCGCTGCGTGCAGAATTGTCCTGGAGCCATTACCGTCTTTTAATGAGGTTCGACGATCCCAAAGCCCGGTCTTTTTATGAGATCGAATGTGCCAAAAATCATTGGTCCATCAGAGAACTCGAACGCCAGATCAGCAGTCTTTTATTTGAAAGACTTGCCGTAAGTAAAAATAAAAAAGGCCTCATGCGCCTTGCGACAAAAGGGCATGAAATCCAGACATACTGGGATTTGATTAAAGACCCGTATGTGCTTGAGTTTTCGGGATTGCCGCAATCCTCGAAACTCTATGAAAGTGACTTGGAGCAGGCCTTGATCGATAACTTGTCTAAGTTTTTACTCGAACTCGGCCGTGGGTTCAGTTCTGTGGCAAGACAGAAACGAATCAGGGTAGGAGGTGAGCATTATTTTATAGATCTAGTTTTCTTTAACACAATTGGAAAGTTTTTTATGCTTCTGGAACTGAAAGCGACCAAGCTGACGCATCAAGACCTGGGGCAGATGCAAATGTATGTCAATTATTATGACCGGGAGTTGAGGTCAAAAGGCGACGGGCCGACTGTAGGGGTAGTGCTTTGCGCTGACAAAGATGAATCGGTGGTCCGCTACACGCTTCCTGAAAAGAACAAACAAATCTTCGCCGCAAAATACAACCTTTATCTGCCGACCGAAGAAGAGCTCAAGCGTGAGTTCGAAAGAGAACGGCGGCTTCTTGAATATGAAAAGTTCTAGATCCTGAACATTGGCAAAATAGCGGGTGCGGCCTTACCAAAGCAGATTTTAATTTTCTGTTAGCCGTTTAAAGCCATCCCTATATATAGAAGGTCCTACACTGTGGGCCTACACCGAAAAATGTCTCTCGCCTAAGGTGTATTTTTTGGTACAATCTCAACTCTTGATGGAATCTGGATAAGGTGCCCGAACGGTCTTTGGTGCGTGTTTCTTTTCGTTATAAATTCGCGTTTTGACCGCCGCCGGATCGTCGCCTCTCTGGAGTTTCCATTCGCCCTTCGCCACTCGGTACAGCAGAATCGGAATTTCAATGCTGAAAGTCGGTCGTCTAGGAGTGGCGGTCGGGCAGTTCTTCGATGCTTTAAGAGGTCTCGTATGAATAAAAATATCTTTCGAGCTTTTGCTATTTTACTTACTTTGCCTCTCATTATTCTGGGTTACATTGGCTGGTTTGGTCCGTTTTTGGGCGGCGCCCTCTTTCCAAATGAAGTTCCAATAGGGCATTGTTTAGGAGTCGTAGTCGATCATCAAAACCGAATTTATTTGGGAGAAGGCTTTTACGGTAAAATTCAAGTCTATGATTCTGAAGGGAATTTTCTAAAAGGATGGCCGGTTGATGCTGCGGGTGGTGTCTTTAGGATGAGACTGAGTGATCAAAACAAACTTGAAGTTGCCACCGTGCGGACGAATCGTTTATTGACTTATGATGCAAATGGTCAGTTATTGGAGACGAAGGAAAATGTTGGGCGTGATCTTTATGATGAATGGAGTCAAGTTGATGAATGTAAATATCAGGATCGAGAAGGCAATTTATATGAATACCAAAACATTCTAACTTTTCCACGCGTAATAAAAACCAGTCCAACCGGTCATAAATCCGTTATTGTTTCAACCTCTATTCGACAATGGCTATTTACAGGTCCTTTTCCCGCATGGCTTTTTGGTGCTACGGGAATAGGTTTAATGTTTTTTGCTTTTGGGAATGTGATTTTTTCACTTAAGAAGAATTGAAGCTATTTGGTAAAAGTTCAGTTGAAGTAAAAGTAAGTTATGCGGCAACGGTCATACAGGCTGTTCTAAATTCGTCCAGCCAAGCCAGTTAATTTGAGTTTTCAGTGAGATTGAAACCGCCCTTTTTCGCCAGAGGCGCATCCGCCTTTGGCGGAGAATCCAGGTCGGGCAGCCATTCATTTCTATCTCTAAGCACCAACGCCAGTAAATTAAACCTCGAGCCTGTTGAAGATTCAGGCTGCTTTGGTGTTTCCGACGAGCAAGGCAACTCCGCCGGCTAGCGCGATCACTCCAACGATTGGGGAGATCGGGATATTTCTTGTTTTTTCAGCGGTTACCTGCAGAGAACCCAGATCCACCGCCGTTTCCCGGGTTTTAAAACTGATGCCTTGGTAGGCAAAGGCTGCGATGCCAAGTGCGATCAGCAGAACCGAAAAAATTGTATTTCGTCTCATAGAAACCTCCGATTTATATTTTTCCCTGACGGACACCGTTTCTTAAAGCGCTCGTCGTCCCTGAATGATGTTAACAAGCACCATGACCACTGCAACCACGAGAAGGAGATGAATAAATCCTCCTAGGGTGTAACTGCTCACCAGCCCCAACGCCCACAGAACCAGCAGTACTACAGCGATTGTGTACAACATATAATCCTCCTTGGATTGTTTGTGCTCGTGACCCGCTTGCGCAACACGCGTCAGCGAGTAGCCGACCGCGAGTCTAAATTGTTTTCGGACTCGCTGATGGCATGAGCTTTAAGTACTCATTATCTTTCGACCTGCCGTACGGTTTTTAACCGGCCCGCGTCCACCCGCCGAGTTGGCTGCACGATTTTTAGCAGCAGTCATTCGTCCACCTCTGCTTTTCTTAGCCATTTGAAATCACCTCCCTTCATCTGTTTGAAGTTATACTACCGAAGGGTTGAGCCTTCTTCCATGGGGTGAAAACCCTATGCCCAAACTTTGGGGATGAGTGGGGTGTTTACCCCATAGAGGTATGGAAGCAACTGGCTTATAGTCCTAACAAATATGAAAACTAATCCAAAAGGGTTATCGCAGCGATATGTTTCGACACTCCGAAGGCTGAAGCAGGAGATCCTGCAGCGCAAAGCTACGGAAAAAAAGCTCAAAAAAAACGAGCAGCACTACAAGCACTTGTTGGAACAGTCACGCAATGTGCAGGAACATTTGCAGCACTTATCCCGTCAGATTCTCTTTGCACAGGAAGAAGAACGCAAAGAAATCAGCCGCGAACTTCACGATGAAATTGCCCAAACTTTGTCGGGAATCAACGTTCATCTAGCGACATTAAAAGTAGAGGCCGCAGTCAATACCAAAGGCCTCAAGAAAAGAATCACTCGCACCCAGCGCCTTGTAGAAAAATCGGTGAACATCGTCCATCGGTTTGCTCGTGATCTTCGCCCGACGCTTCTGGATGACCTGGGGCTGATTCCTGCGCTCCATTCTTATATGAAAGGTTTTACAAAACGCACAGGGATCCCGATCCGTTTTAAGGTTTTCCCCGGCGTGGAGCGATTAAACAACGTCAAGCGAACCGTGTTCTACCGGGTTGCGCAGGCGGCTCTCACGAATATCGCTCAGCATGCGCAAGCAAGCCTTGTGAGAGTGGATATTCAAAAAAACCACCGCTCTGTTCACATGGAAATTAAAGATAACGGAAAATCTTTTCAGGTCGAGCGCGTGCTGTTCGCTAAAAAAAATAAGCGATTAGGCTTGCTCGGCATGCGTGAACGCGTAGAAATGGTCGGCGGCAGCTTTAGGGTCGAGTCCGTAAAAGGGACAGGCACTACGATCGGAGCGCAGATTCCTTTCAATGGAACACAGGATCTGTCCCAATAATGAAAAAGTCCATCACCGTTTTGCTGGCGGACGATCATGTTGTAGTTCGCGAAGGATTTCGGATGGTGCTGGGAGCTGAAAAGGATATGAAGGTGGTTGCTGAGGCCCGGAACGGCCGCGAAGCTGTACAGCTTGCCAAGAAGTTTCATCCTGATGTGGTGGTGATGGATATTGCCATGCCGCTCCTCAATGGTTTCGAAGCCACGCGGCAAATCTTAAAAGCCGTTCCCACGACAAAAATCCTCATTCTTTCCGCGTACAGCGATGTCGAGTATGTTGAACGAGTGATAGCCTTGGGCGCGGCGGGCTATTTGCTCAAAGAAAGTTCAGCGGAAGTTCTATCGAAGGCTATCCGTGAAGCTCAAAAGGGAAATATATTTTTCGGTTCCGCCATTTCAAAGCATCTTGAAAAACAAAACGAAAAGTTGCTGAATCCAAGGGGACTGCTTAAAAAGAAAAACACCCGTCTGAGTTCGCGAGAGGCGGAGGTTCTTCAACTGATTGCCGAAGGCAAGGCCAACAAAGAAATGGCGTCAGAACTTGAGATCAGCACCAAAACCGTTGAAAAACACCGACAGCATCTTATGGAGAAGCTTAATATTCATGACACCGCAGGACTTACCCGCTACGCAATTTCCTCAGGAATCATCGAAAGCAGTGTTCAGTTCACCATCCGCTAGTCGTTCGCTTCCTTCCCCCTAACCTCAAACCTCGTTACTTCTCAAGACTCAAAAGAGCTTAAAACTTACGATTGGGGTGAATGCCCCATAGTCCCCTCACAGGTTTCCGCCTATGATTTGTGAAGATCGGAGGATAAGCATGGTTAAAAAACTACTGAATTTTATGAGGCACGATCTTTGGCGTTTTCGCGGGGCAACGCTGCGGGGGAGGCGGGGTTTTGGACTTCGCGCGCTCAGAATTTTTATTTTGTCCTTTCGCGAGTTCGCAAGCGACAAATGCTCGCTTCGCGCCTCGGCCTTGACTTTTTATTCCCTTCTTTCCATTGTTCCGGTTTTTGCGATGGCCTTTGGCGTGGCGAAGGGTTTTGGGATGGAAAAAATCCTGAAAGAAAAACTTCTCGAAAACCCTCAAGGCCAGCAGGAGGTGGTGACCCGTATTATCCAATTCTCGGAAAATCTTTTACAAACCACCCAAGTGGGGATTATTGCAGGTATTGGCCTCGTGCTTCTTTTTTGGAGCGTGATCCAGGTTCTTACTAATATTGAAAACTCCTTTAACGACATTTGGGCCATCAAAAAACCACGGAGCCTAGGGCAGAAGCTCACCGATTATTTGGCTCTGATGCTGATCGCCCCTGTGTTTTTTGTGACGGCGAGCAGTGCGACGGTATTTATCGTCAGCCAGGCAAAGATGATTACGAGGGAAGGCGGAGTGCTTGAATTTTTGGGACCGGTCCTTTTCATCGGGCTTCAGCTTCTTCCCTTTGTTGTGTTTTGGGGTCTATTAACCTACCTTTATCTATTTTTACCCAACGGAAAAATCCAGTTTAAATCCGCTCTCTTGGGAGGGTTGGTAGCCGGAGTCGTGTACCAGGCCGTGCAATGGGCCTACATCTATTTCCAGATTGGGGCTTCCAATGCGGGTGCGGTCTATGGAACTTTTGCGGCGCTTCCCTTGTTCTTGATCTGGCTTCAGACAAGCTGGCTGATCGTCCTTTACGGCGCGGAGCTTGCTTTTGCGCATCAGAATGAAGCCCGGTTTGAATTTGAGCCGGACTGCCTGAACGCAAGCGAAGAATTTAAAAAACTTTTGGCCTTGCGTGTCGCACAGGTTTGCGTGAATCGTTTTGCGGACGGGCTTCGGCCTCTTTCTTCGGAAGAAATTGCGGAACAGCTTGAAATGCCAATCCGTCTCACGCATGAGCTTTTAGATCGCTTAACCAAAGCCAACGTGCTGAATGTAGCGCAGGGAGAGGATGAACGCCAAAGGCATTACCAGCCGGCGCGCGATATCGGGGAAATGACCCTCCAGTTCGTGATCCGGGAAATGGAAAAGGCTGGCACAAAAGATATCCCGGTAGCGGAAACGCCGGAGCTTGAAAACCTGCGCGCTTCTCTGGATGCCTTTGATGAGGTCCTCCGAAACCATTCTGAAAATACGCTCTTGAAAGATTTAAACGTACTCCCGATTGGGGTTAACACCCCATAGTATCCGCAGGGAGTTTTCGTTTATGATCAATCCAGAAAACAAAGGAGAAAAAATGAAAAAAATATTATGGGTTTCAGTACTTTTACCGGTGATGTTTGGATTATCAGCCTGCAGCGGCGCGTTTTGGACGGGTGCAGGCGGTGGAACGGTCGCGACTGGAGCGGGTTATGAAGTAAACGCGAAAATAAAGATGGACCAGCTCAAAAAGGATCTGGATGCGGGGAAGATCAACAAGGCGGAATACGACATCCGCAGGGATCAAATTAAACAAATGTCGCTTGCGTACTAAGAAAGGAAAACCATGAAGACATTTCTATGGATCGTAGTGCTCATTGGCCTACTGGGTATGTTTGCCGGCTGTCACAGCGGAACCACACGCGGAATCGGTTCCGATATTTCGGAGCTCGGAGATCATATGCAGAAGTAAGTGAGGGTTCAATGAAGGCGGGAGGTAGTTCCATCAAGACGACAGTGGGATTGTGGATTGACCACCGGGAAGCTGTGATTGTATTTATCTCACCCCAAGGGGAAGTGACAAAAGAAATCCGATCGGATGCCGAAAAACATGGTGGGCGCATTGCCGGTGTGCGTTCGACGACTTCCTATGAGTCGCAGCAAGTGCCGGCAGATGACCGGCGCCAGAGTTCTTTTACGGGGCATCTCAATCGTTACTATGATGAGGTCATTGCCTGCATTCGCGAGGCGGAATCCATTCTGATATTCGGTCCCGGGGAAGCAAAAGACGAACTGAAAAAGCGAATCGAGAGATACCAGCCCAGTAAACGCATTGCTGCGGTCGAAACTGTTGACAAGATAACAGATCGGCAGATTGCGGCAAAAGTTCGAAAATACTTTCTAAAAAAAGGCGCAGGACTACCGGGAAGAGGAAAATCGGGGCACGGTAGAAGCAGCCTCATTATCTAAATGTCGCCCCTCAATAAGATCTCAGGGTATTTATCAAAAACGCTAAGAAATCTCTTTGTCCGGCACATCGCCCGCGTTGAAGGTTTTCTCGATCCGATTTTAGTTTTAGCCAATCTCAGGCGTTTCGCCCAACCCTCTGAACTCATGGCCCCCAAGGAGCTCCTCCGGGCGGGCGCGATTATGCAGGCTCGCGGGTTAATCAACAGCCAGGCGATTCAGCATAATATGGATTGGATTTGGCCTTATTGGGTAGAACGCCAGTTTGATCCGAATGATGAATCATTTATTCCTCGGGCATTTAATCTCACCCACCTGAATCTGACTCACAGAAACTGGACGGCAGTCGGAGTTCCTGATTTCACGGACTTGCCGATTGTCGATCCTCGGGGATTAGTCACGCCCTTTTTTGATGGATGGTCGATCGATGCTTGGATGATGAACGAAAAGGGATTCCATTTAATCCCATCACGATTAGTTTCTGTCCAGCAAGAGTGGCAGCTTCACGGCAATCCTCAAGTCATCATGAGGGCTGAGGAGAAAGATATGCGGCTTCGTTCATGCGTTGAAGCTTATGAACAGTCCGGGATTATGGTATGCCAAATCAAATTGACGGCACTCTCAGCCTCGGGCGGCTGGCTGGTAGGTTCGCTTCGTCCTTGCAATCCGGAAGGGATTAGTTTCATCCACAAAATAGCTTTATTAGAAGACCGAAAGGGATGGAAAGTGAACGGGCACTCCGCTGTCCATTTTGATTCGGAACCCGAAAGAACTAATTTTTCTCATTATTGGAAAGGGGATGTTTTCGGCGAGCTTCCTTTGTCATCAGAAGCCCAGGGAGTGGAGTGCCCTGTGGGGATGGCTACCGCCGCGGCTCTTTTCAAGCTGGAGCCGAATGTAAAACGCGAAGTCTTGATTTCTATCCCGATCCTAAAAGATGCTGCGGTAAAACCTGCGGGGGATTTGAAGTCTGCCGTTTCAAAATGGGATGAAAGTTTGTCGGGTTTATGTCGAGCGAATCTACCGGATAAACATTTCCAATTTCTTTATGACGCGGCCATCCGATCCCTCATTTTGCATTCTCCCGAGCAGGATATTTATCCGGGCCCCTACACCTATAAGCGTTTTTGGTTCCGGGACGCTGCTTTTATTCTGGATGCCATGCTGGGTGTGGGCCTCGGCGGGCGAGTCAAGAAAGTTGTTAATCGATTCCCTAGGCGTCAGACTTCCGCCGGCTATTTTTTGTCGCAAGACGGAGAATGGGATTCTAACGGAGAAGCCTTGTGGGCCATGCGCCGTTTTTGTGAATTAACAGGCGAGCCTCCGGATCCCAAATGGAAACGGTCCATTTATCGGGCTGCAAGATGGATCCAAAATAAAAGGGAATTCAAGAAAGGCGGTACCTCCTTTGGTTTGCTTCCTGTGGGATTTAGTGCCGAACATCTTGGACCCAATGACTACTATTACTGGGACGATTTTTGGGGTGTCGCGGGTCTTGAGGCCAGCGCCTACCTCGCGAAGCAATTTGACGATCCGGGTCTCGCCGCCAAATTTTTGGGCCAGGCAGAGGATTTTCTGCGGTGCATCGAAGCGAGCCTGAAGATGATCGCCGGACAAACAAAAGGAAATGTCATGCCTGCGTCTCCTCACCGGAGAATGGATGCAGGAGCGATCGGCTCGCTTGCAGCGGGCTATCCGCTTCAACTTTTTTCCGCACAAGATCCCCGGCTGGTTAACACAGCCGAGTTCCTGCTCCGGGAATGTTTTGTCCAAGGAGGGTTTTATCAAGAGATCAGTCATTCCGGAATTAATGCTTATTTAACGCTACATGTCGCCCAAGTTTTTTTACGGGCTGGAGACCCTCGTTTTTTTGATTTGATGAGTCGGGTCGCCTCTTTGGCAACACCCACAGGCCAATGGCCGGAAGCAATCCATCCCCGGACCCAAGGCGGATGCATGGGTGATGGACAGCATATCTGGGCAGCCGCTGAGTGGATCCTGATCCTCCGAAATTGTTTTGTGCGTGAAGAAAAAGACAAACTGATTTTGTTTTCCGGGATTCCGAAGGCATGGCTTGAAACCAAAGAAGAAATAAGTTTTGGCCCTGCCTCCACGAGGTTTGGAAAAATTTGGCTTTCCTTGAAATATGAAGGAGACAAGATCAAACCCGATTGGAAAGGTGAATGGTATGGAAATCCCCCAAAAGTTGAAGTTCATCTAGAGGGGTATAAAAACGCGTGTCAGAATGACAAGAGAGAAATAAAATGAAAATCCTGATGATGACCAACACCTATTTGCCCCTGCTGGGCGGCTTGGAACGTTCGATTGAATCGTTTACGAAAGAATACCGTAAAAGGGGCCATCGGGTCGTCATTGTTGCTCCGGAATACGAGAACAGTCCCAAGAAAGAATGGGATGTGATTCGAGTCCCCGCGCTTCAAAATTTTTACGGGTCTAAATTCTCGGTGAAACTTCCTATGGACGGGCTTTTTTCGGAGCCATTGGGCGATTTTAAGCCGGACATTATTCATGCCCACCATCCTTTTTTAATGGGGGACACAGCGCTTCGATTTGCTTATGAGCGCAAGGTGCCCTTGGTTTTTACTCATCATTCGCTTTATGAGGAAAACGTGGGAGATTCGGAAACCGTAAAAAGGTTTGTGCTCGAACTTGCCACGGGGTATGCCAATTGCTGCGACCATGTGATTGCGCCGAGTGAAAGCGTTGCTGAAATGATAAGAGCGCGTGGCGTGAAAACACAAATTATGGTGATTCCCACCGGCCTTCATTTAAATCAATATAAAGGGACAGCAGAAAATTTCAGGCAAGAATCCAAAATCCCCAAAGACGCTTTCGTGGTCGGTTATGTGGGAAGACTCGCGCCGGAAAAAAATCTTCCCTTTCTCGCCCGGGCGGCCGCTTCGTTTTTAAAAAAAGAAAAAGAAGCTTATTTTTTAGTGGTCGGAAGTGGGCCGTCGGAAGAAACACTCATCAATCATTTTAAGGAACAGAAACTGGAAAATCAGTTACGTCTTACCGGTGATATGAAAGGTCAAAAATTGATAGAAGCTTTCCAAGCCATTGATGTCTTTGCGTTTTCTTCTCATAGCGAGACACAGGGGATGGTGTTGAATGAAGCCATGGCAGCAGGAACACCCGTGGTGGGTCTGGACGCACCGGGAGTTCGGGATATTGTCAGAGACAAAATCAATGGCCGGCTTGTGCTTCGTGAAAACGAACAGGAATTTGCAGAAGCGTTAAGCTGGATCCGCCGGCAATCCCCCGCCGTCAGAAGAAAACTAATCGCGGAAGCAAAAAAAACCGCGAAACGATTTTCCATGCAACGGTGCGCGAATAAGGCGCTTGGGCTTTACGAAAGTTTACAGCCGGAAAAGGGCTTTCAGAGGAAATCAGACAAAAGAGATTGGCTCCCCTTCATGCAGCGTGCTGAAGCGGAATGGGATCTTCTCTGTAATTTTACTAAAGCGGCGATGGACGCGGCGTTTGGTTCCAGCACAGAACATTTAATACCTGCTTCTGCGGTTCCCGAAGAGCGGCCATGATCGGCGAGATAGGATTCGGAATTAGAAAATTGAGAAATTGGTTCAACCGTTCCTATTGGGCGGTCCGTTTGTTTCGTTTATCAAAATCCGAAGGTACCGCAACCGCTCCGGGTTTGGTGTTGATTCAGATTGACGGGCTTTCTTTTAAACAATACGAACGGGGGCTTCGCGAAGGGAATCTTCCGTTTCTTCGTTGTCTCCTATCGAAGCAAAGATATAAGAATTATGCGCATTATTCCGGCATGCCTTCCAACACACCCGCGGTGCAGGGCGAACTTTTTTATGGTGTCAAAGGATGTGTTCCCGCCTTTAATTTCGTGGACCGCGAGAGCGGCGAAACGTTTGTGATGTTTGATCCGAAAGCGGCGCGCGAAATAGAAACTCGCATCAGCAAAGACGCCGAACCCCTTCTCAAAGGCGGGAGCTCCTATTCGAATATTTTTACGGGCGGCGGCGAAGAGTCTCATTATTGTGCTGCCGGTGGCGGCTATAGCAGGCTCTTTGGGGTTTTTAACCCTTTGACCTGGCTTCTTGTTCTTATTTTTCATCTTAATATTTTTCTCCGTACGGTTATTCTGATTTTCCTTGAAATTATGATAGGGGCTTATGAATTTGTGCGCGGGATACTCGGCGGAAAGAAAATAGTCATTGAGTTTAAATTCATTTTAGCGAGAGCCTTGATTTGTGTTTTACTCAGAGAGCTTGTGGTCATAGGAGGAAAAATTGATATCGCCCGCGGATTACCCGTCATCCACTTGAATTTTGTAGGATACGATGAGCAAGCTCATTGGCGGGGCCCCTCTTCAAAATTTGCGCATTGGTCGCTCCGGGGGATTGATGATGCCGTCGCCCGAGTTTGGAAAGAGGCGAGGCTTGCAGAGCGCCGAGATTATGATATCTGGATTTATTCGGATCACGGACAAGAAGATGCAACCCTTTATACCACGGAGAATGGCAGATCGATTGAAGAGGCGATCGCGAAAATTTTTGGGGAACTTGGGAACGCGAAAATTTCAAAAAGTATGCGTTTTTCTCATGACCAACGGGTCGAGCATGCAAGTTCAAAAGTGATTGCGGTAGGCATGGGGCCTATTGTTCACATTTATCCTTCCGCGGAATTGAGCTCTGAGGAAAAAGAACGTGTTATTTCCGAATTATTGGTGACGGCCAAAGTCCCGGTGGTTCTGATTCCCAAAGATGCAGGCCAAGTGGAGGCGCGAACGGAAACAGGAAAATTCATGCTTCCCGGGGACGCGAGTGAAATATTGGGGAAAGATCACCCTTTCTTAAAGGAGACCGCAAGCGATCTTGTGGGTTTATGCCATCATCCAAGCGCGGGGAAAATTATTATTTCAGGTTATTGTCAAGGCAAGAAGCTCATTACCTTTGCCTCGGAGAATGGCTGTCACGCGGGCTATGGGCCGGAAGAAACGAGAGGGTTTGCTCTTCTTCCTCCGGATGCGCCTTTGAGCTTACAGGGACGAACCTATTTACGGCCGCTTGATATTCGTGAAGCAGCGCTCCGGCATTTGGAAAGAACTTCCGGGATTGAATCTGAACCACTCGCGCCATTAGTGAAGACATTACGCATGCTGACTTATAACGTTCACGGCTGTGTGGGGCTGGATGGAAAAACTTCACCGGACCGGATTGCGCGAGTGATTGCACGTCAGGGTGCGGATGTCGTGGCGTTACAAGAAATCGATGTGGGAAGAAATCGTTCGGGGAAGATTGACCAAGCGGAAAGGATTGCGCGTAAATTAGGAATGACCTTTCATTTCCAATCCTCTCTTTCTTTGGAAGAGGGCAAATACGGAAATGCAATCTTAAGCCGTTACCCTCTGAAGATGATTCGAATGGATGCGCTTCCCCGGTTGAAAGCCCGCAGGCTTTTCGAACCGCGGGGTGCGTTATGGGTAGAAATTGATGTGAGCGGCATCAAAGTTAATTTGATTACCAGTCATTTAAGTTTGTGGCCTGCCGAACGTTTGCTTCAAGCCGAGGCCTTGCTCGGTCCCGATTGGGCCGGCAGTGCCGCTTGCCGGGTGCCCGTTGTTTTATGCGGGGATTTTAATGCGAATCCGCGTTCAATCGTTTGCAAACGCATCAGTTGTAAGCTTCGTGACGCTCAGCTGATCGTTGAATCTCATAAACCGAAGAGCACCTGGTTAGCCAGTCATCCTTTTAGCCGGATCGATCATTTCTTTGTCAGCCCGGACATTGAAGTGATGAGCATCGCCGTTCCCACCACGGAATTGGACCGAATTGCTTCAGATCATCTTCCGCTTGTCGTCGATTTGAAAGTGGATTTAAAGATTGACTCGGAAAAGGCGGGAAGTGGATGATGTTAGCCTATGAAAGTGCAGGTCAAGGAATTCCTTTGGTATTGATTCACGCGTTTCCTCTTTTTTCCAGCATGTGGAGCCTGGAGATAAAAGGCTTGGAACAAAGGGTGAAGGTCATTGCTCCGGATCTTCCAGGGTTTGGACGCTCACCCCGTCAAGTGAAACCATCGATTTCTGGAATGGCTCAGGAAGTAGCACGCTTGCTTGATTCCATTAAGGTAAAGGAACCCGCAATGATCGCAGGGCTCTCCATGGGAGGCTATGTGGCCTTTGAATTTTTCCGTCAGTTTCCCGAACGGGTGAAGGGGCTGGGACTCTTTTCAACCCGAGCCGGGGCCGATACTCCGGAAGCACGAGAGAAAAGATTGAAAACGGCGGACGAGATTCAGCGGGGCGGTCTCGAATCCTTCACAAAAACAATCCTGCCCAAGCTGGTGGGAAAGACCACCTTGGAATCCAATCCGGAACTTGTGCATGAAATCACGGGCATGATTACTTCGAGCAGCCGCGAAGGCGTTGCGAGTGCGCTTTTAGCGATGGCCGAGCGCCGGGACTCAACGGATCTTCTTGGTTCCATCAAGTGCCCCACGCTGATTATTGCCGGAGAGGAAGACGCTCTGATTCCATTTTCGGAAGCGGAAACGATGCATGCGCAGATCGCGGGTTCCCAGTTTCACCTTCTTCCAAAGGCCGGGCATCTTGTGAATCTCGAGCAGCCAGCGGCATTTCAACAAGTTTTTGAAAAATTTCTGGGGAGCGCGAAAGAAAAATGAAGCGGGACGAATGGCAGGACCTGGGTTCTATTGAACAGTTCAAGAAGCAGTCTCTAACCGAGGCCTTGGTCGGAAAGAAAAAAGTAGCCGTTTCCTACCGGGATGGAAAATTCGGTGTGGTCTCCGGAACGTGCGTGCATGTGGGAGGGCCTTTGGCCCAGGGCCGCTTGAAAGGGGACTATATCGTTTGTCCCTGGCATCAGTGGACGTATCACCGAATTACGGGAAAGGGAGAACCGGGCTTCGCAGACGCCGTTCCTCAGTATAAATTTGAAAAAAGAGACGGCCACTTATGGGTCCGCTTGGAACCGGCCACGAAAGGAAACAAAGCCCCTCATCCTCCGCACCCTTTAGCGCGAGCGATCGAACGAAAAGTTGGCCCTCTGCGTATCGCAGGTATTTCTGCAACGGTGATGGACCCCAAAAATCCGCGACTCTCCACCTCCGAAGTTTTGCTCCAAGCAGCGTTAGATCATGCAGTGGCACAACTTAAATGTGAGACGAAGCTGATCAAGCTGAATGATCTGAAATTTAAAAATTGTGAAGGGTATTACTCCAAAAGCGCCCGCGCTTGCACCTGGCCTTGTTCGATTACACAAATGGATAAAACGGATGAAATGGAACAGGTTTATGAGGCCCTGGTTCATTGGGCGGATGTAATGATTCTTGCCACGCCTATTCGCTGGGGATCTGCCAGTTCGCTTTTTTTTAAGATGGCCGAACGCCTGAACTGTGTTCAGAATCAAATCACGATTGCCAATAAAGTGTTACTCCGAAATAAAGTAGCCTGTTTTATCATCACAGGAGGACAAGACAATATTCAAGCGGTGGCCGGGCAGCTTTTGACATTTTTTTCCGAATTGGGTTTTCATTTCCCCCAATTTCCGTTCATTGCCCATTCCCGCGGCTGGTCCGCGGAAGATATGGAGCACAATGTAGAGGCTGTGATCAAAAGCAAAGAACTGCGTGAGGGGGCCGAAGCGCTTGTGGCGCGCGCCGCGGACCTTGCCTCCCAACTTATCGGAGTCAAAAAAGTCACTGATAAAACAGCCCGCGGCGGACGAAAAGCCCATCGGCTTGTTTCAACATAGAACCATCCTTTTATCGGCTTGCAGCGGCGCGTTTACAAAAGAGGAAAGGGGAAACAAATGAAATATTATATCGTGAGCGGAATGTTTCTCATGATGTTGCTAGAAGGTTGTATGACGACGAGTCCTTCGAAAGCTGTTATTTGGGAAACGAAGGATATCCCAAGGGCGTATGAGGTGGTCGGTCCGATTTCTGTGAGCGAGCAGATTTCCGAAAGTGCGGTGGATACGGTTCAAGGCCTTGCGGGATATATTTCAAGAGACGGACGAGTGTCGGGTCAAATTCCTCCGGATATCAAAGCTGCTTTGGACGCCAAGAGGGAAAAGTACAAAGAAATGATTTTTGAAAAGCTGGGAGCGAAAGCTAAATCGTATGATGCCGACGCCGTCATCGGTACGGAGTATCTCTATGTCCCTGCTTATGCCACTTTTTCCCAGAAAGCCACAGTTTCCGCTCAGGGAACGATGGTCAAATACAAAAACTAAAGGCGCTCGATTCTATGAAAAAGAAGCCGTTACCGGTTCCTTTGCCCATTTTTATTTGGGCCGGCCTGAGCCTCTTGATTGTGACGGTCATGTTTGTTTATGTGGATTTGAAACCCGTGGTGGATGAAAGTCTTTTCTTTTCCAATGAAGATCCTCAGCTTAGAGAGGATAAAAAAATCTCCCGGCTTTTCTCCCAACCCTCCCAGCTGATTGTGAGCGCGAAGGGGGACCTTCATTCCGAGGCCTACCATCTTGACATTCGGAATTTAAGCGACGCATTTTTGGCGCTTCCGGAAGTTTATTTGGTCCAGTCCCTGAGCCACGGGCCGGACGGGATTGAGGATGCGCTCAAAAGCCCGCTTTGGAAACGGACCATCCTCTCCAAAGAAGAAGACGCTTCTTTCATCCTGATTTTTTTGAGAGAACCGCCGAAGGAAGCGTTTATTTCCCAAGTTGAAAAAATGAAGAATGATTTTCAGAAGCCTGGTTTTGAGCTGATGATTTCAGGCGGTCCCTATATCGTAGAAATGATCCGGAGAAACTTATACCGCGATTTCCAGGTGTTCAGCCTGACGGCACTCGTGGTCCTCTCCCTTTCTCTGCTTTTTGTATTTCATTCTTTCTGGATTACTGCGGGGACGATCGTCTCCTGCATTATTGCAAGCGCCTTGGCCTTGATCTTCAATCAAGTCCTTCATATCGAAATGGGGTTCCTGACGTCCAATCTTTCAACCATTGTTTTTGTGCTGACGCTTTCCCACACCACCTTTTTGACTGCAGATTGGAAACGGATGATGGAAGCGAAAGAGGGAGCCGGGCACGCGGGCTGGAAGGCCGCTTCCGGGACGTTTGAAGCCGCGCTATGGAGTACATGCACCGCCCTTTTGGGTTTTTTGAGTCTTTTTTTTGTGCAGGCCAAATCCCTGCGGCAGTTTGGTTTCGCGGGTTCGATCGGGACCCTTTTTGCTCTGTTCGGGGCCTATGTCGTTTATCCCTGGTTTTTGGACTGTGAAAAAAAGAAGCCCGATTTTTTTATCTTAAAACTTATCAAAGGAAAATCCGCGCTGAATCCAAAAAATCAGCATGGCCGGATGGTGGTCCTTTGCGGTGCGCTGATGGGTCTCTCGCTGCTTGCCTTTCATCGTCTCAATACGGACCCCAGCTTGTTCACTTACTTTAGAAAAGGCGGTGAACTGCGTAAGGGCCTGGAATATATTGACCAGAACGGTGGGAGTAATCCGCTCAACATGGTTGTTTCCGACCCGGAAAATCCGGAGCTCAATACAAAAGAGGCGGTGAAGAAAATGTGGGCCTTGCACGAGGCGTTGGAAATTGACCCGGCGGTGGGCAGCGCCGTGTCCATTCCCTTGCTTTTGACGGAAGCCAAACGCTCTCCTTTTTCTTTTTTTCTGAGCAATGAATTGCTGATGAGTATTTTGGGAAGCCCGCGATTCGGAGAAATTTCCAAATATTTTGTGACGGACGACCGGAAACAGGCCTTGTTTACGATGCGCATGAACGAGGGGGATCTTAAAGACAAGCGGCTTGTGATCGTGGAGCGCATCAGGCAAATTGTCATCGGCCAAAAATTCAAACCCGATTTAGTCGGCGGCGTTTTTATGCTTCAAGGGCGTCTGGCCGCGCTGGTGAACTCGAGTTTGATTTCGGGGGGACTGTTCCTGAATGGGGTGATCCTTGTCATGACCTGGTTTCTTTCCCGGTCCTGGCGTGTCGCAGGCGCGATGCTTGCCAGCCTCTATTTTGTTCCGGCCGTGATGTTCGGAATTTTAGGCTTATTTCGCGTGCCTCTTGACGTCATTTCCGCGCCTGCCGTGAATCTTGCCATCGGCATGGGTGTGGATTCGATGATTCATATGGTGGTATTCATACGTCGCAGGGGATTACCCATGAAAGGGTGGAATTCCTGGGCTGAGGCACGAGCCAACCTTTTTGAACCCATTGTTTGGTCCACATTCGTAGTTTGTGCGGGGTTTGCGATTTTTATTCTTTCGACTTTTCCGCCGACCCAGAGGTTTGGGGCCTCGGTCGTGCTGGGGACTCTATTGACCCCTTTGGGGGCACTTTTTATTTTGCCCTATTTGGCAGGCGCCACTTTTCCGTTTTTGAAAAAGGGGTCACTCTCGATAGGATCGGGATAGCCCCTGTGGGGCAATCCCGTTTAGTGATTTAGGAAAAAGAGAACAAGCTGGCGAGCAGAAAAGTTCCAACGCCGGCTCTAGACGTATAGATTTATGGGGGTAACACCCCATATTACCCGCACGGTCTCCCGCCTATGATCATGACCATGAATTTAACTCAAAAGGAGAATGATCATGAAATTACAACACATGTTTAGATTAGGGATGGTTTTGTTGAGTGCGGGCGGCTTGTCCGTTGTGGCCGGCTGTGGAAGCACCAATAAACCTGCGAGCCTTGTCGGCCCGCGTGGTTTTGCGGGTCCTGCTGGCGAGGAAGGCGTACAAGGTTTAACTGGACCCCGAGGCGCATCGGGTTTTGCTTTAAGAGGTGAGCGTGGTGAAACAGGCCCGGCTGGCGCTGTGGGCGAACAAGGTCTTACGGGTCCAAGAGGCCCCGCAGGTGATATTGCGAGAGGTTCTATGGGGGCAGTCGGCCCGACCGGACCTAGAGGTGCGCAAGGTGAAATTGGGAAAAGGGGCGAACAAGGGGACAGCTTAGTTGGTTTCGCTGGCCGAACGGGCGCTACAGGTCCCAAAGGTGAACGAGGCTCTGTTGGAGAAATGGGTGCTAAAGGTTCAACTTTGTATGGCCCATCAGGTCCTGCGGGTTATTCAGGTTTGGCAGGTCAACGGGGAATCGTTGGAGAAGAAGGTTCTAAAGGCAAGACCACAGCGGGTGTCGCTGGTTTAACGGGTTCTTCTGGAGTTTCAGGATCTAGAGGTGAGCAGGGAGCGATCGGCGGTCAAGGCGCTGTGGGCCAGCTTAGTTACTGGGATCCGTATAAGGAATTTAATTTCTATTCCAAGGAGACCAGTCTTAATGCTGAAGATATGAGAAAGATAAACGAAATTGCAGGTTACATGAAGGAAAATCCATCACTGCAAATCGGAATTGATGGCAAAGCAGTTAGATGGAGCGATCAAAATCTACATGATCGTCGCGTTAACGTAATTCGGACGGCATTGATCGATGTCGGTGTGGCACCCAATAAAATCACGACGGGTGCGATTGGCGACAAGGATCTTAGACGTGATGGACGAATCGCTGTGCTTTTTACCACGGCGTAATCACGAATGTGTAGGAGATAAGCGGCGTCGGCCGCCGAGCATCCGAAGGGATGCGAAGCCGGCTGCCGCCAATCTCCCTTGAAGAAAGAATGAAGGCGTTTCCATGATTCAACCCCAGGCAAAGCCATTCACGTTACCCGCACTTCCTTATGAACAAAACGCTTTAGAGCCGTACGTTTCTGCTAAGACTCTCAACTATCATTATGGCAAACACCATCAAGGTTATGTGAACCACCTCAATGAGCTTGTTTCAGAAACGGAGTTTGCGGATCTGAAACTTGAAGACATTATCTCCGCGATTGCCCGTGAAGCCGGCAAAACCGCTATTTTTAATCATGCGGCGCAGGTCTGGAACCACACTTTTTATTGGAGCAGTTTGTCGCCTAAGGGTGGAGGAAAGCCCTCGGGCAAGTTGGGAAAAAAGATCGAATTGAGTTTCGGAAGTTATAAAAATTTTATTGAAGAATTTGCGCAAGCTGGAGTGGATCAATTTGGAAGCGGTTGGGTGTGGCTTGTTAAAGAGGGCGGTGTCCTAAAAATCACTAGAACATCGAACGCCGGAAATCCCATTTCCGAAGGGCTGGGAACACCGCTTTTGGCCCTCGACGTGTGGGAACACGCCTATTATCTAGACTATCAGAACCGGCGAAATGATTATCTGACTACCATCCTGGATAAACTCATTAATTGGAATTTTGCCGCTGAAAATTTCTGCAGAAAGTAATCCTCGTCGGAAAGAATAAATGGCCTCTCCGGCCGATTGGGGTAAACACCCCATAGAATCCGCATCGCTTCCAGTCTATCGTAAGTCATGAAAAAGAGGAGAAATTCAAAATGAAAAAAATAATGCTGTTACTCACAATTTTGACATTGATTTTTATGGTTCCTTCACCCGCATTTGCGGTGAACACGGCGGTCCATGGAAAAATATCGGGCAAAACAGTCTGCTTTGGGCTGAGTTCATTAATTATCTGGCCGGGAATCGGGCAGTATCTGAATAACAATGAGACCAAAAAAAATTGGACGCATGCTCTTATCGGGATTTTGCCGCCCTTTCGTCTCTGGTCCGGCTGGGACGCTTTGATTGCCCGCCAAGGGGGGCGTTGGGACGGTAAAATTTAAAACAAAGGGAGAGTCCATGAAAAAGAATGAGATGATAAAAAAGAGCTTGAAGAGAGGCTTTCTAGGCATGGGGATTTTAATGACTACCTTGTGGGTTTTTCAAAATCCGGCACAGGCAAAAATGATGCGCGGAGAAGTTGTCGCTGTTAAAGATGATGGCAGCTCGATTAGTTTCAAACGTTCCAACCCTTCGAATCCTTCCGTTGCGGAACAGTTCGATATTGCGGTGCCGCCGAATACAAAATTTGGAAGGATCCTTTCGCTCAAAGAACTGGCAGCCGGGGATGAGGTCATGGTGGATGCAAAAAAAAAGAGAGAAAACGGAATCTGGGAAGCCAGTTTCGTAAGAATTTTAAACGCTAAAATCTATTGAGTTGGACGGCGGGAGCAGCGCTGACTTTTCATTCAGGCAGTGAGCCATTAGTCTGAACGATCGACATCACCATGCCGGGTCGGCTGGGTTTTCATCTCCGAGTGGTGGCGCGGTTTGTGAAACGTGTGCGGGAATTTCGTTCCAGCATTCGTATCCGAAGAGGCAAAGTGCTCGCCGATGGAAAAAGCATCTTGGGACTTCTTGTTCTTGGGGCAGCCTGGAAATCAAAACTTGAAATCGAGGCAGTGGGTGGCGATGCAGTCCAAGCGATCCAAAGTATTAAAGAATTTTTTTTAAATCAAGAAAACACAAATGGAGGCTGTAAAACATGAAAAAAATAATGGGATTCAAACACCACTGGCTTTTAATGGCAATGATATGCTTCATCAGTTGGGGTGCGGTATCGATAGTCGGTTGCGCGGGAAGAACCAAAACCACAACGGTAACGACCGAGACTACGAATGGAACCGGCAGTACAAGTTCTACGACGACCCAAAAAGAGGTGGTCACCGATGCGCACCCACACGGTGTGATCGGCGGTCTTTTCTATACGCTTGGCCAGGTCCTGATTTGGCCTTTCAAACTCATCGGAAGTCTCTTCTCATAATTTTTTGGGACCGGAGTCTGTCAGCGAATTCGGTAGTCAAACTTTATCTGCCTTAATATAATGACGCCTCATTCAGCCGATACCGGAGATACCTGATTCACCTCATCTTCCTCCGGCGGCTGTGATTAAAAGAAGAAACCATGAAAATTCCGCTCGTTGATTTAAGAGCGCAGTACGAGTCCATCAAGGACGAAATCCAAGCCGCCATCCGCCGCGTCTTGGAGACCAGCCAATTTATTCTCGGAAAAGAAGTCGAGGCCTTCGAGGAAGAATTTGCCCGCTACCTGGGCGTCCGATACGCGGTCGGCACCAGTTCCGGCACTTCTGCTCTTCATTTAACCCTTCTCGGTCTTGGCATCGGACCCGGCGATGAAGTCATTACGGTTTCTCAAACCTTTGTCGCCACGATCGAGGCCATTTGCTGGGTCGGCGCGCGCCCGGTCTTGGTAGATATTGAAGAGGCTACTTATAATATGGATCCTACCCGGCTCGAATTCGCTATCACGAAGAAAACCAAAGCCATTATTCCCGTTCATCTTTATGGCCATCCGGCGGATTTAGACCCCATTCTCGCCATTGCCCGTAAGCACAAGCTTTCCGTGATTGAAGATGCCTGCCAGGCACACGGGGCCCTCTATAAAGGAAAGAAGGTCGGCGGCTTTGGTGAGGCGGCCTGTTTTAGCTTTTATCCCGGTAAAAATTTGGGTGCCTACGGTGAAGGCGGTGCCGTGGTCACTCATGACGAGGCCTTGGCCGTGCGAATCCGAAAGCTTCGCAATCACGGCGGGCTGCAAAAATATTCTCACGAGTTGCTGGGAATGAACGCGAGATTGGAAGGAATCCAAGGTGCAATTCTTCGTGTGAAACTTCCTTATTTAGACCGATGGAATGACCTCCGCCGCCGGCACGCCGAAGAATATTCTTCCCTTTTAAAGGGAACGTCTTTCATTTTGCCCAAAGAAGCAACGTACGCGCGAAGCGTTTATCATCTCTACGTTCTGCGCACGCCGGACCGCGACCGGTTAAATCAACATTTAAACGAACAAGGAATCGGAAGCCTCATTCATTATCCGGTTCCCAATCATCTTCTTCCCTGTTTTGTTCATCTAGGATACGGCAAAGGCAGTCTACCGGTTACCGAGAAAATCTCAAAAGATGTCCTCTCCCTTCCTCTCTATCCCGAGCTGAGCTCAGAACAAATCCGCGAAATCACGAACACGATTAAAACCTTTTTTAAGTGAGACCCGATTTAATTCCTCTCTCCACCTTTGGAATCGGCAGTGTGCCATACGAGAAAGGGGAGAACGCCTGCGAAAAAATCTTTCAAAATTTTGACATTCCATTCTGGCCGCAATACCCTTCCCGGTCTCTTCGGGAAAAAATGGTTTTTCAATTTCTGAGTTCATTCCCGGGTTTAAAGGTTTCTGAAACAGACGCTTTTTTTGACGAAGCCCTCTACGAAGAACAAATCGAATCCTACCGCGCAAGACTTCAACACGCCTTTTCAAAAAATGATCTCCTCTTTTTTGAACCGCCGGAGGAGTGGGCGTTGGGCTATGTTCAGATGCAGGCTTTTCTTCAGAAAAACCTTTTTCCAAGGAAACAGATTATCAAACTCCACGTGGCAGGGCCGGCCACGATTTGGAACTCGTTTTTCTCCAATCAAGTTTCCCTCAAAAATGCGGGGCGGGTGTTTGACGATTTGTGCCATTGCCTGACGGCTTCAGGGCTTGCTCAAATCCAAAGATTCCATTCTCTCGGAGTCCTTCCCTTGATGTTGATTGACGAACCTTTTCCTGGAGAAAATCTGAGCGTTTTAAAGAAGATGATGCACCGATTCAAAAAAGAAGGATCAATCGCCGGACTGCACGTCTGTTCCTATACAAAATGGCAGCACTTTGAAGAACTGGAGATGGATCTTTTCCATTTCGATTGCTCAATCCGTAAAGAGCTTGATAATCATCAAAGGCATTTTCTTCAATCCCTTCTTAAAAGGGGAGATTGGATTGCGTGGGGGATGATTCCAACGACAGAAAATTTTGAATTCAAGATTCCAGATAGAGCGCCGATAATAATGAATTGGCTTAACCAATTTTTGAGTGAATCCTTCTCCGCGGAGGAGGTTTTAGAGCACTCTTTATTCGCACCGGCCTGCGGAACGGGAGCTTTGACGCGGGAAGCGGATCAAAAGGTGACGCAAGACCTTATCCAAACAGTAGAAGGGTTAAAAAATTTCCATTTTCTCTCTTGACAGAGAAAATTCTCGTAGTACACTTTCCCTAGCTCTGAATGGGAACTAAAAACCCATTGACAGTCTCAAGCATCTTTGTATACTCACCTTCGAGCATGCCGGAATCAGTTACGGGGTCCTAAATAAGTTAACTAAAGAAGATAGGCCCTAACGTCGACAATCAATATCAAGACCAAGAAAAATTTAGAAAGAAAATTGTGGCAATACCACAAAAAGTACAAAGGGGGAATAGAAACATGAGCGGGAAAATCGTGTCTTTAGGCCTACTTGCATGGTTTGCATTTTTTCTAGTTCTTCCGGTAACTCTGCAAGCACAGATTGAGTTAAAAGAAGGGATGACGCAAGGCGATTTTGCTTTATGGATTACAGATGCGATAGGCGCCAAGAGCAAGCTTCCTCCTGCTGCAGATGGAAAAGACGCCATCGATTTTCTCACTCAATTAGGGAGCATTCCGGAGGATGCAGGTTGGGCAAAGGACGAGCCGATGACAAAAGAACTGCTGGCGAGTCTACTGGAAGATCCTGAGAAAGCATCGGGTCTGAGTTGGGATGAGTTAGTTGATAAGGTGCGAGAACGGGTCCAAGGAATTTTTGACGAGCGGAAATTGGGCACCTTTCGTGTCCTCTCATCCACCCCGTCTCTTCCAGCTGTGTAATGTTACGCTTTATGCTTAATAGAAAGAAACAAAATATGGGGAGAGTTGCAACCGAAATAAAGCCAAGAGGTGAGAAATGAAACGAAAAAATTTTAAAAGGCAGGTTGCTTTAGGGTATGTTTTCTTATCCACATTTTTCCTGACGGCCACACCCCTCCTGATGGCAGGAGGCGGACCTGGAGACAGCTATGAGAATACCTCAGCTGCAGATAGTTCAAACTTTCTCACAAAAACTGCAAACAGAGTGGGTTCGAGATTGGGTAACTTGTTAGGAGTGAGTGACCTTTTCTCCGAGCTGTCCTCTGCCGATGTCGGACACAAGCCAAGAATCCGGCCTCACTTTGCATTTAATCAAGGCTTCATTTCCAACGCCCGCCTCGGAAGCAGTCAAGCAGACGCCGCTTGGCAAGCGAGAGTGGCGCCAGGAATCACCGTTTCCGTTCCTTCCGGTAAACTTTACACGGAGGTGGACTACACCTACGGCTTTTCAACTACTCAGGGAAGAAGAACACACGCCAATATCAATACCCATAATGTGAGCGCCTTGGCGCGTTATGATGTGTCGGCAGACACCGTCGTAGGCGTGGGAAATAACTTGCAGCTGAGCGAAGTCCCTGGAACCGGAGGCGACGAAACCTTCTTATTGAATACCCTCACGGCACAGGCCAAACACCGATTGAGCTCAAAATTGTCTGCGTCTCTTTCAGATACGCTGCAATGGTTTAATGATAGAGCCACAAGCCGTCAACACGACTTCATCGATAATGGCGTCTATGCAGGACTGAGCTATGAAGCCACGAGAGATTTGTCGGTGGGCCCTACATTCGCTTGGAATGTCCGTGATTTCGATACGCAAAAGGCGAAAGACTACTGGCAAATCATCCCGGGCATAACTGCCGGCTACCGCCTTGGCCCTAAAACGACGTTGACAGGTAACTTTGGTTGGGCCTTTAGGAATTTTGACCGGGGTAGCCATAATGAATCCGAGCTGGTCTACGGGGCTGCTGCTTCCCATAAATTAGGACGCAAGCTGGTATGGGCCCTATCCTATGCCAAGACCCTGCAAGACACCTTTGATACAAGCTTTGTCTTCAGAGATACACCAGAAGTTACCGCTTTGGATAACCTGGACCGGGACTATCGGGTTATCAAATCTCATCGGATTGGATCGGCGGCCACTTATCATCTGAATGAGCAAAACAGTGTCGGAGTGTTCGGTGATTTTCAATTGCTGAGGTCCGATCAACGCGATCGCACTACCGGCGACGGCTCCAAAGACGAAAAGGCGATGGAAGTAGGGGCAAGATACAGCTACCGGTTCAGCCGTTACATCACCTTTGATGTCCTCTATGCTTTTGGAAAACGTTTTTCGGTAGAGCCCAGCCCTGGAACGGGTCGAAATGAGTACACCTTCCACAAGGTCACTGGGGGCGTAAATATCGCGATTTAAGGTTTTCCTCGGGGGGGTTTAACTACTCCCCAAATTTTTGAAGTGAGACATCTCAGAAAATATTTCTTCTATGCGCTGGTCTTTGTTTTATCGTTCCCGCTCGTTGGGAATACGGAGCAAAAGGTTGATTCGTATCTCATTGGCCGGGAAGACGTCTTAGAAATCACCGTCTGGCAATCCCCCGATCTGACAAAATCACTAACCGTCCAGTCAGATGAAACCATTGATTACCCCATTCTTGGAAGTCTTTCAGTCTCAGGTATGTCAACTGATGATCTTGAGAAGACCATCCGTGAAAAACTATCCCAAGGGTATGTCAAGAATCCCCAGGTTAGTGTTTCAGTCAAGGAATACAACAGCAAAAGAATTTTAGTATTTGGCGAGGTGTCAAAACCGGGGCTTTACAAATTAAAGGGACCCATCCCTGTTTTGGAGCTTCTTTTCATGGTTGGAGGGGCCAGTCCAGATGCCAAGAGAATGACGATAATCCGTCCCTCCAAGGATTCTGCCGAGAAGAGTGCAGCTCTGCGTTTTCCGCCTTCCGAAGATATGAAGCAAAAGCCGGTGGATCCTTCAGCCCAGACAATCACAGTGGATCTTATCTCCTTGCTTTCAAGAGGAGACCTATCTCAAAATCAGATAGTTATGGCGGGAGACACGATTTACTTAGCTTCGGGGACAGGGTTGCGTTACCATGTGTTGGGACAGGTGGGGAACCCGGGTCCTTATGAATGGGTGCAAGATGTGACGGTGCTAGAAGCCATCAAAATGGCAGGGGGAGTTAACGAACGTGGGGCGCCCAATCGCATAAAAATAAGAAAAGTCTTCGGCAACGGGGAAAAACAGGAAATCAAGGTGAACATTCTGGACATCATAAAAGGCAAGAAGAAAGACGACGTGGTTGTGAAGCCGGGTGATACCATCATTGTTCCGGAAAGCTGGATTTGATGCCGGAAAAGGCTCCCTACGCGTTTAAAACCCCCGAAATAACCTCCACACAGGAAGCATTTGAAGGAGGCGTTTTCCCCTACCTGCAGATTCTCCGGAACCGCAAAAAAGTCATTTTCGGCTGTGTTGGCTTTTCACTTTTCATCGCATTTATTGCCAATCTGACTCAAAAGCCCGTTTACCAAGCCTCTGTAGAAGTGTTATTGCAATCCAAGGAAGCAAAAACCGTGCCTTCAGCGAGCCTCAACGTACCCTTTTTACAAGACCCTACTCTCCTGCTGACCCAGTTCCGCTTGATCCGAAGCCCGCACTTGGCCGAAAAAACCCTTGTGAAACTTGAGAAGCCCGAAAATCGGAATTTGCTGCTCAATTGTTTTGCGGTCCGTCCTTCTTGGAAACGGAAGGATTCAGGAGTATTTTCTCCCAAGGAAAGGCAGATCCTCTTGGGAAGAATTCAAAACTCACTGTCGGCGCGTCAGCCGGATCGGAGCGTTCGGATTATCACCATCTCGGCAACAGGGTATAACCCTACGATGGTTGCGCCGCTTGCCAACGCGGCGGCGGAAGCCTACATTGAGATGAATCACAGCTCCAACATCGATTCATTTCGGCAGAGTTTTTTGATGATTTCCCAGAGTTTGGCTGAAATTCGTGAAAAGATCAAAGCCGGTGAACTCGCGTTCCAAAAAATTGATTCCGAGATTCGGCTACTCGAAGCGCTTAAAATTTATGAAGACAAGCACCCTTTAGTGATCCAGCTTCGAAACGATATCCCTCAATTGGCCGAAAAGATCAAGCGGGAGATACAGAATCTTGAAACCACGCAGATTGGCCGGCGAAAAGATTTGATCCCTCTTCTGACTGTTCCCAGTACTCAGTTTGAAGATCTTCAAAGAATTGAAAGGGACCTGCACATTTTAAAACCCATTCTGGAACAGGAAGTGAGCAGCCACAAGGAAATGTACAACTCCATTTTCCGCAGACTGCAGGAAGTGGAGGTTTCCGGCGGCGGGAGTGTGTGGGTCGATGCGGAAGTGGTGGAGCCGGCAGCCGTTCCGTCAAAACCCATCCGGCCGAATAAAAATCTCAATTTGATTTTGGGTCTTTTTGTGGGTCTTTTCTTAGGTGTCGGCTTGGCCTTCTTTTTGGAATATTTGGACAGCAGCTTAAGGAGCCTCGATGATGTGAGGAACTATCTAAGGCTTTTTCCATTGGGAATAGTGCCCCAGGTTGAATTTGCTCCAAGGGAAGTGGCTGGAGTAAGGGAGGGGACCACTTCTGACGCAAAAGAAAAAAGGCCTTTCTGGTTGGCTGGCGATTCAGATGTTCCTTTGTATGTGGCGGAAGCCTACCGGATCATCCGAACAAACCTGGGATTCGGTTCAGTTGATTCGACTGTAAAAACTCTTCAAGTTACCAGTGCGGTAAAAGGGGAGGGTAAAACTACCACTGCGGCCAACATTGCGACGAGCCTGGCGTTGGCGGGCTCCAAAATCCTGCTGGTCGATGCAGACATGAGGCGTCCGGCTCTCCACCGAATTCTCGGAATGGAAAATATCGAAGCGGGGCTGAGCAATGCTCTTGCCAATGGAAGCGGATGGCAATCTCTTGTGGTGCCGACCACGACGCCGAATCTTGATTTTTTAAATGCCGGAAGTATTCCTCCCAACCCCGCGGAGCTTCTTTCTTCAAAGAAAATGAAGACCTTGCTCGAAGAGCTTAAGGAAAATTACGAGATGATTATTATTGATTCTCCCCCCGTGATTTCGGTGGCTGACGCAGCCATCATTGCCTCACGGATGGATGCAACTCTCTTTGTTTTTCGCTCAGGATTTGTGCCGCGCCATTTGTGTCTTCAAGCCAAGAGTTCGATCGAGTCAGTCAATGGGAAAATCATCGGTTGTGTTCTCAATTATGTTCAGAGTGGACATCAACCCTATTATTACCAACATTACGCGCAGCAGTACGGTCGTTACGGGGAGGAAGCGAAGAGCGATAGCTCTGATCATGGCTCACCCATTCAAGTTTCAACGACTGTCGAAAAGATCAAAGTGCTTAGAGAACCGTTTTTTTTATTCCTCTCTTCCATCGGATCGCGTCTGGGGGAAATACTAAAGTGGGATCAGGCGAAGAAAGAAACCAAGCCCCCCCTCGGCCGAGAGTAAATCCCAGTCATTTCCCTTTCTTTTTCCCGGCTCGTCAATTTGGATCAGGCTGATTAATCAACAAGATGAATGGCACCTCTTTGACGCTGGAAAAACCGGCTGTCGGGCAAAAGCAAAATCCCCCTTTTTTACGAAGTCTCTTTGATTGGTCTTTAATCGGGTTTGTGACGGCTTTTTTGGCGTTCGCTCCCTGGTTTTACGGTCTCACACGCTTCAGAGACCAGTTGGCCGCTCAATGCGTTCTTTTCACCGCCTTTTTGATCTCCTATCCTTTGATTGATTGGAAGTCGTCTTTCCGACCCGGGACAAACGAAGTCGATTTCTGGGTTGCTTTGACCGGTGTTGTCTCTTTGTGTTACGCCGTGTTTTCAGCTCTGCCTTATTCAAGTTTTCTTGCTTTCTCCAAATTGTTGAGCCTTATTTTGCTGTATGGTCTTGTGAGGAGTGTTGCAAAAACATCCGGAAGGATTCAGGTTTTTTTATGGGCGATTGTCATCATAGGCTTTTTTTACGCGGGATATGGATTGGCCCAGTATTATGATTTTCTGCCGCACGCTTATTGGTCTCTTCCTTACGGTCTGGCCTCTCGTTTTGTCAACAGTTCTCATTTTTCCGTTTTCCTTCTCTTCCCTTTATTGACAGGGTTCAGTTTATTGATTTCCTCAAAGAACCTGCTTGCCAAACTATTTCTCTTGGTTCCCTTAGGGACAATGGGGCTTACTCTCATTCTGGCGCGCTCTCGCGCGGGTTGGCTCGTATTTTTGATCGGTTTGGTCGTTTTTTTCTGGCAGACCTCAAGAGGACAGTTAACAAGGTCTAAAAATGTCTGGTCTTTTCTTCTATTGGGAGCAGCGGCTGCAGCCATTTTATTGAGCAGGGTCGGAGGATTCGAGCTGGTTTCCAGCCGAATCCTTGATCTTCAAAAGAGCAATTTTTTCAGCCTTATAAACCGCCTCGATTTATGGAAGGGTGCTTTCCTGGCCATACGGGAACGCCCTTGGGGATGGGGATTGGGCACCTTTGGATGGGTATTTCCTCAATTTGAAGTCCGCTCAGACCGCTTCTTGGTGGATTACGCTCACAATGAATTTTTCCAAACAGGTGTGGATATGGGAATCCCCGGCCTATTGATATTATCGGCTTTCTTGGTTTTTTATTTTCGAAGGGCTTTTCATTTTGTCAAACAGGGAGAATTCTCCAGCGTTGTTCGAACGATCGGGGCCGGCTTCACCGCCCTTTTTGTATCCTTGGTTATTGCCAGCCAAGTTGATTTTCCGCTGCGTATTTATGCCAATGGGGCGTTTTTTATTACCTTTTTGGCTTTGAGTGCACATTTTTTTGAGCCTTTGACGGCAAAAAAGCAGATTGCGAAAAGACAGCTCTTAATCCGGTGGTCTGTCCCGATTCTGGTTTTTTTGACGGGCGTTCTATCGGGGAGACAACTATTGGCCGAGATTAGTTTTCAAAAAGCGCGCGTTCTTGATCAAAATTTCAAATGGGATGAGGCCATGGCAAAGTACCAGGAGGCAGAAAATCTGGTCCCTTTTCATGCTCTTTATCACGAAGCATTAGGGGGTCTTTATTACCGGAAATCCTCTCTTTCTTTTCAAAAGGATGAAAAGTCAAAGTTTCGTCAGAAAGCCATGGAAGCTTATCGCAGGGCGACCCAAATTTTACCTTATAATGCCAATACCCATCGTCAGCTTGGGCTTCTTCTTGAGGAAGTGGGAGAATCAGAAGGGGCCAGGCAGCATTTGAAGGAAGCTGTTCGGCTAGCTCCCCAAGACGGTTCCTATTTGACTGAATACGCCAATTTTGCTGCTAGACATTCTCTGACGAAAGAGGCGTTGCTTACTTTTGAGAAGCTGATGAGTCTGCCTTATTGGGGGGATGGGACCGAGACCGTCTGCAGCGTTCTAAAGAAATCCTACCAGCTGACCCGGGATTATCATAAAGTGCTGGCCATCACTCCGGACGACCACAGAGGCCATCTTTGCCTTGCTTATGCGCTGGAGGAAGAAGGACAGTTGGACCAGGCAAAGATTGAATTTGAGCGTTCTATGGCACTTCTCAATTTAACTGCTCCACAAGAAGCTGAACAAATAAGAGAACGTCTTCACAGCCGTTTTGAGGCGCACGCAGTCCCCATCAATGAAAACTCTAACTCCGTTACCCCCAACGCGTAGCATCAAGGGTCCCGCTCTCTTTCCCATTCTTTCGCTCATCGGGCTCGCGATCGGTCTTGTCTACTTTGGATGGATCACGGACCGCTCTTTTTTTTACTGTATGGTTGCGATCTTCGGAGTGGCATTTCTCATCCTCTCATTTTTTTCCATCCAGACAGGGCTTATTTTGATGACCCTGGCCATGCTTTTTTCTCCCGAAATTACGATTGGAACCATTGGTTTGCGAGAACTTACCATTCGGATCGAAGACGTTTTAATTCCCATCCTGGCGATGGCGTGGTTGGCCCGTCTTGCTATTCGCAAAGAGTTTCAGCTGATTGCATCAAACCCTTTGAATAAGCCGATTCTGATCTTGATTCTGGTGAGTATCGGCTCGACGATTTGGGGGATTTCTCAGGAAGGTACAACCCTTTTACCGGCCCTTTTTTATTTTCTGAAGACTATCGAATTCTTCACCATCTTTTTTTTAGTGACAAATTATGTCCGATCAGCCGGTCAAATCCGGTTTTTTCTTTATTTCTCGCTGTTCACCGTTGCGTTGATTGGAATTTATACGTTGTTTCAGGTTCCGAACACCGAGATTTTTACTGAACACCGTATCACGGCCCCTTTCGAGGGGGTTCCTCAGCCCGCTAGCGTGGGCGGTTACATGATGTTTCTTCTTCTTATCCTGTTGGGTTTGATTCTTTATGATCGTCACTCTATGAGAAGATTATTCTATGTGATGGCGGCCGGAGTCACGTTTATACCTTTCCTTTTTACATTTAACCGGACCTCCTACGCCTCCCTTGTTGCCGGGTTGCTTCTCATTTCATTCCTTTCAAAAAAACCCTGGGTCTTTGGTTGTCTTTTTATCTTTTTGTTAACGTCCCCTTTATGGTCGCCCCGTGCCGTTAAAGCCCGGATTGCTTTTACATGGGAGGACGGTATACAGGAGGGACGTGAATTGGGGGTCGATCAATCATTTGAGGAAAGAATCGGCACTTATAAAAAAATGTGGAATTCCGCAAAGGGCAGTCCCGTGATTGGATGGGGAGTGGGTTCCTATGATTATCTTGACAGTCAGTATGCCAGGACATTCCATGAAATAGGAGCCGTGGGCCTGGGGATTTGGCTGTGGATTTTCTTCAGGCTTTATCGAATCAGCCGGTGGCTTTTCAAAGCACTTCCTGACGGACCCATGAAAGGGTTGACGCTGGGCTACACCGCGGGTCTCGTCGGAATTTTGGTCCACGCCTTCGGCGTGATCACTTTTTACATTATCCGGATCATGGAGCCCTTCTGGTTTGTGACGGGTTTGGTTGTATCGCTTTACACGCTGAAGGTGAAAGAGGAGGCTTCGTGATGTTGGTCCAGGAAAAGACCTCCGCTAAACTCGTTGGAATTGTTTTGATTTTTGTCGCTGCCTTAACGGTCCGTCTTTTAGTGGTTGGCGCATGGTACGGTGCAGGCCGGGGAGATCATTTGTCTTCTGACACGACAAGCTATTATGAGATTGCCCAAAACATTATCCAAGGGCAGGGGTTTGTTCAGGCCGGCTCACCCTTTAGAAGGACTCCCGTCTTTCCGCTCTTATTGGCCACCGCCCTGAAGTTTCATCTATCCTTCCTTTGGGTGCAGATTTTTCAGGCCATCATGGGTGCAGCCACTTCGGTTATTTTATGGATGTTGGGGCGTGAGATGTTCGGTGAACCGGCCGGGCTGATTGCCGCGGGGATCCACAGTATCGATTATCTTTCGGTCCGGCAAACCGTTGCCATCATGCCGGAAATCACCCTTGTTTTTCTTCTCCTTCTGGGCACATGGATAATGGCCCGGGGAATCAGGGAAAATCGTCCGTCCAAGATGGCGCTTGGGGGCATCCTGGCGGGTTTGACTGTACTGACGAAGGAAGTTTTTATGCTTTATTTTCTCGGAACCTGTTTTTTGGTTCTTTTTACCCGCCACCCTTGGAGAAGAAAATTTTTATTGGCCGTCTCTTTTTTAATTTTATTTCTCATGACTCTTTCACCTTGGCTTGTTCGAAACCACCAAATATCCGGAAAGTGGTTTTTGATCACGGCCAATGGAGGGCATGTCTTCTACTTGGGGAATAACTCCACCACAGATAGCCGGATGGTGGGCGAAGAATGGGATTATAATTTTGACAGTCATTATCCCGTGGGCGACCCGAATCTTCCGCAACTTTTCACGGTAGAAGCAGACCGCTATCTCCTGCAATTGGGATTGGAGTACCTACGAAAGGACCCGGTTCGTTTCCTGGAACAAGCGGGAAAAAAGCTCGTCCGTTTCTGGTTCCCTTTCTATACTGATGTTCCGCTTTTAACCCAGTGGCTGACTTTTTTTTCTTATGCCCCAGTCTTTGTTCTGGGATTTTTTGGAATGATTGGGTTGATCGGTCGATGGAGAGAGTTTTTCCTTCTCATGGCGCCTATTTTTTATTTGACCTTGATCCATACGGTTACGATATCAAGCATTCGCTATCGATATCCTGTGATGCCTTTTTTGATGCTGTTCGCTGCATTCGCCATCCATGAACTGTGGACAAAATTTACCCTAGGGAAGTTCAAACCATGATTCGAATTGCCTTGGTGGGTTACGGTCATTGGGGACCCAATTATCTTCGCAATCTTCAGTTCATTGACGGGGTGGAAGTGGCGGTTGTCTGTGACCGGGAGGCGCAGGCCCTTCAAAAAGTCAGCAAGTTGTTTCCCCATATTAAAACAACTTCTCATTTTTCATCTGTTTTAGATGAGACGAAAGTGGACGCCGTGATCATCGCCACTCCGGCAGCCACCCATTATGAAATGACAAAAGATTCACTCAAAGCCGGGAAACATACTCTGGTCGAAAAACCTTTGGCTTTGAAGGTGGAGGAAGCCCAAGAATTGGTAAAACTTTCTCAATCTTCCAAAAAGGTTTTAATGGTCGGCCACACATTTCTTTATAATCCCGCTGTCCGAAAGATGAAAGAGTATGTGGATCGGGGCGCCTTGGGGAAAATTTACTATCTTCAGGCGGCCCGCACTCATCTGGGTCTTATCCGGAATGATGTAAGCGCTGTCTGGGACCTCGCCCCTCATGACATTTCCATTTTCTCCTATCTCCTGGGGAAGGAGCCCAGAAAGGTTTCCGCCATTGGAATGTGCCAGCTCAACCCGGAATTGGAGGACGTGGCATTTCTAAATTTCTTTTATGAAGGCGGAATTTTGGGCAATATCCATATCAGTTGGGTGGATTCCAACAAACTTCGGCAAGTGGCCGTTATCGGAAGCAAGGCCCGCATCGTGTTTGACGATTTAAATTCTCTGGAGAGGCTCAGAATTTTTGAGAAAGGCATCAGTATCGATAAACCGTATGCAAACTTCGGAGAGTTTCAACTGCTTTTGCGTGACGGGGACATTGTCAGTCCCAAAGTGGAGGCCGAGGAGCCTCTCCGAAATGTGTGTCTGGAATTCATGGAATCGATTCAAACCGGAAAAAAACCCCTGGCGGATGGAACCAATGGTCTTCAAGTGGTGCGGGCCATGTGGGCCGTTCAACAATCCATTAAGAAGGACGGGGAGCCCGTTTTAATCCCTCAAGAGGGGGAAGTCGTAACTCATTCTAATCAGGGAGATGGGGGTCCATGGGAAGCGGAAAAGAAAGAGTTTTAGTCACAGGCGGCGCCGGTCTCATTGGTTCTCATCTTGTTGATTTGTTGGTCACCAAAGGCTATGAAGTCAATGTTTTGGACAGTCTGGATTCCCAAACTCATCCTCGCGGTAAACCTTCCTGGCTTCATCCCGAAGCCCGTTTTATCCAAGGAGACATCAGAAACGAATCCCATCTTTGCAAAGCCCTAGAAGGAGTGCGTTCCATTTTTCATCAAGCCGCATTCGGGGGTTTTTCAGATCAAGACGCCGCCTATGTGGATGTCAACGTAAATGGCACTGCCCGGATTTTCGACGTTATCCGGGTCCAGAAACTCTCCATTGAAAAAATCGTGGTTGCATCCAGTCAGGCCGTTTACGGTGAAGGGGCTTATGAGTGCGAAACGGACGGCCTTCAATTTATTCCAAACCGTGCCTATGACCAATTCGAGAGGAAGGAGTGGGATCCCCTTTGTCTTCGGTGCAAAAAGAAACTCAAACCGGCATTGACATCCGAGGAGAAAATAAGACAAGGGGAAAGTCCTTACGCCTTGTCCAAGGAATTTGAAGAAAGGCTCGCTCTTTTTTATGGCAAACGGTTGGGAATCCCTGTCGTTGGCCTTCGATATGGCGTCACCTATGGGCCTCGACAATCTCTTTTTAATCCTTACACGGGAGTCGTTTCCATTTTTTCTACCCTGCTTCTCAACGGACTGCGTCCGCTTGTTTATGAAGACGGCCGGCAATCGCGCGACTTCGTTTATGTGGAAGACGTTGCACAGGCCAACCTCTTTGTGATGGAAAATAAACTGGCCAATGGCCAAGTTTTTAATGTGGGTACCGGACGAGCCACCACGATCAGCGATCTTGCCAAAATACTGGCTTCCTTGTACGGTAAATCGATTGAGCCGGAAATCTCCGGGAGATCCCGCTGGGGAGATGTCCGCCACATTCTTCTTGATCCTTCCAAATTGAAAGAGTTGGGGTTTTCCTCATCGATTGATTTGAAGAGGGGGCTTGGCCGTTTCGTTGAATGGATCAAAACGCAAGGCCGTATCGAGGAATATTTCACTTCTTCCTATGAAAACCTTAGAAAGAAAGGCTTGGTTTGCGGTTGACCATGAAGACCACTCTCCTCATTCCTGTTCTAAACGAGGTTGAAGGCATGAAGGTGATTATGCCCAGAATTAACAAAGACTGGGTCGATGAGATTCTCGTGCTTGATGCGGGCTCGAGCGACGGTTCTTTTGAATATGCTCAATCTTTGGGAGTGAAGACAGTCCGGCAGCAATCAAAAGGGCTGATCCCTGGTTATTGGGAAGCCCTTGAAGTGACGACAGGAGATGTCATCATTCCTTTTAGTCCGGATGGCAATTCGGTCCCTGAAAGAATCCCTGAGTTGGTTGACAAAATGAAGGCAGGCTATGACATGGTGATTGTTTCAAGGTATCTGAACGGAGCAAAGAGTGAGGATGACGACATCATATCAGGCTTTGGCAACTGGATGTTTACACGGATGATCAACAGCCTTTTTGGAGGCCATTATACAGACACTTTGGTGATGTTTCGGGCTTGGAAGAGAAATCTGGTGAATGGATTTGTGCTGGATCCAACTCTGGCTGGTTTTGAACCCCAGCTTTCCATCGAGTGCGCCAAAAGGAAACTGAAAGTGACCGAAATTCCGGGTGACGAGCCTGAAAGAATAGGGGGAAAGACCAAGAAACGGACTATTCCAGCAGGCCTCGCTATCCTTCACCTTATCCTGAAAGAGCTTTTCGTCCCCTGTCCGCCCATACCTGAACTTTCCAAGGTCCACTCAACTCTCTAATTCTGTAGGCCGATTATATTATTACTCCTTCTAAGGAATTGACTTACGAAAACTTGGGAGCTACTATAAACCACTTAATTCGATGATTCTCGAGGCGAAATGTTCAAAAAAACCAATCTTAACTATTGATGGCACCACTTTAGGAGCGCAAAGTCCAGATGCTCCGCTCATCGAAGCGGAGCTCAACCTCATTTTTCCTGCTCGAAGCATCAAACGGATCCTGTTTGTTGTTCCACCCGATGGTGACGTAACTCACTTCAGTTATGAAACTTGCAAACTGGGTCGATACCCCAATTTCCCTCCTTACGGAGTCGGTATTCTGGTTACTCGGCTTCGCCGTTTGGGTTTGAGCGTTGATATTCTTCACTTAAACAATGCCGTTCTCAAAACCTGCCGTGCTTCCTTGAGCGAGGAGCAGTTTAATTTCACTCAAGTTGTCAGCGATCACCTAAACTTGCGGTTAAAAGAGTTCGACCCAGACTTCGTAGGCATTACCTGCATGTTTTCCCAGACCCACCGGTCCATGGTTGACACCTGCCGCCAGATCCAGCAGATCGCCCCCCGTGCGGTTTTGGGTTTGGGAGGAGTGCATGTCACGAACAGCACGATCGATGAAAAGACCCGGGAAATTTTCTTGAAAGACTTCCCCACGGTCAATTTCTTTTTCATGTATGAGTCGGATTTGTCCTTCCAGTCTTTCATTCGGGTGGTCAACCGGAAAGCACCTTTATCTGAATTGGCTCAGCTGATGATGACTGGCCGAGAGAAAATCTTTCATTTTACGAACCGTCAACTTCCTCCACCCGAGGAGCTGGACGTGATTCCGGCACATGATTTAATCACCCTTCCCGATTTGGCAGAGAATGGCAAGATCGGCTCTTTTCATTCTTATCCCAAGCCGGGGACCCATTTCAGTACGGTTCTCTCCAACCGGGGTTGTCGCGCCCAGTGCACTTTCTGCAGCGTCAGAAATTTCAACGGGGCGGGTGTGCGGGGCCGTTCTGTTCAATCCGTGATCGACGAACTTCTTATGCTGCGTCAGGAATTTGGAGTCGGTCACATTATGTGGCTTGATGACGATTTTCTAAAGGACCATGCCCGCGCTTTAAAACTTTTCAATGAAATGGTCCGCCAAAATGTGGGGATAACGTGGGATTGCACCAACGGCGTGATTGCCTTTTCCTGTACGGATGAGTTGATGCAAGCAGCTGCGGAAAGCGGATGTGTGGGGCTTCATATTGGGATGGAGTCGGGCAACCCGGAAATTTTGAGACAAATTAAAAAGCCCGGAACAGTGGAGGTGTTTTTGAGAGCCGCCCAAGTTTTACATAAATATGAACAAATTAACGCGCGCGTATTTGTGATGCTGGGGTTTCCTCATGAGACTTTTCGAATGATTGGGGATACCTTCCGAGTTGCCCAGGAAATGGATCTGGATTGGTACATGGTCACGCCGCTCCAGCCCCTTCCCAACACTCCCATTTTTGGGCAAATGGCGATGGAGGGTTTGATTGGCTCTGTCATTTTTGATGAAATCCGCTACCAAGTCGGCGCCCACGGCAAGCAGCGCAAATCAACTGAAAAGCGCGTCAACGTTTTTGCAACCAATTTTAAAAATATCTTTGAGGAAGTCGAACCGGATGCCATTCCCACAAAACCGCAAATCAATCGTCTTTGGGCTTACATGAATTACCACCTTAATTTTGGACGGCTTTTCAAAGAGAACCGTCCGGTAAAGCATCTGCAGATGCATCAATATATGGAATACATAGCGGATGTGGTGGCTCCGGACGATGCCTTTGCTCAATATTTCCGGGGTTACCTCTACTGGAAAGTGCATGGACGGATTGAACCTTATCTGATCGAACGTTTGAATCGGGTCTTAGCTGAGAATCCGCATTGGCAGGACCGGCTCAGTGATTTTAATCTTTCATCTGAGGACCTTGTGACTGGCCGCTTTCCCGAAACCTCAGTAACCCCCAATGAGGTACAAATTAAATGACCGAGATTCAGAAACAGATTAAAGCAAACCCCGTTATTTTAACCCTGCAACAAATCCAATTTTATGATGACTTTGGCTACGTCATTGTTCCGGGGGTTTTTAACGACGAGGCCTTGGAGATCATGGCCCGCGCAGCCGAAACGGTTGCCGAAGCGGATTATTCGGTGGCGCTGAACATTCATCGAGAAGTTGACTTGTTTTTGGAGATTATGCGAGACCCCGTTCTTGTTTCGATGGTCGAGGCGGTGCAGAGACACCGGGTAGTGGGGTTAAATTCCCAATTCTTATACAAAAAGCCCGGCACGCCTTATGCCAAACAAACGTGGAACCCTCATCAGGATAATGCCTATGTCCGCGCAGCCTATGGGGCCTATATGCAGCTGCATATTTTTGTGGATCAGAGCGAAAAAGAAAACGGAGGGCTTTTTTATTACCCCGGTTCTCACAAGGAAGATTTATTGCCCTATGAGTATGTGAAAAGCTGGAAGGAAAAAATTGAAGAAGACGGCCTCACTCGTCCCGGTTGGAAGGTGGACCCGCCTTCGCGATATCAAAAAACGGATGCCTTTGGTCCCAAAGGGGGGGTTTGTTTGCAGCATGGAAATGTGATTCATGGGTCCTACCCGAATTTAACCCGAGATCGCTGGCGACGGCAGTATTCCATGGCTTATTTGAATGAGGGGGAGGAATTTCTGAAGGGTCAAACCTCGATCAAGATCCCCGTGATTTTGAGATAATTCCCCACATGGTTAGCGAAAAAGACATTCATCGAGTTCTCATCACAGGGATTGCAGGCTCAGGCGGAAGTTACCTGGCCGAATACATTGTCCAGCATCATCCTGGCGTTGAAGTCCACGGAATCTCCCGCTGGCACAGCACAACCACCTCGGACAATCTCGGTGCCATCCGGAACCGGATCACAGTTCATGAAGCAGACCTTCTGGATTTTGGTTCCGTCCTCGCCATCCTCGAGAAGGTCCGGCCTGACGCCATTTTTCATCTTGCCGCTTACGCTAATGTGAGAGCTTCCTTTCTTACGCCGAGCACCGTTCTCAACAATAACATCATTGGAACCAGTAATCTTTTCGAGGCTGTCAGGCTCGCCAAGCAAGACCCCATCATCCAGCTTTGCAGTACTTCAGAAGTCTACGGTCAGGTGGGCCCCAAGGAGGTCCCCATCAAGGAGGAGGCCCCGCTCCGGCCCGCAAGCCCATACGCTGTCTCCAAGGTGGCCCAGGATCTGTTGGGCTGGAGTTATTTCACAAGTTACGGCATGCGGATCATTCGCACCCGCATGTTCGCTTATTTGAATCCCCGCCGCACGGATCTGTTTGCCACTTCCTTTGCAAAACAAGTGGCTTGGATCGAGCAGGGCCTACAGAAGGAGCTGGTTCACGGGAATCTAGATTCGGTCCGCACGCTCATTGATGTGCGGGACGCAATGAAGGCTTACTGGGAAGCGGTGATACATTGCCGGCCCGGTGAGGCTTACAATATCGGCGGAATGACCACAATTACTGTGGGGGAATTTCTGAAACGGCTGATAGCCCTGAGCAAAGTGCCCATTCCGACACGTTATGACCCCAAACTGGCCCGCCCCGCTGATGTGACCAACCAAATCCCCTGCGTGGATAAATTCACCCAAGAGACAGGATGGAAACCCCGCTACTCTTTCGAAGAAAGTTTGATCGACCTGTTTAATTATTGGCGGGTTCAAGCGGCAAGAGTCGCCAGGAAAAATCCCCAAGAAGGTTGCGTGTCCTCATTTTGAGCTCGAACGCCGTCGCCGCTGATAAAAAATGCAGGATGGCGGCTGACGGATGGTTTTGGCTGTCCGTTCTTACGGTCCTTATTTTTTGGATCCCGACAATTAACGTCCAACCTCATTTAACCACCGGAGATATGGGCCGAGATTTCTACGCTTTTCAATTGATGACTCAGGGTCATTGGCCTGTCCGTGATTACTGGTGGCAATACGGGCCTCTCATGCCGGTTTATTACGCTTTTTGGTTTCTCGTTGGGGGAGTGAATATCCTCAGTGTACGCATGGGTCTGGCTGCGATTTATCTTCTTAGTTCAATTCTGACTTATCAAATTCTCCGCCTCTTCACTCAGGCTCCTGTGGCGTTTCTCTCTTCGTTAGCTTTCTTGAGTTTTGATATGACTTGGACATTTAACCACATTGGCGCCATTCCTCTTCTCCTGTTTTCAATCTTCTCACTGTGGAAATTCTTTCTCACTCATCACAAAAGATGGTGCTACCTGGGACTTCTGTCCGTCGTCGCAATTGCCTGGCTCAAGATTAGCGCCGGCGTCTTCTCGTTTTTGGCTTTCTACGCATCCCTTCTGCTTGATTACGGACTCTCTGGGCGGAAAAATTCAGAAACGCTTCTTGCATGGAAACATTTTATTTTTCTACCTCTACTCTTTAGCGTGTTGACCCTCGGAGCTTACACCGCTTTATACTGGGGAGTCCCTGCGGATTGGGTGGGTCAGTGCATGACTCTCGCCCCCCAATATGGCCGTTTAACTTTCTTTTGGACGAACTTAAAGCACCTTTTCCTTCGATTTCTTATTTGGGATCGGGAAAGGCTTTTCGGGGTAGCCGTCTTTTTGATTTTTGGCCTTCTCGCCCTATTGAGTTTGAGAAAGAAGAACCTTTCAGAACGAGATAAAAAAATTTATCTTCCTGTTTGGGGATCTTTAGTGATTTATGGTGTCGCCAATTCAGCCGATTATTTTTTAATGGAAGGAATGATTTATCGGTTTGATTTTTGGCTTTTTCCGATATTCGTTCTGAGTTTGGGATTTCTGGCTGAGTGGGCGAGTTCTCTTTTTCAGCGCAGAGAAAAAATCATTTTAGGAATCTTGATCTTTTTGGGCCTCCTCATCTTCCCCTTCAAAAATTTCCAGGAAGCCCTTGCCATGAAAGTACCTGAGCGATACTTGGATTTTCCGCAGGGCCAGGTTTACGCTGGCGGAGCCCTTGCTTCCATTCAGGCGGTTAAGGCAGGTACCCGGTTTATTCTTGAAAATACAACACCGGCCGAAAAAATTTTGGCTATTCCATATGAACCTCTTTATGCCTTTCTCTCGGGCCGTCGGCACGCTTTGCGCGAGCTGATATTTGTTGAAGGAATCCATATCCAGCCGGAGCAGGAGGAAAGGATGATCCGGGAGATTGAAGACGAGCAGGTCCCCCTTGTCCTTATTTCTAATCGTTACTATTCGACAGAGCCCGGCATCGGTTACTTTGGCAAAACCCATTGCCAGAAATTGAACCGGTACCTCATGGATCATTACGAGGAGGTTCAAACCTTTGGCCGATGGGAGGTCGAATCAGTCGAGCATGCCATCAAGATTTTTGTAAGAAAATGAGGGGTTTATTGATATCATATAAACTTTTCGTGAGACGAGACCCGCAATGAAAAAAGCAAAAGAGACCCTTTTGGGCGCTTCCACATTGAATGATTTGAGTCTGGAACTCTATAGAAAGCTTTATCTCATCCGGCGCGCCGAGGACCTTATCATCAAGTACTATCCCGAAGATGAAATGAAGACGCCGATGCACATGTCAAAAGGCCAGGAAGCCATGTCGGTGGGTGTCTGCCACGCTCTGGGTCCAAAAAATCAAATCCTTGCCACTTATCGGAGTCACGCGGCTTTTCTTGCGAAAACGGAGGATACGGACCGGTTTTTTGCTGAGCTTTACGGCCGGGAGACGGGAACTGCGCAAGGAAAATCAGGATCCATGCATTTGGCCTTTCCTGAAATGGGACACTTGTTTTCTTCGGCCATCGTGGCAAGCGGCCTTCCCGCAGCTTTGGGGGTGGCCTTTGCAAACAAATGGAAAAGGGAGGGCGGAATCTGCGGTGTATTTTTTGGCGACGGCGCTTTTGATGAAGGCGTTTTTTGGGAGAGTCTCAATGTGGCGTGCGTAATGAAATTGCCGGTTTTATTTGTTTGTGAAGACAACGGTTATGCGGTCCATGCCACCAAAGAGATCAGGCAGGGGTACAAGTCAATCATTGATATTGTTTCAAAATTCGAATGTAACGTTCTTGAAGAGAATACAGCGGATGTGGAAGTCATCCACCGGTTAACCCAAAAGGGAATGGACCTAATTCATCAAACTAAAAAACCAACCTTCCTGCACCTTAAATGCTGCCGTTATCTTCAACATATTGGGATCGAAGAGGATTTCCATCTCGGTTATCGTTCCCGGGAGGAATATCAAGAGTGGTTTAAGCGGGATTGCCTTGTTGTCCAGCGCAAACGGCTTCTCGAAAACGGTTACCCTGAGGAAGATATTGACCGCATAGAAGCCACGGTCGATGAGCAACTTGAAAATAGTCTCAAGAAGGCGAGAGAAGCGTCTTTTCCGGCTCCGGGTCAACTCTATAAAGGCCTCTTCTATGAGAAAGATTAATTTTAGTCAGGCCTTGAACGAGGCGATGCGGCAAGAAATGGAAAGAGATTCGAGTGTCTTCGTATACGGCATCGGGGTGCCGGATTACAGCCGCATTTTTGGCAGCACCACGGGTCTTTTAGAGCAGTTCGGAAAAGAAAGATGCTTTGACACCCCCATCTGTGAAGAGGCGATGACGGGTTTCGGCTTTGGCGCCGCCATGAACGGAATGCGGCCCATCCATATTCATATTCGCGTTGACTTTCTTCTTCTCGCCATGAATCAAGTGGTAAATATGATCTCCAATTACATTTATTCAACGGTGGGAGAACGCAAGATTCCACTGGTCATTCGGGCCATTGTGGGAAGAGGCTGGGGGCAGGGTTATCAACACAGCAAAAGTTTGCATTCTTACTTTGCCCACATCCCCGGTTTGAAGGTAGTTCTTCCCACGACACCGCGGGATGCCAAAGGGCTTCTTACTTCAGCCATTCGGGATGACAACCCCGTTATCTTCATCGAACACCGATGGCTTTACTGGGCTCTAGATGAAGTGCCCGAAGAACCTTTTGCCATTCCCCTTGGAGAGGGAAATGTATTGCGTCCCGGCCGGGACATTACCATTGTTGCGACGTCTTGGATGAACGTAGAAGCTTTAAAGGCGGCGGAGATTTTGGAAAGAAAAGGGATCAGTGTCGAAATTGTGGATCCAAGGACCATTGCACCGTTTGACGATACCCTTGCGGTTGAGTCTGTCAGGAAGACGGGACATTGCTTAGTGGCTGACAATGACTGGCTGGATTGCGGTTTCAGTGCGGAAGTGGCGGCCCGTGTGTCAGAAAAATGTTTTGGTGAATTAAAATCTCCAGTCAAAAGGATCGGTTTTGCTCACACTCCCTGCCCGACGGCTCGCAATTTGGAAAACGAATTCTATCCGAATGCCGAGGATATTATCCGAGCCGTGGAAGAAAAATTGGGGCTGGAACCGACTGATCTTTCGGGTGAAGACTTCTATAGCCATGAGCGGCGGTTCAAAGGGCCTTTCTAAGAGTGTCCAGCCATAAAGCATGGATCTCCAGATCCGGGGTAAGTACGCTCTTATAACAGGGGGGAGTCACGGAATCGGCCTTGCGACCGCACGTTCTTTGGCGGCTGAAGGTTGCAACGTGGCGATCTGCGCGCGAAGAGAGGATCGGCTGGCTCAAGCTCTGAGCCAACTGAAATCTCAAGGTGTGCAAACATTAGGAATCCCCGCCGATGCCCTGATTCCTGCCGATATTGAACGCGTGATCAAAAAAGTAATCGAGTCCTGGAAAACCCTTCATATCCTGATAAACAATGTCGGCGGCGGGGGTCGATGGGGAAGCCCTTCCATTGAGGAAACATCCGAAGAAGTTTGGGTTGACGTTTATAACAAGAATGCGATGGCCGCTGTCCGGTTCACGAAACTGGCACTGCCTTATATGTGTAGGCAAAAATGGGGGCGGGTCGTGACCGTGGCTTCCATTCAGGGCTGCGAAGGCGGGGGGCGACCGTGGTACAGCATGGCCAAGAGCGCTGAAATTGCTTTGATGAAAACATTGGCCATGAATAGGGATCTTGTGAGGGATGGAATCACATTTAACACCGTAGCTCCCGGTTCCATCATGATTCCGGATACCGGTTGGGAAGAGGAGAAGAAAAAAGACCCCAAGGGATTCGAGAAGGCCCTGTCCGACTTTCCTCTTGGACGCCTCGGCACTCCTGAAGAAGTAGCAGACACGATTACGTTTGTATGTTCAGAAAAAGCCGGTTTCTTAAACGGCGCCTGCATTGTTGTTGATGGTGCAGAAAGCCGGCATTTTTAATGAAAGTCACGCTCTTCATTCCCACCCTAAACGAGATCGAAGGAATGCGCGAGATCATGCCTCGAATTAAAAGGGATTGGGTGGACGAAATTATTGTTGTGGATGGAAACTCCACCGACGGCACCTTTGAATATGCAACCGAATGCGGTTACATCACGATAAGGCAAAAATCAAAAGGAGCCATTGAAGCCTATTGGGAGGCCCTTGAGATTGCAACAGGCGATGTCATTATCCCCTTTAGCCCTGACGGCAATTCAATTCCTGAACTCATTCCCGAATTGATTGCAAAGATGAAAGAAGGCTATGACATGGTGATCGCGTCCAGGTATTGCCCAGGGGCAAAAAGTGAGGATGACGATTGGGCCTCAGCCTTCGGTAATTGGCTTTTTACGGCCGTCATTAATTTTATTTTTGGTGGTCGTTATACCGATTCCCTTGTGATGTTTCGGGCTTGGCGAAAAGAACTTATCCAACTTTTTCGCCATGACGTTCGAGGGGCAGGCTTTGAGCCGGAACTTTGCATTCAGTGTGCGAGACACAAAAAAAGAGTTGCTGAGATCCCAGGGGATGAACCCAAGAGGATTATCGGCGAGGGAAAGATCAGTAAATTAAAAGGCGCTCTTGCGATCGCCTTTCTTATTCTCAAAGAATTTTTAATTCCTGGAAAAGAACTCAAAAATCTAGCCCGTATCGAATTGAACGTAAAGGCCAAATCAAAAATTTCCGCATGAAGATTGGACTGGTTCAAATCAACAATAGCTTTTCTCGCCAAAACTATCTCCCTTATTCCGTCGGCCTGCTTCAAGCCTACGTTGAGAGACACGCCAAAGCACCTTCCCCCTATGAATTCCTGCTTCCCATTTATTCCCGCCTGCCGGTTCAAAAGGCTGTCAAAAGGTTGAAAGGGGCCGAGGTCATCGGCTTCAGCACTTATGTTTGGAATATTCGGATTTCCCTTGAAATTGCGAAAGCAATTAAGGCCGAGAATCCCGAGACGCTGATTGTCTTTGGAGGCCCTCACGTCCCTGACCGAAGTGAGGAATTTTTACGCCAGCACCCCTTCATTGATGTTTGCTGTCATGGAGAGGGAGAAAGAACCTTTTTCGAAATCTTAGAGAATGGCTCTTCCCGCCGTTGGGAAAACATACCCTCCATTAGTTTTTTAAAAGAGGACGGATCTTTTATCTCCCATCCAAAGGCCTCTCGAATCAATGATCTTTCCGAAATCCCTTCCCCTTATTTGGAAGGGGTTTTTGATCGGTTGGCCGAGGCGAACCCTGATGAGCAGTGGCTGGCCCTTTGGGAGACCAACCGGGGCTGTCCCTTCTCCTGCACGTTTTGCGACTGGGGATCTGCCGTTCAGAGCAAGGTCTTCACGTTTGATTTAGACAGACTGTTCCGGGAAATTGACTGGTTTGCCAACCGCAGAATGGAATTCATTTTTTGTTGCGACGCCAATTTTGGAATTCTCCCCAGAGATCTGGAAATCGCCCAGTATGTTGCCGAAGTGAAAAAAAAGTGGAATTATCCCCGCGCCCTTTCCGTACAAAACACAAAAAACGCGACGGAGCGTGCCTATAAAGTGCAAAAACTTTTAGCGGATTCAGGACTGAACAAGGGTGTGACCATCTCTCTGCAATCGCTGGATCCCAATACGCTGAAGGATATCAAGCGGGCAAATATTTCATCCGCTTCCTTCCAGGAATTACAGCGGCGTTTTACGCGGGACCGGGTGGAGACCTATAGTGATCTCATCCTGGGGCTGCCCGGCGAAACTTACAATTCCTTTGCGGGGGGCGTCTCACAGGTGATTGAGAATGGGCAGCACAACCGGATTCAATTCAATAATCTTTCTATTCTTCCGAATGCAGAAATGGGGAATCCAGAATATCAAGAAAAGTATGGAATGGTTACCGTCGAAACAAGAGTGGTAAACATCCACGGATCCTTGGCTGAATCCGAAGAGGAAATCTTTGAGACTCAGCAGCTAGTGATCGCGACTCAGGCTATGCCGCATGAAGACTGGCGCCGGGTCCGGGCGTTTTCCTGGACAGCCGGGTTCCTTCATTTTGACAAAGTGCTTCAAATTCCATTGGTGATGCTCCACGAAGTCACCGGGGTGAGTTACCAGGAACTTTTTGAAGTATTTACTGAAGGCAATCTTGAATCCTTTCCCACTCTTTCTGAAATCAAAACTTTTTTTCTGGAAAAAGCCCGGGACATTCAAGAGGGAGGCGCTGAATATTGCTGTTCCGAGCAGTGGCTCAATATTTGGTGGCCCGCAGATGAATACATCCTGATTAAATTGTGCACCGAAAACAAGTTGGAAAAGTTTTATCAAGAAGCTGAAGCTATACTGGCCCAATTTTTGAAAGAGAAATCCCTTCAAATTCCCCAGCCGATTCTTCAAGAAGCCGTAATGCTCAATCAATCCCTCCTGAAAAAACCTTTTCAAACGGAAGATCTGAATCTGGAACTCGGGTACAACCTCTGGGAGTTTTATCAAGCAGCAATCAGCGGGATCAAGATTCCTCTTGAGGAAAAGGTAAGTCACTATCATATCGATCGAACCACTGAGACCTGGTCTTCTTGGGAAGATTGGTTTAAGGAAGTGATTTGGTATGGAAATAAAAAAGGCGCCTATCTTTACGGGCATTCGGTCTTGGGCCCTCAAATGGCGGGGCATTTTTAAAGATGTTTACCGGTAAAAGGGTTCTTGTTGCCGGCGGTACCGGAATGATTGGGATCCCCCTGGTCGAAATGTTGATCAAAGAAGGGGCTCAGGTGAGGATTGCCTCTTTAGACGAACCTTCACGGGCTCATCCCGCGGCAGAATTCATATCCATCGACCTTTTTTCATTTGAGAACTGTCTAACGGTGTGCGAGGGGATGGATTTTGTTTTTAATCTTCTCGGCGTCAAAGGTTCTCCCGCGATGACCCGCACCAAACCCGCAAGCTTTTTTGTCCCCACCCTCACTTTGAGCCTTAACCTGATGGAGGCTGCAAGGAGAAGAGGAGTTAAAGGGTTTCTTTACGCGAGTTCCATCGCCGTCTATTCTCCGGCGGAGATTCTGTACGAGGATGAGGTCTGGAGAACTTTTCCCTCCGGAAACGATAAATTTGCAGGATGGGCAAAGCGAATGGGCGAACTGCAGGCGGAAGCCTATCAGATCCAATACGGATGGGACCAAATTGCCATTGTTCGGCCCGGCAACACGTATGGCCCTTATGACAATTTTGATCGTGAGAACGCCATGGTCATTCCTTCGCTGATCAAACGGGCCGTGGACGGCGAAAACCCCTTACGGGTTTGGGGTGATGGGTCTGCAAGGAGGAATTTTATTCATGCCAGAGACGTTGCGCGAGGAATGATCTTGGTCGCAAAGAAAATGCCGGGGCAACCTGTTAACCTCGCAAGCGACGTCGAAATTTCCATTAAAGAACTTGTGGAAATCATCATCCGTCAATTGGACAAGAAGCCCCAAGTTCTTTGGGACTGCTCCAAACCCACAGGGGACCAGAATCGGATTATGGATATTTCACGTGCACAATCGATGGGGTTTCAACCCCAAACGTCGCTTGAAGATGGAATTAAAGAAGTGATGAATTGGTACCGCAAAAATAGAAACTCTGTCAATAATCGCTACGATGTGTTTGTTTGATAAAGGAAGACATGTATAAAATTTTAGTCAGACGGATTGTCAAAATAAAAGCACCCTATCAGCTCGTTTTCGATACCGCCCAAGACTGGACTCATTTTAGCCATCTTCATCATAAAGTGATCATGAGCCATCCTTTGCTTTATAAAAATACCGAACGGCAAATCTTCCTCTATAAAGCGCGGCGGCTTTATCCCCTTCCATTTTTTGATCATTACGTGATCTTTAGGGAAGATTTACCCGATGGCTACCGAAATGTTTATGTCAATGCAAAATCAGGGCACGCTCATACGGTAGATTGCAAAGTCGAGGCACACGGAGAAGAAACATGGGTTATAGGAGATCATCTTTTTTCTTTACCGTCGTACTGGGGTTTACTCCCTAAGTTGCTTCCAAAGATTTTTCTGTGGATTTATAGAAGGAGAATGGACGAAATCTTGGACGAGGATCTCGAATGGATCTATGAGCGAATGATCGCAGAAGATTTACCTTTAGTTGATTCTTGTGCGCCGGAAATTCCAAAGAATTACGATATTATGGACGAGTTTTTCAAAACCGATACCTTAAGGGTTCCGGATGCCCGATTTGAATACCATCTATCCGAGGCCTTTGATGGAAAAGGCCGGATTCATTTAAGAAACAGGAGATAACTTTGTTAGGATTTTGGAGTCGATTTTTATTTGCGATTAAACACAAAACTTTAAGGCGCATGGTTCAATGCGCGAGCCAGCCGGCCTATGTTGCGGTTTATCATAAAGGAAGGGAGACCAAACTCAAAAGGCGGTGTCCTCATCAAGGGGGTCCGCTTGAAAAAGGAAAGATAGAGGGAGACGATCTTATTTGCCCATGGCATGGATGCCGCTTTTCCTTAACAGCCACTCACCCCGTTCAACCGTATGCCCCGACTTTTAGTAAAGATGAAGTTTATCACCAAGCGCCCTCTGACCATCGGGTCTCGATATGATCGAATATCAAGACGTCATTGTCACAAAGCCTTGGGGTTATGAATATCTCATGTATCAAAACGGGATCGTGGGGGTCTGGTTTTTACACATTAACCACGGTTCGCGTACTTCTCTACATTGCCATCCGATCAAAAAAACCGGATTGATTGTTCTTTCGGGAGAAGCGGTTATTTCGTTTCTCAATGATGCCAAGTCCCTGCGGTCATTAAGCAAAGTGGGAATCCGGCAGGGCGTGTTTCACTCCACGGCCGCTGTTTCCCCCGAGGGAATTTCAGTGATCGAAATCGAAAACCCCTGTGTCAAAGAAAATCTGGTGAGGTTGGATGACCGCTACGGCCGTGAAGAAGCGGTTTACGAAGGGCCGGAGGCGACTATTCCCATGGATGATAAGTGTGTCAAACTGGATCCTCCCGATGAAAAACGGGAACGCAGTTACTCCCTCGCCGGTTGTGTCTTGATCGTAGAAAAAGTGAAAGATTCTGAAAAATTACAAAATCGAAACCCCAACGAATTGGTGGCCGTTCTTCGCGGGGGATTGGTCAGCCTTTCAGGAGAATTGATTGTAAGCCCCGGAGATGTGCTCTCCACCGATACTCTGGACCGTCTTGCCCAAAGATTCTCCGTGGCTCCCGAGGGAGCCGAGATCCTCGTTATTCGAAAGGAAAAATAAGGACAAATGATCGCACGTTCAGCCGGGCTGGGCCTCCTACCCGGTCTTTCAAAACAATTTCCAGCTGAAAAGACGCTTGAGATATTTCAGAAGACCTGCGTGAATCGCTATTTTGAACTCGAGTTGGCAAAGGTTTATGACACAGGCGTCATCAAAATGCCCATCTATCTTTCCGTGGGCTCCGAACATGTCCCCGCCGTCGTTTCCGCGGTGCGGAAGAATTTTTTGATCTTCGCCCAGCACCGCTGCCATTCCTATTATCTGTCTTTCGGCGGCGACATGAGAAAACTCATTGATGAATTGCTCCACCGCCGGACAGGTTGCACCAAAGGAATGGGCGGTTCCGCCTCCATTCACGACCCCAAAATCGGAATGTTTGGACACAGCGGGTTAATGGGGGATCAAGTCCCCATTGCTGTGGGAGCGGCTCTGGGTTCCGGGAAGCCGGTGTTAGCCGAGATGGGAGATGCCTCAGCCGAGGAGGATTATGTGGCCGGCGCCCTGGGATACGCTGCAACAAAAAAGGCGCCCGTTCTTTTTGTTTGCGAGGACAACGATTTGTCGATTTTAACTCCTGTTGCAACGCGAAGATCGTGGCAGATGGCCGATTTGGCATCGAGTTTTGGGATGCCGGCAATCGATATCACGGATGATCCATGGCTGATCGCTCATTACGTGAAGGAATTTTTGCCAAAGCTTCCCGCTTTCATCAACATTCGAACATGCCGCCATCTCTGGCATGCAGGAACGGGCAAAGACGGGGAGCCGGAATGGAACCGTTTCGAATTAATAAAAGAAGAACTCAGAAAATTGGGATTGGCGGCCCAGGCTGAAGAAATCGAGAATAAGGCTAGCGAAGAGGTCCGGAGGATATGGGAAGAACAGTTGCGGAAACCATCCAGGACATAACCCTCCGCCATCTCAAGGAGAACAAGGGCCTTCTCTTTGGACAGTGCGTGACAGCGGTGGGATGGATTGGCGGAACGGTGCCTCCTTTGACGGAAAAGGAAGGGATCGTCGAGCTTTCCATGGCCGATGTGTCCGGGGCGGGAATTGCTGTGGGTGCGGCATTGGTCGGCCGGCGGCCGATTTACGTTATCCGTTATCAGGGATTCATGTGGTATAACGCCGCATCTCTTTTAAATTATGCAGCCAAATCTAAAGAAATGTGGGGAGTCCCTTGCCCTATTTTTATCAGGTCGCTTGCCATGGAAGGCGGAATCGGTCCCGTGGCCTCGGCGGCTCACCATGGGATGGTGATGCGGATGCCGGGGATTCCTATCATTGCACCGATGACGCCCGGCGAATGGACCGAGGCCTGGGACTGGTTCATGGCTCATGATGGCCCTCTCTATGTCAGCGAACACCGACGCAGTTTTCCCGTCGATTATGAAATGGATCCGGCGATTCACCCCCGAGCCGACATCACCCTTTTCGCGATCAGCGCAGGCCGGTTGAACGCGCTTGAAGCTGTGAAAATTCTCCAAACAGAAGGAATCACCTGTGATTTGATTCATCTTTTGTGGCTCAAACCCTTTCAGGTGACGGATCTGATGGTGGGTTCGTTGAAGAAGACCGGTCTCGGCCTTGTCATCGATTCGGATTTTGAAATCGGGGGCGCTTCCCGTTCTCTTGCTTATGATTTGATGCATGCGGCTTCGGTGCCCGTTCATGCGATGGGCCTTGAAGACCGGACCGCGGGTTTTGCGCCTCATTTGGACAATCCCACTCCACCCCCCAAGAAGATCGCAGACAGAGTCAAGGCATTGGTGGCGGACGAAGCAAAGAAAATATCCTGATGGAACAGCAGTTTTTTTCAAAGAAAAGGGTTTTGGTCACGGGCGGAACCGGAATGCTTGGAATGGCTTTGATCCAGCTTCTTCGAGAATACGGGGCGGTGGTGCGGGTAGTTTCCATGGACGATCCAACTCATCTCCCGGAAGAAATCGAATTTCAAAAATCAGATCTCACTCAGTGGGAATCCTGCAGAAAGGCCTGTCAGGGAATGGATTATGTTTTTCATTTGGCGGGCGTCAAAGGGGGAGTCGGTATCGGACAAAGCCAGGCCGCGCGGTTCCTCGAAGTCAATACTCTGATTAATCTTCATATGCTGAAAGCCGCCCGTGAATCGGGTGTTCAAAAATATCTTTTTACAAGCAGCGTGGGCGTTTATCCCGATGCGGAAATTTTCCGGGAAAATGAGGTCTGGGACAAACCCCCTCATCCCTCCGACCAGTACGGGGCCTGGAGCAAACGAATCGGGGAGCTGCAATGCGAAGCCTCTCTGGAACAGTTTGGCTACAAGACCTGCATCGTTCGCCCATCGGCCATTTACGGCCCCTATGACAATTTTAATCCCAAAACAGCGATGGTCATTTCCGCTTTGATGAGTCGTGTGGTGTCCGGCGAAAATCCCCTGGTGGTTTGGGGGGACGGCAGCCAGGTGCGCGACTTTATTTACAGCAAGGATTGTGCACGGGGGATGATCCTTTCGATGGTAAAATACCACGAACCCGACCCCGTTAACTTAGGCAGTGGTAAAGGAGTTACGATCCGCGAAGTGGTTGAAACCATCTTGAAATCCGCCCCTCAGCAACCCAGAGTAGTTTGGGATAAAGCGAAACCCACGGGTAATCGGATCCGATTGATGGATATGACCAAGGCTCATCAGAAGCTGGGGTTCAAATGCGAGTACTCCTTGGAACGGGGAATCAAGGAGACAATGGAGTGGTACCTCAAGAATCGTGATCATCAAGTTAAAAAATACAATGCTTTCGTTTAATTCAAGAGGAGGAGTCCAGGCGTCATGAGAAAGGCTATCATTTTGGCGGGAAAGTTGATCCAAGACCATGAATACATTTATCCTTATTACCGGGTGCAAGAGGAGGGTTATGAGGTTGATGTGGCGGTGCGCGGCAAAGAGACCGTACAAGGCCAGATCGGAGTCAAGATTGTTCCCACCAAAGACATCCCCGAACTTCGCGTCGGTGATTACGATCTGCTGATTTTGCCCGGCGGGGCCAAGGCAATGGAATATATGCGGCAAGATCAAGAGCTTCTGAAATTCATCCGGGATTTTCACCAGGCCGGGAAAGTGATCGCCAGCATTTGCCATGGTTCTCAGCTTTTGATCTCGGCCAAGATTGTAAAAGGGAACAAAATCTCAGGCTACTACAGCATCAAAGACGACATTGAAAATGCCGGTGCCACTTATGTGGATGCCCCGGCGGTTGTCGATGACAAGATTGTCAGCTGTCCTCATTACAAATATCTGGGGCCGTGGATGAAAGCAGCCTTCGCGCAGGTTGAGAAGGAATCCATGGCAACAGCGAGGAATTAATCATCGGCAAGGATCGGGCTGTTATCTTCGACTTTGACGGCACCCTAGCGCAGACTATGGAGGACAACTTCAAGGCCTGGAGAGCGGCAGTGGCGGAATACGGGCTCGATCTCAAGCCGGAAGATTATTATCCGCTCGAAGGGTTGAGCGTTTTTGAGCTGCCGAGGCGATTTTTCGAGAAATATCATCGGCCAGTCCCCAACGAAAACGAGGTCGTCCAAAAGAAGGAAAAGTACTATTTAAAAAATCACCGCTTTGCTCTTTATCCCGGCGCGGAGGAGCTGATCGCGCTCCTTCGATCAAAAGGTGTTCCGATTGGTCTGGTGACCACAGGACTTTTGAACCGGCTTACTCAAACCACGCCCCGCGGTTTTCTGGAACGGTTCAATGCGGTTGTGACCGGTGATGAGACAAAAGAGGGGAAGCCCTCACCCGTTCCTTACTTGAAGGGGGCGGAAAAGTTGAAAGTGAAAGCGGAAGAGTGCATTGTCGTGGAAAATGCGCCCCTTGGAATTCAATCGGCAAAACGGGCCGGCGCCTACTGCATTGCCGTTACAAGCACAGTGGATAAAAAGCACTTAAGAGAAGCGGATGAAATCTGCGACTCTCTTAGAGAAATCAAGCAGTCACAACGAATCAAAGAGCTGCTCAAATAAATATGTTCTATAAAGGGAAAAATGTTTTAGTGGCAGGCGGAGCCGGGCTCGTGGGTCAAAGCCTTGTGCGGAAATTGCTGGAGGAGGGGGCGTTCGTCAGGGCCACTCAGTATAAAAACCGTAAAATCACCCTCGCCCATAAAAATCTGGAAGTGGTTTCCTGCGATTTGACGAATGAGACTCAAGCGAAGACCGCATTCGAGGATATGGATATCGTTTTTTTGACGGCGGGTTTCGTGGGAGGAGCAAAGCAAATTAAGGAAGATCCCTCGACTTTGATTTTTGGCAATCTTCATCTCCGTTCAGGACAAATCCATCTTGCGGCAAAAATGGGGGTTGAACGATGCGCCTTCATCAGCTCCAGCTATGTCTACCCGCCTACGGACAAACCCAACACCGAGAGTGAGGGTTTCCGGGGAGATCCTTGGATGGAGAACTACGGGTTGGGTTGGGTAGAAAGATATCTCGAGACCCTTTGCAAACACTTCCATATGACGACGAAAACCCGTTACGCAATTGTCCGCCCCGCGGCGATTTATGGGCCGCACGACCGGTTTGATCCCGAGCACGCACACGTGGTTCCTGCCCTGGTTGCCAGGGTGGTCAGCCGGCAAGATCCTTTTGAGGTCTGGGGGACAGGAGAGGATGTCCGTTCTTTCACCTACGTGGATGATTTGGCGGACGGACTTCTTCTCATTACCGAAAGATATGCTGAGAGTGAGGCGTTGAACATTTGCAGTAAAGAAATACGGACCGTCAAAGACGTTGTCCGTATTCTGCTGGATCATCTTAGCTTTTACCCCAAAGTGAATTTTAGGCCGGACAAACCCTCACTTAATCCCTACAAAGTGTTGGATCCGGGCCGGGCAAAAGAGTTGATTGGGTGGGAGGCGAAGGTTGGCTTGGAAGAAGGACTCAAACGGACGGTGGATTGGTACATTGAAAGTAACCGCCTCGGTCGTGAACGGACGTCTGCCCAGGTGACTCGATGAACAAGATTGATTCGAAGAAAAAAGTTCTCGAGCCATGGGAGACGCTCAAGGCCAGGGATATTTTCGTTGCCGAGCCCTGGATCCGGCTGTCAGTTGAAAAGGTCCGCCTTCCGGATGGACGGGTCGTCGATGACTACTATCAGATGCAGCTCATGGATTGTGTGATCATCTTTGCCCAAACCCCTGAGGGGAAAGTTGTGGTGGAAAGGCAGTACAAACACGGTGTCCGAAAAATTACACTGACGCTTCCTACAGGTGGCGTTGGCGAGGGAGAAGACCCTTTGGCTGCGGCCGAGCGGGAACTCAAAGAAGAGACAGGTTATACTTCACCGGACTGGCGGGCGTTGGGGCATTTTGTTCAGATGGGAAACCAGGGCGGCGGGACCGTTCATGTTTTTAAAGCGCGGTCCGCACAAAAGGTCTCCGAACCCATTGCCTCAGATTTGGAGGAGATGGACATTGTTCTGATGGAGGGCGAAGAATTGATGAAGGCGATTCGAGAAAGAGATATTTGCGTGTTGAGTACCGTCACCAGCATTTTGATGGCAACCCATTCTCATTTTAGCCATGATCATCAGTAGAACCCCGTTCCGAATTTCTTTTTTCGGCGGGGGCACAGACTACCCTGTTTGGTACCAGGAAGAGGGGGGTGCCGTTCTCGCCACCACGATCGACAAATACTGTTATATTTCCTGTCGTTTTCTGCCTCCTTTTTTCGAGTACAAGACCAGGGTAGTGTATTCCAATATCGAGCTCGTGAAAAAGAATGAGGAAATCAAACATCCGGCCGTACGCGGCGTTTTAAAGTTTCTCGGAATTGATCAGGGCGTCGAAATCCATCATGACGGCGATCTTCCCGCGCGGACAGGTTTGGGTTCCAGTTCGGCATTCACAGTGGGGTTCCTTCACGCTCTCAAGGCATTGAAACAGACCATGCCCACCAAGATGGAATTGGCCAAAGAAGCTATCAAGGTCGAACAGGAAGTCTTGAAAGAAAATGTGGGGTGTCAGGACCAGGTGATGGCGGCTTATGGAGGGCTTTCGCGGGTTGATTTTTCTCCCAACCACGATATTCAGGTTACGCCTATCATTTTGAACCACGACAGGCTTCAAGATTTACAGTCCCATCTCCTTCTCTTTTTCACGGGCTTTTCAAGGAACGCCTCGGAAATAGCCCAGGAACAGATCCGGCGGACCAAGGAACGGAAAAGCGAACTTCGCGCCATATACCAGATGGTTCAGGAAGGGATCAACATTCTGACCCGGCAGGACGATTTCACAGATTTCGGCTCACTTCTCCATGAGGCGTGGGAATTGAAGCGCGGCCTCACCTCGAAAATTTCCACTCCGGTCATTGATCAAATTTATGAAACAGCAAGACAGAATGGCGCCGTCGGAGGAAAACTTCTGGGAGCCGGAGGAGGGGGGTTCCTTCTGCTGTTTGCGAAACCGGAAAACCATACCCGAATCAAGGAGGCGTTGAGGGGATTTCTTTGTGTTCCCTTTTCCTTCGAGGCCATCGGCAGCCAAATTATTTTCTATCAACCCAACACGCTCGTGGACCGGAATTATCCCGCCGGGTTTCAGTTGCAGGAGCGAACGGCCACGCGGGGCAAATGGCCGAGCTTCTAACATCGTGAACAGAAAAAAAGTCCTATTGTGCGGTGCGACCGGATTCATCGGGAGAAATCTTCTGAACCATTTCTCAAAGAAGGCGGAATATGAGATTACGGCCGTTTATCATCAGAAAAATCCGCCGGAAGGTTTCGGGAATGAGCCAGAAGTTCGTTGGGTTCAAGCGGATTTGACGGATCAACAGGATGTGGGACGCCTCACCCAAGGGATCGATCTTGTCCTTCAGGCGGCGGCCACCACTTCGGGAGCCAAAGAGATCATCTCCAGGCCCTATTTTCATGTGACGGACAATGCAGTGATGAACTCCCTTCTATTTCGCGCTTGCCATGAGAACCGGGTGGGCCGGGTCATTTTTTTCAGCTGCACTGTGATGTATCCGGGTGACGGGGGAGGAGCGGTCAGAGAATCCGATTTCAATTACGAGGTAGGTGAAAAATACTTTGGGGCCGGCTGGACCAAAGTTTATCTGGAGAAAATGTGCGAATTCTATTCCCGGATAGGCCCCACACGCTACACGGCCATCCGCCATTCCAATATCTACGGCCCTTTTGACAAGTTTGATCTCGAGCGCTCGCACGTCTTCGGTGCGACGGTGGCCAAAGTAATGGCTGTCCCATCTGAGGGCAGGATCGTAGTGTGGGGAGACGGCTCTGAAGAGCGGGATTTGCTTTACGTGGACGACTTGATCGAATTTGTTGAAAAAGCCCTCGCCGCCCAAAAATCTCCCTTTGAGTTGATCAATGTCGGTGCAGGCGAATCCGTTTCCGTGAGTCTCCTGGTGGAAAGAATTGTCAAACACTCAGGCAGGAAGCTGGCGATTGAATTTGATAAAACCAAGCCGAGCATTCCTTTTAAATTAAAGTTGAACATTGACCGGGCGAAAAAGCTCTATGACTGGGTTCCGCGGACATCTTTGGACGAGGGAATCGTAAAAACCTTGAATTGGTACCGTGCTCATTATCAGGAGAATCAAAAGGTGGGCTTGAGATGAACATTCTCGTAACCGGTGGAGCGGGCTATATCGGTTCCATTTTGGTGCCGCGTCTTCTGGAAGAAGGGCATCGAGTGACGGTGGTCGACAACTTGCTTTATCACCAAAGTTCGCTATTGGACGCATGTTTTCATAAGAAACTCGTCGTGATCCGCGGCGACGTCCGTGACAAGCGGCTTGTTTCGGAACATTTAAAAGAAGCTGATTTCATTCTTCCACTGGCCTGTCTCACCGGAGCCCCCCTGTGTGACCGTTTTCCCATGGAGGCGCGGACGGTGAATCTGGAGGCCGTGCAAATGATTTTGGAGCTCCGAAGCCGGGATCAACGTATCATCTTTCCCACCACCAACAGCGGTTATGGGATCGGAGAACGGGATAAAACGTGTGATGAAAAAACACCCCTTCGCCCCATTTCTTTGTACGGCCGCCTTAAAGCGGAAGCTGAACAGGCTGTTTTGAGTGGAAAAAACAGTATGACCTTAAGGCTCGCCACAGCTTTTGGTTCGAGTCCGCGGATGCGTTTGGATCTTTTGGTGAATGATTTTGTTTACCGGGCGGTGCATGACGGATTCATCATCCTTTTTCAGGCGCATTTTAAACGCAATTACATCCACGTGCGTGATATTGCCCAGGCCTTTGTTCACTCGATCAAGAATTTCGACCGCTTGAAAAATGAGGCTTACAACGTGGGTTTAAGCGACTGCAATATCAGCAAGAGGGAATTGTGCGAGGAGATCAAGAAGCAAATTCCCCGATTTTATACTGCAGAGGCGGAAGTGGGAGAGGACCCTGACAAGCGGGATTACATTGTCAGCAATGCCAAGATCGAGAAGACTGGATTCAAACCCCAGTTCTCATTAAAGGATGGTATCGAAGAATTGATCAAGGCCTACCGGATTGTCAAGAGGAGTCAGTACGCAAACGTATGAAAGAGGGTTTGAAATTTCATCTGGCCGAAGACACGATCGACCATCAGGACGTGGACCGGTTGGTGGCCTGGCTTAAAACTTACCCGCGGCTTACCCAAGGCAAGGTGAACGTCGATTTTGAAGAGAAGTGGAGCCAGTGGGCGGGCAAGAAATACTCCGTATTCTGCAATTCAGGTTCTTCGGCTAATTTATTGATGTTTTATGCCCTGCTCTTGTCAGGCCGCCTCGAGAGTAAAAAAATCATCCTTCCGAGTGTGGGCTGGGCGACCACGATCGCTCCGGCCATCCAGTTTGGTTTTGAGCCGGTTCTCTGTGAAGCGGATCCCGACACCTTTGGTCTGGATCTCAATTACCTGGAGTCGCTTCTGAAAAAACACCGTTCATCCGCTGTCATGCTCGTCCAGGTGCTCGGCGTTCCCCACAAGATGAAAGCCCTTTTGAAGCTGAAGGAAAAGTACGGCTTTGAACTTCTTGAGGATGCCTGTGCTGCGGTGGGCTCTTCGGCTTACGGAAAGAAACTGGGAAGTTTCGGGGACATGTCGAGCTTTTCATTTTATTTTGGGCATCAAATCTCAACCATTGAAGGCGGAATGGTATCCACCGATGACAAGCAGTATTACGATCTCCTCCTGATGCTTCGAAGCCACGGATGGAGCAAAGACCTTGATCCTGAGACTCACAATCGTTTGGTGCAAAAATATGAGATTGACGATTTCCACACACCTTTTGTCTTTTATGAACCGGGTTTCAATCTCCGCTCGACCGATCTCAACGCTTTTATTGGACTGGGGCAGGTTGAGAAGCTGGACAAAATTGCCTCCCGGCGGCATGAAAACCACATGCTCTACCGCAAATATTTAGGGGATCAGTTCTATGTCCAAAAGTGGGAAGATCCGGATGCAATCATTTCAAGCATTTCCTATGGAATAGTAGCCGAGAGCACGAACCAGCGTCGTGCGATTGTTAAGGCGCTCAATGAAAACAGCATTGAAACCCGGATATTTTCTGCGGGCAATCTGGGTCTTCATCCTTTTTGGTTCAATCGTTTCGGGAAGGCCAGTTTTCCTCTGGCGGACCGGATCCATCACGCAGGATTTTTCCTCCCCAATCACCCTTCTTTAAAAGCTGAGGACATCACATTCATTTCGCAGGTTGTCCAGGAGGCCGTGTGTGTCCCCAAATCCTGATCGGGATCCTGGCCTGTAATCAAAAGTTAAAAACCCTCGCCTGCCTTGAAAGTCTCGCAAAAAGTCAATATCGTAACTTCGACGTCTTCCTTGTCGACAATGGTTCAAGTGAAGGGATCGGAGCCGCAGCGAGTCAATTCTCTTTTGTAACCGCCCACATCGAACCTCGCAATAAAGGTGCTGCGGCTGGCCGAAATATAATCATCCAGCATTTTCTGAATCGCGGGGACTGGCCCTACCTTCTTTTCTTGGATAACGACACCCTCGTTCCGCCTGAGACGCTCGGCACTGCTTTGAAGAAAGCTGAAGAGTGGAAAGCTCGAGGAATTCCTCTCGGAGGTTTGGGGGCTCATATCGTTTATCGAAATGAACCGGAGAAGTTCTGGACTGCCGGCGGGGTCTTGATTGACTGGGAGAATGCCTGGTTTTGCGAAGGAGGGCAAGGGCTTCTCATCGGGAAGGATTTCCGTGAACCACGGCGTCTCGACGCCATTCCCACCGCCTTTTTATTTGTCACAAGGCAAGCCGTTCAAAAGGTGGGACTTTTTGCCGAAGACTACCTTTTTTATTTTGAGGATGCCGATTGGTCCTGGCGGATTGTTAAGGCGGGTTTCGAACTGTGGTCCGTGCCAGATTTAATTCTGTATCATGATGTGTCATCCTCTCTGGGGAAATGCTCGCCCCGTTTTTATTATTTGAGAACCCGTAACCGGCTGTGGTTTTTTCAGTCCTTCTCACGGAAAAACCGGAACCAGATCCGTTGGCGTGTTTTTAAAAGCGTGATGCAGGGGAGCGCCTATCCGGAATTGATGAGCGGGAACCTCAGAGCCGTATTGGCCGTGATGGGTGGCTTTTTAGCGGGTTTGCGGGTCCCCGCGAGTGTCCAAATGATGGCCAAAAACGGCTCGTGATCCTTTAAAAATATTGATACAGACCGCCCCTGCTTTGTACTAAACTACTTCCCTAAAAATGGAACAAAGTTCCCAAACATGGAAGTTTTAACCACTTCCCGTAGGACAAGATACAAAAAGAGGGAAGCAAAAACACCCCGAACGATCCGGATCGGAATCGTAGGTTGTGGCTACTGGGGCCCCAACCTGATCAGGAATTTTCATGATATCGCCTCAGTAGAGATTGCCGCCCTTTGCGATCTCGAAGAGAACCGTTTGAAGCCCTTTGCCCGGAAATTCCCGCTTTCGAAGCTCACCGTCCGATACCAGGATTTAATTTCAGATGACTCCTTGGATGCCCTCGTGATTGCCACGCCCATCTCGACTCACTATGAAATTGCCCGGTGCGCGCTCCGGGCGGGCAAACATGTTTTGATCGAGAAACCTTTGGCCGAGACGACTCGCCAGGCGGCGATCTTAACGGAGCTTGCCTCGCGGCACGACCGGATTTTGATGGTGGGTCATACCTTTGAGTACAATCCCGCCGTTTTGAAAATCGCAGAACTCTTAAAAAAAGGAGAGTTGGGAAAACTTTATTACATTGATTCAATCCGTGTCAATCTGGGGCTTCACCAGACAGACGGTTTGAATGTCGTCTGGGACCTGGCTCCGCACGATCTTTCCATCATTCTTCACTGGATCAACGAAATCCCCCAGCGGGTGAGCGCCTGGGGTCAGGCGTTTGTTCAGAACCGGACAGAAGACATTGCTTTTCTCAGGCTTGAATTTCCAAGCGGGATATTGGCTCACATTCATGTCAGTTGGTTGGCCCCTACAAAGATCAGGCGGATGACGGTAGTGGGCGACAAGAAAATGGTTATTTATGATGATCTCGAGCACGCGGAGAAAATCAAGATCGTCGACCGCGGCGCCCACTGGGATCCGGCCAGCCCTGCTTTGAAAGTCGGGTATCGGATGGGAGATATCGTGAGTCCCCGCATTGAAACGACGGAGCCTCTTACCCAAGAGTGTCACCATTTTATTCAATGCATTCTTCAAAACAGCCGTCCTCGGACCGACGGTGAGAAGGGGATCCAGGTGGTGCGGATTTTGGAAGCGGCGGACAAATCTCTCAAGAAAGGGGGAGGGCCCGTTTCCGTTTGAAGGCCATGCAGGACCACGGCATCCCCCCCAATCCTTACAACTCTCACGCTTGGATTATCGGCAAACCCAAGATCGGCAAAGGGACCTGGATTGGAGCTTTCTGTTTGATTGACGGCCAAGGTGGGCTCGAGATTGGGAAGGATTGCAATATCAGTTGCGGGGCCCACATCTTGACCCACTCGACCGTAAAGCGCTGCGTGAGTGAAAAGCGGTACAACCGGGTTGACCGCGCTCCGGTCAAGATTGGAGATTACGTTTTCATTGGAGAGCATGCCACTATCTTGAAGGGTGCCAAGATCGGACATCACAGTGTGATTGGTGCGGGGACGGTGGTGAAGGAAAACGCCAAAGTTCCTCCTTATGCCCTGGTTGTCGGAGTGCCGGGAAGAATTGTAAGGGATATCCGGAAAGAAGTGGAATCGCTTGGAAGGAATCAAAAACGGAAAACCAAAAAAGAATTAGCCGTCAGCCAATGAAGAAATGGCCCGGTGTAAAAATCAAAATAGGGGAGGAGATTCAGATCGACGAGGATGTTATTTTAGGTTATCCCTCCGGCCGGCTTCGAGAGGTCGGTGAGGTCTGTCTCGGAAGCCACGCCACAATACGGAGCGGGAGTGTGATCTATCAAAACGTAATCATCGGAGACCATTTCGAAACGGGTCATCACGTGATCATTCGGGAGGAGAATCAGATAGGTGATAAAGTTTCGATTTGGGCAAACACCGTCATCGATTACGGTTGCAAAATCGGCAATGGCGTCAAGATTCATTCCAATGGTTACGTGGCTCAATTCACCGTGATCGAGGACAACGTGTTTATCGCGCCTGGAACCATTTTTGCGAACGATAAATATCCGGTCAGCAAAAATCTGGCAGGCCCGCATGTGAAGCGCGGCGCTCGGATCGGAGTGAACGTTACACTCCTTCCGGGAGTGGTGATTGGCGAAGAGTGCTTAGTGGGCGCGGGAAGCGTGGTTACCAAGGATGTCCCTGCGCGCAGTGTGGTGGTCGGCAATCCTGCCCGTGTCGTCGGTACCATTGATCAGCTTCCCTCACACAAGGTGAAGTTGTCATGAAAGTTCTTTTTATTGGAGGAACCAAAAGGGGTTACCTGGCGCTCAAAGCGCTTTTGGACAAAAAAATAAACGTGGTAGGAGTCATCAGCCTTCTCCAGGAAGATCATGAATATGAACGTTACGAAGATCCGATCAGGACGCTTGCGCGGCAATTTCAAATCCCTTGCTATGAAACGAAAGTCGTTAAAGAGGAGGATTTTGTACCCCTCCTTACACGCCAGGTTAAGCCCGATGTGGCTTTCGTAGTCGGCTGCCGGCATATTCTTCCCAAATCGGTTTATCAAATTCCACCTTTGGGGACGCTCGCAATACACGATTCCCTGCTGCCCGAATATCGGGGGTTTGCGCCCGTGAATTGGGTTGTTTTGAATCAAGAGGATCATACCGGCGTTACCGTTTTTTATGTCGGGGAGGGTTTTGATGAAGGAGACATTCTTTTGCAAAAGAAAGTGCTGATCGGGCCGGATGATACGGCAAATGGAGTTTACGATCGGGTCTGTCAGGTGACGGTGGAGCTGATTCTAGATGCCTACTCTTTAATTTCTAAAAAGGCAGTCACGAGGGCTTCTCAGGATCATAAAAAAGCGACCTACACTTGCAGCCGTAATCCCGGCGACGGTTTCATTGACTGGGAGGATTCAACCGTTTCAATTTATGCGCAAATCCGGGCTCTCACATATCCCTATCCGGGAGCGTACACATTTTATGAGGAAAAAAAAATCATCATTTGGAATGGAAAACCTCTCATGGAACCTCCGAAGTATGTGGGGCGAATCCCCGGCCGGATTGTTGAAATCTCCCAATCGGAGGGTTACGTTGACGTTTTGACCGGTGATGGAATCTTAAGAGTTTTTGAAATCGGGAGTGAGGACGGAAGCCGTGTTCCGGCCGCCTCTATCGTCCAATCCGTTCGAAAAAGTTTCGGCATCACAGTCAACGACCTCATGGAGCGCATTCGTCAACTCGAAGGAAAATTGGTCCGTCTGGAGGAGGCCTCACGCAATGAATTATTCTCATAAGCGGGTCCTTGTAACCGGAGGGGCGGGTTTTATTGGTTCTGAGCTGGTGGCCCAACTGGCAGCCGACGGGGCCGAGGTAACGATTGTGGACACGCTCACAAATGGCCGGCGCGAGAATGTGGACGGCCTTCTTGGGAAACGGGTGGCATTGGCGGTTGGCGATATTCGAGATCGCGAGACTCTGTCTCGTCTCATGGAGGGTGTCGATATGGTGTTTCATCTCGCCTGTCTCGGGGTCCGTCATTCTTTTCATTCACCCCTTGAAAATCATGAAGTTAACGCTACAGGGACTTTGAATTTATTGTTGTCAGCACGGGAGAAAGGGATCAAGCGATTTGTCCATGTTTCCAGCTCGGAAATTTATGGACCGGCCCGGTCAGTTCCGATATCGGAAGAACACCCCGCCTTTCCTCTTCAAGTTTACGGTGCCAGCAAATTAGCAGGGGAAGGTTACGCGCGGGCGTTTTATGAATCTTACCGTTATCCGACCGTTGTGATCCGCCCTTTCAACACTTATGGGCCCCGTTCGCACCATGAAGGAGATTCCGGAGAAGTCATACCTAAGTTTCTTCTCCGTTCCCTCGCCGGCAGGCCCTTGATTATTTTTGGCGATGGCACCCAAACCCGTGACTTTACCTATGTGAGCGATACGGCAAAGGGAATTCTCCTGGCCGGCCTTCGAGATAAGGTAGTGGGGGAGACAATCAATGTCGGCTCCAGTTATGAAATTTCAATCAACGATTTGGCCCGAGAAGTGATTGCCGTTACAGGGCGCAAAGACACGCGTGTGCAGTACGATGCGCCTCGTCCGGGCGATACGCCGCGTTTATATGCCGAGACGACAAAAATGACGGAGTTGCTTGATTTTAAACCTCAGATTTCTCTAAGAGAAGGCCTGATGAAATTAAAAGATTGGTATTTGGGGCTCAGCGTTTCTCCTGAAAAACTTTTAGAGGAAGAAGTGGTTCATAACTGGAAAAACCCTTCGGAAAAGAAAGATGCTTCAAAAAGAAAAGTTTATTCCTATCGCTAAACCCTGGCTGGGCGATGCGGAAGCGGAAGCGTCGCGGCGCGCCATTTTGTCCGGATGGGTGACGCAAGGGCCCGAAGTGGAAGCCTTTGAGCGGGAATTTGCCCGTTATGTCGGCGCTCTCCATGCCTGTGCGGTTTCAAGCTGCACGGCAGCGCTTCATCTCTCGCTTTTAGCCGTGGGCGTCAAACCGGGCGATGAAGTCATTGTACCCAGCCATTCTTTCATTGCGACGGCCAACAGCATTCGATTCTCGGGCGCCGTTCCGGTTTTTGTGGATATCCAGCCCGGAACCTTTAATCTGGAGCCGTCGCTGGTTGAGAAGGCCGTTACTTCCAGGACCCGGGCCATCCTTTCTGTTCACCAGATGGGAATGCCTTGCGATTTAAAAGAAATTCTCCAGATCGCCCGCCGAAATCATCTGCCGGTTATCGAAGACGCGGCCTGCGCTGTCGGGAGTGAAATTCTCTGGAACGGGCAATGGGAGAAAATCGGAAAGCCCCACGGTGACATCGCTTGTTTTTCTTTTCATCCACGCAAGGTGATTACGACGGGGGACGGTGGGATGATCACTTCGTCTAATCCGGATTGGGACAAAAGGTTGAAACGCTTGCGTCACCACGGGATGGATATATCAGATGCCGTGCGACATGCCGCAGACGAAGTGGTTTTCGAATCCTATTCTGTTATGGGTTACAACTATCGGATGACAGACATCCAGGCAGCGGTCGGGCGTGAACAGTTAAAGCGGCTTCCTCAGATTTTAGACAAAAGGCGTTCGTTGGTTTCCCGTTATCAGGAAAAGCTAAAACAAATTCTGGGTCTTGTACTTCCCTCGGAACCCTCCTGGGCCCGAAGTAACTGGCAAAGTTTTTGTGTGCGTTTGCCGGAAGATGCCCCTCAACGTGAAGTGATGCAGCGAATGCTTGAAGAGGGAGTATCCACCCGCCGAGGCATTATGTGTGCACACCGGGAAGAAGCTTACTCGGGAGATTCTGTCCCCCGCCGTGAATTAAAACAAAGTGAACTCGCGCAGGATCATTCGATCCTTCTTCCTCTTTTCCCGGAAATGACGCACTCCGATCAGAGCCGGGTTGTTGAAGCCTTGTCTCATGCCCTGGAGCTTGTCCGACGATGAGTGCTTTTCAAACCGAGCCCCAGCTTCATTCACAAACAGGAGCGCGTACCCAATTATTCTTGTCTTTTGTTGTTCCGGCCTATAACGAAAAGGACAATCTTCTTCACATCGTTCAGGAATTAGAAACCTTGGCGGGCCGGCATCCTGACCTGCGCGATCATGAAATTTGGGTGGTGGATGACCACTCTTCAGATGGAATCTTCGAATGGATTCAATCGTTAAATAATCCCAAGGTCCATTGCCTCCGGCTGAGCCGAAGGAGCGGCAGTCACAATGCCCTCCGGGCGGGCCTGGCCTCGGCACGGGGAGACGCCGTTTTATGCATAGCGGCGGATGGGCAGGATGATGCCTATACCCTCAATGAAATGCTAGAGAAATTGCAAAAGGGAACTCATGTGGTCTGGGCCGTCCGGAAAAACAGGGACGAACCCCTGCTCATAAGGTGGATGACGGCCCTGGCCTATCGATTGATCGATTTTTTTGCAGCTCCCAACCAGTCAAAGCCGCCTTTGCATGCCGATTTCTATCTTCTCTCCCGCAAGGTGGTCGATGCCATTAATCGTTGCGCCGAACGGCACACTTCCTTATTCGGATTGATCCTCTGGCTGGGTTTCAAACAGGATTACGTGGCATATGAACGAAGGCCCCGCCGGAGCGGAAAATCAAAGTGGAATTTTGCGAGCCGGTTCCGGTTGCTGATTGATTGGATCGTGGCTTTCTCAGGTCTTCCCTTGAAATTAATGTCTGCCATGGGAATGTGCGTTGCCGCCCTCGGATTTTTGTATGCCGCCTTTGTTGTTTTTTACACCCTGTCGGGTTACGCCAAGCCCGGATGGGCGGAGCCGGTCATCTTGATTCTCGTTTTGGGCGGGATTCAGATGATGATGCTGGGTATCTTGGGGGAATATTTATGGCGGACACTGGATGAAACACGCCGACGGCCCCTGTATTTTATTGAGGAACAAACAAGCGAATGACGAAAGATTTCTTCATGAGCTGGGGCTTGATCATCTTGTCGGCCCTTTTTGACTCCTACGCCGCTGCCGTCGTAAAATGGAAATTTAACGATCTCGGTCCCTTGGATTATTCGTCGACCAAAGCGGTGCTTCATTATGTGTCCAGATTTGTCCAGTCCCCCCTTTTGCTGACGGCTGCCATTACCTTTTGCTTGGCCCCGGGGTTTTGGTTTTTTGCGTTGAATCGGATGGATTTGTCCGTCGGGTATCCGACGTTGGTGGGTTTCCATCTGATTTTTATCCTGATTTTCGGAGTTCTTTTTTTGGGTGAATCCATGACGCAGGCAAAAACGATTGGCGTTACCTTGATTTTCGTGAGCCTTTATTTTCTTTTCAAATCCTAGAAAAATTTATCACATGCAAAATCAAATCAAAATTGGAATGGGCCAGTTGCTGGTGGAGGGAGGAGAACCCCAGCGTAACCTCAGTCGGGCCGAGAAGATGATCGAAGAGGCGGCTCATAAGGGGTGTGAAATCATTCTTCTCCCGGAGGTGCTTGATCTGGGCTGGACCCATCCCAGCGCGTTGAACGAGGCCGAACCCATACCGGGCCCCCGGAGCAATCTTTTGTGTGATTGGGCAAGAGGGTACGGGATCTATGTTTGTGCGGGTCTCACGGAAAAACTGGGGGATAAGCAGTACAACACCGCGATTCTGATCAATCAAGGGGGAGACATCATCCTCAAGTATCACAAGATTAACCTCCTGACGGTCGAGCAGCCTTTTTATTCGGTAGGTCAGCATCTTTCAGTGGTCGACACACCCTTCGGGAGAATCGGGGTCAACATTTGTGCCGATAATTACTTGGACGGCCTTCCCATCGGACATACCCTGGCCCGGATGGGTGCTCAGTTGATTTTGTCGCCTTCCTCCTGGACGGTGGATTATTCCGTGGATGAGACGCAGGACCCCTATAAGGAGAAATGGATCAAGCCCTACTCGATCTTGGCCGGGCTTTATGATTTGGTCATCATCGGAACGACCAGCGTCGGCTATATCGTCGGCGGTCCCTATGAGGGAAAGAAAATGATCGGCTGTTCCCTTGCGGTGAATCAAAACGGCATCCTTGCCCGGGGTAAATTCAACGAATTTTCCGGAGAACTGATCACGGTCGATGTCTGCATCCCTGAAAGGCTGGAGAAGGGGACGGCGATCGGCGAAAGGCTCAAAAAGAAGGGTCACTCTTTTGACACCGCCTGAAGTTACGTTAGAAAGTTCCCGCCCTCAATCTTCCGAGGCCTGGATTGGCAGTTTGAAGATTGAAATGTTGAACCATGCCTCTGTCATTATCGATATAGGCGGCCTGTCATTACTTTGTGATCCTTGGCTGACCGGCACATGCTTTCGCAATGGCTGGGGGCTTCGCTATGGCCATCCCGAGGTCCTTGAGAAGGTCGGGCGGGCCACTCATTTGTGGATATCCCATTTTCATAGCGACCATTTTCATCCGGCGACCTTGAAGGTCGTTGCTGAAAAAAACCCGAACATTTGTGTCATTAAAAACGAATCGCTTCATTTTTCGATGAGACCCACACTTCAAAAGCTCGGGTTTACCCGGTTTCTTTCTCTGGAGGAAAGAACCCCTCTTAATCTATCGGATGAAGTGTCGGTGACCCGGTATCCCTCGACCGGGATCGACAACATGCTGGCCATCAAAAGTAAGCGCTATACTGTTTTGAATTACAACGATTGCAACCTGCCTCGGAGAGCCCTTTCGAAAATTGTAAGCAGAATCGGGCCGGTGGATGTGTTTTTTTGTAATTTCAATCATGGCCACAAGATCTTTGATGTGGAGTCGCCCGAAGAGATCAAGAGACTTTTTCGGGAGAATTTCTGGAGAACCGTTCAAACCGTCAACCCGCGATGGGTCATTCCCTTTGCGTCCCATCATTACTACCGGTCCAGATATTCCATGAACCAAAATCCTTCTCTTTTGTCGATCGATGAACTCGGCCGCGAACAAACCCATCTCATTCCGGCCACGCCGGGTTCGGTGGTTCAGTTTTCGGGGGACAATACTCTTCCCCAACTTGAGAGAAAAGAATCCATCCAGAATCCTTTTGAGGAAAAAAATTACGGTCCCTCCATTGAGTGGAGGATCCTTTTGGAATTCGCCGCTCAATATCGGGACCGCATCCGCCGCCAATTTCTGGGACTGACATTCTGGATACCCGAGCTGCGTATCTGGGTTGAGGACCTCAAACACATGCTGATTTTTTCAGTTTCCAAGGGAGTTTTTGCATCAAAGGAAACATTCAACAAAGCGGACATCGTTTCCCACTCCACCTCGCTGGCCGACCTTTTCGCAAGACCCTTTGGGGCGGATCAGTTTATCGTTTCGGCCGATTTTGGCGTGGTCTCAAAGAGAACGGAAGCCATTCGGCGTTTTATTTTTTCGATCGACCTCATGGATCATCATTTAGATTTCAGGCACCTGATCCAAATGATTTTTTCACTAGACGGCATTCGATTCCTGTGGAATCGCCGGGAAGAACTCACGGCTCTTGCTTTGGCGTCATTCAATCGCCGGAGATCGGTCAAGGTGGGGCCGCGTTTGTAAACTCGCACAAAGATGTTTCATTCAAAAAGCAACACCTCTTCCTTCCCCCTTGAAATCGCTGTTTTATCTTTAGCCGGGATTTTTTGTTTGTGGGGTGTGACCGCTCCGTGGGGTGTTGGTCTGTCGCCCGATTCGGCTACTTATCTGAGCGCAGCGCGGGGGCTTCTAAAAGGTCAGGGGCTCGTTCAGCCGCCCCAATGGAATGTGACGCTTCCCATGTATGCCTATCCGCCCTTTTTCTCAATGGTCTTGGCGGGCCTGGGATATTTCGGAATTGAAGCCGGGGAAGGGGCGAGGCTTCTCAACATCCTCCTTTTCGGTTCAAACATTTCTTTAGCGGGCATGATCGCTTACCGTTACACTCGCTCCCGTTGGGCATCTTTTTTAAGTTCTCTATTCATTCTGAGTTCCTTGGCCATTCTCGAAATTCATGTCATGGCATGGTCTGAACCTCTTTTTATTTTTTTTACTTTTTTGGGCTTGTTCCTGCTGGCGGCCTTTCTGGACGTTCAGCACGGTTACCCGCTTTTAGTCTTTGCGTCGCTCAGTCTAGGGTTGGCTTTTCTGACCAAATATTCGGGGGTTGCTTTGATTTTCACAGGGGCGCTGGCAATCCTTCTATTCAAAAGGCAACCGTTTCTCCACCGTGCCCTTTATGTTTTGATTTTGGGAAGCCTGGCGTTATTTCCCATGATGTTATGGTTTATTCGAAACCGGTTGTTATTCGGAAGACCGACGGAACTGTCTTGGAATTTTGAACCGTATATTACGGATCATATCCGGCAGTTGTTTGCCTACTTTTCTTTTTGGCTGGTTCCTGAAACCACGCCGTTGGTTTTGCGGGTTGTCGTTGTGGCCCTCTTTGTCATTGCCTTGTTGTTTGTCAGCCGGAAAGTGATCCTCTCGGGAAAAATAGACATGAAATTTCCCGTGATTCTTCTCCTGTTTATCCTGAGTCACGTCGGAACCTACCTTTGCACGACTGTCTTTATGGGGGAGCAGCCCTTTGACAACCGTGCCCTCTCTCCCGTTTTTTTTGCCGGGACCCTTTATCTTTTTTTAATCGTAACCCCCTTTTGGAGAATGTCTCAAGGCCCGGGATGGACTCGTCCTTGCCTGATTGCACTGGTTCTGGTTTTGGCGGTGTCTTATCTAGGGAGGGGCTACCAATGGGGGGAGGCGGTCAAAAAAGACGGCCTGGGCTATGCGGGTCGGAAATGGAAGGAATCCGATATTATCAGGCGAATCAGGGAACTTCCTTCCGATCGACCGGTTTACACCAATGGACCAGACGTTCTTTATCTTCTCACTGGCAAACCCTCAACCGGAATTCCCGGAAAGGCCGATGTGCTCAAATATCACATACCGGATCCGAATCACCGGTTGAGAAAGGAATACGCGGGTGAACTTGCCAAAATGAGAGAGGTGCTTCAAAATAACGGTGGCATTCTCGTTTTTCTTAATGGAATCAAAACCCGATGGTACTACCCTTCTGAAGAGGAGTTGCGTCAGAGCGTTCCTCTTCGGGCAGTTGAAAAATTTTCCGACGGTACGATTTACAAAGCAGGGAGTTAACAAAACGATGGAAACGGGGTTAGAAAATCCATTCCTTTATCGTTTATCGCAGACGGTGCTTGCCCCAGGAATGGAAGAGGCGGTTCTAAAGGAAATAGGAGATTTTTTTAACCCGGAGATGTCGCGCCTGCGGCATTTAGATGTGGGGTGTGGACCGGGGTCTTTTCTATGGAGGGCGTCCCTTAAGCCTTGTGGGCTCGACGTGGTTCATGCCCATAATGTCCAATTCCGGCAGCGGGGAGGGCGTTTCATTACAGCTGCTGCTGAAGAACTGCCCTTCCTCGACAGCTCTTTTGATCACATCTGGAGTTTTGGACTCTTTCATCATCTTTCCGATGATAGGGTAGTCCGGGTCATCCGTGAAATGACGCGGGTGGTTCGCGGCGGGGGATGGATTGTTATTTTTGACGGCGTGGTGCCGCATTCTTTTTTGCACCATCCTTTCAGCTGGGTCCTTCGCAGACTGGATCTGGGCAGACACATGCGGACACAAAAGGATTTCGAATCCCTCTTTACCGATCGTGACCGTTGGCGGATCAATCGGTTTCAATATTGTCTTTGGGGTCACGAGGGGGTCCTTTGTATTTATCAGAAACAGGATGAACAATGAAAGCCGAAGCTGCCCGTCTGCAGACTGAGAAAATTTTAGAACGCAAAGAGAGATACCAAATTTGTACTCGATGTGTTGTCGATACAACCGTGCCCGGCACCACGTTCGATGAGCACAAGATTTGTAACTTTTGTACAGTGCACGATAGGCTGGAACAAGAGTTTCCATTGAACGAAATAGGGAAGAAAAAATTAAATCAGACAATCGAAAGTATTAAACGACATGGAAGAAATAAAAAATATGATTGTATCGTCGGTATCAGTGGAGGACGGGATAGCACTTATTTTCTTTATTTAACCAAAAAAGTTTTCGGATTAAGGCCTCTAGCCGTCCATTTTAATGACGGATTTGGAAATCCGGTTGCCGGCGAGAACATGATAAGGGCAACCGAAAAATTGGGCGTTGACTTAAGGACGATTACCTCAGACTGGAGAGAATCTAAGGATCTGAAAATTGCTTTCTTAAAGGCGTCTACTCCAGATTTGGAAGAGGCAACCGATATCGGAATCGCAACCACCCTTTATGGAGTTGCGACCCAGGAGAATGTGAAATATGTTTTGTTCGGGCAATCATTTAGAACCGAAGGGATTGCACCGCTTTCTTGGAATTACCTGGATGGAAAATATTTGAAAGCCGTTCACGAACAATTTGGAACCGTTCCTTTAAGGAAATGGAAACCCACGGATCCGGGTTTTAACCTCGAACCTCTCCATCTGCTTTATTACACGCTCTGGAAGGGAATTAAGGTAATTCCATTGCTTTACTATTGTCCTTATGTGCGCACGGAGGCCGAGAAGATCATAAAAGAAGAATTAGGATGGGTCTATCCGGGGGCCAAGTATTATGATGATCTTTATCAGAGTCTCATGGCCTATGTGTATCGGGTCAAATTTAAAATCGAACGTCGGAAGTTTAACTATTCGGCTTTGGTCCGTTCTGGACAGATGCTGCGCGAAGAAGCGCTCGCGCGGATAAAAGAAGTTTATGTGATTGAAGATCCCGACGTAATCCGTCTTTGTATTAAACGGCTCGGTATTACCCAAGCGGAATTTGATGAATACTTAGCAAGACCCTCCAAGACCTTTCGTGATTACCCCAACTCTTATTCCTTCATCCGCAAATTAAAATTTCCAATTAAAATACTCAGCCGTTTAAATCTTCTGCCGGGCGTGACCTATGAAAAATATTTTAACTGCGGAAGTTGAGACGGGCATTTCTTTTTTTAAAAAAGGATTTCTCTTAGCCCTCCTTCCTTCAGCCCTTCTCTTGCTGCCTCTTTTCTTTCATCGATCCGCCTACCCCCAAATCGGTCCTTACAATTCGGTTTATTTTATATTTCTTGCCGGGATCTCATTCTTAGCCTTGACAGTTTCTTCTATCGTAGGTTGGCTTTGTTCGATCAAGAAAAGTTTTTATCCTCTTTTTTGGCTTTTGTCAGGCTTTTTGGTCATTACGATTTCTGGGGTCCTCGGCGAATTTTTTTTAAGAATCAAATTCCGTGACCCTTTCTATATGTATGAAATGTGGGGACATGAAAAGTCTATTCTTTTTGGATTTGAAGCCAAGCCCAATCACCACTGGAAAAAAGACGGGGTCAGTTATTCTACCGATACCCATGGTTTTCGAACTCACGTGAATGGAGATCGTTGGGAAGAGGAGAAGGGGACCAAGATTTTTGTCCTGGGCGCCTCTTCGGCTTTTGGATTCGGTTTGAACGATGGCGAGACCTGGCCTTCTTTACTGGAGAACCAATTGCGGAGCGGGTTAAATCAATCCTCGATTTATGTCATTAACGCGGCCAATAGCGGGCACAATTCTCTGCAGACTTTACTGCGTTTTTACTTAAAGGTGCGCGTCTTAAAACCGACCCATATTATTTATTATGAGAATATCAATGACATAGCCTTCGAGAAGTTGGAACCCGATTCGGTCAAGATTACAAAGGAAATTCTTTTTTCCAAAACGATGGGGGAATATGTGGCAAGGATCAATAAAGGCCGGTCTTTCTATCGCAAGACGCTTCTGAGTCATTTTTTAGCGTCAAAACTCCTTCCCTCCTCTTTGACCGAATATATGGATGTCGATGAACAAGGCAGAAGGTTTCGAGACGAGGTTACCGCCGAGCAGAGGCAGATCATACGACACAATGGAAGGCTTTTCATCACGAATGCGAGAAACCTTGCTGCACTCTGCAAGCTCTACAACGTGAAGCTTATTTTAACGACCTTTCTCTTCGATGCCGAGAGGCAGCGCCTTTATGCAAAAACCGCCATGAATTACCATAATCAATTGTTAAGAGGATTAGCTGAGAGTGAAAATCTTCCTCTGGTTGATTTGGAGACAGATTTTCAAAAGCTTCCAAACAAGGATCTCTATTTTTCCCCAGAGGATCACTATCATCCTACAAAAAAGGGAGCCGAGTTCATTGCTGGCACGCTCGCCACAGAACTGATCAAGAACGGGGAACTCTAAGCAAAAGCCGCCAGGATCCATTGGAACCTCTCTCTGGAAATTCAATTACCCTCAGAATTCTTCAAAATGCGGCCGCCTTCTTAGGCGGAGAATTCTTTTATCGCTTCATTAATTTTCTATCCTGCATTTTGATCGCCCGCTCCCTCGGGGGAGAGGGTTATGGACAATTCAGTTTTATTTATGTTTACTTGTCTTTTTTTGAAATCTTTGTTCAGTTCGGTCTGAATGCTGTTTTAACCCGTGAATTATCACAGGAAAAAAACGAGGCCCCGCGGATTTTAGGCAATGCCTTAATCTTAAGGACCGCTCTGATTATTTTGACCTTGCCCCTCGCCTTCTGGTTGACTCGGCTCATCGGCTATCCCTTAACGGTTCAACAAGGAGTTCTTCTAGCTTCCTTTCAACTGTTCCTGACGCTTCGCCCCGTTTTTGAAACAATTTTTCGGGTCGGACTTTTAATGATTGTTCCAGCTATTTGGAATGCAGGACGGGCGCTTTTAAATCTTCTCTTTGTTGGTTTGGTTACATGGGCCCATCCCTCTCTTATTTTTTTTATTGCCGCTTATCTCGCTAGTGGCGTTGTAGGTTTGATCGGTCTTAGCGTCGCCTCGGCGCGCCGCATGCCATTTGATTTCCGTCTGGATAAAAATTTAATCCTTCATTTATTAAAACAATCATTGCCCCTTATGTTTTCCGGTTACCTCACCATCCTTTATTACCGGATCGATGTAATGATGCTTTCGGTTTTGAAAACGTTCCGTGAAGTGGGTTATTACAGTGTGGCGACCCGCCTGAGCGAATCTCTTAACATGATCTCTGGGGCCCTCTTGATTTCCTTTTTCCCTCTGTGCTCCCAAGCCTTCAAGGCTAGTCGTATGGATTTCGAATCCCTTTTTACAAAGATTTTTAAATGGATGATGCTTGCAGGGCTTCCGATTGCGCTTGGCGGAATGTGGGTAGCCAATGATCTAATCATTCTTTTCTTTGGCCCCGAATATTCCCCTTCCGGAGCGACCTTGTCGATTCTTTTGTGGTATACCTTTTTCTCTTTTATCGGCAGCCTTTTGGCCAATGTTTTAATTGCCTCTGGAAAACAAACAGTAGATATGTGGATCTCATTGGCCCTCGTTTTTCTAAATGTCACACTCAATTGGTTTCTCATTCCACGCTACAGTTTTAATGGGGCTGCTGTCTCAACGGTTTTGACTGAAATCGTGGGGGTGGTGATTTATTTTTCATATGCCATTTTGAATTCCGAGATCCGCCTTTTTATCCCTCGACGGGAACTAGCAAACGTTTTAAAAATCAACGCCATTTTTCTTATCCTCATTCTTTTAATTCGGTGGAGGGTGAAACTGCCCGCCATGGCCTTTATAGGGGTAGGATTTTTGGGTTATCTGGGCTTACTTTTTATTTTTCGTGCGGTTTCTTGGAAGGAACTCGTCAGTTATGTTACTCATAAAACAACAAAACCGTTGGCTTGATTAAAATCCCATGCGCCTATTAATCGATGCTTCTCCAATCTCGCTTTCCAAAGGAAAAGGCTTCCGGCGGCATGTCTGGGGCCTTCTTCATGCCTTGAAGGCCACTCAAGAAGAGCATCAATGCTGTGTTCTGACCCGAGATCCTGGCCGATCTGTCGCCCGAGGGGTGGAAGGAGATCCTCGTTTTAGGTTCCGACATCCTCGCAGATATCTTCCTTTGCTCCATTCCCGCAGGGCCGGCTTCCTAGGCAAGATCTTTTTAACCGGCTTTGATCTGATCCATTTTCCGTGCAGCGATATTTGGTATAGCGACCGGGGTAAGAAGTCGATCGTGACGATTCATGATCTCACTCCTCTTCATCGCCCCCAAGAGTTTTTTCATGATTCCCGTGAAGAGTCTGTCTATCGCAGTCATCTTCAAGAAATCGCAATCCGTGCCACAGCCATTCTGACGGTAAGCGATTCAACGCGCCGAGATGTGATGACTCATTTGAAGGTAAGTGAGAAAAAGGTGGTTGCGTTGCACAATGCGATTGATCCGATGTTCCTGAACTCATCCCATCCTTTTTCGAAACAAGAACTTCTTCATTTGGGTTTAAAGGCGCCTTATTTTCTATTTGTGGGTGCTATCGATTTTAGGAAAAATATCCCACTTTTGTTGAAAGCCTTTTCAATCTATCGTCAGCAGGGCGGTGCATCTCAATTGGTGGTTGCGGGAAAGGAGACCTTAAGGGGTCGGACGTCCGCTCCCAAACTTCAAGATATCTTGAACCAAATGCGTGAGAAAGATTCTGTTTTGTGGCTTCAGGATGTGGAAGATCAGAGTTTGCTCAAGCTCTACCGGGGTGCGCGAGCGTTTGTTTTCCCCTCCAGCCTGGAGGGTTTCGGTTATCCTCTCGTGGAAGCAATGGCTTCCGAAATTCCTATTGTGACTACCAAAGACCCCTGTCTTTCTGAAATTGCTGGGGACGGAGCTTTGTTAACCGATCTTCAAGAAGAGGCATTTTCTTCTGCGATGGCTCGCATCGACCAGGATGAAACTTTAAGAGAAGATTTGAAGAAACGCGGAAGAGAAAGACTTAAAATGTTTTTACCCAAGCTTTATTCGCAAAAGCTCATCCGTCTCTATCAAAGCATCCTCAATGGAAACTAAACGAAGCTTGGCCCCTAACTTTTTAATCCTTTTGTTGAGTTTAATTCTGGGCTTGGTCTTGGCTGAGTTGACCCTGCGCATGGGTGTCCAGTGGGGAATGATTCCTAGTTGGAAATATCAACGTGTTTTGCGAGACGGCCCGAGCGATCACGCCAAACAAAAAATTCTCATCCTGGGTGACTCATTTTTGACTCACTGGGAGACAGGCTACAGCCTTTATGAATTGCTGATCAAAGACCTTGCCAGTCAAGGGGTGAGCCTTCTCAACACGGCAGAAGGAGGATTTGGTCCCATTGATTATTTGACTCAACTGAAGGCCTACGGCCCGTCTTATCGCCCTGATACGATTTTGCTTTTCTACTATGTGGGCAATGATCTAACGAGTGTTCAATATCGAAGCGCTGCATGGAACTGGTTTAAGACATATTTAAAACCCCTGGTAACGCGGCTCCATCTTTTCTATTTGGTCGCCGAGAAACGTGAACAGTGGTTCCACCACCAGCTGACTTACAAAAAAGTTCAGACCCAAGGAATCGACGAGGAGACTTTTAAACTCGCTAAACAGCGCAAACTCAATCCCTGGCTTTTGGATTTGAGCAAGGAAAAGAAGGAATTTATTCTCGATAACTTGTTAATCGAAAAGCCTGAAAATATAGCAGCCTGGGGAAAAATCAAAGGCGTGCTTAGGGAGATTGATCAGTTTTCGAAAAAGCTCCATTCGCGACTCATTCTCATTATTATTCCTCACACGGTTCAAATTAATTCGTCTCATTTTTCTTTTTATCAGAAACTTGGGTTTAATCTGGATAAACAGACTTTAACGACCGAAGCCCCACAAACTCTCTTAAATGAATTTTGCATCAAAGAAGAAATGGAATGCCTGGATCTGCTGCCTTTTTTCAGGGCCCAAAAAGGAAAAGAATTTTTCCGGGAAAACGATGATCATTTTAACCAAGAAGGGTTCGAACTATCCGAGCGGTTAGTTTTGGAGCATTTGAGAAACCATGGATCTTAAAGAGTTGCAGAAAAATTGGGATGAATTTGCTAAGACTGATCCCCTCCATGCGATTTACCGCCCCGATGAGAAAGGAAAAAAATGGGATCTTGAGGAATTTTTTAAATTAGGAGAAAAGGAGATCCGGGCTGTCATGAAGGATCTGGAATCCCTCCAGGTTCAGGTTACTTTCTCACGCACCCGGGCGCTTGATTTTGGCTGTGGCGTGGGCAGGCTCACCCAAGCTTTGGCGGCTTATTTTAAAGAAGTGGTGGGTCTTGATATCGCTCCCGCGATGATTGAATTGGCACGGAAATACAATCGTTACCCCGATCAATGTCGCTATGTTTTAAACGATGCGAATGATCTCAAATTTTTATCCGACAACTCCTTTGATTTTATCTATTCTAACATCACTCTTCAGCATATGGAGCCCCGCTATTCGGAAAATTACCTGAAGGAATTCATGCGGATTCTTACTCCTGGCGGGTTTGTGATCTTTCAGTTGCCCAGCGAGCGTAAAATGAATCCCAACGAGAAAAGTCTTTTAAGAAAACTCAGACGCCGGCTCCGGTCGCTCGTTCCAAAGCCTTGGTTAGACGTTTATTACCGGACGAAAGGAGTTCTGCCTGAAAACGCGAGTCCCCCCGGTGCGCCTCAAATGGAAATGTATGCGGTCAGCAAAGAAACGGTAACCGAGATCTTGGAGAAAAATTCGGGCCATATTCTGCAGGTATTAAAAAATGAGAATTCAGGGCCTCATTGGGTGAGTTTACGTTATTGCGTAACCAAAATTCATAAACTATAATTCGGCCACCATGCCAGCAAAAATCGCAACGGCAAAGACGAAAAATTACGTCGCAGCGGGGTTTGGCCTAATCGCTTTAGGGCTTGGCTTAAACGTCATTGTCCTGGCGCATTTGTTTCCCTCGAATTTGTGGCTTCAATCCTTTCTTGTCCGTGGCGTGATTTATACCCTTAATTTCCTCTTAGTTTTCTACGGAATTCTGTTTTGCTTTTATAAGAGAGCACCCTTTTTTGTCATTGTTCTTCTTTGGATTTTGGGGGCTGAAGGGGTTTTGAGATTAAATGGCTACGTTCCTTGGAACCCGCGCAAAGAGATCGATATCCTTGTGGAGCCTCCGAAAGCGGTTTATGGGTATGACCCTTTCCTGGGTTATGTGAATAATCCGGGCCACTTCAAAATTACCTTCCCGACTGGATATTCTTTTGAAGTGACGCATCAAGAAAATGGTTTCCGCAAAACCCGGTCCGGGTTGCTTCCCCAACCCACCCAAGGACAAATCTGGATATTTGGCTGTTCGTCCACTTACGGATGGTCCTTAAATGATTCCGAGGCTTTTGCTTGGCTCGTACAGGAAAAGCTTCCGGATTATGAGGTCATCAATTTCGCGGGGGCGGGGTACGGAATGCTGCAGACCTATCTTCAATATCGCGAAGCCCTTAAAAGCATGGAAGCCCCCAAAGTCGCAATTTTAGTTTATGCACCTTATCTGGAATGGCGTCACCCGATTTTAAGATCCTGGAGAAAAAGCAATGTCCATTTTAACCGGGCGGGACAACTAGGTTATCCTGCAGAATGGATGGATGAACAAGGACAGAACCATCGTTTCAAAAACAACCGTGAATACAAGGCCGTTCCTTTCATGCAAAATTCTGCCTTATTGAATCTTCTGGACCAGCTTTATAACCGGTTTCAGGAATTATGGGTAGGGGGCCGGATTTCGAAAATTGCCGAAAGAACGCTTGAAGAATTTGCGCGAGAATCGAAACAACATGATGTGAAAATGATTCTTGCCGGACTCGTTGATGATCAACGGGTTCGGGATATGTTCGAACGGGCAGGTTCACTCGGAATTTATTCTACCGATGTTTCGCTGGATTGGTCTGACCCCCGGACCAATAATCTTCCCCATGATAAACATCCGAGCGCTTATGCGAATCGCAAAATGGCAGAGAAGTTGCTCGACGCCATTCAAAAAGTCCTTCCAGAATCCGCACCGCGCACTCAATAAGGTTGGGCTTCCCAAGGTTCCAGCCGATAGACATCTTCCTCGGGTTTCGGTTGCCCCTCGCTCCAACGAAGCCCCAAGGATTCAAAATAACCCCTCAAAGTAAACTTTAATTCCTCAGGTAGGTTTTCGCTTAAGGAAAACCGGTCGCTTTTCATTTTTGGAACTCGGGTAATTTCCAACAAATAGAGTTTTTTCTCTCCGGTCCCGCTTTGGGGTACGCCCACTGCGAGCAAGTCGCCCGGTTGAACGGAAGGTAATTCGAATTTTTTCTCTTTTTGCGGCACCTTTACATTGATTGGATTAGACGAAAGATAGGGTTGGGGGGGGCGAGGGACCTCGAAGAACATTTCCTCGCGCATAAAAAAAACGGGGGGATCTGTAGCGATTGATAGAAGATACCCATCAAATTGTTCCAAGGTCCAAAGGGTGGGTAACGTATTTTTTAATTTTGATTGAAGCTCGCTGGAAACCCAGGGAAATCTCCGTTTAGCCTCAATGCGTGCTGGAATTTTAATTACATTGGCCCCTTCCTGATGGAAAAGAAAACCAAAGGCCAAAAGGAAAAAGAGAGCCTTAGGCCCTTTGACGAGTGCTTGTTTTTCGGGCAGGGCATTTACGGCAAGCGGGATCAGGAGAAAAATAGGGTAGGTGGTATAGCGGATGAAATGCCCATCCGTACAAAAGAAAAACCAAAGGAGGAAAAAAGTTGAGAAGGCATAAATAAACAGAGCTTGTTTTTCGGCCCGTCCGTCTCGAGCCATCCTAAGAACAAAAAAGCCCGCCCCTCCCCATAAAAAAATTAACTTTAAAAAATTAAGTAAGCCGTAACGAAGAATTCGTTGACCCAGGTCACTGACTCCAAAGATGAGAAACGAAGAGACCGTCTCGAGATTATCCCCGGCAGGAATATTTGCCCGAAAAGCCCGGAGCAGGTGCCAAGCGATAAAAGGTAATAACGTGCCGATGACACACAAAAAGAGCTCCCTGAAATTTATTTTCTCCCGCCGAACCCCAGCGTTGAAGGCAAGAATAAAAGGGAGGGCAAGAATCAAAAAAAGAGTCAATTTCGTGACGATCGCCAAACCAAAAAACAACCCCGAGATCATAGGCTGCGAAGGTAAAAATACAATCCCAAGAATGAGAAAGAATAAGGCAGGCATTTCGCCCATGACCGTTGTGTATCCTGTCTGAATCCCACGGTTTTGAAGAAAGATTAAAGCCAAAAGAAGCGCCCCAATAAGACGGTGCTTGGAGACGAGTCTTGCATAGAGAGTATAAATGCCGGCGAGGGCCATCAGAGTCCAACCGCACATAGATAAACGAAATACCCACAAGCTCACACCAAACCCTTTAGAGAGAATGAAAAGGGGAACAATCACCGTGGGTCCCACGCTAATGACCGGTGAGAAATCTTGAAACGATCCGGGTTGGCCTAGTGCGTAACGGGAATAAAGGACTAAATTCCGGATTACATTGGACCACATGCCTTCATCGGCTCCGCTAGGATCCGTTAAAATTGAGGGAATCGATAGAATTCCTCCCACAATAACAAATGAAATTCCTAACAGAAAGCCCCCTCGTCTTAACTCGGCGGTTGAGCGAGTAGTCGCGGGAGGGGTTTGGGCGTGTCTTGAAATAGCAAGTCCAATAAAAATCCCAAGACTTAGCGAAAATAATCCCATCGTTTTCAAGCGAGTAAGTGGGTCTGGAGTGCCGGAAAAAGACGCCAAAAAACTACCTGCAGCACAAAATAAAAAGAAGATAAATAAGATGGAAGATATGAGGATTAGAAAAGAGGAGAGAGGCTTTGCGTGGGTTCGCGTCATGGATTTGGCCCATGATAGAAAAAATCGGGCTCACGTTCAAGCTGTGATTTTTCCTTTGACTCCCTCTCGCTTGCATAATAAATTGTTGGCACAGTCATGGAAAAAGTCATCGCTATTGGACCTATGTACAATGAGGGGGAAAAAGCTCTTCAGGTCATTAACCGTTTCCCGCGTGGGAGCGTAGACGAGATTGTAGTTGTCAACGACGCTTCAACCGACGGATCGGCAGAGAAATTGGCGGGTAAGGGAATAACGGTCTTAAATATGCCTCATCGCTCAGGGCCAGGTCCAGCCATCCGGAGAGGGATTGAATATGGTCTTGAGAAAGGCTGTGAAATATTTGTCACGTTTGCGACCAACGGCAAGGACAATCCCGAGGAAATCAAGAGTGTGCTCGGTCCCGTTTTGGAAAACCGAGCCGATTTTGTACAGGGCTCCCGCTATCTTCAAGGCGGCGGTTGGAAAAATATGCCCTTCCACCGGATCTGGGGGATCAAGGCCTTTTCTATTCTCTTTTCCCTTTTTGTGGGACGAAAGATAACGGACGGTACAAACGGATTCCGGGCTTTTAGGAAGTCTCTTCTTAAAGATAAAAGAATCGATCTTCGGCAGGAATGGCTGGAAGGCTATCCTCTTGAAACGTACCTTTTTGTCCAAGCGATTCGGTTGGGGTACCGCGTTCTTGAAGCCCCTGTCACAAAAACCTATCCAGCCAACAAGAAAAATTACACCAAGATGAAACCTTGGATCGATTGGTGGAATTATTTTAAGCCCGTTCCCTATCTGGTGCTCCGTTTGAAGAAATAGTCTATGATTGACTTAAAAAAATAACCCGACTAACATACTTGTCCCAATCATGCTGCTAGGGAATCGTAAACCCAACGAGCAAAACGAGCTCGCCGCTTTGACAAAAAAATACGATACCACTGCCTTCATGTACACGGAATATCCCCACAAGTCTTTTTGGTCAAAGGAATTGGGTGCAGAGGCACTTCAAGATGCCCTGAAGATTCTTTTTTCTAAAAATAAACAAGTTCCATTAATGCTCTATGTCCATATTCCTTTTTGTGAACAACTTTGCTGGTTTTGCACCTGCCACATGGTCATTACGCGTGAATACGACAAAGTTAAGCGGTACTTGGGTTTTTTGTTTCGAGAGATTGATATTTACCGGGCGTTGTTTGATCGTTTAGGAATCCGACCCAATTTTCGTGAAATTCATTTAGGAGGCGGCTCTCCGACCTTCGTTGAGGAAAAGGATTTCGATGAACTTGTCGGCAAGCTATCCCGCCTAGCCGATCTTAAAAATTTGGATGAATTTGCAATCGAAATTGATCCTCGGAGAGTGAACTCAGAAAGAATGAAATATTACCACTCCAAGGGAATTAACCGGATCTCTTTCGGAGTCCAGGATTTTGATTTGAAAGTCCAGAAGGCAATCAATCGGGTGCAGCCAGCCGAATTGATTGAAAATTTGTTAACGCCCGAAACAAGAAATCGATTTCATCATGGAATCAACTTTGACCTCATTTGTGGTTTACCTCATCAAACTCGGCAATCCCTTAGGGCAACCTGCGAGAGGGTGGTCAAGATGTCGCCAGACCGGATTTGTTTGAATTATCTCCACTACTCACCCAAATTTGCTCCTCATCAGATGATCATGATTGACGGCCGTCAGAATCGGCCGACACGGCTTCCGGATTTTTATGAGCGCAAACTTCTTTTTCTTGAAGCCATGGATGTCCTCACTCGAAATGGTTATGTTCGGACCGGATACGACCATTTTGCAAAACCCACCGATGCGGCAGCCCAGGCAATGAAAGAGCATAAAATGCAGTGGAATGAATTAGGCGTTACGCCCGGCCGGTATGCGGATATTCTGGGGATCGGAGTTTTTAGTATGGCTACTTTGGGGGAATATTATTTTCAGAACCAATACGAAATCCCCGATTATGAAACAGCCATCGAAAAAGGTCAGTTGCCCATCTACCGCGGGCATCGTTTAAGTTCGGATGATTTAATCCGCCGGACCGTGATTCACTCCCTGAGGAACTTTTTTTCAATTGAGTTTTCTGAAATCGAGCAAAAATATCATATCCGTTTCGAGGAGTATTTCAAAAGAGAGCTGGGATCACTCAATGAGTTTATCAAGGATGGGGTGGTCGAAGTTTCCAACGACTCCATTGTGATCACGGAACGGGGGCATCAATTCACCAACTTGGTCTGCCGCAACTTCGATAAATATTATAGCGGCAACCGGCTTTCTGCCGATTTGGGAGAGTTAATTGAAGATCGGGAAAGGGTCCCTGAAGTCTCCGTCGAAATTAAGAAATCTAAAAGTCTCTCCTCATAATCTTTTCTCTCCTCTGGGCCCCATGAAGTTTTGGATAATTTTAGTTTTTTTCCTCTTTGTCACCCTTCGAATTTCCGCTCTCTTAACGATCCCTCCCATCTTTGACGAGATGGTCCAACTTTACATGGCCCGGGATATCGCACAGGGAATACGGTTCCCACTTTATTTTGACGGCCAACAATACATGGGGCCGCTTGAAAGTTATGTCTTGGCTCCCTTTATTCGGTTGTTTGGTTTTTCTTTAATCAAGGGCCGTATTTTTAACGAATTATTTTTTATCACTTTTGTGGTGTTATTTCTCCGCGAGGTCCGTCGATTGTTTGACCGCGAAACGGCCTTTTATCTCTACGCCCTTCTTTCAATCCTGCCCTTCACGGCCCTTTTTTTTACGACCATTGTCGGTTATGGCGAGGTGCTGACATTGGCTGCTATCAGTTTGGTTTTTTTGATGAAAGTATTTCGCGATCCCAAACCGGCCGGTGCTGCCCTGGGTCTGGGTGTAGTTTCAGCGCTGGCCTTATGGGCTAATTCTATTTTTTTCCTCTGGCTCATTCCTATTGCTCTGAGCCTTCTGGGTTTGGTTCCTTCCACCTGGAAGAAGAAGGTTCCGCTTTGGTTTGCGGTGGGGTTTCTCGTCGGATTTTTTCCTGTCTGGATTCACGGTTTTCAGACCGGAACTTTCCTATCGGTCCAAGCGGCGGGAGCACGTTTGACAAAGCTGGAAAATGTTCCACTTATTTTCTTCCTTTTTTTCGCAAGGCTCAGGTTTTTCCTAAGCACTTACTCTTTTGGGCCCGATCCCACTTTTTTAAGGCAGGCAATCCTTGTTGCTTCGTTTTTTCCCCTGACCTTATTTTTATTTTCTGCTGCCAATCTCGCGTCTTTCTTTCTCAAATCTTACCGGGAACGAACTTCGGTTGAACGAGCTTTTTACCTCTTTATCCTTTTACCGGTTATCATTCTGGGTATTTTCTACTGCCATCGCGATCTGAAGGAGGACGAGGGGATGCGTTATTTTATTCCGCTTGTCATGCCTTTTGCCTTTGTAATTGCTTGGCAGATTAGATCCCTTGGATCCTCCTTTTGGAAAGGAGCCGTCTTGACGAGCCTCGCCGCTATTTTGTTCGTGGGTTCAGTTGAATCGTTCAAGATCCAGCATTTCCGAACACAGGAACTTCGGGACATCTTTCATTTTTTGGATGAAAAGGAATTGCGTTACGGGATGTCCGTCAACGACCCGGGGTATGCGCTCAATGCCCTTGGGGAGGAAAAAATTTTGGTGACCCCTTTTCTTTTAAATGCACGTAATCGAGCGATTTGGGAGAAGGTGAAAGAAAAGGGCCCGCAATTTTTTATTCTCGAATTCACAGACCCTATTTTCCGCAACCGGCTTGAAAAGGATCCGTTAATTACTAAGAAGTCTTTTGTCCGCTATGAGGTTTTTTACGGATCCAGTAAGCTGTTTGAAGAGATCCTGAACACGAAACAAACCCATTTATAGTTTATAAATCCAAACAAGCGGACCGAGACGCTTTAATTTCCCAAGAGAACGGGAAGCGAGGAAAATATTTTCACGGTCGTATTCCGGATTTTTTTCTCGATAAGGGGAGAATTCGGCGCTCAGTACAGCCGTTTGTTTTAAATCGTCGAGTAATTTTAAATACTGGTTTTTCGTTGCTTCAAATTTTTTATTTTTTGCCTCTTCGTAAAGCACCAGCCCCAGATGCCATTCATCTAGAATCAGGTAATCAATTCCTTGTTTGCGGTATTCAACCAGCGATTTCAACGAGGAACGGTTATTGGCTCTTTGATCTAAGACGGTAGAATCCAGGTCTGAAACCTCAAGACCTTGGGAAGTTAAGAGGTGAAGATGGGCTGCCGTGCTGACCAGGATCTTACTGTTTGGCGCTGCATGGGCTTTTACCCACTCATTGGCCAATTGGCGTGTATCAGGAAACATCTTGAGATAGTTGTACCTTAAGTCGCTCGTCAAAGAGGGGAAAACCAGAGCGCCCCCCAAGCACAAAGCGGCAAGGGTTCTTTTTCCGCCTTCAAACTTTGACCTGCCGATGATTTCTATGACAAAAAATGCCGCTGCAATGCAGAGGAAAGGGACGACCGGCATTAAATATTTCACCTGTCTTAATTTGGCGGCGCCGGCGACAAGAAAGTAAAGAAGGGGAAAAGAAAGGAAGAAAAGCCGGCGGGGATCCATTCGGCGGATCAGGAGAAAAATCCCCGCCAGACTGGCGGCCAGTACCGGAAAACCCACGCTGTAGGAAGAAGTGAGTTGGAGATAGTAAAGCCAGTTCCAATTTCCCTGCATACCCGCCTGTCCCTGACCATAGGGCTTGATCCAGGCCAAACCCACCCGGAAGTGATTAAAAAATTCCCGGAAACTTAAAAGCCAAAAAGGCGTACCCAGGGTGAAACCGGCCAGAAAGGATAAAATAAACAAGAAATGTTTTGTACTCGCCAGTGCCCGAACCGGATTTTGATGGTTTTTCGAAGCATGAAGAAGACAAACCAGCAGGCCCCAGATAAAAGTAATGACTCCCTGGTATTTTGTGGAAGTAGCCAATCCGCTCAACAAGCCCGAGAAAACAAAATCGCGTAACCGCCCTCTCTCAAGTGCCACATAGCCAAAGAGAAACGCGCTCACGACAAAAAAAGTAAGAGGAACATCCATGTAGGCGATCTGTGACCATTGGACATGCAATAGCGAAAAGGTCAGAAAAAGCGCACCTAAAATCCCTACCTTTTCATTAAAAACCCTTTTTCCCATCAGATAGACAAGCGGGATCGTTAATGTGCCAAGAAGAGCGCTTAGGCTCCGCCCAATCGTGTAAAAAATGGTCGGATCCGTTTTAAAAAGAGACCATGCCTCAGAGAGATGATGAAAACGCCCGGTCGCCAGTCCCGCCAACACAAAAAGGCCGTCCAGGAAAAAGGTCAGGTAGTAATAAAGATGGGGGTGATAAAAATGATGCGGATTCAGATTACCGCTTGCAAAATTGACTGTCATGAAGGTGGTGATCTCTTCATTGCTGAAGGGAGCTTCGGGAAGTCCGAAGTCGATTCGCCAGAATCGAAGCACAAGGCCAATTAGGGTTAAGAAGAGGACGATCAAGTTGTTACGGCCGAGGCGAACAGGAAATGACATGCCTAAGGGGCAGAAGAGGTGAGGGGATGGGGGTTACCTTTTCGATCAGGAACTTTGAGGAGAGCTGTCTAATCAAATCCTTCAGGTCAAAAACGTGAAGATGCCATTCATCATCCATTCGTTCGGGAACATTGTATTCCCCTTTAAAAAAAAGACCCCCCAAACCCATTCGGATAATCCAATCTTTGACCCGGTTGATGAGTTTTTCGTTTGGAACACTCAAGGCAATGTGCGCCGTCGGTCTTGCGACCCGTAGAATTTCCCCCAAAATTTGATCGGGGTGTTCAACGTGTTCCAAAACCTCAGTACAAATTACACTGTCAAAAACACCTTTTTGGAAGGGAAGGTGGTCCGCGTTTGCCTGGAGGACAAAGACCTTTTTGTTTTTGAGCCGCTCTCGGGTCCTTTTTACCATGTGGTTTGATAAGTCGATGCCGACAATTTCTCCGCGAGGGACCCGCTCAAGGACATGCCCCGCCCCGCAGCCCACTTCCAGCACCCTGCCGGCGGCCTGGTTCCGGATGGCCTTAATCACGGTGTTGATTCTGAGCTTTTCAATCCAACGGATGGCAAAATTGGATTCATAGTAAGCTTCAACGTCATACTTTTTGACCATCGCTTCATTCCAGGCCTTGATATCGCGGATTTCTTTTTCTGCGGTTTCCATAGTCAGCCGATTGCCAGTGGGTAGGCGGATGAGACGGGCCGTTTCGAAGCCGGACGGTGGGCCTCTTGCCAGGCCTCAAAAACAAACAAAGTCCAGAGGAGCTTGCGGTTGTCTTTTCGGTGGCGGAGATGATCCTCCAGCAGGCGGCGGATAAAAGGCCAGTTAAAAAGGCCTCCCTGACGGATTTTGTTTTCCGAAAAGGTGTCCAGAAACATTTCTTTCAGATCGGTCTTGATCCATTTCGCGACGGGAATGCCAAACCCTTTCTTGGGACGGTGGATGATCTGTTCGGGAAGAATGCCGATGGCAGCCTTTTTTAGAAGATATTTTGTGCTGAGCCCGCGTAATTTGACGCTTGGCTTCAGAGACGCGACCCATTCAACCAGCTCGTGGTCAAGATAAGGGGCCCGGACCTCCAAGGAATGGGCCATGCTCATCCTGTCTGTTTTAACAAGGATGTCGTCCGAGAGATAAAACCGCATATCCTGATGACAAAGCCTGTCCAGTTCAGAAAATGAATCGCATTGATCCCAGTACCGTCTCAGGATCTGAAATTCGTCTTTCTCTCTGAGGGCGCGGTTTACCTCGGGTGTGAAGAGTTCTTCTTTCTGATCGGGTTCAAACGAACCCAGCCAGATCTGATTGCGGGCAGCCGGGTCATATCCAAGCCCTGCTGCAAAGCGGCGCGCCTTGAAATCGAAGCTGACGTTGTCATCAGAAACAGGAAGGAGGTTGGCCAGCATCCTAGCCGGTGCTCCGAACAGGGAGGGGATCCAGCGAGCGATTTGATGGGCCGGGTAAGTCGGGTAACCATAGAAAAGTTCATCCCCGCCGTCACCGCTGAGCGCCACAGTCACATGACCGCGTGTGAATTTGGACAAAAGATACATTGGGATTGCCGAGGCGTCCGCGAAAGGTTCGTCCAGCGCTTGCACGACCTCCGGCAGGATCCGTTGCATGCTCTGAGGTGTCAGCATCTCCTCATGATGGTCTGTTCCCAAGTGTTTGGCCGTCTCCCTGGCATAGGAGGATTCATCAAACGAAGGGTCTTCAAAGGCGATGTTGAATGTCTTGATGGGCCGGGAGGAGCTACGGGCCATGAAAGCCGTGACGAGGCTGGAGTCAATCCCTCCGCTCAAAAAAGCACCCAAGGGGACATCGCTCACCCTGCGCATTTCAACCGCTCTTTTGAGGTGATGGTGCAGGGTGTCGACCGTTTCTTCGAGTGAAGACTCTTTTTTCATGGTCCGGCGGAAGGAGGGGCGCCAATAGGATTGAGTCCGGAGATCACCTTTTTTAAGAATCAAATAATGCGCCGGTTCCAGTTTAAATATATTTTCATAAATCGTGTAGGGGGCGGGAATGTATTCATAGGTCAGATAAAGATTGAGGGCATCCAGATCGATACCTGGCTGAATACCGGGGAAGGTGAGGATGGATTTGATTTCTGAGGCGAAAACAAACTCACCATTCCGGTGGTAATAATGCAAGGGTTTTTCTCCCATGCGGTCACGCGCCAGAAGGAGTTCATCTCTTTTTTTGTCGTAAAGGGCGAAAGCGAACATCCCGTTCAATTGTTTGAGCAGGCCGGGACCTTCTTCTTCATAGAGGTGGACGAGCACTTCCGTATCGGAATGGGAAGAAAACCGGTGGCCCTTTTTCACGAGTTGATCCCGCAGGGCGCGGAAATTGTAAATCTCTCCATTGAAGACGACGCACACGGTGCGGTCTTCATTCCAGACTGGCTGGGACCCGCCGGGCAGGTCGATAACGCTCAAACGCCTTATACCGAGACCCAGGGCCCCGTTGACGTAACTGCCGTCTTCATCCGGCCCCCGGTGAATCATGGCCTGGTTCATGGCCTTGATGACACGGGATCCGTCCCGGACCCGTCCGCTTACATATCCTGCGATTCCACACACGGTTCTTTTTTTTCCTTCAGGTTGACCACTTCACGGATCCAGTAAGTGGGGCGATCCTGGGATTCATGGTAAATCCGGATCATGATTTCGGCCAAAAGACCCATCATCACGAATTGAAATCCAACCAGCAAAAAGAAGATTGAAATGGAAATCATGGGGTTCCGGTGGACCCAGATGTCATAAACGAATTTCTGAAAGAGGGTGACAACGGAGGCCAATACACCCAGGACGATACAGAGCACACCGAGCCCCCCGAACATGTAAATCGGCTTGGTTGAGAAAGTTCCCAGGAATTTGACGGTGACAAGATCCAGCAAAACTTTAAAGGTGCGGGAGGCATTGTATTTTGATTTCCCGAATTGCCGGTGGCGGTGATTGACGGGGAGCTCCGCGATCCGGGCCCCCATGTTGTGGGCATAGATGGGGATGAAGCGGTGCATTTCACCGAAGAGATGGATATTTTTCACATAGGAGGCCCGGTAGGCTTTCAGGGTACAGCCGTAGTCTTTAAGCGACACACCGCTGACCCAGGAGATGATTTTGTTGGCGACGAAAGAAGGGATTTTTCTGTTGAAGAGAGCATCTTGACGGTTTTTCCGCCAGCCGCTTACGACATCGAAACCTTCTTCGATTTTGGCGAGCAGGCGGGGGATGTCGGCCGGATCATTTTGGAGATCGCCGTCCATGGCGATGATAATTCCCCCGGAAGCATGGTCAAAGCCCGCTGACAGAGCCGCAGTCTGGCCGTAATTTCTTCGAAAAAGGATCAGTTTGACGGAGGAGTCTTTTTCGGCCAATCCCCGCAGGAGGTCCTGCGTACCGTCTGTTGAACCGTCATCCACAAAGACAATCTCACATTCCCGTCCGGTGGTTTTCAGACAGGCGCAAACAGCCTCATAAAGAGGACGGACGTTTTTAACTTCGTTGTAGACGGGGACAATGACCGAAAGTCCCTCGCCTTTAGGGGATTCGTTCACGGTTAGATTTGGCGACCATTTTACTTCTTTTTTTGGTTTTTGGGCTCTGTTTTTTCGTATAATTCAGCCCATGCTTCTTGAAAAGCTTCGCCAGGTTACAAAGCGAATTTTTGACCAACCCGTCTTGTATGACGCCCGGAAGATTCTTCTGGGAGGCTGGCCCTTTGAGCCCACCCTGAGTCTGCTGGACTCCACCGGTTCAGACGTTATTTTGGACGTGGGGTGCGGGACCGGGCATTTCAGCGAAAAAATCCAGTTCAGGCAATATTACGGTTTCGATAACGATGCCAAAGCACTTCAGGTGGCCACCCGCCGGAAAGTACCCAACGCGGTTTTCCAAATGGGCGATATTCGGCATTTTAATTTCCAGGGATTGAAACCGACCCAGGCCATTCTTTCCGGAGTCCTTCATCATCTGAGTGATGACGAGGCCGTCCGGCTTTTAAACGATCTGGCCCCCATCGTGTCTCGGTGGATTGTCACTGAGGACCCGATTTATGCCCAGTATCACGTCCTCAATAATCTCTTGTGCCGCTTGGACCGGGGAGAACACGTGAGAACGGAGGAGGAAATGCTGGCGCTTATCGCAAAAACGAATTTGACTGTAGAGAAGAAATCGGTTTTCTATTCCAATACCCGGATTTCAAAACACATCGCCTTCCGTCTGGTTCCCTAGTGCTTTACAGCCTTCATAATGAAACCCGTTCCGAGCCATCTCCAGGAGTTCCGGCAAAGGGGTTCCAGGCTCCTGCTGATTCGAACGGTCAATCCCGGAAACAGAACGTCCAGGGGAGCGAAAGACAATTTAAAGTTATAAAACACGCAGTCTTTAACTTTTAGGCCGGCGTCTTGCAAAAGTTGAGAGCACTGCGATTCCGTGTATTCTTTGTGTGAAAGCCTTTTGTCAACTTTTTGTCCCTTTAATTTTTTGGCCCCATCAGACAAGGCGTCGTAGGGACCCCGATAAACCCACCGGTCCCATATCCGGTAAGGGCTTGACTGGTTGGGGAAGGTGACAAGGACCGGGCTTCCGGGTTTGACCACCCTCGCCATTTCTTTCAAGGCCTTGAGTTCGTCGGGCAGGTATTCGAGAACTCCCATACTGATGACCGCATCAAAGGAAGAATCGGGATATTCCAGCCGCTCGGCCTGGCCCACTGAAAAGTGAGCAGAAGGCAGATGGGCGAATTTCTTCCGGCATTCCTTGATCATTTCAAGCGACGGATCCACTCCGTAAAATGAAAGCCCCTTGCTTGTCAGGTGATCGACCATGACGCCGGGACCGCAGCCTATATCGAGCACGGCACCTCGATGGAGATTCTCCAGTAATTCATAGACCCTTTGCCGCCTGATCGTAAACGAGTGCGCGAGGCTTGTGTTAGCGAAATAACCGTTGTAGTAAGTGGGGGCTTCTTGGTCAAAGGTGGTTACGATGAGCTTCTCCTGCTTTTTTGAATCGGATCCCTCCCGGCGAGTTGTTGTCATAAACTGTTTCAGATCGGAGAAGAATTTTTTGACTCCACACAGGCTCATCGCGAATTCGGCAAGGTCCATTTGGTCTCTGACACCGAATCTTTTCAGTTCAAACACATCGGATTTTTTTTGGTTGAACCCGGGCATCGTGGTGAGAGCCGAGTGGTAGCCGGCCGCTTTCAGGGCCGCTTTTGTCCGTTCGTCGAAATCTCCCGCCTCGCCATTGGGATAACAAAACAACCGACAGTTTTCACCCGTTTTTCTCTCAATGATTTCTTTAGAGACTTCCAGTTCCCTTTTGAGGGTTTCATCGTTGCACCGGTTGAGAATGACATGGGTATGGGTGTGGCTTCCGATCGAGACAAACCCCTCGCGGGTCATCTCGGAGACTTGACTCCAAGACAGCGGTTGATAGATTTCCGGTATCGGGGAATCTGCTGACAAATGGGTTCCCTGCTGGCGTTCAATATTCTCAACCCTCTGGCCCCTCAGCTCCTGAGGAATCTTTTTTAATTCTAGCCGGAATTTGTTTTCAAGGGACCTCTTTGTCTCTGAATCAAGCGAAGCAGCAGAGGCTTTGTTTTTATTGATGGCATATTCCACCCGGTCTGGCCATAGCCATGCCCTTTGCTCCACAAAATCCGTTGTCAAAAAAATGGTGGCAGGGACCCCGTGCTGGCGAAGAACGGGATAAGCTAATGAATAATTGGAACGGTAGCCGTCGTCAAGACTGAGGGCAACGGACCAAGGAGGAATTTCTTCGCCCTTCGTCAGGTGCCGGACAACCCGATCCAGGGAAATGACGTTGTAGTTTTTCTTCAGGAATTTAACCTGTTCCCTGAATTTTTCAATATGGACATGTTTTCCCTGGTAGTTTTCGATCCCCTCGTGGTTTTGCTTGTCCGTAAAACCGTGATACATCAGGATGATGATTTTGTTTTTATGGAAGCGGCGTAGGATCCGGTGGAGCCCGGTTAGAAAAAGAAGGCGGAAAAGGAGTCTTTTCAAGGCGAGCCATCATAGTCAAAATGGGCCCGGTTCGCAAGGTTTCACTGGCCTGAATCGCGCTGGTTTCCAGCCTGTTTTATTGGTATAATCCACCTCTCAACTCAGCCAAAAAAAGGGGCACAAATCTTGAAAATTCTGATCACGGGAGGAGCCGGTTTTATCGGCAGCCACTTGGCGGAGGATCTTCTTGCCGAGGGACACGATGTCACCATTCTCGACAATCTCTCAACGGGAAAATTAGAGAATATCGCTTCGCTTGAAAAAAACCCCAATTTCCACATTGTCATCGGTGACATCTTAAACGAATCCCTTGTCGATAAACTGGTGGAACGGGCCGATTGGATTTTTCATTTGGCGGCAGCGGTCGGAGTCGAACTGATCGTCAAAAACCCGCTCCAGTCCCTCATGACCAATATCAAAGGGAGTGAAATTGTTTTAGAGAGAGTCTACCGGTATCACCGCCGCGTGCTGATCACCTCCACTTCCGAAATTTACGGCAAAAATGTCAACGGTCCTCTCAAAGAGGAGGACGACCGGATTCTTGGCTCGCCTCTGAAAAGCCGGTGGAGTTATTCCACTTCCAAAGCCGTTGATGAAATCCTGGCTTACGTTTATTGGAAGGAGAAGAAGGTCCCCACCGTCATTGTCCGTCTTTTCAATACGGTCGGCCCCCGGCAGACCGGTTCTTACGGAATGGTGATTCCCCGTTTCGTCGAACAGGCATTGAAAAATCAAAACATCACCGTGTTTGGAACCGGCAAGCAGAGTCGTTGCTTTCTCTATGTCAAGGACGCGGTAAGCGGCATGATCCGGCTGATGAAGCATCCCGAAGCGGTGGGGCAGGTTTTTAATTTGGGATCTCAGGAAGAAATTACGATCCAATGCCTGGCAGAAGAAGTCATCCGGCTCACCGGGTCCCGTTCCCAGATCATCTATGTTCCTTACGACGAAGCTTATGAAGACGGTTTTGAGGACATGCAACGCCGGATTCCAGACATCACCAAGGCCTCCCGTTTGGTGGATTTTAAGCCCACCGCGTCTTTGAAGGAAATTCTTCAAATGGTCGTTGCCGAATTCCGAGAGAAGTTCTCCCACCAGGAACAAACTCTGAAGCCGTGAAGGGGGGAATCTTTTCTGCGAGCTCTTTTCTTGCCTCTCTATCCGGAGACGATGCCTTCTAGTCGTCTTCGAGTCTACCAGTATCTGCCTTACCTCAAACAGTTCGGGATCGATGGAGACGTTCGGCCGACACTGCCGGATCCCTGGTTCACCCGCTGTTATTATTCTCCTTCAAAAATGGTTCATCTCTTCCAATATGGGATGGAGGCCTTAGGAAGTTTAAAAAGACTGGGCGAGAGCCGTCATTACGATCTGTTTTTTATCCAGAAAGGTCTTCTCACCACCAACCTTCGGGGCTGGGAGCGTTTCCTCAGCTGGGCCAATCCTGATTTGGTCTTTGACCTGGACGATGCCGTGTACGAGGCCAGCGCCGTCGAGTTTCAATCCCCTTTTTTCCGTCGGTTTCAGGATCCCGGGCAGGCCGGAAAAATTTCAAGCCGTGCTCGTGCCGTCATTGTGGGCAATCATTATCTCAAGGAACTCACCCTTCGGTACAATCCAAACGTCTTTGTCATTCCAACGCCTGTGGATACCAATCGATTCCGCCCTCAGAATGGAAAGAAGAAAGAAAAGAGAAACGAGGTGGTCATCGGTTGGATCGGGGTTGAAGCGGTTCTCACTTATCTTCGAGCGCTCGAAAAAATCCTCCAGGAAATTGCCAAGCGATACCCCATTCGGTTGAAACTGATTACGCGGCTTGGAAAAAACCCCTTTGCTTTAAAGGGAGTGAATGTGGATTTGGTCCCATGGTCCTATCAAAGCGAAGTCCAAGAAATGGGGGAGTTTGACATCGGAATCATGCCCCTCAAGGAAGACAGATGGGCGCTCGGTAAGTGCGGTCTGAAGCTTCTTCAATACATGGCGATGGCAATCCCCAGCGTTTCGACCCGTTACGGTGTTAATCCGGAGATTGTTGAGGAAGGGAAGGACGGTTTTTTAGCCCGGGAGCCCGAGGAATGGATCGAGAAACTTTCACGCTTGATTGAGGATGAAGCCCTTCGGGAGAGAATGGGGGCTGAGGCCCGCCGGAAAGCGGTCGAGAAATACTCGCTTGAAAAAACCGCTCCATTGCTCGCTGCCGTTCTCGAGAAGGTGGGCCGTTCTTGATCTGGTACCTTCTTCCCGAGATGAGGCTGGGCGGCGCGGAAAAGCATGTGATCAGTCTTGCTTCAGGGCTTCGGGAGCGGGGCTATGCAACCGGGATCGCGTGCATTTTTCAGGAAGGCCGGCTGGCGGAGGAAGTCCGGAGGGAGCAGATTCCTTTCGAGTGTCTGGGGATTCAGGGCCGATGGGGAGCCAAAACCCTGTTTGAAATCGGCCGTTGGATCCGGAGCCGTCCAATCGACATCCTTCACACTTATCTTTTTGGATTTCATTTCTTTGCAGGGTTTCCGGCCAGGTTCTCAGGGGTGCCCCTGATTTTATCTTCCCGCCGCGAAGTCCCTCAATGGCAGAAAAAAAGACATCGGTGGATAGAAAATCTGGGAAATTTTTTTGTGGATCGGGTCATCTGCTGTTCCGAGGCGGTCAGACAATGGACATTGGAGAAAGAAAACATGCCTGCCGAGAAGGTGCTGACGATTTATAACGGCGTGAACATCCATCAATTTAGTTTGCCGGCCGGCGCGCCGGAAATTCGACGGGAATTCGGAATTCCAACCGATGCCCCTCTCGTGGGAACAGTCGCCAATTTCTCTGGAGAAAAGGGATATCCCTATCTCGCGGAAGCGGCGGGGGAGGTCTTGAAAGAAAACCGGAATGCCCGGTTTCTTTTTGTTGGAACCGGTCCGCTTGAGAAAAGCATCAAAGAGCAAGTCCGCAAAATACCGGGTCAGGAGCGAATCATTTTTACCGGCGCCCGCTCGGATGTCGCCGATCTTATTGATGCCATGGATGTGTTTGTCCTTTCTTCAGTCATTGAAGGGTTCCCCAACGTTCTTCTTGAAGCCCTGGCTCTTTCCAAACCCCTTGTGGCGACTGAAGTGGGGGGGGTTCCCGAGCTGATCCATTCCGGAGAAGACGGCGTGCTGGTTCCTTCCCGGGACGGCCATGCGCTTGCCCGTGCGATCCTTTCACTTCTCCAAAATCCCGAGAAGGCTCGCGCTTTGGGTCTCCAAGGCCGGGAAGAGATCAGGAAAAAATTTACCCGTGAACGGATGATCGACGAATACGAGGCTCTTTACCTTTCACTCCAACGTTCAAGAAACGCATCCTTTCGCGAAGAAGGAAAAAAGGATTTGCTGGTTCAACCGGTGGGCGGAAATTAACCATGTGCGGAATCGTCGGGATCGTCAATTCCCATAACAAGGGTCCGGTGGAAGAGGGCATTCTCCACTCGATGAACTCTTCGCTCAAACACCGGGGGCCCGACGAAGAGGGTTTATGGATCCATCACCAGGTGGGCCTTGCGATGAGGCGCCTTAGCATCATTGATTTGGAAGGCGGGCACCAGCCGATTTCAAACGAAGAGGAAAATATTTGGATCGTTTTCAACGGTGAGATTTACAACTTTCAAACATTGCGCGAAGAGCTCCTTCAAAAAGGGCACCGTTTTAAAACCCGCTCGGATACGGAAGTGATTGTGCATCTCTATGAAGAAGAAGGAGAAGAATTTGTCCACAAGCTCCGGGGAATGTTTGCCATCGCGCTTTGGGATGCACGAACGCAAAAACTTTTCCTTTACCGAGACCGGGTGGGAATCAAGCCCCTTCATTATTGGTTCCGAGACGGTTCTCTCCTCTTTGCCTCAGAGATCAAGGCCCTCCTCCAGCACCCCGAAGTGGGACGAGAACTTTCCTTGACGGCCTTAAGCGATTATCTGAGTTTTCTTTACATCCCCACTCCCAAGACTATCTATCAAGAAATTCACAAGCTTCCGGCAGGCCATTATCTCGTTTACTCTCGGGGCCAAATCCAAATCCGTCCTTACTGGGATTTCCGTTATCAGGAAACGACAGGAATCCGGGAGGAAGAATGGATCGGGAAACTCAATGCCGCTCTTGAGGAAGCGGTCCGGCTTCATCTTGTAAGCGATGTACCGGTGGGGGCTTTTTTAAGCGGAGGGATCGACTCCAGCACGGTGGTTGCCTGGGCGAGCCGATTGAGTCCAGATTCGATCAAAACTTATTCGATTGGTTTTGAAGACGACCGGTTCAACGAGCTTCCTTTTGCGCGCGAAGCGGCCGCTCACTGCGGAACAGATCACCACGAAAAAGTCGTTCGAGTCGATGCTTTTGATCTGCTTGGGAAAATCATCACAGGCTTTGACGAGCCCTTTGCCGACCCGTCTGCGATTCCCACCTTTCTTGTCTCGGAATTTGCCCGCCGGGACCTGAAGGTAGTCCTCTCGGGAGACGGCGGAGATGAACTTTTTGCCGGCTACCTGTGGACCCGCAAGGAGGCGTTTCTCGAAACATTCCGCCGTCTTCCCTTGTCTTTGAGGAAAGCCCTCGAAGCCGCTGTTTTAAAAAGAGATTACCGGCCGCTCCGGGAAACGGATCCTTTGAGTTTCATTTCCCGTTTTCTTTACGATGCGGGACACCCCATGACTGAAAGTTTCGCAAGACGGGTGATGTGTTTTCAGCCGTGGATGAAGAAAGAACTTTTTGAGCCCTGGGTCTTGGAACATTCGAGGGAAAGGAGCAGTCTTGAATCCCTTTTGTCATTTCTTGGGCAGAAGAATTCTCCCAAAGGAATGGATTCGCTTCTTTACTGGGACAGCAAAGTCTATCTTGCCGATGACCTGCTTGCCAAGGTGGACCGGATGAGCATGGCTCATTCTCTGGAAGTCCGAGTCCCGCTTCTTGACCACAAGGTGGTGGAGCTGGCGGGATCGATTCCCTTTTCATTGAAATTGAAGGATCGAACCACGAAATACATTTTGAAGCGGGCCGTTCGCAACCTGCTTCCTCCGAGTCTCCTGAAGCAAAGAAAACAGGGTTTCGGGATCCCGCTCCGGCGGTGGTTTCGCGAGGAGCTTTTCGATTTCTCAAAGAAACTGCTACTTGAGCAGAGTTCCCGGAGCCGCCGGTTCTTCCGTCCATCCTATGTCCGGTGGCTCATCGATTCTCATCAAAGCGGAAAGCAGGATTTCGGGTTCCAGCTTTATGCCCTGGTTATTTTTGAGTTGTGGTGCCGATTGACGCAGGGGGCGAGGAGCAATTCCCTCGAGGTTCCTGCACTGAAGGACGTTGTGGGGTGAAGCAATGAAAAGGTTAAATTTATTTGATCTGGTTGTCGTTGGGCTTGTTTTATTGGCGGGCCTCGCTTTTTATTTCAGTTTTGTGAAGCCGCTCTCATTCTCTCATTTGATCAAACGGGAGGGGGTCCCGCGGTACGCGGAGATAGAAATTCTTCTCCCCGAAGATTTGGATTGGATGAAGGAGGCCCTGCCGGTAGGCGAGGAGTCCCGGAACGTTTATGGAGAGCTGGATTGGAAAATCCTGGGGTTCGGCGAGGAAAACCTGGCCGGGCGAAAAATCACCAAACTGATCGCCAAGCTTCTGATTGTCGAGGAGAGCTCGGGGATCCTCCGTTACGGGAAGTACACGCTTGTCAAAGGAAGCAAGATCTATTTGATTAACGACCATTATTTCCTGGAGGGCCGGGTTTTCAGGTATCGGTTCCTGGAGGACAAGATCGAGCTCTGAAGATGGAAAGTCAGATTCTCCGCTGGGTGCAGAACATTCCGTCGATGCCGTCCGTTCTGGGCGAGAGCAGGATTCTCGGTTGGATCCGGCAAGGGGTCTCGTCTTTTTTTCCGAAGGGGCGGGGCATTTCGACAAGCATCGGACCGAGTCTGGGGAAGTGGCTCCTTCCCATCCTTTTATTTGCCTGTGTTTTTATTCCCCGTGTCTCACTCGGCCCGCTCGTCCCGTTCTATAGCCTGGATCTGCGCGGCGAAGATATTCCCCTGTTGATCCTGACGCTGGTCGTTTTTGTCATGATGGTTCAAAGAGTTTCTCTCTTCGAAGTCCCTTCGGTGGAGAGATTTTTCCTCCTTTTTCTTCTTGCGGCCGAGGTTTCCATTTTAAACGGGCTTTGGATGCGGACCATCGACAAACCCCTCCTGAGCTATTTCTATCTGTTGAAATGGCTGGAATATTTTCTCGTTTTCGTTGCCGCCGTCCGTTTCACCCTGGATGAAAAACAACCCCGGTTCCTTCTGGCCACTTTCTTCCTGCTCGGGATCGTCGTCGCGGCTTACGGCTGGTGGGAGCATTTCTTCCCCGCGGGCAAGGCCGTCTACCCGAATTACTACCGGCTGTTTGAGAGAACGCCTTTCCATGGCGATGCCAACCACATCGGCGGCCTTTTGGTCCTTTGGATTGGATTTTTCACGGGATTTTTTTTGAATACAAAGGACCGTGCGCGTGCGGCGATTTTTCTAATCTCGCTTATCTTTGTTTTACTTCCTCTGGCCTGGACCTATTCCCGGAAAAGTTATTTTGCCTTGGCCGCAGCCCTTCTTTTTCCCTTCATTTTTAAAGGCACCAGAAAAAGGCTTATCTTCCTCCTCTCCATCCTGACCCTGGTCAGTCTGGTTTTTCCAACGCGCATTTCAGAACGCTTGCTGGATTTAGGCGAGGCCTTTGGTTCGGTCGATCCCTTTCACTCTTCGTGGGCGGCCAACTGGGTCATGTGGAAGCAGGCCCTCTGGAATTTCGACCAATTTTTCCTTTGGGGCTCCGGCTTGGGGTCTCGTCACCGTCTTTTTTATGAGTCCCAATATATTCTTGTCCTGACCGAAACGGGCCTTTTCGGATTTTTCAGTTTGATGCTTGTCTTTCTGGCGATGGTCCGGGAAATGACTTCCCGTTTTTCAAAACGGATGACAGAAACCGAAAAGGCTATGGCGGTGGGCTGGCTGACAGGAGGGGTGGGGCTATTGGTCCATAACATGTCCTGCGTCAGTCTAACCGTTGCTAAGATTGCGATTCCCTTTTGGTTTTTGACCGGTGGGGTGTTCGCGGCCTTAAAAGCCAAGCAAAAACCCTCCCCATGAGCCAAGATCAGGCCAAAAGCAACAGGAGTGTCCGTTTGGAGTCGGTGGTTCGCACTTCGGTCGCCGTCTTTTTGTTTCTCGTAGCGGCTAAGCTCCTTAATTTCTTCAAGAAAATTCTGATCGGCCAGCTTTTCGGGGTTTCTTGGGTGGCCGACACATTTTTTGCTGCGAGTTTTCTGCCTTATCACATAGCCATTTTTTTTGAAGGAGTGCTTTTTCTCGGTTTCCTTCCTTTGTTTTCTTCCGTATTGGCCCAGAAGGGAAAGGAGGAGGCGAGACGGTTTGCGAGTGAGATTCTCACTCTCCTATTTTTCCTGACAAGCTTGTTGGTGATTTTGGGATGGTGGGGAGCACCCTGGCTGATTGGAGAATTGGTTCCCGGATTTAACGCCGAAGAACAGCTATTGACACGTTCTCTTTTCCAAATTCTGACGCTGGTTATGTTTTTCAGTTTGACCTTCTTTTTTAGAGCCCTCAATAGTTACTTCGAACATTATGCCTGGGCTGCTTCATCCACCCTCACGGAAACACTGGTGATGATTGGAGTGATGCTAATCACGTGGCAAATTTGGGGGATCCATGGGGCCGCCTGGGCTGCTGTGGCAGGCATTTTCACTGCCCTTCTCTTTCAAGCCGCGTTTTTTTTTCGAAAGCACCCAGACTTCTGTTTGACATTTACGTTGCGCGGAAAGTGGCTTGGAAAGTTTTTTGCTTTTTTCATTCCGATGGGTGTGATCTGGGCATTCCAGCAAATGCCTCTTGTTATCCTTAATCGTTTCGGCTCCGGAATGTGGGAGGGGACCATTTCCGCTCTTTCCATTTCTCAAACCATGACGACGGTGCCCATGGGGTTGGTGAGTCACACGGTTCTTTTTGCCATCTTTCCCATGTTGGCGAGGCAGGCCCACGATTCTTCCCCGGAAAATTTGAGAGAAACTTTTTTTCAAACCCTGAAAGGCGGGTTTTTAATCCTTGTCCCCGTGGGGTTTCTCATGACGGCCCTTTCCCCGCTTCTCGCCTCCGTGTTTTTTCAGGGAGGAGATATCGCCCCGGAAGGGACGCTCCGGATCGCCAATTCGCTGGCCTGTTTTGGCTGGGCTACCTTCGCTCTCTATGCAGATTTATTTATGACGCAGTCGCTCATTGCCATCCGCAAACCCTTTCCTGCCATTTTTCTTTGCGCGAGCCGCGCTGTTTTAACCTATGCGATTGGGTATGTCATGAGCGGTATCTGGGATTATCAAGGTTTGGCTCTCACTTTTTCAATCGCTCTTGCCCTCAACCTGCTTGTTCTTTTTCCTGTCTTTTTCAAGGGGTCGCCTTTTCAGGGAGGATGGCGGGATCTTTTTGTTTACTCGGCCAAGTTGGTGCTCGCTTCAAGCCCCCTTCTTCTGCTGGGATGGGTTGTGAGCTGGCGCCCGGTGGCTGAGTGGAGCAAATTGCCCGACGCCCTCTTGATTGCCGAATTGGCCTTCGGTTTTCTTTTAGGAGTTGCCGTTTACCTTCTGCTTTTATTTTTGCTCAAGGTGAAGGAGTTTCATCTTGTGATTCAGGAACTTGCTCAAAAATGGAACCGCAGAAGCTGGTGGTGGATCGAGCAGGTGGAAAGATGATCAAGACCGAAGTCTTGGAATGTCCTCTCTGCAACGCAAAATCAGCAAAGCCTCTTTTTGTAAAAGAGGGAAAGTCGTTTGTGCAATGCGATGGGTGCGGCCTTGTCTATCAAAAGGAACCGCCCACGGCCGAGGAGAGCGGGGAATACTACCGAAAGAATTATTACCAAAACTTCGGCTCCCAGATTGAAAAAATCAACGAGGGCCGCCTTTCCTTGTATCGCGACATCTTTATCCAGTTCTCCAAAGGACGGGAGAAAGGCCGCCTCCTTGACATCGGTTGTGGTTACGGTGATTTTCTGAAATTGGCCGAAGAGAAAGGCTGGGAAGGCTGGGGGATTGAACCTTCCCGGGACGCCAGCGAAACCGTGCGGGGAAGTTTGGGTCAACGGATTTTGAATCAGACAATCGAAACCACCGATTTCCCTGATAGAAACTTTGATGTTATCACCCTCTGGAACGTCATCGACTGCCTCCCCGATCCTCTGGGAGCCATGCAAAGGATTTACGAGTGGCTTTCACCGGGCGGGCTTCTGATTATCCGGACCCCCAATGTTTCCTTTCATCTCCAAGTCTACCGGTTTTATTTGCGTTTTCGTTCCCTGTTGGAAAAGGTGGGTTGGAAAAAAGAGGCCTCTGTTTTTTTAAAGACCAATTACGAACGGGAAACTTTGGAGAGACTCCTTGGGCAGGCCGGCTTTACTCAAGTGAGGATCGAAAACGGAGCACTGACCTCAGGAGACGCTTATCAGGTTTTTTCCCGTTCCGCGTTGGCCGTTTTGGCTAAATCTTTTCTTTACACAATCGCTCGCTTCGTCGGGTGGGTGAGTGGAAACAAAATTTTGATTGGCTCGAACCTGATCGCTTGCGCGTCCAAGGAGAATGCCGAGTCAAAGTACTCACCTCGGGCGATTCGGTCGCGCTTAATCCTCAAGAGAATCATTTTGCATGCCCTTGCCGGGCTCGGGTATTTGCTGGGTCTTCCTGTTTGGCTGAAATGCCTGGGCAAAGACCGCGAAATCCGGATTCTTCGTTATCACAGCGTGAGCGAATTCAAAACAAGCGATATCAACGTCAAAGAGTCCGAGTTTGCCAAACAAATGGATTTTCTGAAATCCCACTGCACGGTCATTTCACTCGAGCAGGCGGTTGATTTGATGGAGCGCGGTGAACTTCCAAAGGCAAAATCGGTTGCCCTCAGTTTTGATGACGGTTATGAGGACAACTACAAAGTGGTCTATCCCATCTTGAAAGCGCGCGCCTTGACCGCCACGGTTTTCCTTCTGACAGGAGCCGAAGGATCCGAGCGCACGGTGAAGCATCTTCAGGAGGACCTCCCTCAACACAACCGCCTCCTCAGCTGGGAGCAGGTGAGAGAGATGACTTCCGGCGGCATCCGTTTCGGCTCTCACGGCGAAACGCATGGCCGTTTAATCGATCTCCCGCCCGAACAAGCAAGACTTGAAATGGAAGAGTCAAAAAATAAAATAGAATCTCACCTTTCACAACCCGTTCCGTTTTTTTCCTATCCCTATGGAACGGCGGCGGATCTCGATCCACGTCTTAAATCGCTTGCCCGTGAAGCGGGATACCGGGCCGCCTTTAGCGCGATTTCAGGCTCTAATGGGAAGAGATCCGAACGTTTCGCTTTGCGAAGGATCGGGATTGAAGCCGCGGATACGCCGTTTACTTTTCGCGCCAAGCTGAACGGGGCTTTGGGCCTCCTCGGCTTTTTTGAACTCGCTCCCGTCCGCCGGCTGGTCCGCCGGCTGGATTCATTTTTTCTCAAGAATCGCCAAAATAAAACCCGCCGGGAATCACCTCTGCTTCTGGTCAGCGTTGATTTTCCACCGCACACGGATGGAGTGAGCACCCTCTCGCGGGAGCTGAGTGCCCGGATCGCCACCGGGGGCAGGAGAGTGATGGTGATCGGTCCCAAAGACCGGGGAGACCGGGAATTTGACCGGTCCCAGCCCTACCGGGTGTTTCGGATCCCCGGTTATGAGTGGGGATATCTGCGATTTCTGCCCATTATGGTCTGGATGCCCCTGATTGTTTGGACGCACCGGATCCGTCAGGTCCTCGCCATGAATATTGCTTACGGCGGGATCCTCTCCTGGGGTCTTTCGTTTCTTAAGCGCCTTGAATACCTGATCTTTGCTTACGGATACGAATTTGAAAAGGTGAAACCCTACCCTTTTCTCAGGCGGTTTTATCTTTCCATTTACCGGCGCTCCAAGGCGATCGTGACCTGTAGCGAGCTCGTTAAAAAACGCCTGATTGACTTCGGGGTTTCACCGGAGAAAATTCACGTCTTGTATCCAGGGGTGGATTTGGAGCGATTTTATCCGCGTGAAGTACCACAAACCTTTCTCGAACAGAGAGCTCTAACAGGAAAAAGGATTCTTCTGACCGTGGGACGGATTGTTGAGCGCAAAGGCCATGACCATATCATCAAGGCGCTTCCAAAAATCGTGGGGCGGTTTCCAGACATCCTTTATTGTATTGTGGGAATGGGCCCTTATGAGCAAAATCTCAGGAACCTGGTGCGTGAACTTGGACTTGAAGATCATGTTTGTTTTTTGGGCAAGGTCCCGGATGAGGAACTCGCTTTCCTCTACAATGCGTGCGAAATTTTCCTCATGCTGAGCCGTGAGATTTCGAAAGGGGGGCACATTGAAGGATTCGGAATTGTTTATCTCGAGGCCAACGCTTGCGGGAAGCCCGTTATCGGCGGCTCCTCAGGCGGGGTGCTGGAAGCCATCCGGGATGGGGAGAGTGGTTTTCTTGTAGATCCTCACTCGCCGGACGCCGTCCGGGAAAAAATTGTCGAACTTCTTTCCAACCCCCAGAAGGCCCGAATTCTTGGAGCGCAGGGGTTGCATTGGGTGAGTCAGAATTTCAATTGGCAGAATTACGTCCAAAAAGCCTATCGATTGATGGCCGATGACGATCTTAAAAGCTGAAAAAGGGAGAAATTTAGCGTTGGGCGCCGCGGCTGTTGTGGCCTCGGCGGTCGCTTTTTATCTGTTTTCCTTCCTTTGCCGAATGGGCCAGCCCGTCGCCAAGGATGAGCTTCACTGGTTGGTGGCTGCGCAAAGTCTTATTTTGATAGGTAAGCCCATCGTTTACTTTCAACCGGAAAATCTTCTCCTCCACTCACCCACTCTCTATCTGCATTCCATTCAGTGGGCCTTCGGTTTTTTCGGAATGCATGACAGCGTGGCGCGGCTTCCCGGCATTCTCTCGGGCCTTTTTGCCTTGGCCTTGGTCTTTATGATCACAAAAAATGCTCTCATCACCCTTCTTTACGCTACAACGCCAGCCATGATTCAAGGTTCCGTTATTCTGGAAAATGACAACCACATGCTGATTCCCGCCGTCTTGTTTCTTTTTCTGTCTTTCGTGAAATATCACGAGAAGCAGGAAATGAAATGGGCTTTTCTAACCGTCTTGGCAACCACGCTGGCGTTGTGGGTGAGGATCACCACGCCTCTCATTGCGGTGGGTATTTTATGGTTATTTGCGCTTATGCTAAAAAGTTCGTTTAAAGCCAAGATCGTTTCCATGGCTGCGACGCTTCTCGGAATTGCAGTCTTTGCTCTTTCTTGGTTTGTCTACTGCCGGGTCCACGGATACCCCAGCCTCTTTCTTTGGGACTACACCCTTTTTATGTTTCTCTTCCGTACGAGTTCAGAAGGAGGATTTCGGTTCGACAAATTGTTGCAAGGCCTTGTCTATTTCACATTCTGGCTGGGCCCTTTCGTGACGGCTTTTTTTCTTAGCGTTGTCTTGAAGCGAATGATCGATTTCTGCCACCAGAGAAAGCTCGGGCTTGAGGACGCGTTTCTGATTGGAGGCGTCGGGATCGTGATACTTTATACTCTGGTGGGTGGGCTTCCCTTCGGTTTTCCGAAATACCAGTCACCTGGCATTGCCTTGATGATGGTTTTCGGCGGGCTCGCAGTGAAACGGATGGGAAACCCCGTTTTTCCGAGCGTGAGTTTTGGAAAAATTCTTTTGATTGCCGGGACCGCCTTCTTGATTCATTTCCTAACGCTGGGGGACCCGCTTTACGTTCTCCGGTACTCCCTCCGGGAAGCCGCTGTTTCGGCGCCTGCCGTCTACAAAGGGCTGATCAAGATGCTGGTGATGAAGACGGCGTTTTACCTCGTTTTCTTTGCCGCGCTGGGGGTCGTTTGCTGGAAAAAAGGACTCATTCGGAATTTCCTTCCGCTTCTTATCATTTTTTCCATCGGCTCTAATCTCGCGATGGGCATTTTACAAAATACGAGTCCTTACAACACGGGTTACAATTACGGCATTCGAGGCACGATCGATTCGGCTCGTTTCATCCGGGAAAACACGAAGCCCGGAGATTTCGTGGTGGTTCCGAGTGAAATCGTTTATTACATGAAACTTCCGCTTTCCTACCATCTACCCGAGAGGGTCTGGAAAAACCCGCAGGAATTGACGCGGCTTGTCGCGGACCCTGGAACAACCGCCTTTGCCTACTCGATCGCCATTAACACCGTCGATCAGATCCGGGGAATTTCCCGGTATGAGCCTTTAGAGCATCTTTTAAAAGAAGAATTCACTTTCCGTCCGATCGGAAGCTTTCAAATTTGGATACGGAAAAAACAATGACAAAATTGCGTGTGGTTCTATTCACTCGGGGCGGCCGTCCATCGGGGGCTCAGATGGCCTGGCGTCTTGTCCAAGACGGAATGTGGCTCGCGGCGGTTGTGGTGGAGGAAAGGTCCCGAATGAATCAAGGTGGGAGAAAAAATCCGCTTTTCCTTCTCTTGAAGCTGGGCTTCGGTTTTCTCTGGAAAAGGATCTGTGAATTAGCCGCTATCAAAATTCATTTTTATCTTCGCAAACTGTTGGGTGAGGGATTCAAAAATCCGGTTTATCTTTCGATTGAAGAGTGGGCGCTTGATCACCCTTCGGTCCCTCTGTTTCGCGTAAGGGATCACAACGGGTCCGAGAGCGTAGCCCTTCTAAACCGTCTCAAACCGGATGTCGGGGTCCTCACCAATACTCGTCGAATCAAAAGCGAAATCCTTCAGACTCCCCGTCATGGTTTCCTCAATCTTCACCTTTCGGCCTTGCCCCAATATGCGGGACTCGATTCCATTTTCTGGGCCCTTTATCACGGAGAAAAAGAGATCGGTGTGACGGTCCACTTCGCCGTCGCCCAGATCGACCGGGGCGATATCGTGGCTCAGAAGAAAATTCTGGTCAGTCCTTTTGATAATGAAGAAAGTTTGTACGAGAAGGCCCTGTGGCTCGGAACTCACTTGATGACAGTCGCCCTGAAACAATTGGAAGAGGGAATTTTGATAAGCCGCACACAGGATCTTGCGCAGGCCAGTTATTTTTCCTGGCCGAGCCCGAACGACCGTCAGACGTTTAAGAAACGTTGGAGGACCCAGAGACTTCAACTTTTTTCTAGAGAGGGACCCTCTATTCTTCATCTCATCACCCGAATGACCCGAGGTGGAGCACAAGAAAATACCTTAGTCACCGCTTTGGGTCTCCGCGCCAAAGGCTACCCGGTGACGCTCGTCACGGGACCCAGCTGGGGAGAGGAGGGAGAAATTCTTTCCAAGGCTTTGGAAGAGGGGCTTGAAGTTGTCATTCTTCCCGAGCTCGTCCGCGAAATCGATTTTTTCAAGGACCTCATCGCTTTCCTGAAGCTTCGATCTTGGCTCGCGTTACGACCCTATGTTATCATACACACCCATACGTCTAAGGCAGGATTCCTGGGGAGATGGGCCGCTCATCTTTCAAAGACGCCCGCAGTGGTCCATACCCCCCACGGGCATGTCTTTCACAGCTATTTTTGGCTGTGGAAGGAAAAGTTCTTTCTCGCGCTGGAGCGTCACGCGGCTCAATGGGCCGACCGGCTCATTGCTTTGACAAATCGGTGCCGCGATGAACATCTCAATCTGGGAGTCGGGACACCGGAGAAATGGCTCACCATCCCGAGCGGAGTGGAAGAAAAAGGATTTCGGGATGAATCCCAAAGACGGGAAGAAACCCTGTATTCACTGGGGATTCCTCTGGGGCGAAAAATGGTCGGATTCATCGGAAGATTGGCCCCTGTCAAAGGGGCCTGTTATTTGATCGAAGCGCTCCCGGCCATCCGGAAGACGGTTCCGGAGGCCCATTGTCTTCTTGTGGGTGACGGTGAAGACAAGGACGCGCTCAAAAAACAGGCGAGGCGGCTGGGCCTGGAAAGGTACGTGACTTTTGCGGGACACCAAGAGACGGTTTCGCGTTTTCTCTCGATCTGTGATGTATTGGTCGTGTCGTCTCTGAATGAAGGAATGGGGCGAGTGATTGTCGAAGGAGGGTTTCTTCGCAAGCCGGTTGTAGGGACGGACGTGGGCGGGATCCCCGATCTGATCATAGAGGGCGAAACCGGTCTTCTTGTGGAGCCTCGCAACGCGTTTGAGATTGCCGGGGCCGTGATAAAAATTCTGAAAAATCCAGTTTGGGCCGCAGGTCTGGGGGAGCGGCTTCAAACCCGGGTGCTAAACGGGTTCACTGCGGATCAGATGGTGGAAAAGATCAACTGTCTTTATCAAGAGTTGTTGCTCGAAAAAGGAATATTTAAAGCGCAAGCCTTGGAGGGGTTGAAGGAGGGAAGAATTGAAAACGAATCTTTTAGGTAAGCAACGGTGTCTCGTGCTCGCACCTCATCCGGACGATGAGGCTTACGGTTGTGCCGGAACCATGGCCAAGCTCAAGGCGGAGGGTTCCGAGGTCTTCGTGATCGCCGTCTCGGCCGGCGACGTTCACCACTATAATGTGGACAAATATTCCTTTGTGACCGGAAAAACCCGGCTGGAGGAATTCGAAGCGGCCATGAAGACGCTCAAAGTGGATGATTACGAGCTCATTTATAACGACTCAGAAATTCATCTCAAGCTGGACGCCCTGCCGCTCAAGGAATTGATCCACCTTTTTGAAAAAGATTGCCGGCTCGCCATCGACAAGATCAAACCAACCATGGTGATCCTGCCGGCCATTTCCTACAACCAGGATCACGAGGCCGTCTTTCGCGCCGGCTTCACGGCTTGCCGCCCCAGTCTTCCCGACATCAAATCCTTTCAAGAGATTGTTCTCTCATGCGACAACCCCGCCATTTCATGGAGTCTTGAGCGGGAAAAATTTCATCCCAACTTTTATGTCGATATCACCGATCATTTGGAAACCAAACTCAAGACCGTCTCCTGCTACAAGTCCCAAGTCAGAAGCCGGCTTCATCACGCGAGTCTGGAAAATATCGAGTGGTTGGCCCGGGTGCGGGGCCGCGAAGTTTCAGTGGAAGCGGCAGAAGCCTTTATGATCCACCGCCTTCTGGTATGATCCTCGGCGTTCATCAGCTCCATTACCTTCCGTGGCTTCGGTACTTTCACAAAATCGTGGCGTGCGACACCTTTGTTGTCCTCGACAGTATCCAGTTCAATAAAAACGGCTGGCAAAACCGCAATAAAATCAAAACTACCGAGGGGGTGGCTACTTTGACTGTCCCCGTGTTTCAAAAATTCCAGCAGCCCCTTTCCGAAGTCAGAATTGACGCTGGACAGCCATGGACGAAGAAGCACGGGCGCTCGATCGAGTCCCATTATCAGAAGGCCCCTTACTTTAAGGAACACGAGGGTTTCTTCCGTGAGGTTTATGGACGGCCGTGGGAGCGGCTTAACGAGCTGAATTACCATATCTTTTTTTATTTGGTGAAGGCGCTTGGAATCAAGACGAAGATCATCCGCTCTTCCGAGCTTCCACTCAAAGGTGAGGGGACGGAGCGGCTCGCCGGAATTTGCAAGGAATTGGGCGCGAAAGCTTATCTCACGGGCGCCTATGCAACACAGGTTTATCTGGACTCAAGCGTTTTCAAGCGCGAGGGAATCGAGCTCGCCATTCAGGAGTTTGAATGCCCCGTTTATCCCCAGCTTTATCCGGCGGCCGGATTTATTCCCGAACTTTCCATGATCGATCTTCTTTTCAATTGCGGCCCCAAGAGCCTGGAGATTTTAAACCAGGGGACTCCGGTCAAGGTGCGGGAGGTCACTACATGATTCCGCATTCCCGGCCCACGCTGGGTCCGGAAGAGAAGAAAGCGATCGAGGAAGTCTTGGTCTCCGGCCAAATTGCCCAGGGGAAAAAGGTGATCGAGCTGGAGAGAAAATTTTGTGCGTTCACCGGGAGACGTTACGCCGTGGCCATGAGCTCAGGGACCTCTGCTATTCAGCTGACTCTTCTGGCTCTTCAGATTGGAAAGGGCGACGAAGTGATCCTCCCAAGCTACACCTGCACCGCTCTTCTCTATGCCATTGATGCCGCTGGGGCCCGTCCCATTTTGGCGGATATTGACGAGGGAGATTTCAATCTCTCCATTTCAGAAGTGAGGAAAAAATTAAGACACAGGACCAAAGCCATTCTTGTTCCCCATGCTTTTGGCCGGGCTGCCCAGATTGAGAAATTGTCAGATTTCAAGGTCCCTATCCTGGAGGATGGGACCCAGGCGCTCGGAGCGAAGGTAGGCGGAAAAAGGGTGGGCAGTTTTGGGATGGCCAGCATTTTTTCTTTTTATGCCACCAAAATGATGACGACGGGTGAAGGGGGAATGGTTTTGACTGATTCACCCCGCTTGGCCCAGCGGTTGCACGACATGCGCGATTACGACAAAAAAGAGGATTACCGCTTCCGGACCAATTCCAAGATGACGGATCTGGAGGCCGCGATGGGAGTGGAGCAGTTGAAGAAGCTTCCCCGCTTTATTCGGAGGAGGCGAAAAATCGCCGCTCAGTACAACGAAGCTCTTCGGGAATCTGAACTGAATCCGCCGGTTGAGGATTCCCAACGTAGCCATGTTTATTATCGTTACGTCGTACGGGTTCCAAGGAGAGCAAAAGAATGGATGAGGAGAATGACGGGCGAGGGGATTGAAGTCAAAAGCCCCGTGTACAAGCCCCTTCATCAATACCTGGGGCTTTCCGATTCCTCATTTCCTGTCACGGCGCAAGCGATAAAAGAATCTTTTTCCATTCCGATTTATCCCTCCTTGAGCGATAACGAATGCGACAAGGTCTGCCAAAGTCTCCAGGCGGGAATTCATGAACCCCACGCGAAGGAAGTCTTGACGCTCGCCCCTGTGAACGCAATCGGTTAAATCGGTTTATGTGGAAGTTTCAGGAAGTTTTTGTCTGGTCCTTTTTAATCGCAATTGCCCTGACCCCTCTTCTCCGTCTTGCGGCCTTTCAATTGGGAATCCTGGACCACCCCAAAGAATACGGCATTCATTCCCATCCGGTTCCCCGTTTGGGGGGATTGGGTCTTTATGCGGCTTTTGTGATGGGTTCTCTTTACCGGATGGATTTCAGTTACATGCTCAAAGGAGTCCTGGTGGGGGCCAGCATCATTTTTTTCATCGGGCTGGTTGATGATCTTATTCATTTAAGAGCCGGGTTGAAACTGGCGGGCCAGCTTCTGGCGTGCGGGATCATGATGTTTCGTTACGGTGTCATTCTCGACGTATTCCCAAACATTTTTCTGAACGGATTTTTTACAGCCCTCGGAATCATCGGTCTGACCAATGCCGTCAATTTTCTCGACAACATGGACGGGCTCGCGGCGGGACTCGTGATGATCTCGAGCCTTGCGATTTTCATCGTCGCCTTTTATACAAAGCAATATTGGCTGGGCTATCTTTCCATGGCCCTCATCGGGACGACCGCCGGATTCCTGGTTTTCAACCTTCAGAAGGCCCACGTTTTCATGGGGGATTCCGGGAGCACCTTTTTGGGTTTCACATTGGCCAGCCTGGCCGTTATGACCGAGTGGTCTTATCATTTGTCCGTGACACTGGCTGCACCCCTTTTGATTTTGGGCGTGCCCATCTTGGATATGATTTTAATTACCGTGTTGCGTGCCAAAGAAGGCAAGGTCAGAAACCTGAAAGAGTGGATTGATTACACGGGCAAGGATCATTTCTCGCACCGGATGATGCGGCTGGGGCTGGGGGGACGGGGTGCCGTTTTTTCGCTTTGGGGACTTCAGTTTATTTTCTGTCTGGTCGCCCTTGCCCTGCTTTGGCAAAAGTCCTTTTCACAGGGAGTCCTTGGTTTACTTTTCTTTTTGGCGGTCACTTTGGGATTCATCGTCTTCTTTTGGAAAAAGAGGTCGATTATTGCCCGGCTTTACGCTCGCCCCGCTGCTTCAAATGCCAGGGGGTCCCACAATGGCTAAATTCCCTTTCAGCCTTTCTGTGGTGATTCCCGCTTACAATGAGGAGGCCAACATCGGCGATGTGGTAAGGGACACCCTTCTGGTTCTCCGCACTCTGGTTGATTCGTACGAAGTCCTTGTGATGGATGATGCCAGTCAGGACCGCACGGGAGCAATCATCGATCGATTGGGCGAGGAGCATCCGGGGCTCGTTCGCGCTTTTCATCACACAACCAATCAGGGGACCAATCCCACTTTGATCGAACTGTTCGGTGCGGTGCGATATGACTTTGTCTTTTTTCTGCCCGCGGATAAGCAGATCCTCCCTCATTCCATCGCGCATTATCTTGAAGTTGCCCGGCAAGGAGCGGATATTGTGCTGGGCTGGCGTGCGAGAAGAGCGGACCCCTTTCACCGGGCCTTTTTAAACTGGCTTTACCGTGCGATCATGAAACTTGTGCTGGGAGTTTCCTACCGCGATGCTTCCGCCAGTGATTTGTATAAAACAGAGGTTCTCAAGAAAATTTCCATGGAGTCACGCGGTCGACTGCTTCAAGCGGAGATTGCCACGAAGGCCAAGTGCCTCGGCTATCGCGTTGTGGAAGTTGAGGTCAAACATTATCCCCGGCAAGCCGGAAAACAAATGGGAATTGCCCCGCGGACAGCTTGGCGGTCCCTGGTGGATCTTTGGCGCCTTGCGCCCGAGATAAGAAAACTTAGGAAGCTCCAAAAGGTCTGAGCCTTTTCCCTTTTAAGTTTGTGAAACAAACCCGCCAAATCTTCTTTTCAGCCTTTGTCGTAATCACATTTTTCTTCGCGCTAGAGATGATCCAAAGAATCCGGCATCCTCACGTGGGATTCAGGGGGATGACCAATTCGATGGGATTTCGCAGTCCTGAATTCAGTCGGGAAAAAAAGTCTGGAGTGGTCAGAATTCTTTTTCTGGGGAGTTCGACCACCTTTGGTGTTACGGGGCCGATCGAGAAAACCTTCCCCTTTTTGGTCGGAGAAATTCTCCGACAAGAAATGCCCGATGTCAAAATAGAAATTCTCAACGCCGCCCAGCCGAATAAGACTTCCTATTGGGAACTTCAAAGAATGGAAGAAACTCTTTCTTTGGAGCCCGACATATGGGTGGTGATGACGGGTTATAACGATACGGCTTCCATCCACAATCATTTTGTCGAGATCAGTCAAAGTGGTGAGCTCATCATCAGACAGTGGCATGTTCAGTTGCACCAATGGATTGCCGAACACAGTGTTTTTTATGTGACTTTAAGGGAGAAGATCGCCCTTCTTCTTTACGGCAGTCCCTCTTTCGCGTTTTCCCGTCCGGGGGATTCTACAATCAAAAAGAGTCCTGAGGATATTCAGGCTTGGTTTCGCAATTACCCCCTTCACTTTAGGAAAAATCTTGAGAAGATGGCGAACTTGGCTCGGCCAAGCGGTGCCCAACTCGTTTTTCTCAAAGGTCCCTTGAGCGCCAGTCGGAAGGAACGTCATCCCATTTACAGCCGTGGTTACTTGAGACTGATGGAAGAGTTAAGAAAGGTGAGCGTGAAGTACCAGATCTCCATGATTGATCTTGATTCTACTTTTTCTGGAAAGGATTCGGCAGGGCTCTTTATGGAGGATGGGCTTCACTTTACGGATAGCGGAAATTTAGAAATTGCCAAGGCCGTTAGCGAATTTTTTGTTCGAAACCGAAAGGATTATCTTGAGGGCAAAACAAGCCTTTCTTGATTCTGGATCAGGTATTCGCTGATGACTTGGGCGGCCTTCTTCGCTCCGTCGGGACTGAAGTGGACATCGTCATAGAAATGGACAAGGTCTTTTGGGATTTCTCGTTCCAAATCAATCAGTTCAACCCCGTGCTTTTTGGAAAGATTCCGCACGGCGTTGTTGAAGCGTTTCATTTCCTTTAATAGAAATTCGTTGCTGAGGTTGATGCCCGCCTCCGGCATGTAACCCATCCATAGCTTGTCTTCGGTCTCCTTCGGCATATTTTCTTGGTAGATAAAAGGCTCCGTCATCAGGATGAGCCGGATGCCGTGCCCGCGGGTCACAAAGATGATCTCTTCCAGGTTTTTCACAAAATCGTCCATGGCTTTTGATTCCGTAACGGGGGTAAAGGGCGTTTGGCGTCTCTGGGCCCGCTGCTGATTGTATTCTTCAAGCTTTGTCTTGAATTTTTCCGCGTCGGGAGGAAAAATACGGTTTAAAAGTCGCCATTTGATCAGGGTGAGGAAATGGGACCGCTTAAAAAAATGGGCGATCGGTTTCCAAATTTCCCCCTTGAATTCCGGGCTGTAGAGAATCTTCTCATATCCGGGCCGCCTAACAGGGTCGTAGAAGGGGGCGGCCCCATAGCGCAGGTCGTTGGCCCCGCCCAGCATGACAACCACCAGATCCGGCTCGTAATACGTCACTTTGTAGATTAACGCGGCCAATACGTCCGCAGCCAAATAGCCGCTGATCCCATTGTTCACACATTCAAAACCTCGGTTTGGGTATGTCTCTTTTAACTTCTTTTCGACCAGAAAAGGAAAGGTTTTTTCCTCGGGCAGGTAAATTTCTTCCGTCGTGGAGCCGCCCAGAAAGAAAATCCGGTGGGTCCCGGAAGGCTTGGCGGCCGTTTTCATGGATTGGGACCGAAACCCAAATTCGTTGATCTTGAAATCCATTGTTCCTTTTTGATCCCCGATCCCGTCGATTACATAGGTGGTCCCAAAATTGGGAACCCAGTCGATTCGGATGAAAGGATGCTGAAAGGTGCGGTCAATGCTTCGTTTCTGGGGGTCCATGGGGATCAAAATTCGAGTCAGAAATTCTCCCAGCGCGACGGTGATTAAGAGAATGACGAAAAAGGTGGCGAGGCGCTTCATTGGGAACATCCTACCGTTTCTTGAATTTGATAAAAGGAGGATAATTTTGAGGACTGGGAAGGAGTAGGACAGAGAAGGGTCTGGATTCCGAGGCCGGTCAATTTGATTGGACTCTGCCTTGATTTGCCGCCATACCGGCGGGCCGCATCAAAAGGGATTTTCTCGCGACCGGTCGCTTGACGGTGAATCCACCCCCGCAGAAAAGTAGAGGGTTGCCAGGTAGCAAGGATTTTTTCCACCAGCTTTCGATCCAGAATTTGAAAATCACTCGTTTCAGGATGAAAAAAAACTCCCGACCGGATGGAAAGGAGCCAATGAAAGAGCTGATTCAGATACTTTTTTAAAAAACCTCTCCCGGCCTGGCTGGTCTTGAAGCCGTACACCAAATCAACCCCCTTTTTCCATTCTTGAATAAGAGTTGGGATTTTCTCAGGCGGGTGTTGAAGATCCCCATCCATCATAATTACTGCGTGGCCTGAAGCTTGGCGAAGTCCGGCAAAAAAGGCCACTTGGTGACCTCCGTGAAGACCCAGCCGGATTCCCTTTACTCTGGAATCCTGTTTGTGAATTTGACAGATCCCGCGCCATGTTTGATCTTGACTCGCATCATCTATGAAGATCACTTCAAAGTCAAAAGGGATTCTATTGATTGCCGCTCTTAAACGCTGCCAGAAGGCCTGGATGCAGCGCTCTTCGTTAAACAGGGGCACCACCACCGAGATTTTCATGCAGAGACTTTCTTTAATCGAAACACGAGGTAAGAAGGGTTGCTGTAGACAAGGGGAACTTCCTGGGCTTGCAGTAACCGCCTTCCCGCAAAGCTTGACTCCGTTAAAAAATAATCCACCGCATATTGGTTTTTGATTCTTTCCAGATCGCTTGGCGTGAGTTTTAGGTAACCCTCTCTTAAGAATTCGCGTTGAGCGTCCGGGCTGTTTGAGTTGGCTTTCCAAGTTTCCAATTCAAATCCTGAAAGGCCAGCCACTGCTTTCAGGCGGTTTTTCCACTCGACCAGGTCTTGAGGTTCAAATGGATTGGCGTGAAAATCAACCACAATGGCCCGTTCGGAGAAAAATCGGACCCCCGCCAAATACGGGGGGCTTAAAAGAAGGGCATCTTTTTCCGTATGATTTCGGATCCACTCGAGAGCCTCATCCAGTTCGGTCTGATGTTCAACTTTGGGAGAATGCGTGAATTGCGGAAGCGTGAAGGATATCCGGTTGGGAGAGAGAAAGTGAAAAAAGGCGGCGGGGATGCCAAGAAAGATGAATGACCAAAGAAACATTATTCCGGCTCGCCGGGGCCTGAACTTGAGAAACAAAATCAAGAGGGAGGAGAGGACAGCGTTGGAAACGAGGCCCCCGCCTCTGCCTGTGATCCAGAAAGAAAAAAAGGGGAAAATTAAAATAAGAGGAATAAACAAAGGGGGCGGTGTTTTTTCCTTCAGTGCCCACGCCAAGACCAGAAACAAAGAAAAAGGAATAAATAGCCTCGAGTCTTTTTCGAGGTAAAGGATAATGAAGGTGACAGCTGTGAGAAAAATTCCATTTATTTTTTTTGTGTCGATTTCTTGAATCAATTTCAAGGAAAGAAAAACAAGGCCCAAAAGAAGCAGTAAAGGAGACAAGCGAAAAAAGAAAAGCTTAGCAATGGAAGGCCAGTAGAACCACTCGATGGAGGCGGTGGCAAGAAGGCAGAGCCCCAGAACGGTCGCAGCGAAGATGCGGGACGGTCCGTGGCGCCCTTGAAAAATAAAAAAAACCGGAAAAAGCACCCTGAAGACATGGGACAACTCAAAAGTGGAAGGGCGGTAATGATGAGGGGAGCGGAAATTGAAAAACACCTTGAATATTTCATCACCGGAGGAGGAAGCAAAAAGCGAAAAATTTTTCGCGATGGGAATGAGGTTGGGGCTCCAGATAAGAAAGAAAAGCGAAAAACCAACCCCCATTTCTTTTAAATTCCACCGCCTTCCTCGCCAAAGCCAGAAAATCAAGAACACCACGAGGCCGTCTATGCCAAAGTGGATATGGAAAAGCCCGCTGAGTCCCAGAAAAATCCATGCGAGAATGATTTTCTCCCGAAAAAGAGCTGTGAGAGAAAAAAGATAAATTGGGACGGCCAGATCCGTGGGCTGGACAATGCTGCTGAAGAGCGTGGATTGCCCCAGTCCATCCGAGAAATAAAAAAGGATAAAAGAAAAAACAAGCAGGGGAATTCGCAAGTCCTCTGAAAATATCCGGCAGAGTCGAAAGACCCCGATGATCAAAAGGGCCCATTGAATGAGGTGCATCAGAAATAAAGCCTCAGGCAATAGATGGGCGAGCCGGAAAAGGGCGATTAGGTTCCCAAAAAAAGGATGGGGCGGGGGAGTTTGGGTGACAAACCAGTCGCGGGTCCAGAGAGTGGGATCAATTTGGCGGAAAGGGTGAAGGAAATAACTCAATTGGACCGAATCGTAAAGATGGTAGGGAACAAGGCACAAAAAAAAGAAAAGGGGGACGGCGATCAAAAAAATCATCGGAAGCATCAAAGCTGCGTGACCTCGTAGAGAATCACTTTCCAGCTTCCTTTCACTAAATGAACACGAGAAAGACCCGAGGGCGGGGGCAGTGATTCGTCCAAAAGAAACCGGTAAGAATCAATCGTGGGGGAATCCAAGTCATCGCTGACCACAAAGTATTTTGCCTTTTGGTGTTTCATGTAAATGAGAAGATCTTCGAACCGGTCCACATAAGGAAGCCAAAGGTAATTGGCCCCCGCATAAAAACTGATGAAGGGACGCCGCGTGGCCAGTTTTTCTTCCGCTATTTTTGGAATATGGCGCTTCATCCAAAGGCCCATTTCTTGGTGTTCGGCGGGGACGGGTGAAGAGCCCAGATGGCGGCGGACATAGGCGAATGAGGGAAAAGCAAGAAACAGGCAAACACCCAGAGCCACTGCGATGGACTTTTTTTCGCCGGTTTGAAAGCTTCTCCGGGTCCAGTTTCTTAATACCTCAATTCCGTGGCCGATCCACAAAAGAAAGATCGGATAAATGGGAAGGTAGCGCTTCTGAATGAAATAGACAAAAAGATGAGCCAAAAAAGGGACGAGATAAAAGAGAAGAAGACATTCCGATCGCTTCCGTCTCGTGTCCCAGGGCGCGCCTAAAAAACAGGCTCCCATGAAGAGGAGCCCCAATCCCCCAAACAGATACTTGTTAAACTCCAAGATTCGGTAGAGAAGGGTCTGGGGAATGGATTTCAAGATGGCAAAATTTCCGGCCGTCAAATAGCGAACCACCGAAAATTCTTCAGCCAGTTCATCGATTTTTAGCCGTTTCTTGTCACGGGACAATCCCTCGTCGATTTTTTTGACCTCCCGATACTGATCCGGATGGGAAACATCCAGTTGTCTTCGGATGAGCTCGGGGACCACCCCGCCGCTCAACTGCCAGGCTTTTGTGTCCTGATGAACAAGTTTGAGATAGGGAAGAAGAAAGAGAAGGAATACGGCCAAGGCGGGAATAATTGTTCGAAACCTGGCGCGGAACGGCTGGGGGGACAGGAGAAGGAATGAAGCAAGCCCGACCCCATAAAAAAGAAAGCCCTCCGGCCGCGTGAGATAGGCGATCCCTCCCGTTAAACCCAGCATCACAGCGCGAAAGACCCCGATTTTTTCCCGCTGGATGGCCTCATGAAATTGATAAAGCAACGTGATGATAAGAAAGGTGAAAAGGGGTTCCGTGAGGATTAGGTAAGAGTAGACAAGCAAAAAGCCGTTTGTCAAAAAGAGGAGGCAAGTCCAATGCGCCGATTTTCCGCCGTAAATGGAACGGCTTAGAAGAAAAAGGGGGATCAGCGTAAGCGAAAAGGAAAGAGAAGAGACGAAACCTCCCGCAAACTCCAGGTTCCTTGAAAAAAACAGGGAAGCCAGCCCCGTCACAACCGAATAGAAAGGTGGATCGAGTGTAAAAATTTCTCCCAGATTGATGCTGACCCCTTGCCCCGTGATGAGATGTTCGGCCATGCGCAAATAATTGGTGCCGTCATCCGTCAGGGGATGGCCGGCCTTCAAAAGCCAAACACTCACCCCAAAAGCAAGAAGGAAATAGAAAAAGGACATGATCAGGGCGTTTTTTCGAAAAGGGCCACGGTTCTCTTGCCTTTAATGGTATGAACTCGTGCGATACCCCGCGGAAGAGGTTTTGTTTCATCCAGAAGGGGTTGATAGGTAAACCGGTGGGGTAGGTCCATATCGTCTGCAACTGCAAAATAGCGGGCGTTCTGATGGGCCATAAAAGTGAGGAGATCCTCGAATTTATCCACATAGGGAAGTTTGAGGATCCCCGCACCCGAATAAAAACTGACGGCAGGCTGCCGGGAGGCGACCGTTTCTCGATCGGTCTGCGGAATATGTTTCTTCATCCAGAGACCCAATTCCTTATATTCCACCGGGAGATACGACCCGCCTGCTACGCGTTTCACGTAAAAGAAAGAAAGGAGTGCAAGAAAAAGACAGATCCCCAGCGCTGCCCTCGTGGAGGTCTTCAGGCTCAGTTCAAAACTCTCACGGACCCAATTTTTGAAAACGTCAATGCCATTTCCCATCCAGAGCAAAAGAATCGGGAAGTAATGAAAGAAATACCGCGGAAGAAATTGTCCGAGGAGTTTGAATAGAAAGGTTGAAAGAAAAAGGAAAAGCAAAAGTTCGGATTTGGTTCGTTGGGGGCTCCAGGGAGCACCCAACCAGGACGCCCCGATGAGAAAAAATCCCAACCCGCCGAACAGATATCGATTGAGTTCCAACACCCTCCAGATCAGTGACCCGGGCGCTGAGCGGATCAGGGCGAAACTGTCCTTTGAAAGATAGTCAATCAGATTAAATTTTTCGGCCAGCTCATCTATTTTGAAACGGGTTTTATCGCTTGTGAGGCCCTGGTGAATCTTTCGGGCCTCGAGGAGCTGATAAGAAGGACTGATTTCAAGCTGCCTTTTGATAAAAATTTCCGTCACGCCGCGGCTCAACTGAAATTGGCCTGAATTCCGGTGTAGAAAATGGGCATAGGGGAGAAAGAAGATCAAAAAGACCGGCAGGGAAAGAAGGAGGAAGCGGATCTTGAAGACAAAAGACGCCGAGGAAAGGGAAAAGACGGCCAGAATACTTACGATAAAAAGAAGAGCTCCTTCCGGCCTCGTCAGATAAGCCATTCCGGTCAGGGCACCCGTCAAAATTTCAGACCACCCCCGCTTGTATTTTCCCTGCACGGTTTGATGAATGACATAGATTAAACTCACCATGAGAAGCACGAAGAGACTTTCGGTCATCACATCATTAGAGTGAATCAGAAGGAAACCATTGGTGGCATAGAGAATGCTCGTCCAGTGGGCAATCCGGGGAGAATAGATCTCACGCGCCAGGAAAAAGAGCGGAACGACCGTGAGGGTAAATGCCAGGAGGGCAACCAAATGGCCGGAAAGCTCCAGATTTTTTACCGGCAGATTCACGAGGCCGATAAGGAACGGAAAAAAGGGTGGGTGAATCAAATAGGGTTGGCCCGGATTGGCCGAGATACCGCCGCCCGCGAACAGGCTCGCAGCCACCCGGGCGTAGTAAGCTCCATCGTCACCAATAAAATAAACAAAAGGAAGAAGCGCGAGACTGCAGATGAAGGCCAAGAGACAGTAAAGAAGGGAATAACGGCCCATGGAGCGATCAGTCTAGGCAAGGGAGGGCCGGAAAGCAAGAGCGTCTTTGCCCCTTTTCCTGTGTTAAAATGTCCGCCGTGAGCCACAACCCCGTAGAAAAAATCGTGATTGCCGAGCCGGTGCAGGTCTCGGTTGTCATCCCTCATTTTTTCAGCGCCCGCGGTAACAATCTAAAAGGACTGTTGGATGATCTGCGGGAGCAAACCATCAAGGAAATGGAAGTTTTAATTGTCAAAAACATCTCGCCGCAGGGAAAAGCCATCAATAGAGGTGTGCGCGAAACCCGGGGAGAAATTCTGGTCATCATTGACGATGACAGCCGTTTGGGGCATTCAAGGGTCATCGAGAATCTGGTTCGGGCTCTCAGGGAAGATCCTTCGATTGGAATGGCGGGGGCTTCGATCATTACAGCAAAGGAGTCCAACTGGTTTCGACGCACGGCCGCAAAACAATTTCCACGCTATGAGATGGCCATTGCCGAATCGGTGGTCGACAGCGATTTACCCGGTCACCCCTGTGCCGCTTTCCCCAAACACGTATTTATCCAGGTGGAAATGGAAAGAGAAGACATTCTGCGCGGGCTGGACCCCGACCTCAGGGTAAGGATCCGAAAAGCGGGATTTCGTGTGGTGCTCGCCCCCCAAACCTGGGCTTATCACCCGCTTCCAGACTCTCTCCCAAAGTTCGTCCGCGTTTTCCTAAGAAATGGTTATGGCTCGGCCTATCTTCAGTTGATGCACCCCGAAATCAATTACGATACTGACGAAGCTTTCGATTCAAAAGGTTTTCGCTCCAAGCGCTCATTTTTCTACCGGATTTTCCGTTACCCTCTCCGGCTGATCAAAAGCCTCGTGACACTGCAGTGGCTTCGTTTGCTGGGTTACAGCGTTTATTTGATTGGTTATTTGGGGGGACTTGTCCGTTTCAGCTTGCTCCGGCCCTTGTTCGAAAAAAATAAGGCGGCCTCCGGCAAGTTGAATTAGAATATGGCCTCCATGAAAAGCTCAACCAAAGAAGCGCTTGCGGCCTTCGGCTTTCTCACGCCCAATTTTATCGGGTTCCTGGTCTTTACTTCGCTTCCGGTTCTTGCCTCTCTCGCCCTTAGCTTTGTCCGCTGGGACCTCTTCACCCCGCCGCAATTTGCCGGGCTCGATAATTTTATCCGGCTCGTGCGTGACCAGCTTTTTTGGAAATATTGCTGGAACACGGTTTATCTGATGGCCTCCATTCCCATCAGCATGGCGGGATCACTGCTCTTGGCCGTGGCCCTCAATCAAAAGCTAAAAGGCATTGTTTTTTTCCGCACAGTCTATTTTCTCCCGACCATCTGCTCCGGTGTTGCGATTTATATGCTGTGGCGGCTTCTTTACAACGCGGACTTCGGCCTCTTCAATCTGATGATTGCCAAGGTCGGCGAGATTTTTCATCTGCCGCTCAGGGGTCCAAATTGGCTCACGGATGAAAATTGGGCCAAGCCAGCCTTAATCATTATGAGTGTTTGGCAGTCCGTGGGCGGTTACAATATGGTGCTTTACTTGGCGGCTTTACAGGGTGTGCCGCGCGATCTTTACGAAGCGGCCGAAATCGACGGTGCCAATTCGTGGCAGAAATTCTGGAATGTGACGTGGCCCCAAATTTCGCCCACCACTTTTTTCATCGCGACCATGGCCATCATCGGCGGCTTTCAGGCGGGATTCGATCCGGCCTTCATCATGACGGGCGGCGGGCCGAACGGCTCTACGACGACCATCATCTACTACCTTTTTAATAATGCCTTTCAGTGGCATCAAATGGGCTACGCGGCGGCGTTGGCGTGGTTTCTTTTCTTGCTTATTTTTCTTCTGACGGTTGTGAAATGGAAAGCTTTCGGCAAAGCGGTGTATTACTACTAAAGAAAAACAATGGCGCGCGAAAAGACAGTAGCCGAATTAAAAGCAATATTCCGGATCAAAGGGAGATTCAAAGTCATCCTGGCCTATTCTTTCCTTTCCTCCGGGGCCTTGGCCATGATTGCGCCGTTTCTTTGGATGGTTACCACTTCGTTAAAAGAACCCGGCTCAATTTTTTCCTACCAGCGGCCGTGGTGGCAGGATTGGGTGCCGGTGCAGTTTGTTTGGCAAAATTACGTGAAGGCGTGGAATGCGGTGCCTTTTGCGCGTTTTTATTTGAACTCTTTATTTGTGAGCCTCTGCGTGACGGCAGGACAAGTTTCCACCAGCGCCTTGGCGGCTTACGCCTTTGCCCGTCTTAAATTTCCCGGACGCGATAAAATCTTCTTTGGGTATCTGGCCACGATGATGGTTCCGGGAGCGGTGACGATGATTCCAGTTTTCATTTTACTCCGGTGGTTGGGCTGGATTGATACTTACAAAGCCGTGATTTTGCCGGGGATTTTTACGGCCTACGGCACATTTCTTCTTCGCCAATTTTTTCTCACTCTTCCCACGGATTTGGAAGATGCAGCTAAGATTGACGGCTGTTCTTATTTCGGAATTTTTTGGCGGATCATTCTCCCTCTTTCCAAACCTGCACTGGCCACCCTCACGACTTTCACCTTCATGGGTTCGTGGCTGAATTTCATGTGGCCTTTGATCGTTTTAAACACCCACAATCTTTTTACCCTTCCCGTCGGACTGTCTTACTTTCAGAGCCTTCATCATACGGACTGGTCTTTGCTCATGGCCGGGTCTTTGATGATGATCCTTCCGATTCTCATTGTTTTCCTCATCAATCAGCGCTACTTCGTAGAGGGGATCAAGCTCACCGGAATCAAGGGATGAGCCGCGCGCTTCAAGCGGTGATCCTGGCCGCGGGCAAGGGGACGCGGATGGGATCGGATCAGCCCAAAGTGCTCCACTCCCTTTTCAATCGTCCGCTTCTCGACTATCCGCTCCAAATCGTGCGTCGGCTGGGTGTGCGCCGTCCCGTGGTCGTGGTGGGATGGGGAAAGGAAAAAGTTTTAACGTGGCTCGGTCGTAAAGCGGATTCCGTAGTCCAGTCGCCGCAGCGAGGAACCGCCCATGCGGTTCAAGTCACTGAAAAAAAAGTGAGCCGGTTTCCCGGAAATCTTCTCATTTGGCCGGCGGACATGACGCTGGTGCGGGAGAAGACCCTTCAGGAACTGATTAGCGAACATCAAAAGACGCAATCTGATGTCACGATTCTTTCCAGTACGGTGCCGGAACCTAAGGGTTACGGGCGTATTGTGAGGCGAGCTGGCCATGTGGTGGATATCCGCGAGGAAATTGACGCAAATCCTCAAGAGAAAAGGATTTGCGAGATTAATACGGGGGTGTATCTTTTCCGTCCCCAACCCCTCTTCCAAGCCCTTAAAAAAATTCGTCCGGCCAATCAAAAAAAAGAGTATTATCTTACCGATTCTGCCCGCCTGATTGCAGAATCCGGAGGACGTGTTCAGGCGCTTCCGCTGGCAACGCCCGCGGAAGCTCAAGGGATCAATTCCCAGGCCGATTTGGCCCGCGCGTTCACAATCTTGAATCAAGAAACAATCCGAAATCTTCAAACTGAAGGGGTCACGATTCTTGCCCCGGAGCAAACGTTTATCGCTCCGAACGTCCGGATCGGACGGGGAACCGTGATTTATCCTTGGACCTACATTGAAGCGGATGTCCGGATCGGCTCCGGTTGCGAGGTCGGACCGTTTGCGAAGATCCGCTCAGGCTCGGTGATTGACGACGGCGCCGTCATCGGCAGTTTCGTGGAAATAAACCGGTCGCGCATCGGCAAAAAAGTTCTCGCGAAGCACTTGTCTTATTTGGGCGATGCCGTGATCGGCGACGGAACCAACATCGGTGCCGGTACGATTACCGCCAATTACGACGGCAAAAAAAAGAATCAAACGCGGATCGGCAAGAAGGCTTTTGTCGGAGTCGACACAATTTTCATCGCTCCCATTCAAATGGGAGACGGGGCCCAGACCGGCGCCGGTGCGGTGCTCACGAAGGGTACGCGGGTGAAAAACGGAGAAGTCTTTATCGGTGTTCCGGCAAAGTCTCTGGCGAAAAAAGGAAAATGGCAGAAGCGCTCCTCGAAATAACTAGAAAGCAAATGAAAAAACCTGCAAACAACAATCTGGTCGTTTTGAGCGGGAATTCCAATTCCGAGCTGGTAAAAGAAATTTGCTCTTACTTGAAGGTCACGGAAGGAAAATCCGAAGTCTCGCGTTTTCCGGAAGGCGAAATCCGGGTGCAGATTCAGCAAAACATCCGCGGCCGCGACATTTTTATCGTCCAGTCCACCTGCACGCCCCCGAACGAGCATTTGATGGAACTTCTTATTTTAATTGATGCGGCCCGGCGCGCATCGGCCAGCCGGGTCACGGCGGTTCTGCCGTTTTTCGGCTACGCCCGTCAGGACCGGAAGGACCGTCCGCGGGTTCCGATTACCGCGAAACTGGTCGCGAATTTAATTACGACTGCCGGTGCGGACCGGGTGCTGACCATGGATCTTCACGCGGGACAAATCCAAGGTTTTTTTGATATTCCCGTGGATCATCTTTATTCTATCAACGTTCTCGGCAACTACTTCCGGAAGAAAAAGCTCAAAAATCTCGTGGTGGTCTCCCCGGATGTTGGCGGACTCAAGATGGCGCGCGCCTATTCAAAATTTTTGAATGCGTCGCTCGCCATTGTGGATAAGCGCCGCGAAAACGCGAGCGAGACACATGTGATGAGCATCATCGGAAACGTACGGAATCAAAACGTTCTTTTAGTGGATGATTTAATTTCAACGGCCGGCTCTTTAGTGGAGGCGGCGCACGCCTTAAAAAAAGAGGGTGCGTTGGACGTCTACGCCGCCGTGGTGCATCCGGTGCTGGCCGGGCCCGCGGTGAAGCGGATTCAAGACTCCGTCATCAAGGAACTCGTTGTCACGAATACGATTCCGGTGGCCGGATCGAAGCGGGTCGCTCAAATTAAGGTTTTATCGGTGGCTTCCCTTTTAGCGGAGGCTATCCTTCGGATTCACGACAATGAATCCGTCAGTTCACTTTTTGCCCGTGCGGGCGTGGAGGCATAGTCAATCATCATGAAGACCATCGAATTAACGGTTGAGGTCAGAGAAAAAGTCGGCAAGAAAGCGGCTAAGGCCGTGCGCCGTGCGGAGAAAATCCCAGCGATTCTTTACGGCCGGAACGTAAAACCCACTCCCTTGGCGGTTGGCAAAAAAGAATTGCACCGGGCTACTCACACGAAGGCGGGTAGCAATGCCCTCATTACGTTGAAAATGGAAGGCTCGAAGGTCAAAGACACAACTTGCCTTATTAAAGAAGTTCAGCGTGATCCTGTCACGGATGAGCTTGTTCATGTGGATTTCACCGCGGTTTCGCTCACTGAAAAAATCAAAGTCAAGGTGCCTTTGGTAGTTAAAGATATGGAACAGGCGGTTGGCGTTAAAGAAGGCGGCGTGTTGGACGTTGTCCATCACGAAATTGAAGTCGAATGCTTGCCCACGGAAATTCCGGAACGGATTGAAGTGAGTGCCAAGGCGCTCAAGATCGGTGATTCCATTCATTTAAAAGACCTGTCCATTCCCAAAGGTGCGACCCCGCTTCTGGACCCCGAGGACGTGGTGATTGCACTGCACCCGCCTGAGAAAGTGGAAGAAGTGGCTGCGCCCGCCGAAGGGACAACGGAGCCTGAAGTCATCGAGAAAGGCAAGAAAGAAAAGCCCGAAGAGGGCGCCGAGACGTCAGGCGAGAAACCGGCGGCCGAGAAGAAACCGGCCCCTGCAGAGAAAAAGCCGCAGGAAAAACAAGCTCCATCTAAATAATTCAAAACTCAAACTTGAAGCTCATCGTCGGTTTAGGCAATCCGGGTACCCGCTACGTCAGAACCCGGCACAATATCGGCCGGCGTTTGGTGGAAACGCTGGCAAAGCGGGCCGGTGCAAAATGGGAATTGAAAAAATCCCTCCGTTGTCGTGTCGCCGAAGTCGAGCAAGACGATCTCACCTTTCTCCTGGTGCTTCCCGAACTTTTCATGAATGAAAGCGGGGAGGCCGTCCGGGCGCTCGTTGAGCACTACAAAATCGATTTCAAATCCGATCTCCTCGTGATTGTGGATGACGTCGCGCTTTCCTCCGGAAGACTCCGCTTGCGTTCAAGCGGCCAAGACGGCGGTCACAAGGGTCTCCGGTCCATCGAGGCTCAATTGGCGAGTCAGGATTATGCCCGTCTTCGGATGGGAATTGCACCGTCGCGCGCAACCGGCCAAACGCTCGAAAAATATGTCCTCAGTGTTTTCCGTCCGGATGAAGAAAAAGAGCTCCCTGCAATTTTCGACCGAGCCATGGAATCCTGCCTACTCTGGGTCACGGTACCCATTGAGCGAGCCATGGACCGGACCAACGCTCTCTATTACTAGTTCCCGCTAGTTTTGCTAGTTTCTGCTATGTCTAAGTTACTCCGTTAACTTGCGCCTCTCCCAAGCCGGTGTTATTTTTTATAAACCGGTATCCCGATAAGGACTTACAACTCGAATCGCAACCCAGACCGAGAAATTTTTTTTGCCGTCAATTTCAAGGCTTTAAAAAAGGATGAAACACAAACAGATTAAAAAACTGATTTCGATTTTTACACTGGTTGCGTTTACGCTCACGCAAACTGGAATTCTTCCTTTGCAGGAACTGGCGTTTGCGTCACCCGCACCCATTGAAACCAAAATTCCTTCCCGGGAATTCTCTCTGGATCTTCCTCCGGATTTAGGCACCATTCAGGCGCTGCATTCCGGGTCCGGTCCCACGCTGATTCATCTCCAGACTGCGCACGGAAATTACGAAGCGCAGAAAAAAATCCAAGCCCTTCTTCATCATTTGCAACGCACTTATGGAATACGTCTTCTATTCCTCGAGGGAAGCGCCTTCAAGCTTCATCCCGAGTTCCTGCGTTTCTTTCCGTCTGAACCGTCGCTCACAATGAAAGTTTTGGACCGGCTCACCCAAAAAGCCTTGGTGAAAGGCCCGGAACTTTTTTTGGCGGAGGACCAGAGGGCCGAAGCGTACGGCATTGAGGAACTCGATTCCTATGTGAGGAATATCTCCGCCTTCCGCGCGGTTCTTTTACAAAAACAAAAGTCAGACCGGTTCCTAGCGGATCTCAATCTTCAACTGGAAAGACTGACGAGTCCCTATCTCGGAAAGGAACTCCGGGATTTCCTGAGACGGTGGGATGATTTTGAAACCAAACAAGTCACGGGTCTGGGCGATTGGCTTCATTACCTCAAGAGCCGGGCGAAAGAAATCCTTAAAATTGATTTGGGCCATCCCCGCGCGCAAGTCGATTGGCCGATGCTCGTGCGGCTTTACAAATTGCGCGAGTTGGAATCAAAAATTGATTTGACGGCATTCGAAAAAGAGAAGGGGGACTTTCTCTCCGTCTTTGCGAGGTCTCCGACCCTACGGGCCGATAGACCCGGAGGGAATCCCGCCATCGGCGGGACGACGAAGCAATCTAGCGAGATTGCTTCAACCTTGCCTGGAATGTTGTCTCGCAGCGACATCACACGAATCCAATCCCTCCTTTCTTCCCCTCTCTCCCAGCACCAGCTCCCGGATCCCGAAACAGAACTCCTTTTTGAACGCATGGTTTCCCGGCTTCCCGAGGATTTTGACTACGACCGGTATCCCAACGTGAAGCGCTTCATCGCTCATTTGATTATCCAAAGTGAGCTGAAGGCGAATCTTCTCTTATCTGAAATGGAGTCCCTCGAAAACCAAATCGCCGAAACGCTCGCCCGGACCGCCGAGGAGAAAAAAATCTTTACTCTTCTCAAGAGTTACCGCCTCTTGAAAAAGCTCTTTGCGCTTGAACTTACTCCACAGGATTACGCTGTCCTCACCCGTCATCCTGAGGCCCCGGAGGGGCCGAAGGATCTCCGACCCTCCCACCTCATCCCGCGCTTTCTTGAAATCAATCACGCGAAGCGCGTGCGGGACATTCAATTTTCTCATTTGGAAGAAATCGATGAACTTTTTTCCAAAGCTCTTTCTTTTTATCAAGGCACCCAAGAGCGCGATGAAGGGATGCTGGGGCGGATTGAAGAACTCTTTCAGAAAACGGGGGAGAAAAAGGCCATAGTCGTCACGGGTGGTTTTCACGCGGGACCTTTCGAAGAATACTTTGCGAAAAAGGGCTACAACTATGCTCTTATTTCTCCGCACATCACAGGGACGGGAGGGGAGGCGGGCCGGAAAAATTATTTGGATTCGGTTCTCAAGTTCGCCTCTCCTGAAATCACATCCACGATTGAAACGCCGAGCCTTGCCCTTTCCCGTGCCGAAGTTCGTCAGCACGGTTTTGATCCCGAGCGAATCCGCGCCGAAGTCCGCCAAGCCATCTTAAAAGTCGCCCAGGATTATCCCACTCGAAAAAGTCAGCTCCTCGAACGTTACCGTAAAGGCGCATACGAACATCAATGGTCCATCCCCCGAGCCGAGGTGCGGAGCAAACGACCGACGGGTCAAGAGGATGTGCAACCCACACAAAAATTGAAAGTGCCAAGACCTGTCCGTTCATATGCGCTTGATAAGAAAAAGTTGAAGCAATGGATTGATGCCCATGAAGAGCAATACCAGCCTATGGCTCAATTTATAGCGGATCATATTACTCATATAAGCCAAGAAAAATTTGAAGACGCACTTCAAAAATCCATTGATGTTTTTAACCGTGCTATTGGAACTAGACCTTTTTTGGTTATTATTGAAAATCAGCAGGGCGACTTTAAAAGCGGCGACTGGGTCTACGATCTTGCAGAAGAACACGGTATTTCAAACCCTAGAGCCGTTGTGCGCTTATGGAACGACTTCCGCAAGAACGACCAGGAGGTCTTGGCGGAGGCGCTGGACAAAAATCCAGAGGTTTCGGACTTATTGCTTATTGATGATGCGTCATTTTCCAGATTACAGCTTAAGGGTTTTACAGAGACAATCCAGGAAGTCCTACGAATCAAGAACAGGCAGATGAAATTTCATTTTGTAGTGCCTTTTATGACCCAGACGGCAAGAAGGCAGTTGCCAAAAGGCTCTAGGGTTTATAAAACAAACCTGATCCTAACGGTGAGACAGATTTTCGCCGGGGAAATCCGGAAGGGAAACAAAGCTGCAAAAATACTACTGAAGCAAGTGGCAGAAGTTTACCGGGATGACAAAAGTCGTACTAAGGTATTAACTTACTTTGACCACCATATGCCCGACCTCCACTCCACGTTATCGAATGGAGAGGAGACTCCTAATTCGGAGGTCCTGGAAGGGGTTGTTGTAAGGCCGCAAACAACCCACGTCGACGTTGTTCCATTCATTCCAAAACTTTTAGAACCTTACAGAACGAAAGAATATTTTCTTTTCAAAGAGAAAAAAGGACTCATTGTGCCGGGACGGAAACCTGAAAGCTCGGGAAACCGCGCTGAAGTACGGGCCTTTGATACGGCTCGATATTCTTGGCTTAAAGAGGTTCCGTCCGAACATCTGCAAGCTTTAGTCGGTTACATGGAAAATGTGTTTCAGCTGCAACCGGAATTGTTTGAATTGGAAAATCGATATCCATTTTTCGATTTCAATCAATATCGAATCGGTCAAGTAAAAGAATCCGGGGGTTGGAAAAACATTCGTGCCGACGTATTTGGCCGAAGCATCGCCCTAACTTACGCAAAATCAGCCAGCGATTTAAAAATCTATGAGAGCTTGATCCAATCAGGAGTTCTTGAACGGAATAAAATAGAAAAGATTTTAGATCTTGGTTCAGGCTATTGGAATTATGCCTTCGGCTTCCCCTTCATTTTTCAAAATATGAAATATGCCTTGGGGATAGAAAGGGATCTAAAAAAACTAGGAGGTTATCAATCGGGCACCGTAGCGTTTCACCACTTGGATGCCAAACGTTTTACCGCTTTGCAGGGAGATTTCCGGGAAGTTGTAGGTCGCTCTGAATTGCAACAATTTGTATCGAAACAGGGAAAATTTGATTTAGCCATTCTACAAAACCCAGAAGTTTCCAATTTTCAAGAATCAGACTACGGCAAGGCCTTTTCGGGTTTGAGCCAAATTCTTTCGAAAGATGGAAAACTGGTCATTGTTGTGGATGAAGAGAGATTGAAAGAAGATGGAAATGATTTGCTTCTAAAAGCATTAGGCAAAATTTCTTACCGAGAATTTAACGATTTCTGGATCCCCAATGATCCGAACAGACCTTGGATATTCCGGCTTCCGGTGCGAGTTTGGGTCGTTGACCAGAAAGAGCTTGAGAAACTAACCTCTCCTCGCGCCGAGGTGCGGAGTCGCCGACCCAAGTATGCAACACCCCAATCAGTGCATCAGGAATTAGAGGCTCGTGCTGTCAGAGGCTGGCCGAATCATGGATTGGAATTGACTCACGGAGAGCATAAAGATTTCGCACTTTTCTATGCGGCTCACAAATTCGGAATCAAGCTTCCCAGAAAAGAGAGGAAAAAATACCCCACAAAAAAATCCGTGGAAGAAGAATTGGTATCACGCGAATGGAGAGGCTTATCCAATTATCCTTCGGATCTTACAGCAGGGAATCAAGCCGACCATGCACTTTACAATGCCGCGCTCCGAGAGAGAATCGATCTTCCCCAAAAACCGCCGGCCTGGTTCGCCCAATACTCTACCGCTCAATCAGTCAAACAGGAATTAGAAGCCCGCCAGGCCAGAGGATGGTCGAATTATTGGATTGATCTTCACGAGGGAGAGCACTACGACACATCGCTTATGGCCGCGGCCCATCATTTTGGAATTGGATTACCCCAGAAACCAAGAGCGAAATACCTCACACCGGAATCTGTTAAGGAAGAACTGGAATCGCGCGAGAGGAAAGGCTGGCTTAATTACATTGCGGAACTGGACTATGGAGAACACCCTGACAGTCTACTTCTTAATGCCGCTCGCCGATTCAAGATTGAACTCCCAAGAAAATTTCAGAAACGTCCCTCAAAATATCCCACGGCGGAATCAGTTAGACGGGAATTAGACGATCGTATAGCCAAGAGATGGTCGAATGACGCTGTTACCCTCCAAGCGGGTCCTCACCCGGATCTGGCGCTTTATGGATCTGCCCGTCGATTCGCAATCGATCTTCCAGAAGGAACTTCCCGCGCCGAGGTGCGGGAAGAAAGTGATGATAAAAATTTAAAATTGTGGAGCAAACTATTTCAATCTCACCTTGCAACGTTTGGCTTTAATGAAAATCTGTGGGAGATGGGCGGAAGTTTAATTCTTGGAGACATTGGGCATTTTTTTAGTCCCGTAGGACCGTGGCCCCGACTTTGGGATATTACGTATGGAACCCTCCCAGGAAAGACCGATGTCGGCTCCAGAGAACGCCGCCCGATCGGGCCTCGGGTCATACTGGAAGCGATCGCCCTTTATCTGCTTGAAAAATCCCGTCATCGCATGAATGAAGAGGGGCCTTTTCTAGCCGGCGATCTGGCAGAGTTTCAGAAATTGATCGATCTTTACAACGCTGCGAATGAACGGGAACACCACAGTGTTTTGGCTCTCAGTCTCCCGTCCTTATTTGTCCTCGGACTGACTCATTATTTTGAAGATGCCCCCCGGTATGCCGCTCTTTCGCGTCAGATCAAGCACCTTCCAAGGCCCTACCGGAATATTGCATTGGCTCTGAGCAGCTACTTCGGAGCCTCCCACCTTTTAACCCTCAACCAGGATGAATCGCATGATATCGAGATTCTTACCGAAGATCTGGGAGCTATTTTGGAAGAATTGAAACGTCCCGATCTCCAGTCCTTCGAACGCCAGGCGCTTACCATAGCTCTCACCAAGCTTCTCATGTTTCTTGTACCGTTTGCGTTTTTAAATAGCGAGGAGCCCTATTCCGTTTCCTGGGTAGGCGCTCTTGAGATTCATTGGGAAGACGAATCCATTCGGGACCGCACCATGGAAAAACTGCGTTCCTTGATTCGTTCTCACGTGGATTCCATAGAAAAATGGATATCCGAGTTTTCTTGGGACGAAACTTCCCTTGAGAAATTGAGCGTCGAAAATTTGAGTCAAGAGGATCCGATGCTGCTGGGAATGACCTGGCTTCTTTTCGAAGAATTTGAGCAAGTTTATTTGAAACGTTCCGGAGGAGAATTCTACAGCGAACCGGCTGAAAAATTATTTTTTGATATTCGAAATTCCAAGAGGAACAAATTTCTTTCACAAATCCTTAACGATTACCGTAGGGAATTTTTTGGAATCCTCAATGAAATCATTGCCCAGAAGGAGGGTTCTTCCCGCGACGACGTTTCAGCGCGCCTCGAAGAGGAACTCCAGCGAAGGGGAATCGGGAATACGTATTATCTTTTGGGGTATGGGCGGGAATGGATTCAAAAGGTACGCAGGATTTTAAATGACCTCAAAACACGCCGCCAAAAAAGGAAATATTGGCCCATCGAATTGCGAGAAGGCGACAGGTTCCTAATGACCGAGTCGACAAAAGACAAAACCTATCGGACCCTGTTTGAATTTAAAAGAATCGGCTTCAATAAGGAGCGGGGAGGAGAACAGGGGATTTTTCAGATCATCGGCGCTCCGCGTCACCTCTTTGTTTTACGTACCGACTCGTGGGACCGGTTTCAAAGGCGTTTTCGAGATGAATCGACGGGTCGATGGGATAAACGAGCCATCAAAAATTATCGTTGGAGTTTAGGCCCCACTCCCTTTCACCATTCCGAGCCTTATTCCATTGCCAAGGGAAGGTTGATTATTCTTTTCAATGCAGAAACCGAACAGGTTTTCCGGCTGAAAGTCGAAGAATTGGACCCGCAATCCGGCCAGGCCCTCGTGAGTGTGAGTGCCAGGGACTTGCCCAGGGGAAATACTGTGTCTCTTTCCGTGCCCCCTCTACGCCGCGCCGCCCCCGGCTCTCCGGGCCGTGAGGCTCGGGCGGAGGTGCGGAGTGATTTTTCATTCGATGAGGGGGTCCGACTCATGCATGAACTTTTGGATCAACGGGAGGAATTGATTCGAAAAATCGACCTGAAAGATTCTTACCGGGATCGACTCTCTGCCCTTTACCTTGCGTTACCGCGGCTGGAAGAGAGGAGGCTTTCTCCTTTTCTTGTCAAGCTCTGGGAACTTTCGGGTCCCTCGGGCGATGGTTACGTGAACCATCAATCGAATTGGGGAGTGCGGCTAGCTTCGACTTACCGACTCAAGGTAGAAAAAGGACTTATCTCCATTGCGGATGAAGATCAGTTTGAACGGATCGTCCGGACCATTCTCGATGTCTATTTTCTTTACATCCTCGCGCGATTTTCTTTGACTGCCTGGGCCGATCAAGATGCGGACCGGCACTTTGACGAGCTTCAGGTACTTTTGGATAAACTCCAAGGACTTGGTGGGAGCGGCCGTCGCTTCATCCGTCGGGCAGAAACCCTCCCAGTGATCGCGGCCTCGGGCGTAGTGGGTGCGAACGCACTTGACAACTATACGAGGCTGGCCCGTCTCGCGACGGAGCGTTTAAATGAAGGACACCGTACCTCCCTCACCTTGATTGATGCTGCGAGTATTTCAAGTCATTTACGTTATCAGGTGTTAGAGAAAATGGAACGGGAAAAGATAAGTGAAGGGGAAGCCCACCAGAGTCTTCGACGCGAAGATGACGCAGACTACTCTGCGCTCGTCCACGATCTCATTAATCTTCTTTCAAAATATGAGACGTTGAAATCCAGGGGAATTCAAGGCGATGAGCGTCGGCGTGTGGTAGAAGGCATCTTGACGGCCTTGGGCGCGGACCCTGAAGCCCTAGCAGGACCAAAGGCACGGGAGGAGCTCAACAAGACATTGAAATTTTTGGGAGTAGTTCCAGATCGTCTCATCGATCAATACATCGAGTTGCTTGCACGGAACCGTTTTGCCTTGGCAGACGAAATGCTGGCATTCAATCCTTCCCAGCGGCCCTTCAGTCCCCTGGGAAGGATGCACCGGTTTGGAGAGGAAGCTTTGCAAGAGACAGTGGAGTTACTGGTTGAGGCCTCGGGTTCCGACGTGCCTGAATTTTACTTCGAGGACAGCTTGAGTACCGTCGGTCAAGATTTGGAGAAACTTAAAAAGTGGTCAGAAGCAACAGCCGGATATTCGACTCGATCGGCCCTGCGGGGTCTGATGGCTACCTACCGATATGATCATACTCTGGCCCAGCGCCGATTCGATCAGGTTCAGTCCAGCCTCCGCCGCGCGGAAGTGCGGGCGGCGCCGCTTACCAAGCCGCTTTTTCTCAAACTCCCCATCGAATTACAGAAAAAGTGGTTTGAATTTGAGAATTTAAAGAAAGGAGAGCCTCGCGTTCGTCTCCAAATCGAGTCTCATCCGGACCGGGCTTCCAAGAAAGTTAAGGTGAGTATTGAAAATAAACCCGCCGGAGATTTTGATCTCCATTTCGAAGATGGAAACTTTATCCGAATTTCCAATTTTTATCCGCTCGGAGATGAAGCGCTGAAAACCTATGAAAAATATCAGGGCCGGGGGGTGGGCCGCACGATTCTGAATTGGATTGCTTGGGAAGCAGCCCAACAGGGTGTGGAGCTTAAAAACACAGGTACCCACAATCTGCGTTTAGTCCGTCTCTATGAATACTTTTTTGCGGACCGAATTTACCGGAATGGCCGCGCAGAAGATCTGAAGACCTTGATCCGTCAATACGGATTTTTCGGGCATCCGCTGGTGGGAGCCGTGATGTTAAGTAAAATCGTAAACGGCCAGGAAGAATTGACAGGGGCTTCCCTGAAATTAGAAAGGGTCTCTGAACATCCCTCAGGGGATAGTTACAGGATTCTTAAAATTGACCGCCATTTTTATGCCTACCCCGTTCCCTTTCAAGTCGATCAGATTATCACCGTGGATTCACAGGGCCGTCTATCGGACGGTTATTTTTTGAGCCAGACTCTGCAAGCGATTCAAGTGGAAGGAATGCCCCGGCCCCAGACCGTTCCTGTTGCTCAAGAACGGGTCACCAGCGATTTCGGGCGCAAGGCTTTCAAAGAAGGGATGGAAGAAGTTCCTGTTTCTATCGAAGAAATTCTCGATAACGAGTTTCAAATTTCTCCGGCCGAACGAGGTACGCGAGAAATCCGCATTCTGGATTTAGGCGCGCATGACGGAGCTTTTCAACTGGAGTTTGCCAAACAGCTACGCTGGCTGGGCTATAAAAATGTCTCGGCGATTGGAATTGAAAAGAACAAAAAAGACGTCGACGAGGCACAGCCCGGGGCCCGCGTGCTTCACGGCGATTTTACTCAAGAGGAACCGCGGCTGGAACCGGCCTCTTTCGATGTGGTAACGATCAATGCTCCTGAGGTGATGAATATCGCGACAGAAGACGCCGCTTTTTATAGTTTTAAACCTTGGATTGACGCCGCCAAAAAGTACGTCAAAAAAGACGGATTGATTCTCATACGGCTTTGGGGCGGGTTGTTGGTCGATCAATGGAAAATCATCGAGAGCGAAAAATTAGAGGAGGCAATCACCGGCGATCCGGAAATCAGTTACCAGGAACTTTCGTACGTATCGACTCCCGAGCTTCCCCAAGGTGCTGCTCCTTTGAAGCCTCCGGTCCTTGTCAAAAAGGCCGTCTCTCCTTTTCGAAAACAATACGGCCAGCCTCCCCGCGCCGAGGTACGGGCTAAAGCTAGGGACGAGGAATATCCGACTAAGGACGAACTAAGGCGTCAACTCCAAGATCCGAAACTCGAAGAAATATCAAAACATTTTGAGGTTTTCGACCGCGCCAAACTGTTTTATCTCTTAAAGACCCTGATTGAACTTGGCAAAGAAAGGGCGATTACCCTCAAGGCGGCGTCCCGCCTGAACGACATTTTAGACGAAGCCAATATCCCTCGCATCTTCCCTAACGATAGAAGTGTCCGGAAAACCTATACCTCACTTACTTCTTTGCTTCTGAGAATCGGACGTGCATCTCCTGGATACACCCGACGCGGGGAAAAATATCTGGATGAAATGATGACCCTCTTTGAACTGGAACGCACAAAGTCCTTTAAAGACACGTTTCTAGAACTGGGAACCTCTCACAAAAGGATAATGCTATTTGCCGAAATCGGCAATTTTGATAAGGAAAAGTTTGAAGAAAAGATTGTAAATGAAGATTTCCCCGGTTTTCTCCATCAGTATCTTTGGGAACATAACGAAGAAGAGGCTCCCCATTATGCGGATTATCTAGGAAATATTATGACCCTGGCTTCTTTGTTCGGCCATCCCCCCGATCCCAGGCGGATTCGTTTTTATCAAAGAGCCCTCTCGAGTCAAGACACCGCACAACGGAGGATCGCCGCCCACTTTTTTTCCAGCTTTGTTGAGACAGGATTTACGGATTCGCCCGTGATTGTCCAAAGATTTATGGAGATGGTACGGGACGAAGGGGAAGATACAGAGACTAGAAGGAATGCCTTTACCGCTCTTCGGCAAAATGCAATGGTTGTGGATCCTGTTTTCTTTGACCATTATTTTGAAACACGCAAACGTCAGCCTTTTGAAATCACCCGCCCCTCGAAAGTTCCTGGAAGGGTTTTGTTAAAACATTTAAAGCCCAAGCCAGCAGATCGGAAAAATCTCATGCGAAGCCATCCTTTTCTCACTTTAACGCAAGTAATGTCCGGCTATGTAGAGACCCTACAAATGAAGCAAACCGTATCTCCCACTCTTGAGGTTGCGAGTGATTTCATCAGGGTCTTTCGCTGGGCTTCGGGGCGGGAAATTACAATCGAGGAGGCCAGACAAAGGATTCGGGCGGTGGCCAAAGAACTGGCTTCCCGCGCCGAGGTGCGGACGGAAGATTTGCTCGAAAAATGGAAATCGAATCCCAATGTAGAAATAGTCCTCGGAGGCCGGGTAGGAGAAGTGGCAAGCGGAGATAGTGATTTACTTGACGTGACGGATTCCAAGGGAAATATCCTTCCAGGCCAAGTGAAAACAACAAAGGATATTCACCGAGACGGCGATTGGCATCGCACCGTGCACCTGTATGTGTTTGATAAAAAGGGACGCCTTCTTCTTCAACGTCGAAGCCTTGTAAAATCCACGTCTCCCGGAAAGCTTCAAGTATCAGCAAGCGGGCACGTCAACACGGGTGAATCTCTTTTGCAAGCGGCGCTCCGAGAACTTGAAGAAGAGTTAGGAATTCAATTGGATAAAAATGCGATTACAGCGATCTCGCAAGAAAATGAAATAAGCCGGTCTTATCCCATTGAACAGGGCCAAAACAATGAGCTCAGCACTATTTATGCTGTGAAGCTCTCCGCAGAGCAAGCATCGTTTCTCAGTACTACCTACAATCTTAAAGAGATCCAAGAACTTTGGTGGGTCGAAATGCCTCTATTTGACCAAATGATCGAGGAAGATACGCAGGGAAAAATGTTTTCGAGGTCCCTTCATCATTTGAAATCCCCGATTTCTAGAGCCCTTTATGAAAAGCTCATTCACTTTTCTCATTCTGGACCTGTGAATTCCCGCGCCGAGGTGCGGAGTCAACCCGATGACCAGGAACGCGAAAGGCGAGCTGCCAAAATTGAAGCTCAAAACGAACAATTGGGCCAACTGCATCAACGGCTACAGGATGACGAGATTCTTGGCGAGGTCCGCTGGGCCACAAGTGAGAAGAGATTAAATCAGATAGGGGACCAAAGGCTAGAAATAGCTCTCCACCACCTTATCCGTTTGATGACAGATCTAACCGTGATCATGGAAGGTGAGAGTGCTCTTGTGGTTTTGTATTCTGAGGCACCTCCGAGAATTCCTGTGGCAAAAGAGATCAGGGATTTGTTGGAGGCAGTCCAGCAGGAAAGGTATCGTAGAAAACAAATTGAGCTTAGCCTCAAATATGCAGCTCCGTTAGAGGGGGTCCGGCTATGGATGAAGGATCATCCCCAATATCGTTTCGAACTCATCCTGGCAGTTCTTAGTGTCTGGGAAGTTGAGGCCCACGGTTTTCCGACGCCCCACCTACGTGATATCTCGCTTAAAGAATGGGATCAGATTCCAAAAATTCAGGATGACCTCGGAAACCTTCCAGGGTTCGAGTTTCAAAGTGATGAATTTCTTACGTTTCTCTTGGAACACCTGAAGCCCATAGAGCGCCCCCAACCTGCCTCAAGATTATTCCCAGCTAAGGGGCTGATCTTCGGAGCTCTAATCGGTTTAGGGTTAGGCCTTCTCTTTCGTTCGGCTTTTGATGAGGGGTGGGCTTCTGTCATTGTCGGGGCGACCCTCGGAGCAATCAGCGGACTCGGTTACGGTGTTTACAAATCCGCACAAGAAAAATCTCCTTCCAAACCTTCTCGCGCCGAAGTGCGGAGTGTTACTGAGTCGCAGAAGAAGGAGCTGGAGAAGCAACTGCTCGACGAACCCGAACTTTATCGCCGCCTTCAAATGGCTAGGGCCATTTTTGGTGAAGGACAAGGACAGTTTGCGCAAAGGCCCGGAATTCCGATTGGAGCAGTAGAACTGGCTCTCTATGAAACTCCCAATCCGGCAAGGCGCACACTGCCTTCCTTCGAATATGTGGAAGCCTTGGCAGGCCTGGCCCAGATTTCACCTGCCCTGATTGACCGGCGTTTTTTGGAAAAAGAACTGCTCGATATCCGCGAGTTTCATCGTCGGTTGATTGCGGCGAGGAAATTCTTAGGCGAATCTCAGAATCACCTGGCTAAGCGGCTTCAGATGAGCCAGTCCACAATCTCCGAATATGAAAATGAGGATTCTAAGCGACCCTATGAAGTTTCGTCTGAGTACGTGGAAGTATTGGCCAAATTGGCTCAGATCCGACCGGGCGTCATCGATCGAAGACTCCTGGTATCGCAGCTGTCGCAAATTACAACTCTTCATCAAAGGCTGCGGATGCTCCGGGAATTTTTCGGTGAAACTCAAGTGAGTTTATCCGAAAGACTACGTGAGGAAGAAGGATTTGAAATCACCCCCAGCGCAATTTTCACCTATGAAACGGACCAAGCCTCCAAACGTCATGTGCCTCCTCTTGAATACATTCAAATTCTTTCTGAAATAACCGGAATGAGTCCTGAAATTCTTGATCGAAGATTTCTCGAGGCCCGGCTTCGGCAAGAAGGAGAGCTTTACGACCGTCTCAAGATCGTTGAGAATTTTATTCGCCCATTCATTGCAACGGATCAAATGCCTTTTTATAAAGGGGGAATGGGGCTTCGATTCGATCTCACTTTTCAACGATACATCCAATCGCTTGCTCGATTGGCGGGCGTGCATCCGGCGTTGATTGACCGGCGTTTCCTGGAAAAAAGGCTTCGTTACACCCGGGCCATCCATATTCGCTTTCGAATTGTTCGGAACTTCCTCGGGCTCACCCAAGAGGAACTCAGCCGGAAAGAAGGAATCAACACGGGGCCGGATCAAATCTCGATGTTTGAACAACCGCCTTCCCGTTGGAAGGCCTCTCCTTCGCTGGAATACGCTCAGACATTGGCTCGTCTCGCACAAGTTGCCCCCGAGTTCATTGACAGGCGCATTCTGGAAAGGCAGCTCCTCGAAATCGAAGTACTGAACGAACGCCTTCAAACGGTTCGCCATTTCCTGGGGAATGCGGTGGTGCGGTCCCTGGCGAATAAAAATTCTATTCCCTACACTACCATTCTTTCTTACGAACAGAGCGACCCACCCAAAAGATTCAATTCTCAGTATTTTCGTTATATCCGTTTGCTTGCTCAGACCGCTGATATTCGCCAAGCTTACCTTGATGGCCGCATTCTTGAGAGACGATTATCCAGGGTCCCTGAACAATTCATCCGGTTGAGAAAAGTGAGGGAGTTTCTCGGAGAAACGCAAAAAAGTCTGGCAAGAATCAGAGAATTAGGAGTGACCTATCATCAAATCGTAAGTTTTGAAAATCGCAATGCCAAGAAGAGAGTCCGCCCGTCAGAAAATTACCTCACAGGTCTTGCGCGTTTGGCTCGTATTGACGCTTCTATTCTTCATTTGCCCCCGCCGTCTTCTTCCTATTCACCGCGCCGCGCCGAGGTGCGGAGTACGGAGGTCCTCCCGTTGACGGAATCTACAATACTTCGAACGCATCCGGATGAGAAGGTAAGGCTGGCCGTGCTTGAGAAAATTCAAAAAAGGGGACCCACTCGAGAAGCATCCCAACTTTATTTGAAGGCCCTGTCTGACCCCAGTACCCAGGTGAGACGTTTCGCCGCGCTCAATCTAACCGACGAAGACCCTCAACTTATTTTTCAGCGAATGCGTCGTCCCGCGGTCCCGCAGCAAGACCCTCGAATGCCTCCGGGGAAAAAATATGAGCCGGAGCTCACTCGCCAGAATGTCCGCTTCGCCGGTTTTTACGCCCTCAGGCACATGCTTCTTTCCGAAAAAAGATACGAATCGGTTTATCCGTTGATCCGCCAAGAGTTGGAGAAAGATCTCAAAGTTTGGAATGAAAAACGAATCGTCGAAATCGAAGAGCAAGACAAAGAGAATCCGCTTTCGACTAACGAATCACTGTTTCTTTTAGAAATGATGGGCCTTTATTTCCGGTGGTTCAATCGCCAGAAGGAAAAAGAAAGTGAACTTTTTGAGAAGGGGGCGTGGGATGAAAGGCTGGCGCTCCAGAGAAAAATGGCGGTCTCAAGTTATGTTCGCGACGTCATCCGCATGATTGTCCCCGAAGAAGAAAACAACCCTCTTCAAGCCGTAATTTACTCCCCCTCTCCCACTCTCCGTGCTGAGGTGCGGGCGAAGGATCCTGAATTCCTGGATGAAATTGAAACCTCCCGCCGACTTCACGGAAACTATGTGGCCATTCGAGCTATTCCGGGAGGAAAATTTGTCTTGGAGGATTTTCCAGCACGCATTCTTTCGATCTCGGAAATTAGTCCCTTCGACCAAGTCTTACTCTTTACAACCTTGAAAGATCGAAAGGTCCGATTTCCTGCGCGTCTTAGCGAGCGGACTCTCGAATTTGATCAAGACTACTCCGGCCGGACTTTCAAGATTTGGCTTCGGCGGGGAATGCCGAAACGTGCCGAAATCATGGCGGAAGCGTTTGAAATTGCGGTCGAATCTGCAGAAATCAAGAAACTTTCGTCAACCAATTTTCTATTTGTAACTCCACCTCTTCCCGATTCTTTGGAGTATTTAATGGGAAGACCTTTGCGATACAGAAACATTAAGACGGGGGAGATTTTCCTTCCTGACAAGCTACCCAAAGATCGTCCCTTTGTCATTGTCAATAGACGAATGGTGAGGGTAAGTCGCACAACAAGCGGTGTCCGTTTAAAGGGCTTTGGGTTAAAGGTAATCCCCGGTCCCCGGATCTGGAGTGAACAAAAGAGAATCGTTCACATTTATTTTAAAAACGGCCTTCCTGAGAAAATGCATCTTCCCCGCGTTTACAATGCCCGGGGGGAGGTGACCGCCGGCGAGGCAAAGATTCAGAATATGGAATTAAAAAACGTCCTTTCGCGTGAGGATGAATTCCAACAGCAAGCTCTCGAATTGTACCGGAAAAATGGTTTCCTTCGTTTTAAGCGGCCCCAAAAAACCGGTGGACGGTTTCGGTTGGAGGGATCCTCTTTGATGCATCGTTCAACGGTTCGCTATCTGACGAATCGGTTCACGAATGTCATCATCGAAATTCCGAGAGGTAATCTGAGTTACAAAGAATGGGGATTTCCTTCTCCGCCGAGTTTTGTCAGGATGTCCAAGGACGTCTATTACCGGTTTGGTAAGCTCCAATACGTTTTTGCTTATCCGCCGAAAGTTTCCGTGCCCGCGGGTCCCATCCGTCTAGATTGGGTTGAAGTCGAAACTCCGGGAGGAAAAAAGCGAACGATCCTTTACCCCGTCTCTCTTCTTGAGGAGAACCGCCATAAGAATGACGGGATCCTCATTTTGGAAAAGACGGAAACAAGACGAAACGCTCTTAAAGGAGTTTCAATCGGAGGGCAACCTCTTCTTGTGCCCGTGTTTTTCCAGAGACAGGGCCCCGTCCAGATTGAATGGGGGAAAGTCACCAGCCGTCTTCTTACGATGAGGGCTCTTTTGAGAAAAAATGGGCAAGGATACAAACAAATCAATTACTTGCTTCCCCGAAGTTATTTGGGAAGGCTCCTGCGAGTTTCTTTGAACGAAGGTCGATTGACGGATCTGTTTGTTGGAAGCAAAGAGGAAGCCGAGCCTTGGCTTCGCGTGGAATTCTATGAGGATGAAAATACTCGGTACCGCCTGGTCCACATACCCGGTAGAAATGAGCCCCTTATTTTTGAACATACCATCGGTTGGATTCGGACATTAAATTCAACCGCAGAGAAAAAGAAGCTTCGTCAAGCTTTTCGGCTTGATGCAGAGCGCACCTTGGGAAGCGGAGAGTCAAAAAAAATTGAGATGGCCGATCCCCAAGCTGTCAATCCTGTCGAAAATTTTTTTAGTGGCCTCACGGTCGAGGATTTCCAAACACTCCGAGAGGCGTTGGGGGAGGACACAGAAATCCTTCTCAAGTTTTTTTCCAGGACGGATGAAGACCCTCAGAGCATTCTCGCCCGTTTCAAGAAAAGGACTTCGCTTCCGGAATTCTTAGAACAGGTGTCCAAGAAAATCCTTACCTCTAGTCTTCGCGAACATGTTGATTTGGAAGGTGTGACGGAGGCCCAGTTGGCCAGGCGTTTCGAGGAGGCCCTTGCCGTTCATCGCTCGCCCAAGGTTTTACCTGCGCCCGAAAGGAGAATGGAGACTCGCGCCGAGGTGCGAGGAGTTCCTGAAGCGGCGGAGGGGATGGCGCGGCTGCTTTCCAAAAGCCCCGAGCGGGGAGTGGTGTTTCCTTCAAGTTACTTGACGGATATCGATTTTCTCTATCAACGCATTGTCCGCGGCTATCCCGATTTATTTCTGTCAGCTTCCGAAACGGAATTTGAAAATGAACTTTCGGAAATCAAAAAGGCCATGGAAAGAGAATCCTACACCCGCTACCCGGAATATTACCGGCACCTTGTTTTTATTCGCGTGCTGCGGTCTTTGCGTCTGGCGTGGCGCCATATCTCGGGTATGCCGTTCGAGGGTTTCATCGCGACCGTCAATTTAGCAGTCAAAAAAACAAAAGAATGGCTACCGCCCTTTGATTGGTATGCGGAAGGAAAGAGCTCCAAGGAACTTAAGGATTTAACAGGCGGATCTACTTTATGGATTGACCCGGAGCTCATCGAACCCGATTCTCACACTTATCACAAAGCCCTCCGTATTCGGTTGAATGATGAAGTCCAAGAATTTGACCGCGAATCGGTTCGGCCCGAAGAATTTAAACTCTTACAAAATCGGCTCGAAAGTTTGCTTCATCCCATCTCCTCTGAGCGCAGCAAGACTTGGGCCTGGCTGGGATTTACGGGTGTTTTCCTCCTCGCTGAACTCGCAGCGCTTTATGTGGGGTTTGTTTTTAACCTCCTTCGCCCTCCGCTTAATTTTTTTGTGAAGATGTCACTTGTTTTAATTTTTGCAGGGGCTTCCGCGGAAGTGGCTCGATCCCTGATTTTAAAAATTTATGAAATGCGTCAATCCTCCGAGAGCCGCAAAGAACGGGCCGAGTATCTCCTTGCTCAATTTGTCCTGATGCACCCCACTGCCTCGCGCCGCGCCGAAGTGCGCAGCGAGACAATCGATGAAAAACTGTTGCTTCAATATGCGGATCGCGGCCGGGGGTGGGTGTCTCTGGAAGAAGTCGCACATGATCTCAAAGCGGATATTTTAGCGGTTGAGGCTGCCTTTAGAAATCTTGATTATAAACGGGTTCGCGAAAGAAGCCTGAAAGATCCCCAGGCATTTGTTCCAACGATCGTCTCCCGTAGTCGGTTTAAAGTCCGCTTTCAGAAACTGATTACCCAGATGGAAGCGAAAGACGGTTTAACAACCCTTTCAGAGCTCGGGATTTGGTCGCCTAAGGGATTTTTCGGAGCAGCTGCAAATGATTTCTATATTCAAAAATTTTATGGTCTCGACACAGATCTTTTCTTAAAAGATATCAATCAAAATCAACGTATTTTAGAAAGACCTATGGTAGCCCTGGTGCAGTCTCAAAGGCTGAAGGCCTGGCGTCGAATGATCAAAGCCATTGAACAATCAAACGGCATGGCAAGCACGCGAGATCTTGCGAGCATTCTTGACATCGGCGACAGCAATGTGAAAGAAGTATTCGATGCACTTCCTTTCGATCTTATCAATTACAACCGCGGCCTCAAGCAGCAGTTTCCTTTTTATCCTCATTTGATACAAGCTCTTGAAAAACGCACGAACGATCGGATCCTCCGGATCATTGAAGAACGTGGAGGCATTGCCTCTCTTGCGGAAATCACCTCCGGCCTTCGCCTCTCTAAAAACAGGACCGGCGTTCTTCTGCGCCGAATTCCTTGGAAGCAGATCAATAAAATCCGAAAGGCTAAAGGACTTTTCCCGTTGGAGATCTTTTATGCCAAACATGGAGACTCGCAGAAAAGTCTTGATCTGATCAACGAGGATTTGCCGTACCTGAGAAGAAACTCCCCCCTCTATGATGTGCTTCGAGATGTCATGAATTATTATCAAACTCAATGGAAGCGGAGGGGGATCCGTGCCTTTAGACTTCGCACACTTCCCCGGTTTTATTCGCTGATCCGTGTCTTGTTAAACGGAAACGGCTCATCGATGAATGGCGAGGAATATCTTCCAGCCCTTCGGTTTTCGGAGAAGGTTCTACACTTGATCATCGATAACGCCCCGGGAGATAGAATTTCTTCCAAAGTTTTAAACGCGAACATCCCTCGGGATTCCGACCTCAATGAGTATTTTCATCTCACCGTCCCGCAGGCAATCAATATCAGCCGAGAAGCAATTCAAAAAATGGATCTGTCTGCCTTTGAGGCCAATCTCAACCGGGCGATCCATAAAGAATATCCGCTTGTCACGAGTATCTATCACCCAAGCAAAAAGGCCCTACCTCGCCGCGCCGAAGTGCGGAGCGGGAAGAAAAAAGAATACGCGAAAGAAAATGTATCCCTCCTCATTGTCCACGCTGGCAGGCAGGCGAAAAAAGGAGAGACTTACCTTCTCGATCCTGAAGGAAGAGCGACGAGGGGGATTGTGAGAGTTCTGGACAGCGAAGCGGCCGGGCAAGTTTATGAATACCGAGTCCGAAGGCACCCCACCAATATCCCCAGGCGTTACCATCGGGGGATCCAAAAAATTTGGCAAGAGTATGGTGACACGGATTACACCATCCCAGATCTAAAGGGACGAGTGTTTGTCTTGACCGGCGGTGAATGTGAGGCCTGCTACGCGGGCGCGTTCTCATTTCTTCTTAATCACATAAAAGAACATCGAAATCAAACCTTTGAAATTCACATGCCTGCTGACGCCGTCTATGAAAATCTCTATAAGGATGAAGAGCGAACCGTCTTTGTCCGCCATGTCAAAATGAGCCAGCGTTATCTCTGGGCCGTGAAGAACACGTTTATTTCCAGGGCCAAACCCAACGCCAACTTCGAGATTTTTCAGTATGACGAAAAAACAAGTCAACCCGTTTCCGATAAAGAAAAAAAATACGGGCCGGAAGGCGAGCCGCAGCTCAAAATTTATCTTTGGCCCGACTCGGAAAAGATGCTTCAGCACTTTTCCTCCCGTGCCGAGGTTCGGGTGGAGGAGTTGGAAGATTTTGTCCGGAGGGTAGAAACAGACCCTGATCTTTTGGTGGCGGAAAGGACCGTCATCGAATCTTACCGGCAGTACGAAATCTTTCATGTCGATGGATCGAGCTATCTCGTGGGATTCGGAGTCTTTCCATCGGACCAGTTGCTTAATCAGGAGCAACTCAATTTCACATCGATGAGCATTCGTTACTGGCCCGTCGATGGCGAAGAAATAGTCTTGATTCTTCGATATGACGATCCCCGGTCTCCTCTTGTGAAACGAAATCTGGAAGCCCGCGCTGCACACGAATGGCCTCTCCTCTCAACAGCAGAAGGGCGGATTACCACACCAGAAAGAACTACGGAGAGCGTTGTTTCATTATTTACCCGCGAGAGGCGCAATGCCTTTGTTGAAATACTGGATGAGCGAGAAAGGAATCAAGGAACCCCACTGAGCCGTCGGGAGCTGGTCGATTCGATTCGGCAAATGCCCGGTTTTGGGAATGTGCATAAGTTTGACCTGCGAAATGACATTGAATGGGATCCCAGGATCAGAAATCACCCCCTTCTCAAAAGCCGGCACGTTGTCAAACCGAAGGAAAACGAAATCCGATCAAGAAGAGATGCTCTATTATCTATTTTAGAGGGGTTGGCTCGCCAGCAATTGACGGCCACTCCCAAAAAGTTGACTCGGCTGATTCGACAAAAAACAGGCTTTGAAAGGGTAAAGCTCGCGAACATCCTGGATGACCTTCGATTAGACAATCGTTTCAAAGATCATTCTGCTTTAACCATAGCAAGGCCAGTCAAGCCGTCAAAAATTGTGGTGTCGGAACGGAGAAAGATGCTTTTATCCATTTTAGACGAGCTGACCGCAAGTGACCAACCGCCCATCAAAATATCCAAGCTTATCCAGCTTGCCCGACAAAAAGCGGGGTATGGGTCTCTTCAGGAAGAAACCCTATTTAATGATATCGCTCGCACCACTTCTCTTAAGAATCACCCCAAACTTCAAATGAGAAGGCTTGTTTTTGCAGAGAAAAGTTACCTTCAAAGGCGCCGTACCACTCTCTTGGCTATTTTGAATAGCCTCCCTTCTCTGGTGACTCCCATGGAACTTACCCGATTGATTCAGGAGAAGCCCGGATTTGAAAATGTGACTTTTGAACAAGTGGGCCGGGATTTGACCCTGGATAGGCGATTAAAGAATCATCCAAAGATCACCCGGTGGATCAAGATGCTCACCCTTCGAAGACAAGAAACCTTGCTCCATATCCTGAATTCTCTTTCATCACCCATTGATCGAACTGGCCTTCTTGTGCGGATCAGGCAAATACCCGGTTTTGAAAATGTGACAAAAGATCAAGTTCGCTATGACACAATTCGAGACGCGAAACTCTCTCGTCATCCAAATTTAAAGGTAGAACGCAGGACACCTCATGCTCCACCGGGAACGCAACGTTCCGAAGTGCGGAGCACCGACAGCGCTTGGCAAGAAGCGGTTCGACTTACCCACGAGCGGCATTATTTTCTCCGGTTGGTTGATCTTTTAGACCGCTACGAGTTATTGAGCCAGGGAAATAAACGTGAACTTGATTTCCGGTTGATCACTGCCGCGGATGGCAAATGGCGCCCAATCCTTGACCCCTCAAAAATATATGAATGGAATGAGCCCACGTTTCAGCTTAAAAAAATGGTTGTCCAAGATACCGTCAATCGAAGAATTTTGAAGGAAGACTTGAATGACGATGCCCTGCGTATTTCCGGCGATTTGCAGCTCCTGTTTGATTTGTTGAAAACGCTGGAAATCGAAGTCAATACTCCCTCGGAGATTCAAGCAAAGAAGATCGAGAATGCCGACTCCCTGGAAAAATTCAGCCCCGCGATCTATCCCCATCCTCGCGATCTGATGCCGGAAGTAGCTCGCCGTTACGCGCCGCTCCAGACGTTCATTCCCCAAGAAACCGATTTTTTAACCCGTTGGGCCGCCATTCTTCCTCCCAATTTTCGGTTGTTCATTTTTTATAGCGTCCAATGGTGGAAAGATTTTTTAAAAGTCACCGGTGAATCAGAATGGTCAAGAGGTTATGCTCAGTCCACCCCACAAGGGGAGTTCATTTATATCTTGAGTCCGGTCGAACTGCATCTGCTGATGCATGAACTCGTCCACCAAGCCCAGGGGAATGCACTTTCTTTGAGTCGCTCAGTCTATAAAAATCTGATGAATCTCTTAACAGAAGTTCGTGGTGGGAAAAAACTGGCGAAGATTTTGACTCAGTGGGGAAAAGGACTGTCGAGTCTTTATGGGGCATCGGAATTTGGCGTGGAATTTTCAGCCTATTTTTATGGCCAACTCTTTAAGGGGGAGACCGACTTTGATCATCGTCAGATTCCTTTCACGCAAGCGGGGTTTTATTGGGATCCGGAAGTGGGCAAATACTTGAGTGATATGCGTTCGCAGTATTCCGTCACCGATAAGTTTTGGAAGGCCATGGATGAATTTACTCAGGCTTTGCTGGGGATGAAAGTGGCGGGTGCACGAGAAAAAATTCTTTCCTTTCTGCGCAACCATTATCTCTCATTGTATCCGCTCCTGCCGCTTCCCCGGGCGCTGGAACGGATTCCCGGCGTGGATGATGCTTTTGTTTTCCCTGAGGCCGGATGGCCTGAAAGAAGCCCCAGTTATGAAAAAGGCCAACGCCGAGTCGCTGAAATCATCACAAAAATCCGGATGGATTCCAAAACTGCCGGGGCCGTCAACAAAAAATTGAATACCAAACCTCCTTTTAATTGGAGATACAAAGAAGAAGGCGTAACGGAAAAAACCGTTTGGCCGGGGGAAGAGAACGGTCTGGAAGGATTTTTTGACGCTTTTCAATTGATTCGAGCCTCAGGCATTGTCGGCCAGTGGAGTCTTGCTTTTCATGCGAGCAATCAACAGGGAAAAGGCGACATCCTGACTTATTTTGATTTTCTTTTGAAAGGCGTTTCCGGTTTGAAACCCGTCAAGGATGAGCTGCAAGCGTTGCGGGATGAAGTTCCGTCCACGGCAGATTTGGGTGCAAGAATCCAAAGAGACCTGGAAGCGATTGGATTCATGCACGAAGTGAAAATTTATTTAGAAAAAGCCGCCACCTCCCGCGCCGAGGTGCGGAGCGCACCCGAGGAAAAGGGAAGAAAGACTCCTTGGACGAAGAGGAAATTTCTTGAAGCACTGGACCAAAAGATTCAAGAATTGGGACCCGGCCCGATTTCAAGGGAGGCATTGGCGAAAGCCCTCGGTTATAAATCCGCTGACAATTTTTCGGAGGCCTATGGAAGATTTGGATTAACGCGCGCGGACTTAGAGGTAAAGGGCGTTGTCTTCCAGAAAAGTCTTCCCGCGTCAACTCGCGAGGAACGGAAGCAAAAATTTGAGGAAAAACTTTTGCGCTCGATTGCCAAGGCCAGCCAAATTAAAAGTTTGGAAGACACGGATTTCTTTGTCGAAGTCGCCCGGGAAATGGGGTATGTCCATCCGAGCAACATGATCAACCGCGCGAAGGCCTTAGGAGTAGATCTTTCAGCTTTTTCGTTGGTCTATCATGACGTGACGGATCTAAGAAGATGGCTTGTTGCTCACTTGCCCAAGGGAGAAGAAGACAAGAAAAAATGGATTTTTAACCTTCTTCTTCTCGCGGATCTTGGCGAAATCAGCCCCACCGGAGCCTACATCCTAATTCAAGCGGTTCGGACGGGGCGGGCCCAATACTTTGATTTGGACCAAGCGGTGGCCGCTGACTTGGGGATTCAACCCGTAACGGTGACCGGTGTCCTGATGGGACGCAATGTCCCTATTCGAATCAGAAAAGAGGTTCATCATTTGATGAATTTCCTAGCCCGCACCGCCAATAAAAAATTGGCCCTTGGAAAAGTGGCGGGAGAAACAAAAACAAGGGCTCCCTCTAAGCCCATGATCGCTCTTCGAAGCAAATTCCTCTTTGCTTATCAATTAGAAACTTTACTCACCCATCCCTCTTTCAAAAATCAGACAACCGATCTTATCCGTGCGGCACTCCCTTCCTTGAATGATCAACCCGAGAAACCCAAACGGATTCTTCGCAGACTCACTGAACTCAAAACTCAGAATTATTCCCTGATTGGATCGAGCTCCCGGCCCATTAAAAAAGCAGAAGAAATCAAATTGATTCTTTTCGGGCCGAGAGAAAACGAAACCGGCGGTGGCTTGTACCAGGATTTGGAAAGCGCCCTCCAACAAAATCCGGACCTCCAATCCGCTTTTGAAGGATTGAAGAGACAGGCGGGACTTGAATCGGGACCCTTTTCGGCTGACTTTTTCCACTGGCTGGGAAGAAAAGAGTTCCTCAATCCTTATTTCTTAACGGCGATAGAAAAACTTCTTCTCTACTCTCCGGAAGACTTGCCTGGAATGAAAGTGGGAGAAAAGCTTTCGCTTTCTCAAAAACAAAAACTCACCACCTTCTATTTTGAAGGTGTTCCCTTTGAGGAAATTGCCCAGAGATTCGACGCCGTCGTTTCTCCGGAAGCAGTGAAAAGCTGGCTTTTTGGCAGACAGCCGGAAAAACGCATCGGGGCAGTCGAGAAGCTGCGGGAATCGCTGGAAGGTGAAAACGCATTGGGACTGCGTCCCGAATCGATGGCAGACAAGCTGCAAGTGGAAAAATTACTGCAGGCATCAACGCCAAGTTATGAAATTATCAATGAACTTGAAAAAATCAAAAATAGGCATACTCCCGCCGTTCTCTTTTTCAAAATAGGATCTCAGCTCGCAGGCTCTATCGATCGGCACGTCACACAAACTTTTCAGGCGGTGTTGAGTGCGGCCATGGATCAAGAAACGCTTGGCCTTGATTCAACTCCGATAGCCTCCCGCGCCGTTTCGGAGATCGGACCGCGGCTGAAAGGCCGTCTCTTTTTAGAGAATTTCTTCAAAGTTTTCCTTGAATCGGCTTTCCTCCTGAAAAGCCGGATTTCTCAGCCGGAGATTGTTTCGCTCATCCGTCAAATCGTCCTAGCTTTTGAGAACGTCCCCGACGCGGAAAATTCATTGATGAGGAGTTTGGCTCAAGAGGTAAGAGCGCGTCTCAAAAATCTTTATTTTCAAAAAATTTATCAAGCGGTGGTGGAGCAAATTTATAAACCGGTGCGGATCCTGGGCGATGAGGAGGCGTCGCAGTCCAAAAACCAAGGAAGGTTCTCCCGCATCGTTCCGGAGAGCGATCGGTTTAACCTCTCTTTGTTTCAGCAACACCGGGATGATCATGCGGCGCGCCTCCTTCAGCAGCGGAGGATCTATTTAGAATTCCTGGGAGAGGGAGAGCGGGAAGGGTTTTGGCCGGAGTTTAAAATTCTAATCTATTTTTTCAGGCGCAATTCCAGCCTGTTCAAGACGATGAGGTTCCAGAAAGAGGGAAAAGAATTCAAAGCGAACCCCGACGGCATTGAGCTTGAAACCATCCAAGATGCCCTTCACAGCACGGTGATGAAAATGGGTTATTACTATGACGAACCTGATTATTTGAAGCGGGTAACGTTACCCATTGCCGAGGAGGCCCAGCGTCAGCGGATGATTCTAGAATTGGAAGAAGCCTCAAAAAGCCTGGAAGCCGACCTCCGGGAATGGGAAAGAAGGCTTGAAGCGGTGAGTGACGACCCTAACCAGCTCCGCAAATTTCAAGGAGCCGTTAATCGAAGAAAAGGAGCAAAGGAACTGAACGAAATTGTCTTACAGGGTCACAAAGCTTATCAAGAAGGAAAATTAGATCTGGCAGGTAAATTTTTTGTCAAAGCGGATGAACAGAAAAAAGAACTGGAACGGGCCCGGCTCCGGAGCATGTTTGGCCGCTATTTTCATCACAAACTGCAAAATCTTTGGAAACGGCATCAGACACGGAAAGCGCAGCGCGAGAGAGCTCTTCTTTCTTTGCAGGAAAAACAAAGAGGCGAAGGAGAAGAAGGGGAACAAGAGCAGGGCGCCTCGATTCCTGATAAGAAACAGCCCACCGCCCTTGAAATTTTATCTTCAGCGGATGTCGAAACCCGGCAGCGGCTTGAACAAGTTGTGGATCGAGTCCTGAATTCAAAAGAGAAATCGGTCTTCAGGCTCAAGTACGGAATGGAGTCAGACTATAGCGGCGTCGAACTTTCCAATGAAGATATTGCAGAGATCCTGGCTTTTCGTGAGCCTTCTTCTTTGGAGGGAACCGGTGCATTAAGCCACCAACGAATCTCGCAAATCGTGGACGAAGCGAGATCTAAAGTGGCAAACGCCTTCCTAAGAATGACTCAAGAGGGGCCCGTGGAAGAGTGGAACCTCTTTATTCAAAATCTGGGTATCCGCGACGAGGAGGTTCCCGAGCCTTTGACAATTTTCGTAGAAAAGGATTTTGAATTTCTAAACATCGGCGCCTACCTCCGGTTGAAGACGTTAAAAGAGTATCAGAGAAAAACTTTGACGGCCGAATTAGCCGACTATGAACGCGTGGACGTTCCGAAACAGGAAGCTTCAAGGACCTTGCCGTACGATCCCGAGCTGAAAAAGTATCTTTATCCTTACACCCTGACTTTGAATTTGAAGGACGGAAGGAAACTCATCGCTGTCTATCACATCCAAGTCCAGCGGCTCGTTTCGGGTTACGTTCAACAGACGCTCATTTCAAAAATCTATGACATCAATGAAACCGGTCCCCGCCGCGCCGAGGTGCGGTCGAAGGTTCCCTCCTCTAAAGATATTCAATTGGCGTCGGCTTACCTTAAGGAGTTCATTGGACATATACCGGATTCTTCCAATATCCCAGCGTTCTTTTTCACCATTCAAGAAGAGGTTGAAGAAGTCACGATGCTGAATATTGTTCGGAACTTTTGGAAGGACATCATTGGCATAGTAGGAACAGCCCATATCGAAGATTGGCCTGATTTGCTGAAGGATTATAAAGAGGATTCACCCGGCCGTCGTCTTCTTAACTTTTTGCGGCCGCGCTGGGAATCCATGAGCCGCTTCGGGCGTTACCCCGAAGAATTTCAGGATTTTGAAGTTGAGGTAAAAGAAAAGATACAAGAGAAAATTAAAAAGGGCGAAAAAGAACTACGGATCGCTGTCTTCGGTCCCGGATTTTTACAGGAGTCGATCGAAGTTCTTGTCGCTATCGACAAAGCGCTTGAGGTTATAACGCTCGCTGACCATAAGAAAATAAAAATTATCGTCAACGTGATTGACCGGCCCGGTTCAGTAGTAGAAAAACTGGCAAAGAATGAAATCTATTATGATCCTCGCGATGTCCGCTGGCTGCGGAAATCCGGGGTGGAAATAAAACGCTACCTTGAAAGAAAACCTCAGGGATACAAGCTTCGCCAGGATGTCCATGGCCAGTTTTCGTTTTCATTCTATGATTTTTCCGTAACCGAAGATCTACGCAATGCCCAATCAGGCCGCCCCATTCTAGATTTCGCATTTTTTAAAAATATACACAAATATCTTGAGGAAAAGAAAGCCCTGAGGCCCTTTATGGAATTTTTGCATAAGGAGCTTCGAGACGACGGGGTTTTGTATGCGAGCCTTTCGATGGCTTCAATCGACCGTTATATGCACGACGGGTTAAGTGTCCAAGGCTACGAGACAACTTGGCTGGGAGATTTGTGGGAAAGGGGTCGTGATCGTTTTCCAAAACATAATTACACGGAAGAATCCAACTTTAAATACAACAAACTTGGGCATGCTCCAAAAATGAAAAGGATCTCTGACTCTTTATCTCTACACGATGAGGATATTCTCAAAAAACTCAGAAAGTTCCTAGGCCGCTCCGAGGCGCGGAGCGAAGTTCCCGAAACTTTTGATTTAAAGAGTTATTTTCCCCGGCCCGTTTCGCCGCGGCAAGTCATCGTTCACGCCAACGAAGGTTTTGATGAAGAGCTGTTTGCAAGGCAAGCCATTGAAAGACTGGTCGAAAAAGCGGGTCCGGGCAATTCGTTTGAGATTCTTAGCGGGCCCCAGTATTACAAGGGGCGACGGCTTCCGCTTTCTTATTTAGAGCAACAGGCATCGCGTTACTACGAACCCGCCCCCTCGGCGGAGGAGCGGAAGCGGTTGGAGCAGTTTCTCGACAGCTCGGAAGAATTTATTCTCACAGGCGGCTATTGTGAGCAGTGCCATTTCGCCTGGTTCCGAAAGATTGTCGAAAAGAAAATCAGCGAGGGCAAAAGAATCGTCTTCCATTTTCCCGTCGATGCGATTTATCCCAAGGAAGACAACCTTACCCGGCGTGGCGCCACCGCCACCGCTTACCATTCTTTTGTCACCCAGGATCTCGGCATTTCCATGGCTATCTTCCTGAACGGAGAGCGTGAGCCGACATGGAAGAATTCTTCAACTCCAAGAATCATCATCAATCTGTGGGATTCAATGCCCGATTGGTCCTCCCCCCGCGCCGAGGTGCGAAGCGACGGGGACCGGGAGAGAGAACGAAAAAGACACAGGAGATTAAAAGAAAAGAGAGTTAAGAAAATTGCAGAGCAGCAAAAAAAACAGCAAATGGCGAGCAGGGGTCCGCTTAGCGCAGCTAGGATGCAGAAATTGGACGAGATCCACAATCAAACTGGAGAGTTACTCGAAGAAGTGATCAAGCGAGGAGACTCACAAATGATTCGCTTGTTCAGAGGTGTTGTTGTGCGTACAGGTCACATGGCCGGCGGAAAGGGCAGGAGATCGATCATTAAAGCCAGGCAAGCTTGGCATACCGTTCCTTCCAATATTAAAGATGAATTACATCGTTTTGGTTTGAGAATCCAAGCACTGGGTGGTTCATTGCTGGAATGGAATCACCAGTCCCGCTCTTTTCATCTTCCCCTCGATGATGTGGAAACTTATTTAGAAAAGACGCCGCAGCAAGCAAAAATCTTGGCGGAAGGTGAACCTTTAATGTTTGGAACGGGCCTGCTTTATCACGGGGTTGAAGACTTAAACGAGGTCCTTAAAAATGGGTATGTGAATCAGGGAATGGAGCTAACCCGGATGGCGCATCAATACGCTGTCCCCATCGGGACCGGTTCGGCGCCGGCCATTTTGGTGATTCGTACCGGAACGTTCAATCATTATCTGGAACGCGGAAATGCCAAAATGAATCTAAGGGGCCGCGATCCTTATCCCGCCATTGATGTCCAGCTTCCGCTCTCGGAGATTGCAGAAATTTGGATCCCTGAAGATATGGCCGCAGATTATGAGAGACAACTGCAATCACAAAATGAAGAGGCAATCAAAAACGATCCATTCCTTTCGAATTTGGCAACCTTAAGAAATAAAAGCATCATCAAATCAATCACCGGTCTAAATCTTCAATCCACGAGCCGCGAGGTGAGGGAATTTTACAAGTCCTGGCATCAAAGAATAGGAATGTATGTATTGGAAAGAGGTCTATTGACGCAAATCCCGATTTTTGCCCGCGCCGAGGTGCGAACAACAAAAATTTGGGACCCCAATACGATTGTCCGTGTGTATTCCCGGGATGACTTAAAAGAAATTCATTCCCTGTTTTTATCCACCTCGCCCGAATTTTCAAAAGGGGACAGCGAATTTTTCTATACTGGTAAATGGGCCGTCAAACGGGCCTGGCAGAGTTTCAAAGAAACCGAAGAAGGAAAAATCGATTTGCTGAAGAACGAGGCACATATTTTCAGAAAAATTCAACGGGAAGCCGCCCGGCAGCTAGTCGCTCAAGGAAAAAAGTATGAAGAAGGCCTGTACGCCCCTCGTTATTTTAATCCCGGCCTTTGGATTGAACAGTTCGGCGGACTCGTTCTTCCTCGTCTTGACGGAAAAAACCCGACGGCGACTAGTAACCGTTTGGATTTTCTAAATTTAGCAACCGAAATGGTAACGGCCGTGGCTTATTTGCACCAATTGGGGATCGCCCATATCGATATCAAACGCTACAATTTTATGATCCTAAAAGACGGACGCGTTGTCTTAATCGATTTTGAAAGTGCCGTAGATCTCAATGAAAAACCGGGACGTTTTACTGGAAGAGGAACACCTTTCTATAGGGCACCAGAGGCATCGGATGAATTCATCCCTAGTCTATCCGAAGATGTCTATTCGCTTGGGATTACACTGGCTGAACTCTGGGGAGATGTCGAGAAGCAACTCATGCCTTATCACTCAAGTTGGGTCATATCGCCCTTCGCTCGTCACAAGGTTTTGTCAGAAGTTTTGGGCGATCATCCTCTGAGAGAAGTTATCTTAAAAGCGACCGAAACAGATCCAGCGAAGCGCTATCCTAACGCAATCGAAATGTTGAAGGCCGTCACGCAAGTCGTGGAACAATCCCGCGCCGAACAGACGAGGGCCGAGGTGCGGATGGCGACAGAGATTCAAGATTTTCTAATGAATCTTACGGAGCCTCAACTCAACCAATTTGTCCAAGCGGCTTCGGATAGGCAAGCCCCGGCCCGTGAGAAAATTAAAGAATGGAAAAAATTAGCTGAAAATCTGAATCTCCCTCATTGGCCCGAAATTAAAGAAAAGGACCGCGCAAAAGTTTCAGAATTAATTCTGCAGTTTGCAACAAAAGCTCTTTCCGGCGGAGAGGTCTCTATCAAATCCAAACTCGCCGGCCCGCCTGTTGATCTTCCGACGGCTTTAGTTCAAATCCATCGTTTTGCTGGAGACCTCGTTAATTCGGACAAGATCGATTTCGAAGAAATTTGGAGCCGAGTATTTACAGAGCAAGTCTTAAGCCTCAGGCAAACCGATGTTGATCGGATCCTAGAAGTCTACAAACAACTTGGGAAGAGATACGATCTTTCTGTGCCGGAAAAAGCCACCCAGCCGCTTCCTGATTCATTGTGGGCGGAGTTACGAGAACTCAGATTTTATCCGCTTCCTCTCATATCTCGATTTCTTCCGAAAGACCCCGAAGCGCTTTGGACCCGCTCCCAAATTCAACTGCTCGAGAGAATAGGACAAGAAAGATGGTTGCCTTTTCCGGTGAATCTGAACAGCAATCAGACGTTAGATTTCCGAATTAGACGGCTCCAAGAGGTTACCGGCGCTACTAATAAGGAAGTGGCCGAGGCTATTCAAGTGGCAGTGGATACTTATCGGGATTGGAAAAATGGAAAACACCCGCCGCTTCCTCCCAACCTTAAGGATCTCGTCAATTATTACGCCTTGACTCACCGGCTTTCTCCTCGATCCACGCGGGAATTTTTTGGCCTTAAAAGATATGAAGATAAATTGAACCAACTTTTCCGAAAGCCTCGGCATGAAATCATTCGGGGGATTCGGGAAGCCGTTCCCGGTCTCTCTCAAGAGGCGGTGGCTGAGGCGCTGGGAACGGACCGTTCTTCCTATGTACGGTGGGAGAGAGGCCTCATTGATCCCCCCATCGCTTCTCTGCATCCGCTTCTTAATTATTATGTGACCCGACACTTTTTACCCCGAGACGGCCTCTTTAAGCTCTTGGGTATCAAGACCCAAGGCATGATCTTGCGCGAAGCGACCCAAAAAGATTTTTCCGAGCTTCTCATCGGATTGCGAAACTTCGCGGGCCTTTTTCAAGCCCGTGTGGCTAAAACCATCCGAATTTCGGATACAACTTATGCCCACTGGGAAGCGGGAATCCCTCCTGCTCGTAAGTATCTTCCTGCGGTGGACAAACTCGCTGGATTTTACGCGCGCTATGGTTTCCCTCAAGAAACTTTGAAAAAAATCTTGAGGCAAAAAGCTTCGAAATATCCCAAGCGCGAAACGCTCGAATTTTTCCTTCGCAAATATGCATCAAATATCGATCAAATTGCGAAAGAGTTAGAGGTGAGTGATGCAACGGTTGTCCGATGGATTCGTGGATTGAAATTAAACGGAATAGCCAAAAGCATTCGGCGTGAAACGCGGAATTTATTGAAGGGTAAATTATCGAATAAAAGGTGGCAAGCGCCCATGCCTTTGACGCCAGAGCTACAGAATCAGGTTCCGGAAATTGAATGGAATTTAAAAATCAATCAGGAAGAGAAAGTGGCGGCCACCGAAGAAGTGAGACGGCTTTTGGCCTATCACAATGACCGGCGGTATATTCCGCTTGCCATGGTTGCAGAGGGATTGCGTATTTCTCCGGAAAGCCTCAAGGTTTTCTTAAATAGAACATTGAATCAATCCCCCCTCGAACTCAATATGATCCCCGAAGAATTGCGGGATCAAAAAACCATCAATGAGGTTTTGGGGGCTGTGACTCAAGATATGAGAAGCCGGACAAGCCCTCATGAAATCCTTTTACGAATGGATGTGGAGAATTATTTAGGAAAAACGAAAGGAGTTCTTTTGACCGCTTCACAAAGAAATTTTCGCGGCGTTAAGCCCGCCGTCAACCTGGCGCAAAGATTCGGTGTTTTCTCCGCGTATGAGTCAGAAGAAACGCAAGCTATTCGAATCGAGTGGGCCAAAAAATTTCTTCAGGAAAGCCGCATTTCAGAAACCAATCAATCGCTATATGCCGCGCAGAAAATCTCTCCTCGCAAAACGCCAAAAACCCCTGTCCGCGCCGAGGTGCGGATGTCGAATGAGAAGGTATTAATCGTGCGAGAATTCGAACAAAAATTACAGGAAACAGGAAAGCTCCGGTGGCCTGCCGGAAGCTATTTTGGTGACGTAGAAGCGGATCTCGTTTTCCAACTGGCACCGGAACCTTTTCACGAGTTTTATATTTATGTGGTTCCGACCCAAAAATGGAAAAAGACACAGGATGGAAAACTCAAGTTTCCCGAACTCGAGCTAATCGAATCGGCAGGTAACTATGTGGGGTTGCCACAAAATAAATTTCCGGGCGCCATTGGGAAAATCAAATTGCGTTTTAATCGTGTCCGAATTCCAGGGACCGACCAATGGCTTCCGCTCGTTTATCTTACGGAAATCCAGTCTTCTCCCTTTCTCAAAGAGGTGGAAAAAAGGGTCCGGAAAGGTGGCCATCGGCAAAGCGGAGAAAAATTCCCCAAATGGCCCTCTCCCGCGGTGGAGCGAATGAGGACTATCGTTGAGTCGATGGGGGGAATTCTCTTAGTGTCTAGTCCGGAACAAATAAGCGAATCCTATCCGAGAGGTATTAGCGGGTCAACACTTCGGAGTCATTATCTCAGGCCCTTTCAAACCCAATCGCAAAAACACCCCCTCTGGTTGAAAAGGCAATTGTCGAAAAGCTTTTTTGATTATTTGTTAACCTCGGACGGTCTCCTTCACCTCGATCCTTCTGTCTTGGCTATCTATGACCCCTTTACCATTGTCTGGATTTCCGCCAAAAGTCAGGACGTAATAGAGAAAAACTTTAAAAGTAACACCCCTCTATGGTTTGATCCCCAGTCTCTTGCCCGTGCCGAGGTGCGGACTCAGGTCGGGACGAGTATTCTGAGCATCAAGCCCACCCAGCGACAAATACTGGATCATCTCATTTACGGTGTCATGCAAAGAATAAG
>JGI1358J11329_10000024_pt1 | contig 152466 bp, 162 predicted proteins | sample Subgroupgradi54m_FD_11329 | JGI IMG/M metagenome (IMG submission 11329)
CGGTTTGGCACCTCGATGTCGGCTCATCACATCCTGGGGGTGGAGAAGCTCCCAAGGGTCCGTCTGTTCGCCGGTTAAAGTGGTACGTGAGCTGGGTTCAGAACGTCGTGAGACAGTTCGGTCTCTATCTGCTGCGGGCGTAGGATATTTGAAGGGATAATTCTCTAGTACGAGAGGACCGAGAATTACCGACCTCTGGTGTTCCAGCCGTGCCGCCAGGTGCGTTAGCTGGGTAGCTATGTCGGGAAAGGATAAGCACTGAAAGCATCTAAGTGCCAAGCCCCCCCTAAGATAAGATATCCCCTCCGGTATATCCGGACTAAAGACCCCACGTAGATCACGTGGTTGATAGGCCAGGTGTGTACGGGCTGTAAGGCCTTTAGCTTACTGGTACTAATGAGTCGTGAGGCTTGACCTAATTAATTTTAGGGTTGACACTTATAAACGTTTTACCCTCTATGAAATTTTCAAAGAACAAAACACCCTTGCCCGGTGACGATACTGGAGAGGCCACACCCGTTCCCATTCCGAATACGGTAGTTAAGCTCTCCAAGGCCGATGGTACTTGCGGGGCAACTCGCTGGGAGAGTAGGTAGTTGCCGGGCATCTAAATAAACAAAACCCGTTTGGGCCACAAGCCTGGGCGGGTTTTTATTTTTTTAATATCTAAACTGGTGTAGACTAGCGCCATGCTTGAGCAAGTTGATCCATTTCCCCGCCGAGCGTCCTGGATTTTGATTGGCGCCGTTTTCTTAACCTTTCTCCCATCATTGTTCAACGGTTTTGTTCGAGACGATGCGCTTTTGCTGCTCCATAATCCTTTGGTAGAGAGCTTATCGCTTCGCTCAATTAGGCAAATTTTTACAGATTTTCAGCATGATTTTTATATGCCTTTCACTTTCCTGTCTTTTACTGTAGAACGGCATATTTTTGGTTTGAACCCGCTGGTTTACCACACGACTAACCTCGCGCTGCATGCGGCCAATGCGGTGCTGGTTTTTTTTATTCTCAAGCACGTTTGTGGACGAAGCCCCGAGGCTTTCTTGGCGGCGGTCATTTTTGCTTTGCATCCGATGCGAGTGGAATCTGTGGCTTGGGTCAGCGAAAGAAAAGACGTTCTTTATGCGTTTTTCTATTTAGGAAGCGTTTGGGGCTACCTGAAAGCCAGTGAAGACAAAAAGCATTATCGCGTGGTTTCTGTTTTATTTTTTATATTTTCACTCTTATCGAAGCCCATGATGGCGTTTACGTTGCCGCTGACTCTCGTGGTGCTGGATTTATCATTGGGGGCCAAGGTTGGTCAGGCGCTAAAAAACAAGAGTATTTTTATCGTACTAGCCGGCATTGCCCTTTTAGTAAGCTTGGGTTACTACCAGCGAACCTCCAAATTTTCACAGGCAGCGAACCTAAATGGGTTGGCGGATTCTACCGCTAATCTGGCGCACATAGCCGATGCAGCCGTTTTTTATATTCAGAAATTCCTATATCCGGTGCGACTTTCGACAGCATATCCTTTTCCTGGTGAACCCGGACAACTGTTCCGATGGCACTCCTGGGTGTCGCCTATGCTGGTATTTTCTTGGGTTTTAACGGCGCTGACAGGCTCAAAAAAATTCACCTTTTTCTTTTTTGGGACGACTTTTTTTCTCGTCGTGATGATTCCACCCTTCTATATTTCCACAAAGGGCGTGCTCAATGACCGGTTTACTTACGTCGCTTCTATTGGACTTTCTTTTCTTGCAGCCAAGACCTTATTTTGGATCAAGGATACCCGGCGAATCGGTGAGAATTTTTGGCTTGCAGGCGTGGGTTTTCTGATCGCTTGTTTGGCGATAGGGACGTGGAATCGATGCGCGGTTTGGAAGGACGATGTTTCTTATTGGAACGATGCCGTGCAATACGAACCGCTTTATCCGCAACCTTATAATGGCCGTGCCATGGCTTATCTCAAGTCGGGAAATAGCAACAAAGCCATGGAGGACCTTAACGAAGCGATCCACCTTAACCCAGGATTTACTCTGGCTTATTTTAGTCGTGGAGAGCTCTATTTTAATCGGAGTAATTACCCTGAAGCCATCTCAGATTTAAAGACCGCAGTGCGTTTGGCGCCTTATTTTACCCCAGCAAAGGATCTGTTGATTCAAGCGCAGCTTGCTGAGCAAGGCGCTAAAGGAGTTAGCTGAACTCGGGAAAGTCTTTGGCGAAGTTCTGGATCCAGCGTTTGGCGGCCTCTTCTTCAGTTATTTCTTTGCCTAGTTCGCGGGAGATCTCTTTTCGGTAACGCATGATCTCGAGGGCTTCTTCGGCAAGCTTGGCGCGGAACGCGCTGGGGGAGTCGATGAAGAGGATGCCCGTCCTGAACTTACCGCTCTTGCCATCCTCGATGGAGTAGGTGATCCTGCCTTTGATCTTGAAGAGCTTATCTTTGATGGGGATGCTCACGTCGACGAACGAGCCTTTTTCGAGCTTGTCTTCCCAGAGGAAACTTAAGCCCCCCAAAGAGACTTCGGCGGTCTCAGTGCGAATATGCTCTTGGCTGCTGAAAGGCCGCAGTCTGAGCGGCGCGCTGATAGGGTGACGATAGTACTTTCTTCGTTCCTTATCCTGAAGAAGCATAGATCCAATTATACCCCATTTTTGACCCAATCTCAATGGTCCAGACTGTTTTAAAACCCTCCGGTTATGCTAAGATAACCTCACGATGTACATTTCAATAAGGCATAAAATAGCCGCAACGCTCTTCGTCAGCGTGTTCGTTCTGACACTGCTCATGAATGTGCTGGGGCAATACCTGAATTATCGCGAGTTTAAGGAGCATGTCCGAAGCGACGCGGAGGCCTTTGTGACGATCGCCATCGGCCAGGCGAATCGCTGGTTTCAGGACAACATCACGGCGGCGAACCTTCTCGGTTTTCAGGCGGAGAAGTTCGCGGAAACCGAAGCCGGCGGCGTGCTGGAAGAGTCGCTTCTCGGGGCCGCCAAGCAGATCGGACTTCCTTCGGTGTACCTCGGGACCGATGACGGCCGCTTTGTCTCAAGAGCGCCCCTGGCCAAGCTTACTGCGGAAAACTACAAAGAAAGTGAGTGGTACCGGACCGCCAAGAACGAAAGAAAAACATTTTTCAGCGGACCTAGTTCTTCCAAAGACGGACAATACTATCTGACCTTTGGTACGCCGATCTTCGGGGCTCAGCGTCTGTTCGTCAAGGGCGCCGTTGGCTTCGACGTCCCGCTGGGTGACCTGAAAAATGCCGTCGGAAGCATCTTCATAAGCGAAGTCAGCGGCATCGAAGCTTTTCCCATCCGCGACGGGAAGTATGTCATCTTTGTGAAATCCAAAAGCATGCTTGACGCGGACCTTATCCTTTTTAAGGATCGTATCCAGGAAGGGCTTCCGGAGCCTGGGTCGGTGCTGACGGTCCAGAATCATCAGTACCTTTCGATCTTCAGCGCCATTCCGGATACCCCGCTTGTGATCTTTTATCCTGTTTCCGTGGCGGAGCTCCTTCGGCCTTTGATCCAACGGGCGCTGGTGGTGACCGGTGCCACGACGCTCGGTCTTTTTGTGATCTTTCAGATCGTCATGATGCTCATGGGACGTTTTGTGAATCGGATTCAGAGGCTCAAAGAAAAAGCGCAGGACATCGCCGAAGGGGAATTCAAGACTCGCGTCCAAAAAGGCGCTGATGATGAGATCGGTGATCTGGGGGATTCCTTCAATTTGATGGCTGAAGCGCTCGTCCGCTACGTGGCGGAATTGAAAGAGACGACGCGCGCCAAGGAGCGTCTGAATCGTGAAATGGAACTGGCCGCTGAGATCCAGAAGAACGCGCTCCCTGAGGTGATCCCCGTCATCGACGGCGTGGACATCAACGCGAGCACGTTTCCCGCCTATGAGGTGGGAGGCGATTATTATGATTTTATTTTTCCGGAGAACGGCAAGGTCGGGTTCGTGGTCGCCGACGCCGCGGGGAAGGGATTCCCCGGCACGCTCTTCATGACGAACTCCCGCAGTGTCTTCAGGGTCATTTCGACGGATGAAAAATCACCTGAAAAACTGCTCAACAAAATGAATGATTTCATCGCCACCAATTCGACTTCGGGGATGTTCATTACGGTTCTCTACTGCATTTATGAGATCAAAACAAAAAAAATGACGATGTCCAACGCCGGGCATTATCCTCCGCTGATCTATCGGGCAAAAGAGGACCTCTTCATTTCGCTTAAATCCGGCGGGATGCCGATAGGCATCATGCCGGGACAGGTGTATGAAACCGAAGAGATCCAGCTGATCTCCGGAGACATTCTGGCTCTTTTTACCGACGGCGCCGTGGAATCGATGAATCCGGAAAAAGAGATGTTCGAGCTGAAGAGGATGGAGCAAGTGCTTCGCGAAAATGTTTCGAAGCCTTCCGACGAGATCTCGCGCGAAATGGCCAAAGCCATCAAAGATTTCTCGAAGACCGACCAGCCTTTTGACGACACGACACTGGTCGTCATGAAAATTCTGTGATCAAGCTGATCTCCTGGAATGTCAACGGCATCCGGTCGGCGTTAAAAAAGGGTTTTGAGGATTTTCTCAAAGAAGAAGACCCGGACATTCTTTGCCTCCAGGAAGTCAAAGCCTTCGAAAAGGACGTAAAGATCGATCGGGGGCCCTATCATTTGTACTGGAACCCCGCCAAAAAGTCCGGATACTCCGGGACTGCCCTACTGACAAAGGTCAAGCCGATTTCCGTCAAATGCGGGATGGGCATCGATAAGCACGATCTGGAGGGCCGCGTCCTCACGGCGGAGTTCAAAAAGTTTTACGTCGTCAACGTGTACGTGCCCAATTCCAAAAGAGATTTGAGCCGCCTCGATTACCGCACACTTGAGTGGGACAAAGATTTTTTGAAGTACCTTAAAAAACTCGAAAAGAAAAAGCCAGTGATCTTCTGCGGCGACCTGAACGTCGCGCACCAGGAGATCGATCTGACGAATCCGAAGTCCAATGTTCATAATCACGGCTTTACGCCCGAGGAACGGCGCGGATTCGAGGCGCTCGTGAAGGCGGGCTTTGTGGATACGTTTCGTGAACTTCACAAAGAGGGTGGTCATTATACCTGGTGGAGCCAGATTGGCAATTGTCGCAAGCGAAACATCGGTTGGCGCATCGATTATTTCTGCGTGTCGACGTTGCTTAAGAGCCGTGTCAAAGAGGCCTTTATTTTGAAAGACGTCCTGGGTTCGGATCACTGTCCCGTCGGACTTATGCTAAAGGATTGATGCCGGTGTCACCGCTCGAGGTCATCGCTCTTGTCGGGATCGTTTTTTTCTCCGTCGTCCTGCATGAAGTCTCGCACGGCGCGGTTGCTTTTTCGCTTGGGGACCAGACCGCAAAAGCTCTGGGGCGCCTGACGCTCAACCCGTTCCGTCACATCGACCCGTTCGGTACGGTGATCTTGCCGGTTATTTTGTACGCGTCGCACGCGGGAGTGATCTTCGGATGGGCAAAACCCGTGCCGTTCGATCCAAGGTATTTCAAGAACCGTCCGCTCGGCACGCTGGCCGTGGCGTTGGCCGGGCCGTTGACGAATGTCCTTTTGGCGATGCTTTTTGCGTCACTTTTGAAGCTCTCGGGCGGTCCGCAGGCTCTTGCGGGAAAGATTTTTTATTTAGGAGCGGGCATCAACCTTTTTTTAGCGCTCTTTAATTTGATCCCCATCCCTCCGCTCGACGGCTCTAAGATCCTCGCGGCGGCCCTGCCGCGGTCGCTTCGAGGTTATTATCTTCGGTTGGAACGTTGGGGAACGATCCTGATCATGGTACTTTTATTCACGGGCTTCTTGATGAAAGGACTCATGCCTTTTTATGTCCGGCTGTTCGGGCAACTGACAAGTTGAAGGAAAAGCCTTGTACGATCTTTTGATCTTTGATTTTGACGGGACGCTCGTAGATACCGCTCCGGACATTGCGTATCACGCCAACGCCGTTCTAAAAAAATACCGCTTTAAAAGCAGACCTCTTGCGACGGTAAAAAAAGCGATCGGACATGGCGTCCATGAACTTTTGAAAGATCTCGGCTTTGAGGGCGACCAGGACGCTCTTGAGGAGGCTGTCGCGGATTTCAAAAAAAAATATTTCAAAGAGCCGGTCATCACGACGAAAGCTTACCCGCATGTCCGAAGGATGCTTTCGGGGCCGCTTAAAAAGTTCAAGAAAGTAATCGTGACCAATAAACCTCAGGATCTGACGGACAAGATCCTGGATCGGCTCGATCTGAAAAAGTTCTTTGAGGCTGTTGTCGGCGAGGGCGGGGATTTCCCGCGAAAGCCGGACCCGGCGTCCGTGCGGCACCTGATGCGGAAGCTTGAGGCGCGCGCTGAGCGTTCGGTCCTGATCGGGGACAGCCGTGTGGATTTTGACACGGCCGGCGAGGCGGGCATCGGTTTTATTCACGTAAGGTATGGGTACGACATTGCGTTCCGGCCCAAGAAGGTTCGGATGGCCGAAACCGCGGCGGACTGGCTAAAAGCGTTAAATTTGGAGAGGAAAAAATGAAAGACATCAATCTAGACATCGTACGAGTGACTGAGGCGGCGGCGATCGCAGCTTCGTCTTGGGTGGGAAGCGGAGACAAGCAGGCCGCGGATAAAGCCGCGACGGACGCGATGCGCGAGCGCTTGAACGCCATCCATTTTATCGGACGCGTGGTGATCGGCGAAGGGATCAAGGACGAGGCTGCCGGTCTTTTTTCGGGAGAAAAAGTAGGGGGCGGTCGCGGAAAATTCGGTCCCAAGGTCTACGACCTGGCCATCGATCCCATTGAAGGCACTCGTCCGACCGTGCAATCGGGGCCCGAGGCTCTCAGCGTCGTCGCCGTGGCTAAAAAGGGCGCTCTTTTTTCAACGGGAGAGTTTTATATGAATAAACTGGCCTACGGACCGAAGATCGCCGCCAAAACGCGTCTTTCGATCCATGAGCCTTTGAGCAAGACCATCAAACAGGTCTCGCAGGCGACCGGCAAGGAAGCGTCGAAGATCATGGTGTGTCTTTTGGACCGTCCGCGACACGAAAAGCTTATCGCCGAGCTTCGCGGGATCGGCGTACGGATCAAGCTGATCCAGGATTGCGACGTGTCGGCCGCCATCGCCACTTGCCTTGAGGACAGCGGCATCGACCTGCTCTATGGGATCGGTGGAGCGCCGGAGGCGATCCTCACGGCTTGCGCCATCAAATGTCTGCGGGGGGATTTTCAGGCGCAGATCGTAAAAAAAGAGGGGATCATCGAGCGGAAAGTTTACACGATGGAGGATCTCGTAAAAGGCCCCTGCGCTTTCGCGGCCACCGGCATCACGAACGGGAGTCTGCTCAGAGGCGTGCGCTATGTCCCGCAGGGACCCGTGACCAACAGTGTCTTCATGCGTTCCATCAGCGGGACCGTGCGGTGGATGACGGCGTATCATGGCAATTGAACGGGTTGCTGTGATATACTTTTTCGAGTGAAATGCTAAGGAGAAATTGAATCATGTCAGGTCATTCTAAATGGGCCACGATCAAGCATAAAAAAGGAGCGCTGGATGCCAAGCGCGGCGCTGTTTTTACAAAATTGATCCGAGAGATCACGGTCGCGGCAAAAAATGGCGGGGGAAATCCCGACGCCAATCCGCGCTTAAGGACCGTCCTGGGCAAAGCCAAGGAGGCCAACATGCCGGCGGATAATATCGATCGCGCGATCAAAAAAGGCACAGGAGAGTTGCCGGGAGTGATCTATGAGGAGATCGCTTACGAGGGCTATGCGTCGGGCGGCGTGGCGCTCCTGATCGAAGTGTTGACCGACAGTAAGAACAGGACCGCTTCCGAGATACGCAATATTCTTGAAAAAAAAGGCGGCAATATGTCCGGAGCGGGTTCGGTGGCCTGGCAATTCCATAAAAAAGGTTTGATCATCGTCAAAAAAACCGTCGTTGGAGAAGATAAGCTCATGTCCATCGCGCTTGACGCGGGCGCTTCAGATTTTGTCGCGGGAAATGAAGTGTACGAGGTGACCGCGGAACCCCATGATTTTGAGAAGGTCAAAAAGGCCATACTCGAAGCGGGGATAACGACCGAGTCGGCGGAAGTCACGTGCATTCCGTCAGCCACCGTCAAAGTGACGGACGCAAGCCAAGCCAAAAGTATCCTCGCTCTCGTCGAGGCGCTCGAGGATAATGAGGACGTTCAAAACGTCTACGCCAATTTTGATATACCCGACGAGATCCTTCAGAGCGTCGTCTGAATTTCTATGAAAATTCTGGGGGTGGATCCAGGGCTCCTGGTGACCGGTTATGCAGTGATCGAGGTTCCTGAAGGACGGTTCGAAGACAGCCAGATCGATCTCGTGGAAGCGGGCGTCGTCCGAACCAACGGCCCCGCGGACGGCATCGCGGCGCGTTTGAAAAAGATCCATGACTCCTTGTCGGACCTCATCACCGAGACCCGGCCCCACACGATCGTGATCGAAAAACTGTACGCGCATTACAAGCACCCCGCCACCGCCATCCTCATGGGTCACGCGCGCGGAGTGGTCTGCCTTTTAAGCGGCACACACGGGTTGCCGCTTCACAGCATGGCCTCTACGCACGTTAAAAAAGCCATCACGGGCGCCGGCCACGCGTCCAAAGAGCAGATCCAGCGCATGATCCAAAGCGTTTTGGGACTGAAAGAACTTCCGAAGCCTCCGGATGCTGCGGACGCGATCGCGATCGCGCTGGCTTACGCTTTCAATAAAAAAATGAAATCGAGTCTGGCTCAAAAGGTGTCCAGTTGATCTCTCAGATCACCGGTGTGGTGGAATTCTATTCTGAAAATACGCTTACCTTAAGCGTCTCCGGGATCTCCTACGAAGTTTACATTCCCACCGCCGTGATGAAAGGTTTCGACGGGCAGCTTGTGAAAGACTCAAAGGTCAGTCTTGTCACTTATCACTACTATCAGACGGATCCTTCGAAAAGCATTCCTATCCTCATCGGATTCTCAAGCCGCATCGAAAAGGAATTCTTTGAGAAATTCATCACCGTGTCAGGGGTGGGCCCGAAAGCGGCGGTGAAAGCGCTGTCACAGCCGATCCCCGAGATCGCGCAGGCCATTGACGGCGCGAACCTGGCTTACCTTAAATCGCTTCCCGGGATCGGTGAACAGCGGGCCAAAGAGATCATCGCCAAACTGCAGGGGAAAATGAGTAAATTCGGCCTCATGCGAACCCCCGGCGCCGAACGCAGCGGTGAAGCCTTACCCGCTACGGACGCTCGTCAGGAAGCGCTCGAAGTCCTCGTGCAGCTTCAGTACAAAAAAGAGGAAGCCAAGGAAATGATCCGGAAGGCTTTCGAGCGCAAAGCTTCGATGGGCAGTGTGGAAGAGATATTGAATGAAGTCTACCGTCAGAAAAAGGCTAAAGTTTAAAATGAAAGAGCCGATCAAGAAGCCGCTCAGGGAAAAGATGATCGTTGAGCGAGAAGATCGTCAAAAACCTCTGCCTCTAAAGGCGGACGAATCAGACGGTGTGGTGGAGCTGTCGCTAAGGCCTTCTAAGATCGACGAATTTGTGGGGCAGGAGGGCCTGAAAGAAAATCTTGGCATCGCTTTGCAGGCTGCCCGGAAACGCAAGGAACCGCTCGAACATATCCTCCTCTCCGGTCCTCCGGGGCTTGGCAAGACGACGCTTGCGCACATTGTAGCCCACGAGATGAGTGCCAAGATCGTGGCGACGAGCGGTCCCGCGATCGAGCGGGCGGGAGACCTCATCGGAATCCTGACCAATCTTGAAGAAGGAGATATTTTATTCATCGATGAGATCCACCGTTTGTCCAAGGTGGTCGAAGAGTTCATTTATCCGGCGATGGAGGATTTCAAGATCGATTTCATCGTCGACAAGGGGCCTTACGCGAAGACGATCAAGTTTGCCTTGAAGCGCTTCACGCTGATCGGCGCGACAACGCGTCAGGGCCTGCTCAGTTCTCCGCTCAGGGACCGCTTTGGAGTTTCGTTCCATCTTGATTTTTATAGGCCCGAGGAGCTCACTCGGATCCTCCAGCGATCGGCGAAACTTCTCGGGATCCCCATCGACCCGGAAGCCGCGGATGAGCTTGCTCGTCGCTCCCGGGGCACGCCGCGCGTCGCCAACAAACTTCTCCGCCGGGTGCGAGATTATGCGCAGGTGAAATCATTTGAAAAGATCTCGTCCGAACTTGTCAAAAAAGCGCTCGAAGGTCAGGGGATCGACTCGGCGGGCCTTGACGCGCTCGACCGCAAAGTGCTTAAGTCCATTCTGGAAGTTTATTCGGGAGGACCGGTGGGTGTCGAGTCACTGGCGGCCACGTTAAATGAGGAAGTGGATACGATCGTGGATGTGGTCGAACCTTTTCTCCTTAAAAGCGGGTATTTAAAAAGGACTTCGCGGGGCCGAGAAGCGACGGCTCTGGCCGGAAAGCATCTGAAGTTTTTGGGCGAGAATGCGGGGAAAGAGGGGAGTCTTTTCTAATTTCCGTGCAAAAAAGAACCGCATTGGTCTGTGGGGGACTGGTCCTCGGCATTTTTTTTCAGTCCGCTCTTTTGCAGGCAGACGACGTCGGGGTCCCCATGCCGATCCGCGTGCTCGTGGCGGAGTACCAGAAGACCTTTACTTTGAGCATCCGCGGGAATTACCAGATCGAGGTCTTACCATCGCTTAAGGTCATCAAAAAAGGCGCTCAGCTCAAGAACGCCGCCGTCTCCTCAAGACCCGGGATCATCCGGCTCGGAAATGAGGAATGGCCGGCGAGGGGCTTGAGGATCCAGGTTTCTGAAGACAATTCTCTTTTCATCAATAAATCCCGCTTTCGCGGTTCGCTCGACCTCCTCAAAAATTCCGAAGCTCCGGTTTTTTACATCATCAACCGCCTGCCCCTCGAAAGCTACCTCTATGGAGTTCTTCATCATGAAGTTTCGCCTTGGTGGCCGATGGAGGCGTTGAAGGCTCAGGCCATTGCCGCGAGAACGTACGCGTATTATCAGGCGCAGGTCAGCGGAGCCGCGGAGTACGACGTTAAAAGCAGCACGAGCTCTCAGGTCTATGGCGGAAGCACCACCGAACGTTTTCGGACCAAGCGCGCCGTCGACCTCACCGCCGGAAAGATCCTGACCTACAAAGGCAAAGTATTTCCCGCGTATTTTCATGCCACGTGCGCGGGGCTGACCGCGGCGGCTTTGGAGCTCTGGAAGATCGACCTGAAGCCGCTTTCGGGCGGTGCCAAGTGTGAGTACTGCAAAATATCCCCGCATTTCAATTGGCAGATACGGGTGCCTCTGGCCGAGATCGAAGAGAAAATGATCAAATACAGCCGGCCCGTGGGGCGCGTGCTCGCGGTCGAGGTCGTTTCACAGACACCGAGTCACAGGGTCGGAAGCCTCAAGATCACCGGCATTGACGGACAGGCCGTGGTGGCGGCGAAAGATTTCAGGGTCTGGATCGGCGGAGATAAAATGCGGAGCACCAATTTCACGGTCACGGTCAGCGACGACATGGCTGAATTCAAGGGCAAAGGCTGGGGACACGGCGTGGGCCTTTGCCAATGGGGAACGCTGGGGCAGGCTCTCCTGGGCCGCAAGTCGGCGGAGATCCTTCAGTTTTATTATCCGGATGCGACGATCACCGATCTATGAAATTGAGTGATTTTGATTACCCGCTTCCCAAAGAGCTTATCGCGCAAAGACCGCTCGAAAAAAGAGACGCCTCCCGGCTTCTAGTCGCGGAACGAAAGACGGGTCAGATTTCGGATAAAAATTTCAGCGACCTTACGGAGCTCATTCCCGCCGGGGACCTGCTCGTGATCAACGACACCAAAGTTTTTCCCGCGAGGATCCTCGGAAAGAAAAAAGGCACGGGCGGCAAGGTGGATGTGCTGCTTCTGGGTCCCGCGGATGAAAACGCGTGGCGCTGTCTCGTCCAACCTTCGCTCAAGGAAGGTCAGGAGATCGTTTTTGATCAGGCCCCGGCCACGGCCGGGGCTGTTTTTCTGAAAAGAGGCGCGGATGGTATTCCTATCCTGCGTTTTGAAGGCGCGGCGGACGCGCGGGCGCTGGCCGAGAAGATCGGGACGATGCCTCTGCCGCCCTACATCAAAAGAGAAGCGGAAGTGTCCGATCTCGAACAGTACCAGACCGTCTTCGCTGAAAAAGAGGGCGCCGTGGCGGCTCCGACCGCCGGACTCCATTTCAGCCTGGAACTGATGGAAATATTGAGAAAAAAAGGCGTCGAAATTCTGAGTGTGACGCTTCATGTGGGTTATGGAACATTCAAGCCCGTCGAAGACCTTGAAAATCATCGGATGCATACGGAGGAATTCGAGCTGACGCCTCATGTGGCGGACAGGATCAATGCCGCCAAGGCCGAAGGAAAAAAGATCTGGGCTGTCGGAACGACGACGCTCCGCGTGCTTGAAACCTGCGTCCGGAAGAATAAGCTTGTTCCGGGACGCGGACAAACGGATCTTTTCATCAAAGAGCCTTTTCCTTTCGAAGCGGTCGATCGGCTCATCACCAACTTTCATCTTCCGAAGACCACGCTCCTTTTATTGGTATCGGCATTCATGGGAGAGGCTTTGAGAAAAAAATCATACGATCACGCGATCCACCAAAAGTACCGGTTCTACAGTTACGGCGACGCGATGGTCATCATCTAACAATTTGTCATCTCGAACGAAGTGAGAGATCTCCGTTTTATGAGATTTCTCGCTGCGCTCGAAATGACAGGGGGGGATTTATGAAAACAAACGAATCGAAGCTCGTGAAAATGGCCGTGCAGGGCAAACCCGCGAACCCTCTACGTTTCGGCGAATTTGAAGTGGATCACGAAGGGCGAGGCCATGCGCTGCCGAGCGTGGGAGGGATCACGTACAACGTGAAGGTGGGCGACCCGGCTTTCGGATGGCGCGGGGACCATATTGAGGCAGGGGTATCAGTCATACTAGATGAGGAAAAAAGGTCGAGCAAGCAGAACATGGCTTTTCAGTTCCTTGCTTGCGTGGGCAACGAGGCGCGTGTCATCTCCGGCTCCGCGAAGGGCGCCGTGGGTACCGTGGTCGGGCATCATGGAGGTGTGGAGCACCTCATCGTCGATTTTGACAGTAAAACGCTTGATAAGCTGACTTACGACGATAAAATTCTCGTCAGAGCGTTCGGCCAGGGACTTCGCATCGAAGAAATGCCCGACGTCGCTATTTTTAACCTCGATCCCAAAGTGCTAAAACCTTGGGGAGTCAAGATCGCCCGAGGGAAACTCGAAGTCCCGGTGGTCCTCACCGTCCCCGCGGGGCTCATGGGTTCCGGCATCGGGCATCCGGACCCGGGGACCGGAGATTACGACATCACGACGCAGGATCCTAAAGCGGTCAAAAAATACGGACTCGAAAAGCTTCGCTTCGGCGATTTCGTGGCCATCCTCGACGCGGACAACACCTATGGACGCCATTATTTCGAAGGCGCCATCACGATCGGGGTTGTGACGCATTCGGACAGCTATCTTTCGGGCCATGGGCCGGGGATTTGCACCCTGTTTTCTTCCAAAGAGGGCAGGATCGCTCCGAAGATCTCGGCTGATGCCAATCTCGCCCAGGCGCTTAAGATCGGCCGCTTCAAAAGATAATGTCCTTTAAAGTTCTACAAAAAGATCCTCGCACAAAGGCGAGGACGGGTGTGTTGAAGACAGCGCATGGAGAGGTCAAAACACCCGTCTTCATGCCCGTGGGCACCCAGGCCACCGTCAAGACGATCAGTAACGACGAGCTTCACCATGCCGGCGCCCAGATCCTCCTGTCCAACGCGTATCACCTGTATCTTCGTCCGGGGGCGGAGCTTGTCCGCGAAGCCGGCGGACTTCACGGATTCATGAACTGGGACAAGCCGATCCTTACGGATTCCGGGGGTTTCCAGATCTTTAGTCTCGCCACGCTCAATAAGGTCAAAGAAAATGGGGTGGAATTTCGCTCACACATCGACGGATCGAAACATTTTCTTTCGCCGGCCGACGTGATCGCGATCCAAACATCGCTGGGAAGCGACGTGATCATGCCTCTCGATGAATGTGTCAAATATCCCGCCGAAAAGGATTACACCGAAAAATCAGTCAAGCTCACAACGGAGTGGGCCCGGCAAAGCCGCCTGGCCTGGGTCAAGGCCAATGAAGCCAAGACCGAAGAGAAGAGAAGTATTTTATTCGGCATCGTGCAGGGCGGGGTTTATAAGGAGCTCAGGCAGCGCTCGGCGCGGGAGCTTGTCGCGCTGGATTTTCCAGGTTATTCGATCGGAGGTTTAAGTGTCGGAGAGCCGAGCGAGGTGATGTACGAGGTGCTTTCGTATATTGTCGCCGAGATTCCCGAAGAAAAACCCCGGTATCTCATGGGCGTGGGTTATCCGCTCGATCTTTTTGAGGCGGTGTCGCAGGGTGTGGACATGTTCGACTGCGTTGTGCCGACGCGAAACGGCCGGAATGCCACGGTTTTCACGAGACACGGCAAACTTTTGATGCGCGGAGCTTCATACATCCGGGATTTTAGACCCATGGAGGAGGGGTGTCTTTGTTACGCCTGCCGGAATCACACACGCGCGTACATCAGGCATCTTTTCAATTCCGATGAGTACCTCGCGGGGAGACTTGCTTCTTTACACAACCTGACATTTTTTATACAATTACTCCAGTCGATGAGGCGCGCGATCGAAGAAGGGCGCTTTTTCAAGTTCCGACAAGAGTTTGAGAGAAATTATAAGGAGTCGTCATGAACCCGGCCTCAGAGCCAAGCCCGTTTCTGCAGTTCGTCCCGTTGATCTTTTTGTTCGTCGTTTTTTATTTTCTTCTCATCCGCCCCCAGCAGAAAAAGCAGAAGGACCACGCCACCATGCTGAGCAAGCTCGAAAAGAACGATGAGATCGTCACCGCCGGGGGGGTGCACGCCACCGTTATTTCCGTCGGAGAAAAGACCGCCATCATTCGTATCGCCGATAATGTCCGCGTGGAGATCGAAAAAAGCGCGGTCTCCCAGGTCTCCAAAGCCAAAAACGCCTCATGAGTTCTCAGAGCCTCAAATGGAGGATGCCGCTCATCGCGGCGGTGGTGGCCGTGTCGCTCTACTACGCGATACCGCCACTCGATCCCGACGGCTCCGGTCCCAAGGAAGGCAAGATCAAGCTCGGTCTCGACCTTCAGGGTGGGATGCATCTTATTTTACGCGTGGACACGTCCAAACTCTCCGCCAAAGCCAAAGAAGACGCGCCGGCGCGGGCGATGGAGATCATCCGTAATCGTATCGATCAATTCGGCGTGTCTGAACCCTCGATCCAGATGGAAGGCGCGGATCGGATCGTAGTGCAGCTACCCGGAGTCCGGGATCGCGAGCGGGCGCTGGCCCTTATCGGGAAGACGGCGCTTCTGGAATTTAAGATCGTTTCGGACGACGACGCCAAGCTCAAAGAAGCGCTGGGCGGCAAGACGCCCGAAGGTTTCAGACTCTACAAATCCGAGGACGGGGGAGACCTTCTTCTCGAAGACAGATCGCTTTTGTCCGGCGAGCACATCGTCAATGCCGGCGTCAATTTTGAATCACAGTTCAACGAGCCGGTGGTGTCGCTTGAGTTCGATGCCGAAGGCGGCAAGATCTTTTCTGATGTTACGGGAGAGAATGTGCGTCGGCGTCTGGCGATCGTGCTGGACGACAAGATCCAGTCGGCGCCGGTGATCAACGAACGAATTCCTTCCGGCCGCGCGCAGATCTCGGGGCGCTTCACGTTCGACACAGCCAATGATCTGGCGATCGCGCTTCGAGCGGGCGCTCTGCCCGCTCCGATCGTCATCGAGGAAGAGCGTAACGTCGGCCCCAGTCTCGGTAAAGATTCCGTCGATCAGGGTATCCGCGCGTCGCTCATCGGATTCGCGGCCGTCGTGGTTTTTATGGCCGTTTATTATTTTGTCGGCGGATTGATCGCGAACTTGGCGCTTCTTTTGAACATTCTGATCATTTTGGCCGCGCTCAGCTATTTTCACGCGACGCTCACACTTCCGGGTATCGCTGGTACGGTGCTTACCATCGGTATGGCGGTCGATACGAACGTCCTTATTTTTGAACGCATTCGCGAAGAACTGGCTTTAAAAAAACCGCTCACAACCTCCATTATCGGAGGGTATCACAAGGCCTTTGCGACGATCCTCGACTCGAATCTCACGACGCTCATCACCGCGGGTATTCTTTACGTCATGGGCAGTGGTCCGGTGAGAGGTTTTGCGCTGACGTTGTCGATCGGGTTGATCGCCAGCATGTTCACGGGCGTGTTTGTCACACGGGCCATTTTTGATCTCCTGATCTTCAAAGGGGGACTTAAGAATCTGCCGATGCTGCATTTTCTACGCCAGCCTCCCAAGATCGATTATTTGAAGGTCAGAAAAATTTGTTACACACTATCGATCCTTTTGATCGCCGTCGGTGCCTTTGCTTTTTTCAAACGCGGCGAGCGCATGTATGGGGTGGAATTCACGGGCGGTACGTTTCAGGAGTATGGTTTCCAGAAACCCGTTTCGGTCGATTCGATCCGTAAATCGCTGGACCAGATCGGTTATGGCACCTCGAGCATACAGCGCGTCGGTGAGAGCAATGAGATCATCATTCGTTCCCCTCAGAGATCAGAAAAAGCCATCGCCGATAAGATCAGACAGGATTTTCCCGACAATTCTTTTGAGGTGCTCAGACTTGAAAGCATCGGCCCCGTCGTCGGCAAAGAGCTAAAATCCAAGGCAGTCTGGGCTTTGGTCCTGTCGCTTTTGGGGATCTGGGTGTATGTGATCTGGAGATTTGATTTCAGATTTGCTTTTGGGGCCATCTTGTCCCTGTTTCATGATGCGCTGACCACCCTGGGCCTTGTGGCTTTGAGCGGCCGGGAGTTTTCGGTGCCCGTGCTGGCAGCGGTCCTCACGGTCCTTGGCTACTCCATCAACGACACGATCGTGATCTTTGACCGTATCCGCGAGCACCGCCGCATGGGGCTTAAAGAAACTTTTGAGCAGACCGTCAATATCAGCATCAATCAGACGATGGCCCGAACCATCCTCACGACTCTCACGGTCTTCATGGTGGTCACGGCGCTTTATTTCTTCGGGGGTGAGGTCATCAACGATTTTGCCTTCACGATGCTTGTCGGGGTGATCAGCGGCACTTATTCGACCGTCTACATCGCTTCGCCGGTCCTGGTGGATTGGCCCGGATCCAAGAAAAGTAAGAGGTAAGGACTTAAGTTGAAAAAAAAGTGGGTCGTCCATCCGGATCATGACAAGGCCGGATCGATCGCCCGCGAACTTCGGATCCATCCCGCGATCGCCAAGATCCTTCTGCGCAGGGGTTTTACGGAGCTCTCCGCCATTTCCCGCTTCTTAAGCCCTTCCCAGGACTCCCTCGAAGATCCTTTTGTTTTCACGGACATGAAAAAAGCAGTCGAGCGTATCCGCCTCGCCGTGTCACGTAAGGAACGAATACTTGTCTACGGGGATTACGACGTCGACGGCATCACCGGAAGCGCTGTTCTTTATCCGGCGCTCAAAAGGATCGGCGCCGTGGTCGATGTGCATATCCCGCACCGGATGAATGAAGGGTACGGGCTCAGCCTTGAGTCGCTTGAAACCCTGCTCAAAAAGGACTACACCGTCGTCATCACCGTGGACAACGGCATTACCGGAGTCAAGCAGATCAAATTTTTGACCGACCAAGGCGTCGACGTCATCATCGTCGATCATCACACACCCAAAGACGAGATTCCTCCGGCTTTCGCGATCCTCTGCGCACATTCGGGAGAAAAGAAAGGAGACCCGCACCTGGCGGCCTGCGGACTGGCGTTCAAACTGGCCTGGGCGCTCCTTGGGAGTTACTCCGCCGCAGAGGAATATCTGGATCTTGTTGCATTGGGAACCATCGCGGATATAGCACCCGTGCTTGGCGACAATCGCATCCTGTTAAAGAACGGTTTAAAACTTTTGGCGCGCAGCAAGCGGCCCGGGATCCGCGCGCTGATGGAAGTGGCAAGGATCTCGCCGCAGACGGTCAGTTACCGGGACATTGCTTTTGGTTTCGGGCCCCGCATCAACGCGGCGGGTCGCATGGGATCCCCTTTGAATGCTTTCAAACTTCTTACGACGGACGACCCCGCCGAAGCCAAAGAGCTTGCGGGTCTTCTGGACCGCGGAAACAAAGACCGACAGAAGCTTGAAGCGGAGGCTTTTTCAGAGGCGGCCGGGATCGCGGAAACGCTTTTGGCTGAGAACGGGGATGCGGTGATCATCCTAGAGAACCCGGGCTGGCATGAAGGCGTTCTCGGCATCGTGGCGGCTCGGCTTGTGGAGCGGTTCCATAAACCCTCGATCGTTATCTCCATGAAGAACGGCGTGGGGAAAGGCTCGGGGCGCTCGATTCCCGGTTTTTCGATCTTCGAGGCCGTGAGGCCTTATGAAGAGTTGCTTGAAAATTTCGGCGGTCACGCCCAGGCGATCGGCATGACCATCAAGGAAGGACGCGTGTCCGAATTCCGGCGGCGCGTGAATGACGGCGCCAAAACCAACGATTTTTTAGAACTCAGACCGGAGCTTCTTATCGAGAGCGAGATCGCTTTCGCGGAATTGAACATGGAATTTCTGAAGGATCTAAATAAACTTGAGCCTTTCGGTCCCGGAAATCCGAAACCTTATTTTTTATCCAAAGGACTACGGATCAAAGGTGAAGCCAAAAAGAGGGGAAAAGACACACTTCACTGCTGGTTGACGGATCCCAAAGGAATGACGACTTGTGAGGCGGTAGGTTTCAGGATGTTCGACCGGTGGTCGTCCTCAGACAAAACACCGGTTTTTGACGCAGTCTATCGTCCGGCTTTAGTAGAATTTCATGGGATCGTCCATATCCAGTTGGAACTTGAGGACTGGCGCGCTGCTTGACTAAAAAATAATCTGTCATCTCGAACGAAGTGAGAGATCTCCGCTTTTTCAGCCCGAGGCTGATCCGCCTTTGGCGGAAAGACGGAGATTTCTCATCCCGTCATTCGACGGAATTCGAAATGACAATAGATTCTAAGCGGATTGGGTAGAAGTTTCGGGCTTCTTCCAGGTGCGCTTGGGGGCTTTGATGACTTTGCCGGTCTTGAGATAGTTCGCGGCAACCCTTACTCTTTTGACCGTACCGTTCTCGATGATCTTGACGGTCTGAAGGTTGGGGAGGAAGCGGCGTACGGTGATACCGGTGGTCTTTAAACCGATACCGCCGGATCTCTTGGCGATACCGCGTCTTGCGATCTTTTTGCCCATGCGGGGCTTTTTGCCTGTGTAATAACAAACTCTGGACATTGGTTTCTCCTTAAACTTAAGGGCCATAATGTATCATGGAGAGTTCCGTAAGGCAAGATAAAATCTCCCTCGCAAGCTCCCTTCGTTACATTAAAGGGGTGGGCCCCGAAAGGTATAAGCTCCTAGCCCAACTTGGGTTGCAAACTTTTGAAGACGCGCTTCATTTTTTCCCGAGACGCTACGAGGACCGCACGGCTGTCCGCAAGATCCGGGATCTGACGCTGGGCGACAAAGAATGTGTTTTGGGGACGGTTGTGAGTCGTGGCGTGATTCGCGGCCGCGGACAGCTCATCTTTCGGGCGGTTATTTCTGATGGAACGCACACATTGTTCGCCTCCTGGTTCGGCCAGCCGTATTTGAGCGGTGTTTTTCTACCCAAAAGCCGCGTGATCCTTTACGGGAAAGCGGAGCAATTTGGCAAGCATATCCAGATGTTCCATCCTGAATACGAGATCCTGAAAGAAGAGGCAGATCCTCCGACGGTCCACTCGGGACGACTGGTGCCCATTTACCCGCTGACGGAAGACTTGAGCCAGAAAAGCCTGCGTCAGCTTCTTTTCGTGGTCAGCCAGAAAATTTCCGCGCTGCTCCGTGATCCGCTCACACCTGAAATGAGAAAAAAATGGGCGCTCCGGGAGCGGGTCTGGGCCGTGAAAGAAATTCACTTTCCCTCCGATCTCAGGGCGCAGAAAGAGGCGTATGCCCGGCTCGTTTTTGACGAGTTCTTCGCGGTGCAGCTTTTGATCCAAAGAAGAAGGCGAAGGCTCGATCAGAAGAGTCCCGCGATCGTTCACGCGCGCGGTGAAGAAGCTGTGGAGGAGTGGACGAAGTGTCTTGAGTTTGAGCTGACCTCCGGGCAGAAAGCGGCGATCCGGGACATCCTGGCCGACATGCGGCGTGACCGGGCGATGACACGGCTCGTGCAGGGCGATGTGGGGAGCGGAAAAACGGTGGTCGCGGCCGCGGGACTTCTTTTTACGGTGACCAACGGCTTTCAGGGCGCCCTCATGGCGCCCACGGAAGTCTTGGCTCAGCAACACTTTCTAAATCTCAGTCGGATGCTCGAACCTTTGGGAATCGAGGTCGGCTATCTGGGCCAGGGAATGCCGCCGGAAGAGCGCCGAAAGACCCTTGAAGGCATCGCGTCCGGATCGGTCCGGATCGCGGTCGGCACCCACGCGCTGATCCAAAAGGAAGTGCATTTCAAAAATCTCGGGCTCGCGATCGCCGATGAGCAGCATAAATTCGGCACTTTTCAGCGGGCCGCCTTGAAGGAAAAATCGACCGGAAGAGCGCCGCATTTTTTGCTCATGACCGCCACACCCATTCCCAGAACGCTTGCCGGCACGCTTTATGGCGAGCTCGACATTTCGACCATCGATGAACTTCCCAAAGACCGTCGGCCCATCCGCACGCTCTGGGTGAACGATGAAAAACGCGGTGAGATCTACCGGTTCGTGGACGGTCTTATCTCCGAAGGCCGCCAAGCTTACGTAGTTTGCCCGGCGGTGGATAGATCAAAAGCGGGCACGCTTAAAAACGTGGCGGACACCCACAAAGAACTTTCCCGCATCTTTGGTTCCCGCAAGGTGGCTTTTCTGCACGGGAGGATGAAAACGGAGGCAAAAAAGAAATTAATGGCGGATTTTAAGGCGGGAGCGTCGCAGATCCTTGTTTCGACCGTCGTGATCGAGGTGGGAGTGGACGTGCCCAACGCGTGTGTGATGATCGTGGAAAACGCGGAGCGTTTCGGCCTCGCCCAGCTTCATCAGCTCCGGGGCCGCGTAGGGCGCGGCCAGTGGGATTCTTTCTGCGTCTTGTTTTCGGAGACCCGGGACATGGACGCCATAGAGCGTCTTTCGCATTTCGAGAGGACGCAGAGCGGTTTCGAGATCGCCGAAAAGGACCTTGAGCTCCGCGGCGGCGGAGACCTTGTGGGGCGGAGACAGCACGGGCTTCCGGAGCTTCGGATCGGCGACTTGGCCAAAGACCTGGACATCCTCGTGAAGGCCCGGCAGGCCGCCATGGAGCTCGCGCAAAAAGATCCCGAACTTGCCCGGCCGGAACACCGGCTTTTGAAGCTCGAGATCAAAAAGCGATTCGACTTGAAAGACGAAAAATTGACGGTCACCGCGTGAAGATCCTGACGGGCACGCTGCGCGGCCGCGAAATAAGCTTCAAAGCGAACACTCACCTACGACCGACCGCGGATAAAGTACGTAAGGCTATCTTCGACACTCTGGGCGACGTGATCCAAGGCGCCAAAGTCCTGGATCTTTTCAGCGGCACGGGCGCCCTGGGCCTCGAAGCGCTTTCAGGCGGCGCGAGAGAAGCCGTGTTTGTCGAAGCCGACAAAAGGCAGGCCGCCAAGATCGCGGAGGATCTGAAAATGCTCCGCCTTGAGAAAAAGGGAAGAGTGCTTTGTTTGGACGCGCTCAAAGCGATCCAGACGCTTCATCGCCAAGGAGAGAGCTTTGACCTTATTTTCTTGGACCCGCCTTACAACGATGGCTGGGAGAGAAAGACGGCCGAAGCGGTCGCGGCGCAGCCTATTCTTTCGAAAAGATCCTGGGTCGTGATGGAATCCGCGGCCAAAGACGTCGCGTCTCCCGCAGCTTTCGGCCATTTGGCCAAACTCAAGGAAAAAAACTACGGCGACACCCGCCTGGTCTTTTACGGCGGCTCCAGGGTGATGGCCTAAAAAAATTTAACCCGCTGTTTTTTTAACGTGATATGATTAGCAGTCAACAAAAAGGAGAACCAATGGGATATCAGGGTGGTGGTGGATTCGGCGGACCAAAAGAAATGTTCAAAGCGACTTGCGCAGAGTGCCAAAAAGAATGCGAAGTCCCTTTCAAACCCAGCGGGGACCGTCCGGTCTACTGCAAAGAGTGCTTCTCAAAACGTAAAGACAGCGGCCGGCGTTAAAAGTAGTTTCCAGCCCAAGGAGACACACACTTTATTCATAGGATAAAGTGTGTGTCCCCGGAAGGTTAAAATGAAACGTCGTCGAGATCCGTATTTCAAAGCCTTGAAAAAGTGGAGTTCCCCTGATTTAGTGGACACCTCAAAAAGGGTATGATCATTTCACCGGATACCCTCCCCAGGGGAGGGTTAGTTTTCTGATTTTGCAACTGTAGACCCGCCTTCTTGTTAAACCTGCTAAATTTTGTTAAAGTATCAGCTTATGTTTCTTCCTAAATCTTCTGTTGGTAAGAAGGCACTCATGGCGGTGACGGGGCTGTTTTTGTTTGGCTTCGTTGTGATGCATATGCTGGGGAACCTTCAGATATTTTTGGGGCAGGAGGCGCTCAATCGGTATGCGGAGGCGCTTGAGGACCTGCCGGAGCTTCTTTGGCCGGCTCGCGTTTTTCTGTTGGCTAGTTTGATGCTTCATGTCTGGTCCGCCTCGCTGCTGGCGATCGAAAACCGCCGGGCACGGCCGACGACTTACGTGACAAAAAGTTACGTTCGCGCCTCTTACGCCTCGAGGACGATGATGATGTCGGGGCTCATCGTTTTTTTCTTCATTATCTACCATCTTCTGCATTTTACTTTTGGTGTGATCGAGCCTCAGTACGCCCACCTTGTGGACTCCAAAGGACGCGACGACGTTTTCTCGATGGTGGTTCTGGGTTTCCGGCATCGATCGGTATCTTTGACCTATATCACGGCGATGGCGGTCTTGGGGCTGCACTTAAGCCACGGGGTTTCGAGTTTATTTCAGTCGCTGGGGCTCTCTGATGAACGACGACAGCCTTTTTTTGACGGCCTCGCCCGTGCGGCCGCGTTTTTGATCTTCATCGGCAACTCTTCGATCCCGGTGTCTATCCTGACAGGCCTCATCCATCTTCCCGGAAAGGGCGTTTAAAAAATATGTCACTCGATGCCAATATCCCCGCGGGACCCTTAAGCGAAAAATGGGACAAACACAAGCTCAAGCTCAAGCTCATCAACCCGGCCAATAAAAGGAAATACGAAGTCATCGTCGTCGGCTCCGGCCTTGCCGGCGCTTCCGCCGCGGCGTCTTTGGCTGAACTTGGGTATTCAGTTAAATGTTTTTGTTTTCAGGACAGCCCGCGGCGCGCGCACAGCATCGCGGCGCAGGGCGGGATCAACGCCGCAAAGAATTATCAGAACGACGGTGATAGTGTCCAAAGACTCTTTTACGATACGGTAAAAGGCGGCGACTTCCGCGCGCGTGAAGCCAATGTTTATCGTTTGGCTCAAATTTCTAATCAGATTATCGACCAGTGCGTTGCCCAAGGAGTGCCCTTCGCCCGTGAGTATGGCGGCAGTCTCGCCAACCGTTCTTTTGGCGGCGCGCAGGTTTCCAGAACTTTTTACGCCAGAGGGCAGACGGGACAGCAGCTTCTTTTAGGCGCTTACCAGGCGCTGAGCCGTCAGATCGGACTTGGCAAAGTGAAGATGTTCACACGCACCGAGATGCTCGATCTTGTCGTGGTCGATGGACAGGCGCGCGGGATCACCGTTCGTAACCTTGTCAACGGCGAGATCTCTTCCCATTCGGCTGACGCGGTCATTCTCGCAACCGGCGGGTACTCCAACGTTTTTAATCTTTCGACCAACGCGATGAATTGCAACGTCACCGCGATCTGGCGCGCTCACAAAAAAGGCGCTTTTTTTGCGAACCCCTGCTACACGCAGATCCATCCGACGTGCATTCCCGTAACCGGCGACTACCAATCGAAGTTGACGTTGATGTCCGAGTCTCTGCGTAACGACGGCCGGATCTGGGTGCCCAAGAAGAAAAAAGATCCAAGACCCGCGAATGAGATCCCTGAATCGGAGAGGGACTATTACCTCGAACGAAAGTACCCCTCGTACGGAAACTTAGCGCCTAGAGATATCGCATCGCGCAGCGCCAAACAGGTTTGTGACGAAGGTTTAGGGGTGGGTGAGCGCGGTCTCGGCGTGTACCTCGATTTTTCGGAGGCGATCAAGCGTCTCGGCGTTGACGCCATTCGTCAGCGCTATGGCAATCTCTTCGATATGTACAAACGGATCACGGCGGAAGACCCTTACAAAGTTCCAATGCGGATCTACCCGGCGCTTCATTACACGATGGGCGGGCTCTGGGTCGATTATAATTTGATGAGCAATCTTCCCGGGCTTTTTGTGCTCGGTGAAGCGAATTTCTCGGACCACGGCGCCAACCGTCTTGGGGCGAGCGCTTTGATGCAGGGTCTCGCGGACGGATATTTCATCTTGCCCTACACGATCGGGGATTACCTGGCGACCTCTAAACGGCAGAAAGTTTCATCCGATTCCTCTGAATTCAAAAAGAGCGAGGCGGAGGCAAGCACCCGCTTAAAGACGCTTCTTTCCGTCAAAGGTAAGCGCACCGTCACGTCCTTTCACCGCGAGCTCGGCGCGCTTCTTTGGGAGCTTTGCGGCATGGCCCGAAACGAAGCGGGACTTAAAAAAGCGCTGGAAGCGATCCCGCGGCTGCGTGAAGAATTCTGGAAGAACGTGAACGTCCTCGGAGAGAACGAATCGATGAACCAGGCGCTTGAGCGGGCGGGCCGCGTCGCGGATTTCTTAGAGTTAGCAGAGCTTCTGTGTCAGGACGCGCTTCACCGCAAAGAATCCTGCGGCGGTCACTTCCGCGAAGAATTTCAGACCGAAGATGGCGAGGCCAAGCGGGACGACGCCAATTTCTGCTACGTGGCCGCTTGGGAGCATCGCGGCGCAGGGCAAGCTTCTGTTCTTAACAAGGAACCCCTCGCTTTTGAGAATGTGGAACTTGCTCAGAGGAGTTACAAATAATGAATTTTAAACTCAAGGTCTGGCGACAAAAAAATTCCAAAAGTAAAGGCCGGCTAGAGAAGATCGAAGCCAAAAATATCAGCGCCGATATGTCGTTCCTCGAGATGCTGGACGTCGTGAACGAGGAACTCGTCCAAAAAGGTACGGAACCCATCGTTTTCGACCATGACTGCCGCGAAGGGATCTGCGGGGCGTGTTCGCTCATGATCAACGGTGTGGCGCACGGGCCGGATCGAGGTGGCGCCACCTGCCAGCTCCACATGAGAAAATTCAAGGACGGGCAGACCATTGTGATCGAGCCCTGGCGTGCCAGGGCGTTTCCCGTGGTACGCGATCTTTCGGTGGACCGAGGCTCTTTTGACAGGATCATCCAGGCCGGGGGCTTCGTCTCGGTCAACACCGGCGGCGCGCCGGAAGCCAACGCGATCCTGGTCGGCAAAGACACCGCCGAGAAGGCGATGGACGCGGCCGCCTGCATCGGCTGCGGCGCCTGTGTCGCGGCCTGCAAGAACGCTTCCGCCATGCTTTTTGTGTCGGCCAAGGTCTCTCAGCTGGCTCTTTTGCCTCAGGGTCAACCCGAAAAAAATAGGCGGGTCGCCAAAATGGTCGCGCAAATGGACGCTGAAGGTTTCGGCAATTGCACCAACCAGTATGAATGCCAGGCGGTCTGTCCCAAAGATATCAGTGTCTCTTTTATCGCGAAAATGAACCGGGAGTATCTCAACAAGGAGCATTCATGAGCGAATCCATCATTCCGGAGATCAGAAAGCCGGGGATCGTACTTTTTACCGCTGTGCTTAATTTTATTTCAGCTTCGATGATGTCGGCGCTCTGTTTTTTTTCGCTTTTGGGTCTCATCTTCGGAAGCGCTCTCGGGGTCACCGAGGCGATGTCGAGACGGCTCAACGACTATGCCGCATCGACCCACGTTTCGTTGGGGATCAATATAATTTTTATCATTTTGCTGACCACGAGTCTGCTTTTTACCGGGTTTTACATTTGGCAGGGTTTGGCGCTTTTGAAAGGCAAGAAGGCCGCCTGGTTCATCCAGATCGCGTTGAGTGTGCTAGGGCTTCTGTGGCTACCTCCTTTCGGCACCATCCTCAGCATCGTGATCCTTGTGTTCTTTTTTCAGAACCGGGTCCGGGATCATTTTAAGGTCTGACGCTTGCCACTGGTCAAAGCCAAGATCCGCGTGGGGCATAGCCCCGATCCCGATGACGCGTTCATGTTCTACGCCATCGCGCACAACAAGATCAAGACGGACGGCATCACGTTCTCTCACGTCATCGAAGACATCGAGTCCTTGAACCGCCGCGCCTTCAAGGCGGAGCTGGAAGTGACCGCGGTCTCGGCCTATACGTTTTTTCAGATCGCCGACAAGTACGCGCTCATGCCCTGCGGCGCGAGCGTCGGAGAGAATTACGGGCCGATCCTTGTTTCCAAAAAATCGGTCTATTCCAAAGAACTCTCGGGCAAAAAGATCGCCGTGCCCGGTTTGAACACGACCGCGTATCTGGCGCTTAAGATATTCCTTCCTGATTTTAAAGAAGTCGTGATGCCCTTTGACACGATCCTCCAGGCGGTCGAAAAGGGCGACGTGGACGCGGGACTCGTCATCCACGAGGGTCAGCTGACCTACGAGAAGCTTGGTTTTAAAAAGGTGGCCGACCTCGGCGAGTGGTTCTACGAGATGACCAAACTTCCTCTGCCTCTCGGCGTCGACGTGATCCGAAAAAATCTCGGGGGCGACGTGATGCGGAAGACAACGAAAATTTTGAAGAACAGCATCGAATACGGCCTCAAGCACCGCGACGAAGCGCTCGATTACGCGCTCAAATTCGGCCGCGGCATCGAAAAGGGCACGGCCGACCGATTCGTCGGCATGTACGTCAACGATTTTACGGTCGACATGGGCCGCAAGGGCAAAGAGGGGTTGAAGCTCCTCCACGAAGCGGCGTTAGATCACGGGCTCCTGAAGGAATCAAAAAAAATCGAATGGGTGGAGATGTAGCCTTGACGGAAGCCACCTATGTCCAGGAATCGTCCGAATGGGTCCGCAAACCCAAAAGAACGGACGCCAATCTCAAAGATTATTTCAAGGCTTACAAAAATTTTCGCTGGAAGAGCGTCGAAAAAGAATTCGACTGGCATAGGACCCGCCAGTTCAATATCGTCCACGAAGCCGTGGACCGTCACGCCGCCGGCCCGCGAAAGAACAAGGTCGCGCTCTATTTCTGGGATCCTGTCGTCGCTTCCAAAGGACGCGATGAAAAATATACTTTTCTGGATCTGAAGAACGAGTCCTCGCGCTTCGGCAGTGTCCTTAAAAAACTGAAGATCGCAAAAGGCGACCGCGTGGCGGTGTTCATGCCGCGGACTCCGGAGCTCTACATCGCGATGTTGGGCATCCACCGCGTGGGTGCCATCCCCGTGCCGCTCTTTGAAGCCTTCATGGAAGCGGCACTTGAGGACCGCCTGTCGGACAGTCAGACTCAGGCCGTGGTCACGACACCGGCGCTCATGGGCCGCATTCCCTTCTCCAAGCTTCCCGATCTTAAAGAAGTGATCTTGTCGGCGGAGGAAGGGGCCACCACCGACGCCTACCTCGCGGAGCAGAAACGACTCATCAAAAAAGAGGTGCATCACTACCAGGCTGAAATGCGCGCGGCCTCAAAATTTCTCGAGCCTGTCTGGCTCAAAGCGGATGATGGACTTGTCATTCACTACACTTCCGGATCCACAGGCAGATCCAAGGGTGTCCTGCACCGCCAGTACGCGATGGTCGGCCATTATCAGACCGCCAAGTGGGCGCTTGACTTGAAGGAAGAAGACATTTACTGGTGTACGGCCGATCCCGGGTGGGTGACAGGTACCTCCTACGGGATCTACGGACCTTGGACGCTGGGTGTTTCAAGTCTCGTGCTCGGCGGGCGTTTTTCGGCTGAGCTCTGGTATCAAGCCATCGAGAAATTCCAGGTGTCCGTCTGGTACAGCGCTCCGACGGCATTCCGCACGCTCATGGCCCAGGGGGATAAACTTCCGAAAAAATACGATCTTAAAAGTCTTCGGCACATCTCGTCCGTGGGGGAGCCGCTCAATCCCGAGGCCTTGCGATGGATCCGTAAGATCACGGGCATTCCGCCGCACGAGACCTGGTGGATGACCGAAACGGGGATGCAGCTCATCTGCAATTATCCGAGCCTCGATTTTAAGATCGGAGCGACCGGGAGGCCTTTTCCGGGCACCTACGCAAGCGTAGTCGATGACAAGGGAAAAGAGGTCTCTCCGGGCACGCTCGGAAATCTCGTGGTAAGAACGCCCTGGCCGTCGATGATGAAAGCGATCTGGGGCGATCCGGAGAAGTTCAAAGGGTATTTTAAATTAAAAGGGTGGTATTTGAGCGGCGACACCGCGTATAAAGATAAGGACGGTTTTATCTGGTTCGCCGGCCGCGCGGATGACGTGATCAAGACTTCCGGCGAAAGGGTGGGGCCGTTCGAGGTCGAAAGCGCGCTCATCCAGCACCCCGCCGTGGCCGAAGCCGGGGTCATCGGCAAGCCGGACGAGCTTCGCGGCAGCATCATCAAGGCTTTTATCAGCTTGAGACCGGGATTTTCGGCCTCGGAAAATCTCAAAAAAGAGATCGCCGATTTTGTAAAAAAGAATATGGCCGCTCACGCGGCGCCCCGGGAAATAACTTTTTGTGAGAAGGTGCCTAAGACACGGTCAGGAAAGATCATGCGCCGTGTGTTGAGAGCTTGGGACCAGGGGCTGCCTGTCGGCGATATCAGCACAATGGAGGAATAAATAAAGCGATGCTTAGTCAGATGAAAGACATGATGGGCCAGTTCCAGGTCGTGCAGAAGCTCATGGGGGACGAGAACTTCAGGACCTTCATTGCGCACCCGAAAGTGCAGGAAGTTTTCCGCGACCCCGAATTCAAGGAGATCGCCAGTCAGAAAAATTTCACCAAGATCCTGTCCCATCCAAAATTCGCCGTGTTGATGAAAGACCCTGAAGTCGCGTCTCTCATGGCGAGGATCGATCTGAAAAAGTTCAGCTTTGGCGGACTCTCGTGAAAAAATTCGTCTGGATCGCGCTCATCCTTTTGACCCTCCCCGCGTTCGCGGCTGAGAAGCCCGAGATCAAGACCGCGGATAAGAACGGCGACGGCAAGATCGATCTGTGGACGTATCTCAAGGAAGGCAGGACGATCCGCACGGCGCGTGACACCAATGCCGACGGCAAGCCCGACCGGTACTCGCTTTTCATCAAAGGCCGAAACCTCGTCCTGCGCGAGACCGACGTCAATTTCGACGGCAAGATCGACCAGCGAGCTCTCGCGTCCTGGGACGGGAATAAAAAGATCATGGCCGGAGGAGTGCCCCCGCGCTCGATCCCGAACCCCGGCTACGACAATCTGTGGAAAGAGGTTGACAACGATTTCGACGGCAAGATAGACGTGGTCCGCGAAAAAGGAAAAAAAGGCGATCCCGCCGGCAGGACCGGGAAGAAAATGAACACGAAACCCACCTTGGAGATCAAGGATTGGGAAAAGAGCCGTTGAAAATAATCGCCGCCGGCATGAGCGGACTTATCGGAAAGCCTTTGGCGTTCGAGCTGGAAAAAAAACACGAGCTCGTGCGCTTGGTCCGAAAAGGATCGGCGGCTTCCCAACGCTTGCCGGGCCGCGAGATCCTGTGGAACCCCGGGCGGATCGGAGACTGGGCCAAGGAGATAGATGGCGCCGATGCCGTGATCAATCTTTGCGGGGAAGGGATCGCGGATAAACGCTGGACGTCCGCCCGTGAGCGCGTTCTTGAAGAAAGCCGGCTCATCCCGACACGAACTTTGGTCGAAGCCATAGGCCTTGCATCCAAGAAACCACATGTCTTTCTTAGCGCTTCCGCTATCGGGTATTACGGGCCGCACGATGATTATTTGATCGACGAAGAAACGGGGCCAGGCGTCGGCTACCTGTCAAACCTTTGCCTGCAATGGGAAAACGAGGCCAAGCGCGCAGAGACTTGCGGAGTGCGTGTTGTTTTACTCAGGACCGGGATCGTTCTCGCCAAGAAGGGGGGAGCCCTGGCCAAGATGGTTCCGCTTTTTAAGTTCTTTCTGGGAGGGCCGCTGGGCAGCGGTGAACAGGTGATGAGCTGGATCCACATCGACGACGAAGTCCGGGGCATTGCGACGGCCCTGGAGGATCCGTTCCTGCAGGGGCCGGTGAATTTAACGACTCCCGCCCATGTCACCATGAATGAATTTGCGGCAACCTTGGGGAAGGTCCTAAGGAGGCCGGCGGTGTTCAGAGTGCACGCTTTGATGCTGAGGATCCTTTTGGGAGAAATGTCGGAAATGCTCCTGACCGGGCAGAAGGTCTATCCGCAGAAGCTCAAACGCGCGGGTTTCAAATTCCATTTTGAAACCCTCGAAGAAGCCCTGACAGCGATCTTCAAGGCTTAAAGATCGCTCTTGACAGGCCAAATTCCCGATGTTAGATTATTTGCTCTCAACTTAGAGGGTTTATGACGACTTTTTTTGTGAACAAGAAGGACGTAAAAGAGAAGAAATGGCAGCTGGTAGACGCTCGTGGCCAGGTGGTCGGCCGTCTTGCGACCAAGATCTCTCGTGTCCTGATGGGCAAGGATAAAACGGATTTCACTCCGCATGTCGAGACCGGTGACGGAGTGATCGTGATCAACGCCAAAGACGTGATCGTGACCGGAAATAAGGCCAAAGACAAAATTTATAAGAACTATTCGGGTTATCCCAGCGGCCAGAGGGAACGGACGTACGAGCGGGTCATGAAAGAGGACCCAACCTTTGTGCTTAAACACGCGGTGAAAGGGATGCTTCCCAAATCACGGCTCGGTAAGAAAATGATCACACGGCTCCTGGTCTATGCCGGAAGTGAGCACCCTCATTCGGCACAAAAGCCTAAAGGAAACTAACAGATCATGCAGACGCTCACAAAAAAAAGTTCGATCGAAAGACTCAAGAGATCGGATTATCTCAAAGCTCCCAAAAGTAAAGAGAACGCCACCGGCCGACGGAAAGAGGCGACGGCGCGCATCCAGCTTTTTAAAGGCACAGGCACCATCCAGGTCAACCGCAGGAACCTTTCTGAATATTTCGGAAGACCCACACTTCAGATGATCGTGCGTCAGCCGCTTGAGGCGATGCAGATGAACGACAAGGTCGACGTGATCGCCAATGTTCGAGGCGGCGGTCTGGCCGGTCAGGCGGGCGCGATCCGGCATGCCATTTCCAGAGCTTTGGTCAGTTTTGACGCTTCTCTCAAGACGCTTTTGCGTCGCGGCGATTATCTTACGCGCGATCCTCGTATGAAGGAGCGTAAGAAATACGGTCGCAAGGGCGCTCGCCGAAGATTCCAGTTCTCAAAGAGATAGAGTATTAGAGCCAAACAGAACCAAACTTAAAAATCTCATAACTGTAATATTTGCCGAGCCTTAGGCTCGGCATTATTTTTTTAATTTTGACAGCAATCCAAAAGCTCACTATAATAGCATTTTTTAAACTTAAAGGGATTTCATGAAAAAAGTCAAAGTCGCAGTGATCGGCGCCACCGGTTATACGGGGGAGGAACTCGTACGGATCCTCGCGTCTCATCCGGGCGTGGACATTGTCTATGCCTCCGGCAAGGAAGACCGCAGCGTCAAGCTCCAGGATATTTTTCCCTACCTCAAAAACCGGATCGATCTCGAGTGCAAAACTTTCTCTGCCGAGGAAGCCATCTCCAGATGTGACCTGGCGTTTTTGTCCCTGCCTCACACGGTGTCCATGCAGGTGGCGACTTTTTTTCTCAAAGCCGGGAAAAAAGTAGTGGACATGAGCGCTGATTATCGCCTGAAGGATACTGCCGTTTATGAAAAATTTTACAAGACTCCGCATCAGGACCCTGAAAATCTGGCCAAGGCTGTTTACGGCCTCCCCGAAATTCACCGGGACAAGATCAGATCTGCCCAGCTGGTCGCCAATCCGGGCTGCTATCCCACGGGTGCCGTTCTGGGACTTTGGCCCGGCGCCAAAGCCGGTTTTTTTGACTTGGATTCTATTCAGATCGACGCCAAGAGCGGTGTCACGGGAGCCGGGCGCAAGGCGGACAAGTCGCTCAATTTTTCAGAAGTCAACGAATCGTTCAAAGCTTACAAGCTCTTCGAGCACCAGCATGTGCCCGAGATCGATCAGGAACTCTCAAGTGCGACCGGAAAACCGGTGAAGGTGATCTTTGTGCCGCACCTTCTGCCGATCAATCGCGGCATCCTGAGCACGATCTACGTCAAACTGAAGAAAGCGGCGAATACGGAAACGCTCCTTGAGTGTTATCGCGCTCGGTACGCGGGGGAACCGTTCGTGAAAATTTATGCCGGCGGCGCTCTGCCGGAGCTTAAGCACGTGATTCATACTAATTTTTGTGACATCGGCCTCCGGGTCCACGAAGAGAAAAAGCTCGCGGTGATCGTGACGGCCATCGACAACCTCGATAAGGGCGCCGCAAGCCAGGCGGTCCAGAACATGAATCTTATGTACGGTTTTTCCGAAACGGAGGGTCTTTACCGGTGAAGATCGTTCATGGCGGCGTGACGGCTCCCTCCGGGTTCAAAGCGAGCGGCCTTTACTGTGGGATCAAAAAGTCCAAGAAAAAGGATCTCGCGCTGATCTATTCGGAGAGGCTCTGCGACGCCGTCGGCGCTTTTACGACCAATAAAGTGCAGGCCTCCTGCGTCCTCATCAACAAAGAGCATCTGCGCGATCATCTGGCTCAGGCGGTCATCGCCAATTCAGGCAACGCCAACTGCATGACGGGCGAAAGCGGCTTTGAGAACTCCCGCCTCATGGCTTCGGCGGCGGCTAAGCAGCTGCGCATCAAAGCGACCGACGTCCTCGTGGCATCGACGGGAGTGATCGGAAAGCCCTTGCCCATCAAGAAGATCGTCGAGGCAGTGCCGGAGCTTGTCAAAGCACTGAGCCGGAAGGGCAGTGAATTCGCCGCGGCGGGGATCCTGACCACCGACCGGCTGAATAAAGAGATCGCCGTGGAGTTTTACCTGGAAAAAAAGAAGGTGCGCCTGGGCGCGATCGCCAAGGGCGCCGGGATGATCCATCCCGAGATGGTCGTGCATGGTCCCAGACACGCGACGATGCTCTGCTTCGTCACGACGGACGCTTTGATCACGCAGAACGCGCTCAAAGACGCCCTCGACCGCGCGATCAACAAAAGTTTCAACACCATCACGATCGACGGGGACATGTCGACCAACGACATGGTGCTGGTGTTGGCCAACGGAATGGCTCAGAATAAAAAGATCGTGGAAAAAACAAAGGAGTTCAAGATCTTTTCCAAAGCCCTGGAAACCATCTGCCTTGCCTTATCCAAGGAAATGGTCCGTGACGCGGAGGGCGCTACCAAATTCGTGGAGATCGCCGTCCGTAATGCTCAGAGTCCGGCGGATGCCCGTAGAGTGGCCCGTTCGATCGCCGGCTCCAATCTCGTCAAATGCGCGCTTTTTGGCTCCGATCCGAACTGGGGACGTATCGCCGCGGCTGCCGGATATTCGGGAGCGCATGTGGACCAGGACAGGATGCAGATCTATCTCGGCCGCGAGCTCGTTTTGAGAAACGGCGGGCGCGTCATGAAGAAGGCTGCGACTCTGAACAGGATCTTCGCGCAGAAGAACGTGAAGATCACGGTCGACCTGGGTGTGGGCCGTTACAGCGCCACGTCTTATACCTGCGATTTTTCGACCAACTATGTGCGCATTAATTCTGCGTACAGAACCTAACCGGGAGACCTGATTTAATGGAAGAGATGATCAAGAAAGCGGACGTGCTCATCGAAGCGCTTCCTTATATCCAGAGTTTCTACGACAAGACCATTGTGATCAAATACGGAGGTGCGGCGATGACGGATCCTGCGATCCGCCGCAATGTGCTCGAGGACATCGTGTTCACCAGCTACGTGGGCATGAGACCTGTGCTCGTCCATGGGGGCGGTCCGTACATCTCAAAACGCATCGAGTCTCTCGGCAAGGAAGTGAAGTTCGTGAGAGGCTACCGCGTGACCGATGAGGAGACGATGGAAGTCGTCGAGGAAGAATTGACCAAGATCAATCGCGAGATCGTGCGTGAGATCATTTCGCTCGGCGGCAGCGCGATCTCGCTTTCGGGCAAGGACGACCATCTGATCGAAGTGAAGAAGCACGCCGACATCGACGGAGAAGACATAGGATTTGTCGGAGAGATCACCAAGATCAACAGCGACGTGATCCAGAAGATGATCACCAGTGACATCATTCCCGTCATTTCGCCCATTGGCCTCGGCAAGGACGGCTTCACTTACAACGTCAATGCCGATCAGGCCTCGGCCGAGATCGCGCGGTCTTTGAGCGCGCTCAAACTCGTCCTTCTGACCAACGTGAGAGGTATTTTGAAGAACCAGGCACAGAACGAGTCGATCATTTCGCACATCAGCGTTGCCGAGATCGACGAGCTCGTTACGGATAAGACCATCACCGGCGGCATGATCCCCAAGGTCAAGGCCTGCATCCGCGCGCTCGAGCGCGGCGTGAAGAAGACACACATCATCGACGGAAAGATCCCCCACGGGATCCTTTTGGAAATTTTTACCGACAAGGGCATAGGGACCGAGATCGTGAAACGATAACCATGGACCACCGAAAGACCATAAGGCTTTATTACGATTACGTCATTCCGTCCTACCATAGGACGCCGCTTGTGATCGAACGGGGGAAGGGAACGCGTGTCTGGGACGCGCTCGGGGAAGAGTACCTTGATTTTTTTCCGGGATGGGCGGTCAGCGGGATCGGGCATTGCCATAAGCGCGTCTCGGAAGCGCTGAAGCGCCAGGCCGAACGTCTGATCCATGTGTCGAATAATTATTATCACGAACTTCAGGGACTTTTGGCGGAACAGGTGATCCGGCACTCGTTTCCGGGCAAAGTTTTCTTTTGCAATTCGGGAGCGGAGGCCAACGAAGCGGCTTTCAAGCTGGCCCGCAAGCACGGCAACCCTCAAAAGAACGAGATCATCACGATGGACCGTTCTTTTCACGGACGCACGCTTGCGACCATCGCGGCGACCGGCCAATCCCGCTTCCGGGAAGGCTTTGAGCCGACGATGCCGGGTTTTGTGAACGTTCCGTTCAATGAGCTGGCCGCGCTCGAGCGAGCCGTGAATCCGAGAACGGCGGCGGTCATCCTCGAGCCTATCCAGGGCGAAGGAGGCGTTCGCGTGGCGGACAGCCAGTACCTGTCGGCGGTGCGGCGGTTGTGCAGTGATAAAAAAATTCTCCTTATTTTCGACGAAGTGCAGACAGGGATGGGGCGCACGGGCCGGATGTTCTGCTATAAGAATTTCGGCATCGAGCCGGACATGATGACGCTGGCCAAATCCTTCGGCGGCGGCTTTCCCATCGGAGCCATGGTGGCCAAAAAAGAGATCGCGGATGTTCTGCAGCCCGGCACGCATGCCACGACCTTCGGCGGGAGTCCTCTGGCGTGCGCGGCCGCTCTGGCGGTCTTTGAAGCGATCGAGAAGGAGAAGCTATTGAGCGCCGCGGTGATCGCCGGTTCGCATCTTTTTAAGAAACTGGGCGAGCTCAAGAAAAAGCACTCTGTCATCAAAGAAGTGCGGGGCATGGCGCTCATGGCCGGGGTGGAGCTCGCTTTTGAGGGTAAGGAAGTCTATGAAAGGTGCCTTGAGAAGAAACTTTTGATCAACTGCACGCAAAACAACGTTCTGAGGCTGATGCCGCCGCTGGTCGTCAAAGAAAAAGAGATCGGCCGCGCGGTCCAGATTTTGGACGAAGCGCTCACTTTCGTGAGCGAAAAACGATTGGTTACTATCAAAGAAGGGAGCCTGTCTGTATGAGCAAAGCTAAGAAAAAAAGATCCTCCAAGAGGAGATCCTCCAATAAGAAATCTTCCAAGAAGAGATCCGGAGGGTCTAAGAAGAAGGCGTCTGCCAAAAAAATCACCAAAAAAGGCGCTTTTTTCGAGGCCAAGGATCTCTTGAGCCTGCGGGAGTTCCAACCGTGGGACATCGAGGCGGTCCTGAAGCTCGCCGAAAAAATGAAGAAGAATCCCCAAGTTTTCTTTAATAAGCTCAAGGGCAAGTCCCTGGCGCTTCTTTTCCAGAAGCCCTCGATCCGCACGCGCGTGTCGTTTCAGGTAGGCATGAGCGAGCTGGGGGGAAACTCGGTCTATATGGACCCGCAAGAGCTTCCTTTGGGGGAGCGCGAATCCATTCCCGATGTGGCACGGGTCCTTTCGCGTTACTGCGACGCGATCGTGACGCGGACGTATCTCCACAGCGACGTGGAACAGCTCGCGCGCTACGCCGATGTGCCCGTGATCAACGGACTCAGTGATCTGTATCATCCCTGCCAGATCCTCGCGGACCTGTTCACCATCCGGGAGCGATTTAAATTTCTGGAGAAGGTCAACATCGCCTATATCGGCGACGGCAACAACGTTCTCAACTCGCTCCTCTACGGCGCGAGCAAGGTAGGCGCGCACTTGGCTGTGGCGACTCCCCGGGGCTATGAGCCGTCTGAAGAGATCATCAAAGACCTGAAGCTCATTACCAAGGACTCAGGATCCAAGATCACCTTGTCCAACAACCCGTTCACGGCGATCAAGAACGCGCACGTCATCTACACCGACGTGTGGGTCAGCATGGGCCAGGAGAAGCAAAGAGAGCAGCGTCTGAAGGATTTTCAGCCCTTTCAGATCAATGGCGCCATCTTGAGCAAAGCGCCCAAAGATGCCATCGTGATGCACTGCCTGCCGGCTCACCGCGGCGAGGAGATCACGAGCGACGTGATCGACAGTCCGCGTTCGGCGATCTTCGACCAGGCCGAGAACCGCCTGCATACGCAGAAAGCGCTTCTCTTCCATCTTTTGACGCGCAAAAGGAAAAAATAAATGAAAAAAGTCGTTCTCGCGTATTCCGGCGGGCTCGATACGTCCGTTGCGATCAAGTGGCTTAAAGACAGGGACTACGAAGTCGTCGCGTACATGGCGGACGTAGGCCAGGAAAAAACCACGACCGCGGCCATCGAGCGCGCCAAAAAAGCCGGCGCTTCGAAAGTGATCGTGAAGGACCTTAAGGAAAAGTTCGCGCGGGATTATATCTGGCCGGCGCTGAAGGCCGGCGCGGTGTACGAAGGACGTTACACGCTGGCCACCGCGCTTTCGCGGCCGCTCATCGCGGCGGAGCAGGTGGCGGTCGCCCACGCGGAAAAAGCCACGGCAGTCGCGCATGGCTGCACCGGAAAGGGCAACGACCAGGTCCGCTTCGAAGTGACGATCCAGGCGCTCGACAGCTCGCTTGAGATCCTGGCTCCCGTGCGGGAGTGGGAATTCAGATCACGCGAGGAAGAGATCCGATACGCGCTGAAACACCGGATCCCTATCGATGTTTCCAAAAAAAGTCCTTTTTCCATCGATAAGAATATCTGGGGGGTGAGCGTCGAGGCGGGAGTTCTCGAAGATCCCGATACGGAACCGCCGGCGGAATCCTTCCAGTGGACGCGTGGCGCAGACAAAAAGAATCTCAAAGAGAGGGTGGTCTCGATCGATTTTGAAAAGGGCGTCCCCACCGGACTCGGCGGCAAAAAAATATCGCCGCTCAAGCTCATCGAGGAACTCAACCGGCTCGGAGCGGAGTACGGCATCGGCCGGATGGACATGATCGAAAACCGCCTCGTGGGCATCAAGTCGCGTGAGACGTATGAGGCTCCGGCCGCGACGATCCTGCTCCAGGCGCACCGGGATCTGGAAAGCCTCGTCCTGGATCGCGAACTGTTCCACTACAAGGAAGGGATCTCGCAGAAGTACGCGGAGCTCGTGTATTACGGACTCTGGTTCACACCCTTAAAGAAGGCTCTGGACGCGTTCGTGGATGCGACGCAAGTTCGGGTCACCGGAACGGTGCGAATTCGTCTGAGAAAATACTCTTCGGTCGTCGTCGGTCGACGCTCGCCTTATTCGCAGTACAAAGAAACACTGGCGACCTATGGATCCAAAGACAAATTCGATCAGCGCTTGGCCAAAGGGTTCATCGACCTTTGGGCGCTTCCTTACAAAAAATAAGGCAGAAGCCATGCAGAAAAAACTTTGGGGCGGGAGATTTAAGAAAAAGATCGATCCGCGGTTTGAAAAATTCAGCGCTTCTCTTCAATGGGACCGGCGGCTGCTGCCGTACGATCTGCAGATCGATGCGGCCCACATCAAAGCTCTGAAAAAATGCGGTGTTTTGACCTCTTCGGAATCGCGAAAACTTCTCGCGGCCGTAGCCGCGCTTCAAAAAGCCGGCGCACGGGGTTCGCTGAAGCTTGACCCCGCGGCGGAAGATATTCATTCGGCCATCCATGCGGAAATCCTTAAAAAAGTAGGGACGCTCGCGGATAAGCTCCATACGGCTCGTTCGAGAAACGATCTTGTGAGCCAGAGCTCGCGACTCTACTGTAAGGAGCACGCGGAGACGATATATCGGCTGCTGTTAAATCTTCAGGAGGCGATCGTCCTGAAGGCTGAAGAGACCCAGGATATTTTTTTACCGGGCATGACCCATCTGCAGAACGCGCAAGTCATTTCCCAGGGGCATATTTTTTTGGCTTACGCCGAAATGCTGGAACGGTCCAAAGCGCGCTTCATTCTCACGAAAGAGGTGTCGGACGTATGCGTGTTGGGAAGCGGAGCGCTTGCCGGGGTCACGTTCGCGCTTGATCAGAAGCTGATGGCTCGTGAGCTTGGTCTGTCCGGGATCACGTCCAATAGCTACGACGTCTCGGGGGACCGGGATTTTATTTTAAATTTCCTGTCAGCCTGCACGGTCCTTGGCACGCATCTTTCGCGCATTGCCGAAGACCTCATGATCGCTCAAGTCCGCGGCGCGGCTCTGATCGAAATGGACGAAGCTTTTTGTACGGGAAGCTCCATGATGCCTCAGAAAAAAAATGCGGACTTCGCGGAACTCGCCCGCTCGAGCGTGGGTGTTTTTGCGGGAAATTTGACGGGCTTTCTTATGACGCTCAAAGGGCTGCCCACGTCCTACAACCGCGATCTTCAGTGGGACAAAGGCTATCTTTTTGATTCTGTCGAAGTCTGCGAAGAGCTCGTCGGCATCTTCATTGCGCTCATTCGGACGCTTCGCGTGAATCGCCAGCGCGCCAAGGAGCTCCTTAAGGACGAGACGCTGTACGCTACGGATCTCGCCGACAGCCTTGTTCAGAAGGGCGTGCCCTTCAGGACCGCTCATGAGCAGGCGGGTCGGATCGTGAGTTTCGCTGAATCCGCCGGAAAACCGATCTCGAAGATCGGACTCGATCTTTTACGGAGTTTTGCGCCGAAGCTCGACAGCTCCGTTTACGATCTCTTTTCTCCGGAGCACTCCGCACGTCTTAAAAAGACGATCGGCAGCACGCACCCGTCACGGGTCCGGTCTGAAATTGAATCCTGGAAAAAGAAATTGCGGAGAGATCGGTAGTGCATCGTTTCGCCTATAAAGGAAAAGAGCTTTACTGCGAAGAAACGCCCGTCTCAAAGATCGCCGCGAGCGTCGGGACGCCGTTCTATCTTTACAGTCTCGGGACGTTCCTCGATCATTTCCTTAAGCTTAAAAGAGCTTTCGCTCCGATCGATCCTTTGATCTGTTTTTCGATGAAGGCGAACTCGAATCTCACGGTCCTGAAGACGCTTGTGAACCACGGCTCAGGGCTCGACATCGTCTCGCGCGGCGAGCTTTTCCGCGCCAAAAAAGTCGGGGTCGATCCCTCCAAGATCGTCTTTGCCTCCGTCGGAAAGACCGAACTTGAGATCGAGGAGGCGGTTCTCCACGGTATTTTCATGTTCAACGTCGAGACGCTGCAGGAACTCGAAGTGATCAACTCCGTCGCGCGGAGGCTTAAGACCGCCCAGAAAGTGGCGATACGCCTGAATCCCGACGTCGCGCCGGACACGCATCATTACATCACGACCGGGACCAAGCAGAACAAATTCGGCATCGACCTCGAAACCGCCACTAAACTTTTTACCGACACGGACCGCTATCCTTTCTTACGATTTTGCGGGGTCCATGTCCATATTGGTTCGCAGATCACCAATGCCAAGCCTTTTGTGAAAGCCATCCGTAAGACACTGGCTTTTATCGATCGCGTGCGCGCGGCCGGTTGCGCTTCGGTGGATACGCTCAATATCGGCGGGGGACTCGGGATCATTTATTCAAAAGAAAAGCCGCAGACGGCCCAGGAATTTGCCGATGCCGTCCTGCCGATCCTGCAGCGCAGCCGTAAAAAGAACCCTTTAAAGATCGTACTCGAGCCGGGACGCTTTATTTCCGGCAATAGCGGCATCTTTGTGACCAAGGTCCTTTATGAAAAACGCACTCCGGCCAAGGCTTTCTTGATCGTCGATGGCGGGATGAACGACCTGATACGCCCGTCGCTTTACGGCGCGTACCATGAGATCCTCCCGGTCGTCAAAAAGAACGTGAAAGCGCGTTATTCGCGGGTGGACATCGTGGGGCCCGTATGCGAGAGCGGTGATTTTTTGGCGAAGGAAAGGAGCCTTCCGACGGCCCGCGTCGGTGACATTCTGGCGGTCATGTCCTGCGGTGCCTACGGGCATGTCATGTCGAGCAATTATAATTCCCGGCCGCGCACACCGGAGGTGGTCGTGAAAGGCAAGCGTTTTTTCATCGCCCGGCGGAGGGAAACTCTCTTGGATCTTGTGCGACATGAGCGGATCGTCACAGAAGTTGTTTAGGGGCATCAAAAGCGTGAAATCAGTGGCATTTTCAAAAAAAGCCGCGGCGGGTAATGATTTTATCATCGTGGACGACCGTGCCAAGGTTCTTGCGGATCCGGTCCGCGCGGCCAAAACGCTTTGCGAGCGCAAATATTCCGTGGGAGCTGACGGGCTTTTGATCCTGGAACGCTCCAAAAGCGCCGATCTCAAGATGAGGATCTTCAATCCCGACGGGAGCGAAGCCCAGATGTGCGGCAATGGGGTGCGGTGCCTGGCAAAATTCGCAGCCCAGGCCAAGATCGTGAGCGCGACGCATTCGATCGAGACTCTCGCGGGACGGATCGAGGCCCAGGTTCGCGGCGACGTCGTGAAAGCTAAAATGATCACGCCGCGGGGGCTTAAACTCGATGTTTCTGTCGAGGTGGAAGGCAAGAAATACCTTCTTCACTTGATCGACACGGGAGTGCCTCACGTGGTCCATGTCACGGACCGGGTGAATCAGGTCGAGGTGGGTCGGTTGGGGCGGGCTTTGAGACGGCACAGCCGTTTTGCTCCCGAAGGCACGAACGTTAATTTTATCTCGATCGGGAAAGACGCGTCCGTCGAGGTTCGGACCTACGAGAGAGGGGTCGAGGCCGAAACGTTGGCTTGCGGCACCGGCTCCACGGCAGCGGCGCTCGTGGCCGCGACGCTTAAGGGGCTCCGCTCGCCGGTACACGTGAAAACGCGGGGCGGCGAAATTTTGAAAGTTTATTTTAATAAAAAAAACAGCGGGTTTGAGGAAGTTTATCTTGAGGGAAAAGTCGCGGACTGTTTTGAGGGGAGAGTGAATCTATGAGTTTTAAAGGCTCCATCACGGCGCTCATCACGCCATTTAAGAACGGAAAAGTCGACGAGAAAACGCTGGTGAAGCTTGTCCGTCATCAGATCGAGTCCGGGACGGATGGGCTTGTGCCTGTCGGTACGACCGGAGAGTCTCCGACGTTGTCATTCAGAGAGCACGAACGGGTGATCGAGATCGTGATCCATGCCGCCAAGTCAGATGTGCCGGTGATCGCCGGCACAGGCTCGAACAGCACCGATGAAGCGATCCAGCTCACTCGGTTCGCCAAAAAAGCCGGCGCCGACGGAGCGCTGCTGGTGACGCCTTACTACAATCGTCCCACCCAGGAAGGTCTTTTTAGACACTACCAGGCGATCGCCAGGGCCGTGGACATTCCCATGGTTCTCTACAACGTACCGAGCCGGACCGGCAGTGTGCTGCTGCCCGAAACGGTGGCGCGTCTTTCTAAAATTCCAACGATCACTGCGATCAAAGAGGCGACCGGCAACATGGACCAAGCGTCGCACATTCTCTCGATCTGCGGTATTACCGTTTTGAGCGGGGATGACTCGTTGACGCTGCCGCTCATGGCTATGGGCGCCAAGGGTGTTATTTCCGTGGCGTCGAACGTGATCCCTGAAACGGTCGCGGCAATGGTGGACGCTTTCTTGGCGGACGACTTGGAAAGGGCGCGCGCATTGCATCTTAAGATGTTCCCGCTGTTCCGTGCGCTTTTCATCGAAACGAACCCGATTCCGGTGAAACGAGCGATGAAACTGCTGGGGTTTGCCGGCGACGAGGTTCGGCTACCGCTTTGTCCGATGAGTCAAGACAACGAAAAAATACTGAAAAACGCCCTCAAAGATTTCGGGCTCAAGTTAAAAGGATAGCTAATGGTGAGGATAGCGGTGAACGGCGCCGCCGGGCGCATGGGATCAAGGATCCTTGCTCTTGTGGCGGCCTCTCCGGACAAGTTCGAGATCGCCGGTGCTTTTGACTACGACAAAAAACTTACAACCGATTCTCTAGAGGGAAAAGGAGTGCTCATCGATTTTTCGGGTCCTGCGGGCACCGTCATGGCCTTAGACGCGGCAACGAAAGCGGGATGGGGCCTTGTGATCGGAACAACCGGTTTAGATCCGAATACTACACTGTTAACTGAAGCGCGTTCAAAAACAATTCCAATCGTCTATTCGGCCAATATGAGCGTAGGAGTCAATCTTGTTGCTGAAGTTTTAAAGCTTCTGGCTAAGCAGCTTGGCAGAGAATTTGAAATCAGTATAACTGAAACGCATCATGTCCATAAGAAGGATAAGCCAAGCGGAACGGCGCTCATGCTGAAGCAGGCAATGGGTGAGGCGCATCGCGGAATAGAGATCCATTCTTTCCGCAAAGGCGAGATCGTGGGAGAACACACGGTGCTTTTTTCGGGACCAGCCGAAACGATCGAGATCACACACCGCGCCCAGTCGCGTGATGTGTTCGCGCTCGGGGCTCTCATGGCCGCCGTTTTTGTCGCTGCAAAAAAAAATGGGCTTTATGAGATGCGGGATGTTTTAGGTTTGCCATGAGTTTTTTTCTTCAAGAGTCGGACCGGCTCAAAAAACTTCCGCCATATCTTTTTGTCGAGATCGACCGGGCCAAACGCAAGGCGCTCGATCGCGGCGTGAAGGTCATCGATTTTGGCGTGGGAGATCCCGACCGGCCGACGCCGGCTTTCGCGGTGCGGGCGATGCAAAAAGCCATCGCCGAACCCAAAAATCATCACTATCCTTTAGACAGGGGGAACTCCGATTTTCGCAAAGCGGCCTCGGTGTGGCTTAAAAAACGGTTCGGTGTTCATTTTGACGCGACGAACGAGATCCTTCCGCTCATCGGTTCCAAGGAAGGCATCGCACACCTGCCGCTAGCTTTCTTAAATCCCGGTGACACCGCGCTCGTGCCGGACCCTTGCTATCCGCCGTACAAAAGTGGGACGATCTTTGCCGGGGGCGTGCCTCATCTTTTACCTCTCGAAGAAAAGAGGGGATATCTCCCTGATTTTGAGTCGGTTCCATCCGGGATCCTCAAAAGATCCAAGCTGATCTTCGTTAACTATCCCAATAATCCGACAGGCGCTGTGGCTCCGAGGAGTTTTTACGCGAAACTGGTCGCTTGGGCTAAGAAGCACCGGATTCTGATCGTGTCGGACCTGGCTTACTCTGAAGTTTATTTCAACGGCACGAAACCCTTAAGCATCTTTGAAGTACCCGGCGCGCGGGAAGTGGCCATTGAATATCATTCGCTTTCAAAGACCTGCAACATGACGGGTTGGAGGCTCGGCTTTGCGGTGGGGCGTTCGGAAATCATCCAAGGGCTTCTCAAGGTCAAATCCAACATTGATTCCGGTGTCTTCACCGCGGTTCAGCAAGCCGGGATCGCCGCGCTTGAGAATAGCTCCGCTTTTTCTAAAAAAACCAACGCCCTGTACCGTCGCCGCCGGGATCTGCTGGTGAAAGGGCTTCGTGAGGTGGGTTTTCCGGTCCGCGCCAATCCCGCGACTTTTTACGTATTCACGCGTCTTCCCAAAGGGTTTCGAGACTCGACCTTTTTTTGCAAGAATCTTCTCGAAGCCACCGGCATCGTCGCGACGCCCGGCGTCGGTTTTGGCGCTGCGGCCGAAGGGTATGCGCGGTTCACCCTCACGGTTCCGGAACCTCAGATCCGTGAAGCAGTCCGGCGAATGAAAAAGGTTTTTTGATGGCAGTCGTTTATCTCGGGATCGGTTCCAATCTGGGCGACCGCAACGCCAATATCGACAAGGCCTTGACGCTCTTGGAAGAAAAAAAAGACATCAAGGTCGAGGCGGTGTCCCATCGGATCGAGACGGCGCCTCAAGGCGGGCCACCCCAGGGTGATTTTTTAAATGCCGCGGCTCGAGTCGAGACGGACCTTTTGCCGCTCGAATTTTTGTCCCGCCTTAAAGCGGTGGAGCGCCGCCTTGGGCGGGTAAGATCAGAACCCAACGCGCCTCGTCCGATCGACCTCGACATCCTTTTTTATGACGACATCGTGATCGTCGATGGAAAAAATCTCTGCATTCCTCATCCGCGTTTGGTCGAGCGGGAATTCGTCCTCAAGCCTCTGGCCGAGATCGCGCCCTCGTTTGTACACCCGCGACTCAAGAAAGACGTGACCGCGCTTTATCGGGAGCTTCTGCGTGAAAATCATCCAGAGCCCCGCGAAGCTTAAAGCCGCCGTCGCCGCGTTCAGAAGAAAAGGCAAACGCATCGGGTTCGTGCCGACGATGGGTTTTCTGCATGAAGGGCACCTGGCGATCGTTCGGAGGTCCAAAAAAGAAAATCCATCCACGGTCGTCAGCATTTTTGTGAACCCTCTTCAGTTCGGCCCGGGTGAAGACCTTCGACGATATCCGAGAGACCTCGTAAAAGACGCGGCCCTTCTGGCGAAAGAGAAGGTTGACATTCTGTTCGCACCCGCTGAGCCGACTCTTTATCCGGAGGGATTTCAGACGGCCGTCAGCGTCAAAGAGCTGAGCCGCTCTCTTTGCGGAGTTTCGCGCCCGACGCATTTCACGGGGGTTGCGACCGTCGTATTGAAACTCCTCAACCTGGTCGGCCCCGACGTGCTTTATTTAGGACAAAAAGATTTTCAACAGCGCCGGGTTCTAGAGCGGATGATCGAAGATCTTGCCATTCCCGTGAAGGTCCGCACAGTCCCGACGGTGCGTGAGCCGGATGGGCTTGCGATGAGCTCAAGAAATACGCTTTTGTCCGAGCAAGAGCGCTCGCAGGCTCTCGTACTGCGTCGCGCGCTTGAAACTGCGGGAAAACAGGTCCGCTCCGGTGTGCGGGACGGTAAAAAGATCAAAGAAGTCATGCGGGGCGTTCTCGACTCCGCATCTTTGGGTTTCACGGACTACGCGGAAATAGTCGATGCCAAGTCTCTCGGCTCCGTGGTAAAATTGAAAAAAGGCGACCGGATCCTGGCGGCGGTCGCCGTTTATTTCGGCGATACCCGCCTCATCGATAACATTTTAATCAAGGTCTAAAGACCATCTATGTTCCGAGCGATGATGAAGTCCAAGATCCACGGCGCGACGGTGACGGAGGCCAATCTGAAATACACGGGCTCGATCACCATCGACAAGAGCCTTCTCAAGGCCTCCGATATTCTGCCCTTTGAGCGGGTGCAGATCGTCAATCTCAATAACGGCAGCCGGGTCGAAACGTACGTTCTTGAGGGGGCCGCGGGTTCCGGCACCATCTGCATGAACGGCGCCGCCGCCCGCTGGGCCGAGGTGGGGGATAAGGTCATCATCATTTCTTATTCGCTCATGGAAGACAGAAAGATCCCGAAACATCGCCCGCGCATTGTCTTTGTTGACGAAAAGAACCGCGCGAAGAAAAAATGATCAAGGTCGGCATCATCGGCTGCGGTACCATCGGCAAAGAGCTTGGTCTCGCGTGCCAGAAGATCTTCGCCGACCAAGTGACGCTTGAAGGTCTTGCCGACGTCGATGTCGCCCGCGCTCGCAAGCTCCAAAAAGAACTCCGCATCCCGGCGAGTAAGGTGCTTTCTCTCGACACGCTCATCAGCCGGTGCGATCTGGTGATCGAGTCCGCGTCCAAGTACGTTTCGTACGACCTCGCCAAAAAAGCGCTCCGTCAGGGAAAAGACGTGATGGTGATGAGTGTCGGCGGTATCCTGGGCCGTGAGAAAGAGCTCGCGCGCCTGGCAAAAACCCACCACTGCTGTCTCTACCTGCCTAGCGGTGGAGTGGTCGGCATCGATGGTCTTAAGGCCGCGCACATCGGAAAAATTTACCGCGTCACACTGACGACGCGTAAGCCCCCCCAGGGCTTTGAGGACGCGCCCTACGTCATCAAGCACGGGATCAATCTCAAGAATCTCAAAGAAGAAAAAGTGCTCTTTGACGGTGACGCCAAGACCGCCGTGAAGGGTTTCCCGAAGAACATCAATGTCTCGGCGACCTTAAGTCTCGCCGGAATCGGTCCCAAGAAGACCAAAGTCCGCATCATTGCCACGCCGCATATGCTCGTGAACGTCCATGAGGTCTATGTGCAGGGCGATTTCGGCTCTTTTTACACACGGACTGAAAATTTTCCCGCAGAGCAGAACCCCAAAACGAGCCGCCTGGCCGTTCTCTCCGCGGTCGCGACGCTTGAGCGGATCTTGAGAAACGTCAAGATCGGGACCTAGAGTTTTGACCGACCAAGAATTGATCGCCGGGTGTCTGGGAGGGCGTAAGGAATCCTGGGACCTTTTTTGCGAGCGTTTCTCCAAGCTGATCCACTGGGGTATCCGTCGCACTCTGGATAATTCGTCTTTTAGGGGTCGCAGAGAGATCTCGGACGATATTTTTCAGGATATTTTTAAACGCTTGCTCGACCGGAACGAATTGGCTAAATTGAAAGAGGCGGACTCCGTAAGAAAATTTCTGTCCGTCATGGCCTGCAACGCCGCGCTTGATCGGGTCAGAATTCTAAGGCGTCATGAGGCCCAAGTGCCGGACCCGGGCGAAGATTCCTCAGCCGACGAAGGCGCTCACGATCTGGACCCTGCGTCCGAAGCGGTCACAAGAGAATCTCGCGAGATCCTTGGCAGAACACTCGACGCTTTAAAACCAAAGGAACGCTCGGTGCTCGAATCATTTTATCTGGATGGGTTGTCGCATAAAACGATCGCCGAACGGTGGGGTTTCAGTGAGGATGGAGTTGAGGCTCTCATCCGCCGGACGAGAGAAAAATTAAAACAAGCGTTGAGTGAAAAGGGGCTGGAGGGTGCAGGGTAATGGATCCCATTGATTCGAAGATCAAGAGTTATCTGTCCGACGCAGAGAATGAGAACGTTTCGCCGGAGCTTGTCGCGCAGGTGAAAGCTCTTTTTCCGGGGGCAGGGCGTTTCGCCTGTCCTCACTGCGGAAAATCCATTACACCGTTCAAGTCTCCGCTTGCCACACAGAAAATAAAAAATATTCTATGGGCTTTTTTGGCGCTAACGTCCTTCACAGGCTCTTTTCTAGCGCCGAGGTATTTTTTCCAGTTCCTGGCCGCTTTTCTTTTCTTCGGTTTTCGGTGGGTCGTCGACCAGAGAGCGACCAAGACCCAGATATTTGTCTACAAGACTCTGAAGGATGCAGAGCCTTCTCAAGTCCGAGACCGTGATTTACATCACCCTCAGTCTCATCTATAATAACTTTTTTTCGGGGCATAGCGAAGCTTGGTATCGCGCCACGTTCGGGACGTGGAGACCACAGGTTCAAATCCTGTTGCCCCGACCATTTTTTTTACTTCAAACCCATGATCCAGGCAAAAAAAACTTTTAGCGCCGGCGGAGTAGTGCTGAATTCCCAAGGCGAAGTTCTCGTCGTGAGTCAAAACGGGGACTCCTGGTCTCTTCCCAAGGGTCATCTCGAAAAAGGAGAGGACGATCGCGCGGCCGCCGAAAGGGAGATCCGCGAGGAGTCAGGTCTCAAAACCTTCCGTTTCGTCAAAGGGCTCGGTTGTTATGAGCGTTCGAAGATAGGCCGTGGAGGGCGGGGAGAAGATCCTTCCGAAGTAAAGGTGATCACAATGTTCCTTTTCCGAACGGCGGAGACGCTCTTGGATCCGGTCGATCCCGGAAACCCCGAAGCCCGCTGGGTCAAGCGGGAAGAAGTCGTCGGGCTTCTGACCCACCCGAAAGACAAAGCGTTTTTCCTAAGCGTGCTAAATCAGCTATAATCACTGTGATGAGAAATTCGACCGCTTTATTTTATTCTCCTTTGGGTTCGGTCCGTGTCGAGGCGGGTGCCAAAGGAATCGTTTCAGCCGGATTCTCGAGGGTACCCGTAGGGAAAAAGACCGCCCCCGCTCGGTTTTTAAAAAAGTGCATTCGTCAGATGAATCAGTACTTTAAGGGATCGCGGACGCATTTTACGGTAAAGCTGGATCTTAAGGGCACGCCTTTTCAAAGGAAGGTCTGGTCCGAGCTTGTCAAAATTCCACACGGGAAGACTGTTTCTTACTTGGAACTTGCCAGGCGGATCAGCCACCCTCGCTCCGCGCGCGCGGTGGGGAGCGCGGCCGGAGCTAATCCCGTCTGCATTCTCGTTCCCTGCCATCGGCTCGTGGCATCGAAAGGTTTGGGCGGGTACGCCTACGGTCTGCCGACCAAAAAGAAACTTCTGAAGCTGGAAGCTTCGCAATGAAAATCTTTCTCATCGGGGACACCGATTTTAAAAAAGGCTTGCTCGGGGTCTTGGCGCGTTTAAACGTCTTGATAGATTCCGAGACGGACCTTGCGCGGATCAAGGCGCGTCTTTCGGCGAAGCGCTTTGACCTCATTTTTCTGGATGCCGATCTTTTTGGGCTTGAGAACGGTGCGGGAGCCCGGCTGCGGGCGCTTTTAAAAAAAAGCGGGAAGCCCGTGCTTGTTTTCTCTTCGCAGAAAAAATCTTACAGGATCGCCTTGAAGGCCGCGAAGATGGGCGCATCCGATTTTCTCATCAAGCCTTTCAGTGAGCGCGAGCTCATCCTGCGACTCAATGCGGTCCGGTTGAAAAAAGATCGCATTACTTGCATCGGCGGCGGAACGGGTCTTTTTTCTGTGCTCCTTGGCCTCAAGGCGCTGCCGAACACGCTTCTTACGTCCATTGTGAGCATGAGCGATGACGGCGGTTCTTCGGGTAAGCTCAGTCAGGCGTTCGGCATCCTGCCGCCAGGTGATGTGCGCCGCAGCCTTGTGGCGTTGTCCAATGCGCCTGAGGTGATGAATCAGATCATGCAACACCGTTTTGACAAAGGGGACGTCCGCGGTCACAGCTTTGGGAACCTTTTTCTGACCGTATTGGCCGAGGTGAAAGGTTCCCTGTCCGAAGCCGTAAGAGCTCTGAGCGACATCTTGAACATTCAGGGGATCGTGCTTCCCGCAAGTCACGTGGCAACCAAGCTCGTCGCACGTTTTGCCGGCGGGGCGGTGATCCGCGGGGAAAGCCGCATTGATCTCGGCGAAGGCCGCAATGCTGATCTGAAACTGACCAAACTCTGGCATGAACCGCCCGCCGAATGCGCTTCGGAAGCGTTTAGCGCCATTCTCAACTCGGATCTCATTACCATCGGTCCGGGCGATCTTTTTACGAGTGTGATCGCAAATCTTGCGATCGAGGATTTGCGTAGGGCCGTGGTCGAAAGCCGCGCCAAAAAGATTTACGTGTGTAATCTGATGACCAAGCCCGGCGAGACGGCCCACTTCAACCCGGAAGACCATCTTCGCGAGGTTCTTAAGTACCTTAAGACCGATTGCCTTGACGCCGTGCTCATATCGAATACAAAACTTTCGGAAGAATCCATCTCGGAGTATGCCCGCAAACATCAACGGCCCGTGGGAGCAGGCAACCTCGAGCGTCTTAAAAAAATGACCAAAGCCGAGATCGTCGTGTGCGACATCGGACACGAGACTGAGCTTGTTCGGCATGACAGCCTCAAACTGAAGAATGAGATCCACCGGCTTTTTGCGAAATGGAAGTATCGGGAAAAGACTCGGTGAAAAAGAAGACCCTGCCTCTCGAATCAAGAGCCCACGTATTTTACTCCGGTCGGGTGCAGGGCATCGGCTTCCGGTATACGGCCGAGCGTCTGGCGTTGGAAGAGGGGCTGGTGGGTTGGGTCAAAAATCTCGCGGACGGCAGGGTTGAACTCGTCTGCGAAGGCGCCCGAGGGAAAGCCGAAAATCTGTTAGAACGGATCCGTCAAAGCGCCCTGGGTCCGCACATCCGAGGCGCGGCGGTCACTTGGGAGAAGCCCGCGGGCGAATTTTCGGAATTTCAAGTCGAGTTCGATACCTGATTTCGATGAGATCCCCCGAAAAAAAAGAGATCAAAAAACGCGTCCTAGCCCTCCGAAAGGAAGTTGAGCGCCACAACCGGCTTTACTACGACCTGAACCGGACGGAGATATCCGACTCCGAATATGACCGTCTCTACAAAGAGCTTGAGGGTCTGGAGAAAAAATTCCCGGAGTTCGCCGCGGATGATTCACCGACTCGCGGAGTCGGCGGGACTCCTCAGAACGAGTTCAAGACCGTTACGCACGAAATTCCGATGCTTAGCATCGACAATACGTATTCCAAGGATGAGCTGAGCGCTTTTGACCAACGGGTCCGAAAGCATTTTAAGGACGGCCGCAAGATCGAATATGTCATGGAACTCAAGATCGACGGCGTTTCTTTGTCCCTCCTGTATGAAAACAGCCGTCTCGTGCGAGCGGCCACGCGCGGGGACGGACAACGAGGCGATGACGTCACCGAAAATGTCAGGACCATCCGCGAGATACCCAACGCGCTCAAAAAGGGAAAAGGCAGGATCCCCGCCCGATTCGAAGCGCGCGGAGAAGTTTTCATAGGTCGAAAGAAGTTTCTGGAGCTCAACCGTCAAAAAGAAGCCGCCGGCGAAGAGCCTTTTGCCAATCCACGAAATGCGGCCAGCGGTTCCCTGAAGCTTTTGGACCCTTCGCTCGTTGCCGGGAGGGGCTTAAGTTTTTTCGCGCATGGAACCTCCAAAGCCGATCCTGCTTTCGGTTCTCAATCGGAGCTTTTAGAAGCATTCGGCCAATGGGGTGTGCCGGTCGAGCCGCATTTCAGGATCTGTAAAACTATCGAAGAAATGTTCCATGCCTGCGATACGTGGGAAGAAAAAAGGGCGAAGCTCGATTTCGAGACCGACGGCCTGGTTTTTAAAGTCAACGACTTCACTGCGCAGGCCTCTCTCGGCAGCACTCAAAAGAGCCCGCGCTGGGTCGCAGCTTATAAATTTGCCGCGGAGCGAGCCGTGACGCGACTCGAGAGTATCACGGTTCAAGTCGGTCGGACCGGCGTGCTGACGCCCGTGGCTGAGCTCGAGCCGGTTCTTTTGGCCGGAACGACCGTTTCCCGCGCCACGCTTCACAATGCCGATGAGATCAGGCGCCTGGACCTTAAGGTAGGGGACGAGGTCCGCATAGAAAAAAGCGGCGAGATCATCCCCCAGGTGATCGAGGTTCTCAAGAAAAAGCGCACGGGAAAGGAAAAACGTTTTGTCATGCCGTCGCGCTGTCCGGTCTGCCGGGGGACCGTCGTGCGCGAAGAGGAAGAGGTCGCCCTCCGCTGCATCAACAGCGCTTGTCGGGCGCAGCTGAAAGCGAGGCTTCTTCATTTTGCTTCGAGAAGGGCGATGGACATCGAGGGCCTGGGGGACGCATTGGTGGACCAGCTCGTCGAACGCGGTCTTGTGACGGACTTTTCAGACCTGTACCGGCTTGAGGCGGGCGTGTTGGCGGGACTGGAGCGAATGGGAGAAAAGTCCGCGACGAACCTGATCGAGGGGATCCGAGGAAGCAGATCGCGCGATCTTTCGAGGCTCGTCTATGCGCTGGGAATCCGCCACGTAGGACAGGCGGCCGCGAGACTCCTCGCCTCGCATTTTGAGAGCATGGATCGTTTGATCCGTACCTCGCGCGAAGACATCGAGAAGATCCATACGTTGGGCGAAGTGATCGCCGAAAGCACCACCGCTTTTTTTGGCGACAAGGAAAACCTGAAAGTACTGGAAAAATTGAAGACTTTCGGGTTAAATATGCGGACGCAAAAAAAAGAAGGCGCCGCTCGGCCGCGCGGCGCTTTGGCGGGAAAGGGTTTTGTGTTGACAGGGACGCTCGAAAACTACAGCCGGGACGCGGCCGAGAGAGAGATCCTGGAGCGCGGGGGACAGGTGTCCTCCAGCGTCAGTAAGAACACCCACGCGGTCGTGGCCGGCAGTGATCCGGGATCCAAGCTTGAAAAGGCCCGCAAGCTCGGCGTCCGGATCCTGTCCGAAGAAGAATTCAAAAAGATTTTAAGACAAGAGGAGACCTCATGAAAAACGGAACCAAGATCCTGCTCTGGATTTTAATCGCGGCCAATCTCGCCGGCTGCGCGTCGATGCAGAAAAAATTCACGCGAAAAGCCAAGGAACCCAAGCACACAGCTTCCGTGATCCCGACCGAGCAAGGTCCTTATCAGAAGAAGTTCTCGAATGAATTTTATTACAAATCACATTTCACTCTTTGGAAAACGTGGCAATCGGAGCTGATCGACTCGCTTGGCGAGAACCGCAAGAAGGTCGCCCGGGCCGGCCAGGAGGCTCTGGGGCATTTGAGAGATATGAAGCAATACCTATTGCCCGATAAACAGGCCGAGCTGGATAGCCAGATCCACGACATGGAGAAGATCGTGACGAAGACGGATACGGGAGTGTCGGCTTCCGAGATCGGGCCCCTGCGCTCCGATCTGGAGAAGGTCCGGCGCCTCGTCGCGGCGAATTTTTATTACAACAAAGTGAAGGACCAGATGACGCCGGAGACGGTCGATCTTGGCAGTTGATTTTGATCGTGAGATAAGATCCTTTCTGGATTTTGTTTCCATCGAAAAAGGGCTTTCGAAGAATACGCTCCTTTCTTATGCCAGGGACCTGAGACAGTATGTGTTTTTTTTGAAAAAAAAGAAACACGCGGATCTTCACCGGGTCAACCGCGAGGACATCACTGATTTCCTGCTAGCCGGCAGAGACCGCGGTCTCTCGGCCCGGTCGCTTTCCAGAACGCTTGTGGCCGTGCGGATGCTGCACCGTTTTTTGACTCAGGAAGGGCGCCTGAAAGAGGATGTGGCCGAAGCGCTGGAAGCGCCGAAGCTGTGGAAAACGCTTCCCGAAGCCTTGAGCGTGGCGGAAGTCGAAGCGCTTCTTAAAAAACCCAATGTCCGGAAGCCCCAGGGCGCGCGTGATCAGGCTTGCCTCGAGCTTCTGTACGCCGCGGGTTTGCGGGTAAGCGAAGCGTCGTCGCTCAAACTGAACCACGTGAACTTTGACGAGGGGATCCTGCGTGTGACGGGCAAGGGAGACAAAGAAAGGCTTGTGCCCGTCGGCCGCGCGGCTCGTCTGAGCCTAACGCGTTATCTTAAGGGCGCCAGGGAACAATGGCTCGAGGGACGCGTCGAAGACGCTCTTTTTGTGACACGCCTCGGGCGGCGGATGTCCCGGCAGGCGATCTGGCAGGTCGTAAGAAAACACGCGAAAGCCGCGGGCATTCGAAAAAAAGTTTACCCGCATATCTTAAGACACTCTTTCGCAACGCATCTTCTCGAGAACGGAGCCGATCTGAGGGTGGTGCAGGAACTTCTGGGGCACGCGGACATCTCGACCACACAAATTTATACGCACATGGACAAATCAAGGCTCAAGGGGATCCACCAAAAGTTTCACCCGAGACCCTAGCGCTGTCATCTCGAACGAAGTGAGAGATCTCCGCTTTTTCCGCCCAAGGCGGATCAGCCTCAGGCTGAAAAAGAAAGATTTCTCGCTTCGCTCGAAATGACAACAGGAAAGGAAAATATGTCGCAAAGATCCAGTCAGGTAGCCGAAGAATTGCGGAAGATCGTCAGCAGGGTCATCATCAGCGATCTCTCCTCCGATCCGCGAATGGGGTTCGTGACCATCACGCGCGTCGAGTTGACGGCCGACCTGCGATTCGCGAGGATCTTTTACAGCGTGTTGGGTTCCGAAGAGCAGATAGAATCAACGCGCGAAGCGCTGGCAGAGAACTTGTCCTTCATCCGACGGATGGCGGTGGAGCGCATCAACATGAAATTCGCGATGGAGATCCGCTTCGAGGAAGATCCCTCGATCGATGCCAGCTTCAAGATCGACCGGATCCTAAAAAAGATAAAAGATAAAAAAGAAGACTCTTGATGGACGGTGTCATTTTATTCAATAAGCCCATCCTCTGGACAAGCCACGACGCGGTGGATTTTTTCCGAAGACGACTCGGGCAAAGAAAAGTCGGCCATGCCGGTTCGCTCGATCCGATGGCGACGGGCCTTCTTCTCATTTTGGCGGGCAGCGCCACCAAGTTGTCTTCAAGCTTGATCGGTCTTGAGAAAGATTATTGCGGCGTGATGACCCTTGGAGTGACGACGGACACGCAAGATTTCGAAGGAAAGATCCTTTCAGAATCAGACGCGAGCAGCCTTCAAGAGACGGAAGTCCGACAGGTCATGGCCGGATTCCAAGGGCAGATCCGGCAAGTTCCGCCGGCTTTTTCGGCGGTCAAGAGCCGGGGGAAAAAACTTTACGAATGGGCCCGGCGGGGGATCACCCTCGACGTCGAGGCCCGGGAGATCACCGTCAAGCGATTTGAGCTCACGGCGTTCTCGTCGCCGGACGCGCATTTTTTCCTCAGTTGTTCCAAAGGCACTTATGTCCGCTCGCTCTGCGATGAAGCAGGCAAAGTCCTTGGTTGCGGAGCAGCCCTATCGGCGCTTGTCCGGACCCGCATCGGTGAGTACCATCTTAAGGACGCCGTCACGCAGGATCGGTTGTGAAAATTTATTTTTTACCCGAGGACCACAACCGGATCGAACCCCGGCCACGGGCGATAGCGATAGGAATATTTGACGGCGTGCACCTGGGCCACCAAAAGATCATCGGTAAGACCCTCCGGCGCCCAGGCGTAATACCGACCGTTGTGACCTTCGATCCGCATCCGGGCAAGATCCTTCACCCGAAGGAATTTCATCCGACCATTCTCATGTCTTTGGAGCATCGTCTAAGAGTGCTCGCGTCGCTGGGTGTCCGGGAAGCTTTCGTGCTACGGTTCAACCGACGTTTTTCAAAAATGACACATGAACAATTCCTGAAAGATACGCTCCTGGATCGATTGGGGGCGCGTTTCATCTCAGTGGGAGACGATTTCCGATTTGGGCATCGCGGGTTGGGGGACAGAAAGTATCTGGAATCCGAAAGCCGCAAGTCCGGTTTTGAGGTGAGTGTCGCGCATCCCTTCTTGTTCAAAAAAAAGCCGATCTCGAGCACCAGGATCCGGCAGATGATCGAGCGCGGAGATCTTGCGGACGCAAAAAGCATGCTCGGCAGAACGGTGTCGGTCTATGGCACTGTGGTCCGTGGTCGTGGGCGGGGAAAAAAACTTGGTTTTCCAACTGCCAATCTCAACCCGCATCACGAAGCTCTGCCGCCGGCGGGCGTTTATGCGGCCAGGGGATTTCTGGGATCCAAGCCTCTCAAAGGAGTCATCCACATCGGGGAGCGCCCGACATTCAAAGACAAGCAGAGGAGTCTTGAGGTTCATTTTTTTAATTTTCACAGGAACATTTACGGAAAGGATCTCGAGCTTCTTTTTATCGCGAGGCTGCGCTCCATCAGAGGTTTTTCTGGTCCTGAGCATTTGGCGGAGGCGATACGCGATGATGTCGCTAAGGCTAAAAAAATCTTAGCTTAGTTTTTGGTGGTTTAACTAGGTTATTTTCCTTTACAAATAACGGATCCCTAGGTATAATCACCCAACTATAAATCAATCAAGGAGAGAGAGTAAAGCATGGCCATCGATAAAGGAAGAAAGAAAGAGATCATCCAAAAGTTTAAGATCCATGACAAAGACACGGGCTCTTCGCTCGTTCAGATCGCCGTATTGACCGAGAGGATCAACAGCCTTGGCCCTCATTTCAAAGCCCACGTCAAGGACAACCATTCACGCCGCGGGCTTCTCAAGCTCGTTTCCCAGCGCCGTAAATTGCTGGACTATCTCAAGCGAGAGAACGAAAGCGAATACCAAAAGCTTATCGATAGTCTCGATCTAAGAAAATAGCTCCCATGCATAAAAAATATGAGATAACTCTGGGTGGGAAGCCCCTATTTTTTGAGACCGGCCTGATGGCTAAACAGGCCGACGGCGCTGTCACGGTGCGCCTCGGCGACACCATGGTCTTGGTGGCGGTTTGCGCTGCGCGCAAAGCCAAAGAAGGCACCGATTTCTTTCCTTTGACCTGTGATTATCAGGAAAAAAGCTACGCGGGAGGCAAGATTCCCGGCGGCTATTTCAAGCGCGAAGGCAGGGCCACGGAGAAGGAGACTCTCACATCGAGACTCATGGATCGGCCGATCCGACCACTCTTTCCGGAAGGTTTTTTTAACGAAGTCCAGGTCACCGCGACCGTTCTTTCGAGTGATAAAGAGAACAATTCCGACATTCTAGCCATGAATGCCGCCTCTGCGGCACTGATGATCTCCGGGATCCCTTATCTTGGCCCGATGGCGGCTGTGCGCATCGGAGATGTCGACGGAAATTTCGTGGTGAATCCCACATTCCAGGAGCTGCAGTCGAGCAAACTTGATCTGATCGTCGCTATGACGGACCTTGGCATCATCATGATCGAGGCAGGAGCGAATATCGTTCCCGAAGAAAGGATCGCGCAGGGACTCGAATATGCCGCGCAAGTGCTGGCGCCGCTTCTCAAGCTTCAAAAAGATATGGCCAGAGATTGTAAGAAGCCGGCGATCAAAGTCGAGCTTCACACGATCCCCGAAGCGGTCATGAATCAGGTCCGCGGTCTTGCGGCGGCCGAAATAGATAAGATCAACCATCATTCCAAGACCAAAGAGGACCGCGAGGATTCTCTCAAAGCGCTGTTGGACAGCGCCGTCAAAAAGCTGGTCATTGAAGGCTCGGGGATCACCGAGGCCGTTGTCGGCCACGCTTTTCATGACGTCGAAAAAGAAGAGGTCCGGAAATTCATTGTCGTCAAAGGGCTTCGCACCGACGGACGAAAATACGATGAGATCCGCGCCATCAGTTGTGAAGCGGGCATCTTGCCTCGCACGCACGGGTCGGCCCTTTTTACCAGGGGCCAGACGCAGTCTTTGGGCGTGGCGACCCTAGGCACTTCGAGAGATGAGCAGATGATCGATGCGATCGAAGGCAATATGTACAAGTCGTTCATGCTGCACTACAACTTTCCTTCCTACTCGGTGGGCGAAGTGCGCCCGAACCGCGGTCCCGGTCGCCGGGAGATAGGTCACGGCGCTTTGGCTGAAAGGGGTCTGAAACCTGTGATCCCGACTCAGGAAGAATTTCCCTATGTCATCCGTTTGGTTTCGGACATTCTTGAATCCAACGGTTCTTCGAGCATGGCAAGCGTTTGCTCGGGCACTTTGGCGCTCATGGACGCGGGTGTGCCTATCAAAGCCCCTGTCAGCGGCATCGCCATGGGTCTGGTGAAAGAAAAGGACAAGATCGCGATCTTGTCCGATATCGCCGGCGTCGAAGATCATCTCGGCGACATGGACTTTAAAGTCACGGGCACCGAAACGGGCGTCACGGCCGTACAGCTCGATCTTAAGCTCAAGGATTCTCTGGATATCGGGACTCTAAAGAAAGCGCTCGAACAGGCCAAGCGGGGACGCCTTTTCATTCTCGAGAAGATGAAAATGGCGCTTACAAAACCCCGTACCGAACTTTCGGCTTTCGCACCGAGAATTACCACGATCAAAGTGGACCCTGAGAAAATCAGAGAGATCATCGGACCCGGCGGCAAAATGATCCGCAGGATCACCGCGGACTCCGGAGCCACCATTGAAGTTGAAGACGACGGCACTGTTCGTATTGCTTCCACCGACGGAGCCCAATCCCAAAAAGCCATCGACCTCATTCACGGCATCACCGCGGAAGCGGAAGTGGGCCGGGTGTACACGGCGACGGTCAAGCGGATTATGAATTTCGGCGCGTTCTGCGAGATCATGCCGGGCAAGGAGGGCCTTGTCCACATTTCAGAGCTTTCTGACCAGCGCGTGGAAACGGTCGAGAGCGTCCTAAAGGTCGGCGATGTGATCCAAGTCAAGGTCATCGAGATCGATCCGCAGGGGAGAGTCAACCTTTCGAAGAAGCAGTCGACGTCCGATGCCCCGCCGGTGGTCCACAAACGCAGTGAAAAAGGTAAAACTTTTAGTCAAAAGAAGTCCTGGAACTGAGGACCTCCCGCTTCCGTCGTACATGACGGAAGGAGCCTCCGGCATGGATCTGTCGGCGGCGATCCGGGAGGACCTGGTCCTCAGGCCGGGCGAGATCAAGCTTGTACCCACAGGCATTTCTGTTCACATTCCCCACGGGTACGAAGCTGAGATACGGCCGCGCAGCGGGCTTGCTCTCAAGCACGGCATCACCATGGTGAATACCCCGGGTACCATCGACAGTGATTATCGAGGGGTGGTCTCGCTGATCGTGACGAACCTGGGTCGCGAGCCTTACGTGATCAAACGTGGGGTACGATTGGCGCAAATGGTGATCCATGAGGTCACGCGCGCCGAGATCGAGGTCGTCGACTCGCTGGAAGATACCGTCCGCTCCGAAGGCGGCTTCGGGCACACTGGACTCCACTGAGCTAGGAAAAACCTTGAACGAGCAGAAACGGAACGAAGTCCTCGCTTTTTTCTGGTTTGTCGTCTCGGTCCTCGTGTTTTTAGCGCTCATCTCGTACGTCCCCGAAGACATCCATTACGAAGTATCCATTCCCAATGTTCCCGCTCACAATTTTGTCGGGATCGCCGGGGCTTATACGGCCTGGGCGCTCAGTCTGTTTTTTGGAAAAACCTCCTATTTTCTGGTACCGCTTTTTCTTTTTTGGTCGCTGGCCAAATGGTCCGGTAAGAAAAATCAGAAGCTTTGGCTCAAGATATTCTCGACGATCATTTTTTTTGCCTCCGCGGGAGCGCTCTTTTCCCTGATCGGTCGTGATTCTCAGGCGTCGACCTTTTTTTGGGGCGGCCTCATCGGTTATTTTGTTTCAGGATTTCTGTCCGCGCTTTTCGGGCCGGCCGGGGTCTTCGTGGCTTTTTCTTTATTTCTTCTTTCGATCATCCTGGCGACCGAGCTTCTTATTCTTCAGATCACGTCCGGTATTTTCAAAAAGACCCAAGACGCGGTGGCGCCCCTATTCGCCGGTGGTGCGCATGAGAAAAAAAAACTCAAGCCTCTCGTGGTCCACTCCAAGTTCTCCGATGTGGCCAAAGAGGGAAAGACCCCGGTCTCTGACCCGGCGAAAGTTCAGACGCCTCCGGTCATCAGAACCCTACCCGTGTCCTCTAAGCCCGAGATACGGATCTCGGTACCGAAACCCGCTGAACCCAAGCCTATCCCAGCCAAAGTGACGGTTCCTGTCGAAGATCTGAAGGAAGGGGAGTACCGTTTGCCGTCTCTGGACCTTCTCCAGACGGCTCCGATGGTCGATCCCGGAAACATGAAAACAAGCCTTGAGGACAGCTCTCGCGTTCTTGAAGATACCCTTCGCGATTTCGACATCGACGCAAAGGTGGTCGAGGTCGAACAGGGTCCCACGATCACCCGATACGAGCTTCAGCCGGCGGCGGGAGTGCGTGTCCAGAAAATTTCTTCTCTGGAGAACGATATCGCGCTTGTCATGCGCGCAGCGAGCGTGCGTATCATCGCTCCCATACCCGGAAAATCGCGGGTGGGGGTCGAAGTGCCGAATACGGCGGCTTCCACCGTCGCTCTCAAAGAGGTTCTCCAAAGCGCCGAATTTCAGAATGAAACTTCAAAGATCGCCATCGTTATCGGAAAAGATACGGGCGGAACGCCGCTCATCTGCAACCTGGGGGACATGCCGCACCTTCTTATCGCGGGCGCGACCAACACGGGTAAAAGCGTCTGCATCAACAGCATCCTCATGAGCATCCTCTTTCGTTCGACGCCTGAAGAGGTCAAGTTTCTGATCATAGACCCCAAGATGGTGGAGCTCCATTTTTACAACGACTTGCCGCACTTGATCTGTCCGGTGGTGACCGACAAGGCCAAAACACCCGGCGCCCTTGCGTGGCTCGTCTCCGAAATGGAGAGACGCTATAAGCTTTTTCAACGCGTTGGCGCCAAGAATATCGCGGGCTTCAACGAAAAAGTCGTCAATAAGCAGATCACAAGCGAATCTCTCCGTCCGGCGGATCCGGACAACGACGAACCTGTCCTTGTGAAAAAGATCCCTTATATCGTTCTCGTGATCGATGAGCTTGCGGACCTGATGCTGACCTCCGCCAATGAGATCGAAACGTTGATCACGCGTTTGGCGCAGCTGGCCCGCGCGGTCGGCATTCATATGATCCTCGCGACCCAGCGGCCTTCGGTAGACGTCATCACGGGCGTGATCAAAGCCAATTTTCCCGCGCGCATCGCTTTTCAGGTGGCTTCCAAAGTGGATTCGAGGACCATCCTGGACGAGAATGGGGCTGATAAGCTCTTGGGCCGAGGTGACCTGCTTCTCATGGACCCGAGAAAATCAAAGCTGATCCGGGCCCAGGGCGCCTGGGTGCAGGACGGAGAGATCGAAAAAGTCACGCAGTTCATCAAGAACCAGCGAAAAGCCGCTTACCACGAGGGAGTCTTTCAGACGCCTGATAAGAAACAATCCTTCGGGGATTTCAAGCGCGACGAAGTTTATGAAGAAGCCAAACGCGTGGTGCTCGAAAACGGGCAGGCTTCCGTGTCCATGGTTCAACGCCGCCTCGGACTCGGCTATACGCGCGCAGCCAGGCTCATCGACATGATGGAAGAAGACGGCGTGGTGGGCCCGTACCGCGGCGCCAAGCCGCGCGAGATCCTCGTGGAGCGTCCCAAGTCCGCGGAACAAAAGGCCGCCGAGGAAAAAATATGAGCGGACCCACCGGGTCCATCGGAGCGACCCTGAAAGATGCGCGCGCACAAAGATCCATTTCGCTTGAGGATGTGCACGCGAAGATAAAGATCCATCCTCGGGTCCTTCAGCTTCTCGAAGAGAACAAATTCGACAAGCTGCCGAGTCCTCTTTTTGTCAAAAGTTTTCTCAGAAGCTACGCAGAATTCCTGGAACTGAACGCGGGGGAGCTTATTGAGTCCTATGAGAAAGAGGGCCGAAAAGAGCCGGAACAGGTGCTTTTCATCAAGCCTGCGGAAATGCGTGAAAAGATACGCCGCAGAGAGTCCTTCGACAAAAAGATCTATCGAGTGCCGCTCTTTATTATTTTGACCGCCGGCGCCGTTTGGGGCGCTTTTTATTTTGCAAAACACGCCGGAGGACCCGCAACGTCCGCCGCTTTCTCCCAAAAAAGGACCGATCCTAAAAAAAGCCTGCCTGCGGGACAGACTGGCGCGGCGCTTCAGGCTAAGAGCGACGGCTGGATCCGAAGCGTGGCCCAAGGTAATTTTCCGAATCTTGATAAGACCTCTTCTCTGAAACTTAAGGTCAAAGCGCTTGACAATGTCTGGCTGCGTGTGACTTGCGACGGCAAGGTGCTTTTTCAATCGATCCTTAAGCGCGGCTCTTCGGAAGTCTGGACCGCGACCTCTTCTATTGAGGTCTGGACCGGAAATTCCTCCAACATGGCGCTGTCCCTGAACGGCTTTTCTCTCGGCTCACCCGGAAGAGGAGTGGTAAAAAAACTGACGGTGTCGCACCAAGGCATCAAGATCGGATCCTGATGGCGCTTTCGGTCGGTCTCTTGAGCCTGGGCTGTGCGCGTACGCTCGTCGATTCCGAGGTCGCCCTTGGCAGCCTGAAAAAAGAGGGCTACCGGATCGTCTCCGACGCGTCAAAAGCGGACATTGCCATCGTCAACACCTGCGGGTTCATCGAATCCGCCAAGGTCGAATCGATCGACGCGATCCTAAGACTTTGCGAGTTGAAGAAAAAAGGACGCATTACGGCGGTGGTGGTGCTGGGGTGCCTCGCGCAGCGGCACGGCGAGGAGCTGCGAAAAGAGATCGGCGGGGAGGTCGACGCCATCATCGGCACCGACAGCTACGAGGACCTTCCCAGGCTTCTCAAACCCCTGCACGAAAAAAAGCGTGTTTTTGAGATCAACGGCAAGCCGCGCTACCTTTTGAATGAGAATTCTCCCCGGGTCACTTTGACGCCGGATCATTACGCCTACGTCAAGATCTCCGAAGGATGTATCAACGCGTGTTCCTATTGTGTGATCCCCAAGATGAAAGGACCTCACCGGTCCCGGAGCATTGTTTCAATTCTTGAGGAGATCAAGAAGATCGTAAGCGAACGTCCCGTTTCTGAGATCAATCTTATCGGGCAAGACACCGCCGCCTATGGATTCGATCTTGACCGTACTTTTCAGCTGCCGGAACTTCTGAACAGGATCGCGGAGCTTGACGCGGTGCCTTGGATACGACTTCTCTATGCGCATCCGGGCCACGTCACGGAAGAGTTGATCGAAGCGATCGCTTCGCGCCCGGCTCTCTGCAAATACATCGATTTTCCGATCGAACACAGCCACGACCGGATGCTCGCGAAGATGAATCGCGGTGTCACTCGAGCCAAAATGGAGTGGGGTCTCGACCGGATGCGAAAAAAGATCCCCGGCGTGAATGTCCGTACCACGGTGATCGTCGGCTTTCCCGGGGAGACTAAGGAAGAATTTCAGGACCTGATGGATTTTCTTAAGGAGCGCCGTTTTGAGCGGCTCGGCGCGTTCATGTTCTCGGAAGAAGAAGGCGCGCGGGCGTATGGACTGCCCGACCCCATCTCCCCAAAGCTTAAGCAGGAGCGTTTTGACGCGGTGATGGCTCAACAGAGGGATATTTCATCGGAGATCGGACAGTCGCTTACGGGTCGGACTCTGCGCGTCCTGATCGATGGTTCGACTTCGCTCACCCTCCCGAGCTTGTCGAAGGATGAGGAAGAAAAGAGCGAGCCGGGAGTTTATTACGGACGGACCGAGGGGGACGCGCCTGAGGTGGATGGGCAGGTGATCGTTCATTCAAAGAAACCGCTTCTCCCCGGCGAATTCAAGGATGTTCTCATCACAGACGCTCTCGAGTATGACCTGATCGGGACCGTTTCGGGGTGAATATCCCGAATTCGCTGACCTGCCTTAGGATCATCCTGGCGTTTGTCCTTCTTTTTTTACTTTTTCTGAACGGTCTCCCGTCAAAAATTCTTGCGTTCACGGTGTTCATCGCCGCATCGCTCACGGACTACTGGGATGGGAGACTCGCCCGGTCCTCAGGTCAGATCACGCTTTTCGGAAAGCTCATGGATCCCATCGCGGACAAGCTTCTAACCCTCTCGGCTTTCATCGGCTTTACCCAGAAAGGTCTCATCTTGCCGTGGATGGTCCTTCTGGTCGTTGCGAGGGATTTTTTGATCACCGGTGTACGCTTGACGATCCCGCAAAAAGGCGATTTGCATGCGGCAAGGGTCAGCGGCAAAAATAAGACCGTGCTGCAATTCGTCTTCATTCATCTGGTGCTCGCATTTTTGGTCTTCAAGGAAACTCGTTTCTGGAATGCGTCATGGGAGCCGGGGGTCCTTGGGGTCATCAATGGCGCGATGGGCATCGTCGTGATCGCGACGCTTTGGAGCGGCGCCAACTATCTGATCAAGAACCGCGGGCTCTTTGCGTGAAGTCCGACCGCGTCGTTAAGATCATCAGCACTTTTTTTTATGTCGGAGATCTGCCTTGGGCGCCCGGAACTTGGGGGAGCCTAGCGGGCCTTTTGATCGCGTGGGGGACTCCCGGACCCATTCAAGCGCCTCTACTTTTTTTTATGAGCATGGCCGGATTTTACGCTTGTCCGAGAGCCGTGACGGTCTATAAAACCAAAGATCCCGCGGTGTTCGTGCTCGATGAAGTTTGTGGAATGATGCTTGGGATGTTATGGCTTCCGAAAAGCGCCTGGGTCGCTTTGGCGGGGTTTTTGTTATTCAGATTTTTTGACGTCGTCAAACCCTGGCCGATCTCTTGGGTCCAGAAAAAAGAGAGCCCTTCCTGTATCCTCTGGGACGATCTTCTGGCGGGGGTTTTTACGAACCTGGTTCTGAGAGCAGGGCTTCTTTTAGGAGCGCCAACGCTTTTTGCGCGGCTTGGCTTCTGACGGAGCTTCTTGGCCCCTTGAAGATGAATTTCTTTACGGTCGAGTTCCTTCCATAAGCGAGACCGATATAGACCAGACCGACGGGTTTTGTTCTGCTTCCTCCCGTAGGTCCCGCAATTCCCGTGACGGCTAAGCCGTAATCCGAGCCTGATCTTTTTCGCACGTTCACGGCCAAGCTTAGGGCTGTTTCCGGACTGACCGCTCCGTAACGATGCAGCAGTTCTTTAGGGACCCCTAAAAAAGAAGATTTGATGCGGTCACTGTAGGCAATGACCGCTCCGAGAAAATAGTCCGAGCTACCGGGGATCGCTGTGACCGCGGAGGAGACGAGTCCTCCGGTGCACGACTCGGCGATCGCCAGAGTTTGCCTGCTTTTCCTTAAAACATCCCCGATTTTAGCGGCTGAATTTTTATCCATGATCTTTCTTTACTCCTTTGAGTATAAGGCCTTAGGAATGTTCCTGCAACGTTTCTTTCCTTGATAGTTTATGGCTTAAAAGGTATAATTTTTGCTCCGAAAAGGCATCGAAAAATTTGAGCAAACTTAAAATAAACGGAGGTTCCACCATGTCCCGCCTGAAAGAAAAAAGAGAAGAAAAAAAAGAAGAAAAAGCTCCTGTCCGAGAAACTTCAAAAGAGATGGGCCAGGAGAAAAAAAGGGCTGTTGAGGCCACGGTCGCTCAGATCGAGAAGGCTTTTGGAAAGGGGTCCATCATGACGCTCGGACAGAACATCAAGAGTGACGTCCCGGCTATCCCGACGGGCGCCATCGCCCTCGACGTGGCCATCGGGATCGGCGGAGTGCCCCGAGGAAGGGTCGTCGAGATCTTCGGTCCCGAATCAAGCGGCAAAACGACTCTCACCTTGAGCATCATCGCGCAAGCTCAGAAAAGAAAAGGCACGGCGGCCTTCATCGACGCGGAACACGCGTTCGACTCGACCTATGCCAAAAAGCTCGGCGTCAACCTGGATGACCTTTTGATCTCGCAACCCGATACCGGAGAGCAGGCGCTTGAGATCACCGAGATGCTGGTTCGCTCCAACGCCATCGATATCATCGTCATTGACTCGGTCGCGGCCCTGGTGCCGAAGGCCGAGATCGAGGGGGAGATGGGCGCTTCACACATGGGTCTCCAAGCAAGGCTCATGAGTCAGGCGCTTCGTAAGCTGACCGCCGCCATCTCGAAGTCGAAAGCGACGCTTATTTTCATCAACCAGCTCCGCGAAAAGATAGGCGTGATGTACGGCAACCCCGAGACGACCCCGGGAGGCCGCGCGCTCAAGTTCTATTCGTCGGTACGCCTCGACATTCGCCGCATCGCGCAGATCAAGCGCGGCGAGGAGATCGTCGGCGGCCGCGTACGTGTCAAAGTGGTGAAAAACAAGGTCGCGGCCCCCTTCAAGCAGGCCGAGTTCGATCTCATGTACGACGAGGGCGTGTCGGCTGTCGGAAGCATCTTGGACGTGGCCGAGACCTTCGAATTTATCAAGCAGAGCGGAAGCTGGATCCTATACGGCGACGAGAAACTCGGACAGGGACGCGAGAATGCCAAGGCGTTCCTTCGCGAAAACCCCAAAGTGTTAGGGGAGCTTGAGAAACGCATCCTAGAGAAGCTCGCGGCTCCCGCCGCCTGACCTTAAGGCTTTTTCCATGAGGGAGTCCCGTCCAGAGCCGGCATCCGATCCGGAAGGCAGCGAACTTATCAAAGCCAAGAGCGACGCGCTGCGTCTTCTCTCCTTCAGGGCCCGAAGCGTCAAAGAACTTGAAGACCGCCTCAAGAAAAAGAAGTTCGCGCCCGGCCTGATCGAAAAGGTCATCCAAGGACTGAAGAGCCAGGGGCTTCTGGATGACGAAAAGTTTGCGAGGCTCTTCGCGCATTCGAGCGTTTACACACGCCCGATGGGCAAGCAGCGACTTGAGTTCGATCTTTCGAGGAAAGGCCTGTCCAAAGAGACCGTACAGAAGGCCCTAGACTCTTTGGGGGACTACGACGAGAAAAAGGCGGCCAGCGACCTCATCTCCGGACGTTTTCAGAAAATGACGGGCCTGTCGGACGAGAAAAAGAAAACGCGCCTGTTCGCCTTCTTAAGGCGGCGGGGTTTTTCAAGTGAAACGATCTTTTCGGTACTCTCGGGTCTCTTCCATGGAGATGTTGGATCAAATGACGACTGACGCGCTAAGAAAACTTTATCTGGATTATTTCTCCGCCAAGGATCACCGCGTGTTCCCGAGTGATTCGCTCGTACCGGCGGACGACCCGTCGCTTCTTTTCACGGGAGCGGGGATGAACCAGTTCAAGTCTTACTTCCTCGGGCTAAAAAAAGACTTAAAGCGCGCGACGAGCTGCCAGAAGTGTCTGCGCACCGCCGACCTTGACCGCGTAGGAAAAACGGCGTATCACCACTCCTTTTTTGAAATGCTCGGCAATTTTTCTTTCGGGGATTATTTTAAGGAAGAGGCGATCGTCTGGGGTTGGGAATTTGCGACTCGCGCCCTGGGACTGCCAAAAGAAGATCTCTGGGTCTCGGTCTATCAAGACGACGACGAGGCTTTTGAACTGTGGAGGAAAAAAGTGGGTCTGCCCGAGTCACGCATCGTGCGGATGGGCGCCGAAGACAATTTTTGGCCTTCCAATGCGCCTCTCGATGGTCCCAATGGTCCCTGCGGACCCTGTTCTGAGATCTACGTCGGACAGACACCCGGCAAAGGCGTCGAGATATGGAACCTCGTTTTTACGCAATACGATCGCCAAGGTGACGGTTCGTTAAAAAACCTGCCGCAAAGAAATATCGATACCGGCATGGGGCTGGAGCGGGCCGCGGCGGTGATCCAGCGTGTGGAGTCCAATTTCGACATCGATACGTTCGCTGCGCTGCGCAAAGAACTGCACACGCTCCTTAAAAAAGCAGGTCTTGAGCGACCGCATGAAAATGCGGCACTGGATCATATCCGCGCCGCGACATTTTCCATCGCCGACGGCGCACTTCCGTCGAATGAAGGTCGCGGCTACGTGATCCGCAAGATCATTCGTCTTGCCACTGACCATTTTAATAAGGCCGGCGCGGTCACGCCGGGCACGCTGCACAAGCTGGTCCCGGCCGTCGTCCGGATCATGGGAACGGTTTACCCTGAGCTTGCCGACAGACAAAAGACGATCATGTCGATCATCGAGAATGAAGAGAAAGCCTATTTTGAAGCATGCCGACGCGCGGAGACGGCTCGTCAGGGGACGATGTCGGCCGAAGAGTTTGCGTTCATGCTTTATGACACGTATGGCCTGCCCCTGGACAGGATACGGACAAAATTTGAAAAAGAGGGCAAGAGCTTCGACGAGAAGATATTCGAGGAGTATCTTAAGGAGCAGCGCGACCGCTCCCGCAGCTCCAGCTCCATGAGCGGAGATATTTTTTCCATGGATTCCAAGATAGCGCTTGTCGCAGGGTTGCCGCCTACCCAGTTCGTGGGATACGAATCCCTCGCGGCGGAAGCCAAACTTTTGTTCGAAGCGCCTAAAGAGAACATCCTGATTTTTGACCGTTCGCCGTTCTACGCAGAAGCGGGTGGTCAAATCGGCGATACGGGCACGATCGAAGGAAGCGGGTTCAAAGCGGCCGTGATCGAGACCCAGTGGATGGAAAAGTGCATCGCCCATAAAGTCCGCATGGAAAGCGGTCGCGCCGAAGTCGGAAAAAATTACAAGCTCTCGGTGGACACCGAGCGCCGGGCCGACATCATGAAGAATCATACGGCCACGCACCTTTTGCACAGCGCTCTCAGAAAAGTACTCGGGGATCACGTGAAGCAGAGCGGGTCTCTCGTTGCGGACGATCATTTACGATTCGATTTCACGCACTTTAGCGCGATGGATGAGACTCGGATCGCGGAGGTCGAACGACTGATCAACGAAGAGATCCGCAAAAATGTCCCTCTTAAAAAAGAGGTCATGCCCAAGGAAGTGGCGATCCAAGAAGGTGCGGCGGCATTCTTCGGGGAAAAGTACGGCGATCAAGTGCGTGTTGTCTCCGTCGGTGATTTTTCAAAGGAGCTGTGCGGCGGCACACATCTTGAGACGACGGGCCAGATCGGTCTTTTCAAAATAGTCTCGGAGAGTTCGATCCAAGCCGGCGTTCGCCGGATCGAGGCAGTGACGGGGAATGCGGCGCTGGCTCGGATCTACCAAAGCGAAAAAGAGCTGGATGTTCTTATTAGGTCGTTTTCGCTGAAAGGTCCGGACTATAAAAAAGAGCTCCAAACCCGTCAGCTGCGGATCAAAGGGTTAAAAAATAAATTATTCGATTCTATGGATCGCGTCATGAAGGATGAAACAAATAATTTTATAAAGAACTCGCCCGATACTCAGGGCATCAAGCGAGTGTTTGTTTCATTTTCGTATGCTGATATTGATCTGATAAAAAATGAGGTCCAATATTTAAAGGACCAGCATTTGAGCTTTGTGGGACTGTTTTGTGCGACGGATCAGGAAAAAATGAGCTATGTTGTAGCGGCCAGCGGAGATGTCGTTGCCGGCGGCTGGAACTCGAATGTTTTTCTTCAAACACTTAATCGCGAACTTGGAGGAAATGGCGGGGGGCGTCCCGATTTTGCCGTCGGGGGCACCAAAAACTTTGGAGCGATCGATAAGGCCGAGAAATTTTTTCAAGCAGGCTCGGCGAACTCGCTCTCCGGCATCAAACTTAAATGAGAGTTATAAGACCTCAAAGTAAGAAATTCCAAAAGCTATTCACGCGGATGATCCGACGCAACCGGCGTGTTGAGGAGACGGTTCGTCGTATTCTTGACGATGTCCAGACCCTGGGAGATGAGGCACTCATCCGCTACACTCGCAAGTTCGACAAGATAAAGCTCACGCCCAAGGAACTTAAGGTGACCGAGAGCGAGATCAGCGGCGCTTATTCGAACATCAGCCCCGATTTCGTGGCGTCTCTTAAAGTGGCGGTCGAAAACGTAACGCGCTACTACAAGAAGCAAAAAAAGCGTTCCTGGAAAATGAGGGGCGAGGACGGCATCATCCTCGGAGAAAAGATCCGGCCGCTCGAGTCAGTGGGCGTTTATGTGCCGTCGGGCACCGTGCCGCTGCCGTCAACGGTCTACATGACGGTGCTGCCTGCCAAGCTCGCGGGTGTGGAAAAAGTTTACATCGTAACTCCGCCCAATAAGTTCAAAAGCGTCGACCCGCACATCCTGGCAGTGGCCAACCTTCTCAAAGTGGACGGCGTATTCAAAGTGGGCGGCGCGCAGGCCATCGGCGCGCTGGCTTTCGGCACCAAAACGATCCCGCGGGTCGATAAGATCATCGGCCCCGGCAACGCGTACGTGGCCGAAGCCAAGCGACAGGTCTTTGGTTACTGCGACATCGACATGGTCGCGGGACCGACGGAGCTTGTGATCCTGGCCGACGATCATTCCGATCCGGATTTCGTGGCAGCGGACCTCGTGGCCCAGAGCGAGCACCACATGGGATGTTCCGTCCTCGTGACGACGTCAAAGCGGCTCGCCAAGCTTATCAAAAAGGTTCCGGCCCGCGGCTACATCGTGGTCGTTAAAAATCTAAAACAGGGCGTGGAAGTAGTCAATCAGATCGCGCCGGAACACCTTCAGATCATGGTGAAGAGTCCGCAGCGCATCCTGAAGGACGTGAAACACGCGGGCGCGATCTTCATCGGGGCGCACACGCCGACAGCGGTCGGAGACTACATCGCGGGCCCAAGCCACGTGTTGCCGACCAGCGGCACCGCGCGATTTTTTTCGGGGATCTCGAGCGACGATTTCCTCAAGAGCTCGCACATTATTTCTTATACGAAGAAGGCGCTTGAGAAGGTCAAAGGCCCCGTGGAGAGCCTCGCGGCGCTGGAAGGTCTCACCAAGCACATGGAATCGGTTAAAATTCGTTTCGATAAAAAGGGATAACTCGGCAAAATGAAAAAAAGACAAGCGTCTGTGAAAAGAACCACCGGAGAGACAGCGATTCAGGTCAAGGTTGCGATCGAAGGCCGCGGTTCGGCCAAAAAAGTCTCAACGGGTATCCCTTACCTTGATCACATGATCCGGACGCTGGCCAAACACGGACTCTTTGACGTCGAACTCATCGCCAAAGGCGACATTGAAGTTGACACGCACCATACCAATGAAGATGTCGGGATCGCGCTGGGTGAGGCTTTTAAAAAAGCGCTGGCAGATAAAAAGGGGATACGGCGTTTCGGGGATTTTCGAGCGCCGCTCGACGAAGCGCTGGCCGAGGCGCGTGTCAGTCTTGATCTGAGCGGTCGCGGCTCTTTTCACTGGCACACACAAGGCAGGACGAAATGGCTTTCGCACCCGGCGCTTCGCGCCAAACCCAACACCATGGGCTACACCGTGGCGGATGCCAAACACTTTTTAGAATCTTTCGCGAGCCACCTCGGGATGACGCTTCACGTGGACGTCATCGCGGGCGAGCAGCCGCACCACGTCATTGAGGCCATTTTTAAATCGCTGGCGAAAGCGCTGGACCGCGCGACCTCGATCGACCCACGAGTCGCGGGGGTGCCTTCCACCAAAGGCAAACTTTGAGTCGAGCCGGATCCGAGATCGTCATCGTCGATTACGGGATGGGAAATCTCCGTAGCGTTCAAAAAGCGTTCGAGGTCTGCGGCGCGAGGCCCGTCATCGCTTCAAGCCGAACGGCGGTGGAGCGAGCCTCCAAGATCGTGCTGCCCGGTGTGGGCGCTTTCACGCACGCGATGCGTGAGCTCCGCCGGCTCAAGCTTGTGGAACCGCTCAAAGAAAAGATCGAAGCGGGGACTCCCTATCTGGGGCTGTGTCTGGGCCTTCAGCTTCTTTTTTCACGGAGCGAAGAGGGTCAAAAAGTCTGCGGGATGGATGTCATTCCCGGGATCGTCCGGAAATTCCGCGGGACGATGAAGGTCCCGCACATGGGATGGAACACGCTGGAGCTTAAGAAAAAAAACTGTCCCATTTTTAAAGGGACCAAGCCCGGCGATTATTTTTATTTCGTTCACTCCTATTTCGGCGTGCCGGAAGATCCTTCGTGGATCCAGGCGGAGACGTCGTACGGCCGAGCCTTCTGTTCGGCGATTTGGAAAAAGAATATCTTTGCGACTCAGTTTCACCCCGAAAAAAGTCAGGCAGGGGGTCTTAGGATCATCAAGAATTTTATCGGGTACCGGCCATGATCCCGATCCCGGCGATCGACCTTAAGGGCGGGAAAGTGGTGCGCCTCCTGCACGGCGATTTCAATGAGCAGAAGATCTATTCAGAAAAGGCCGAAGAAGTCGCGCGACGCTTTCAAGCTGACGGAGCTTCCAGGATCCACCTCGTGGACCTCGATGGCGCTTTGAGCGGCACGCCTAAGAACACGGGCCTCATCGAGACCATCGCGGCCAAGGTCAAAACGCCTCTTGAGGTCGGCGGAGGCATCCGGAGCCTGGAGACCGCGGCGCGTTATTTTTCGATGGGGGTGTCCTGGGTGATCTTAGGCACCAAAGCCTGCCTCGATAAAGGGTTCGTGGCGGAGGCGGTTAAAGAATTTAAGGAAAAGATCATCATCGGTCTTGACGCTTCGGACGGCTATCTGGCGACCGATGGATGGACGAAGACCACGCGCACGAAAGCCGTCGACTATGCCAAGGAGATGGAGCGGCTCGGAGTGAGTACCGTGATCTATACCGATATTTCCAAAGACGGGGCGCTCAAAGGCCCCAACCTGGAGGGGATCCGGACGATGTCAGAAGCTCTGAAGGCGGATCTGATCGCTTCCGGAGGCGTTTCTTCGCTCGCGGACTTAAAAGCGATCGCGGCGCTTAAACGCGAAAATATTTTGGGGGCTGTCATCGGAAAAGCTCTTTACGAAAACAAATTTTCTCTCAAAGAAGCGATAGGCGCATGCTCGCAAAGAGGGTAATTCCGTGTCTGGATGTCAAAGACGGACGCGTGGTGAAAGGGACTCGTTTTTTGTCCCTGCGTGACGCGGGGGATCCTGTCCGATGGGCACAGACGTACGATCGCGCCGGCGCGGACGAGCTTGTGTTCCTGGACATCACGGCTTCGCACGAGAAACGAAAGACGATCCTTGAAGTGGTGCGTAAGGCCGCCGAGAAAGTTTTTATTCCTCTCACTGTCGGAGGAGGGATCAGTGGTCTTGAAGACATCCGCGCGCTTTTAAGCGCCGGCGCGGACAAGGTTTCCATCAACACATCGGCGGTCAAGGAGCCGGATTTTATCCGCCGAGCCGCGGAGCGTTTCGGTTCCCAGTGCGTGGTCGTGGCCATCGATGCCAAGCGCCGCGGAACTAAGGGCTGGGAAGTCTACACGCACGGAGGACGGACGGCCACGGGACTGGATGCGGTGGAGTGGGCCAAAAGAGCTGAAAAACTCGGAGCGGGAGAGATCCTTCTCACCAGCATGGACCGGGACGGGACGAAAGAAGGCTATGACTTGGCGCTTCTTCGCGCCGTCTCTGATGTGGTGCGTATTCCCGTGATCGCCTCGGGCGGCGTGGGCACGCTTCAGCATCTGGCGGACGGTTTCTTAAAAGGCCATGCCGACGCGGCGCTGGCTGCGAGTATTTTTCATTTCAAGAAATTCACGATACAGCAGGCAAAGGCGTTTCTTAAAAGAAAGGGAGTTCCCGTACGATCATGATGAGCAATGAAACGTTTGAAAAAATAAAATCTTTGATCAAATTCGATCCCTCGACGGGTCTCGTGCCCGCGATCATTCAGGACGCGGCCACCGCGAAGGTGCTGACGCTCTGCTATTTGAACGACATTGCGCTCAAGGCCACGCTTGAGACGGGCTTCATCCATCTTTTCCGCCGCTCTCAGAATAAGCTTATGAAAAAAGGCGAGACTTCGGGGCACACGCAGGCGGTGAAGGAATTTCGACTGGACTGCGAAGGCAAATCGCTTCTTTTTTTGATCGATCAGAATGTAGCCGGATGCCACAAAGGCTATTTCAGCTGTTATTTCGAGACGGTCTCGGGAGACGGCACGAAGAAGATCCTCGACCTTTTGGTGTTCGACCCTAAAAAGGTTTACTAAACTGAGTCAATATTTTCCCGATAAAAAGAGTTTCACGAAGTTCTCCAAAAAAGCGAACGTTGTCCCGGTCTACCGCGAGATCCTCGCGGATCTGGAGACGCCGGTCTCGGCTTTTCTGAAGCTTGGGAGGCAAGAAGCGTACGATTATCTGCTCGAATCGGTCGAAGGCGGGGAGACCGTGGCCCGGTATTCTTTTTTGGGAGGCGAACCGTCGCTCGTATTCAAGAGCAAAGGCCGCGAGATCTCGATCACGGTCCCCGGCAAGGGTGAGAAAAAATTCAAAACCGCGCACGATCCGCTTTTTGAGCTTGAGAAAATACTTAAAAAATTCAAGCAGGCGCCCGTGAAAGGCCTGCCGCGTTTCTGCGGGGGCGCCGTGGGGTACCTGGGCTACGATACCGTTCGGTTCTTTGAGAAGATCCCCGATAAGAACCGCTCGGCGCTTGACATACCGGACTCACTTTTTATTTTCACCGGCACGCTCGTGGTCTTTGATCACCGGGACAAGAAGATCCAGGTGATCTGCAATGCTTTCTTGGGTGATTTTAAAAGCCCCGCAGAAGCGTACGATCGCGCCTGCGAACAGATCGACCGTCTGATCGAGCGTCTTCGTTCGCTACCTCCGTCGGCCCGTTCTTTGAAGGCCGACAGGCCGGAAAAGATCAAGATCAACTCTAATTTTACCAGAGCGGGATTTGCGCGCGCGGTTCGCGCGGCTAAAAAATTCATCAAGATCGGCGACATCATCCAGGTGGTGCTGTCCCAGGCATTCCGCGTGAAATTGAACTCGGACGCTTTTAGCGTCTATCGCGCGCTCCGTTCCATCAATCCGTCGCCGTACATGTTCTACCTGAATTGCGGGGGTTTTCAGCTGGTAGGAGCTTCTCCCGAAGTGCATGTGCGTTCGGAAAACGGGACAGCGGAGCTCCGGCCGATCGCCGGCACCCGGCCTCGAGGAAAAGACGTGAAAGAAGATTCAAGACTGGAGAAGGAGCTTTTAAGCGATCCAAAGGAACGAGCCGAGCACCTCATGCTCGTCGACCTCGGGCGAAATGATCTGGGGCGTGTTTGTGAATATAAAAGCGTTAAAGTCTCAGAATTCATGACCGTGGAGCGTTATTCGCACGTGATGCATCTTGTGAGCCGCGTGGAGGGCGTTCTCCGAAAAGAGAAGTCCCTCTTTGACCTGCTCCGCGCCACCTTTCCCGCGGGAACCATTTCCGGGGCTCCAAAAGTACGCGCGATGCAGATCATCGACTTGCTTGAGAACCGGCGGAGAGGATTTTATTCCGGCATCGTCGGTTATTTCAGTTATTCCGGTAACCTTGATTCCTGCATCGCGATCCGCACGATCCTCATGAAAGACGGCACGGCCACCGCGCAGGCGGGCGCTGGCATCGTCGCGGACTCCGATCCCGACAAGGAATATGAAGAGACCGTCCATAAAGCCAAAGCGCTCATGAAGGCTGTTGAAATGGCTGAGAAAGGGGAGCTTTTATGATCCTGATGATCGATAATTACGATTCGTTCACGTACAATCTTGTCCAATATTTGGGAGAAATGGGCGAAGAGCTTAAAGTGATAAGAAACGACTCCTTGACCGTCGAGGGAGTCCGCAAAATGAAGCCGGCGCGGATCGTCATATCGCCGGGCCCCGGAAGCCCCAAAGACGCCGGGATCTCAAAAGAGCTCATCCGGCGACTCGGAGCCAAAATACCCATTCTCGGCGTTTGCCTCGGGCATCAGTGCATCGGCGAAGTGTTCGGCGGAAAGATCGTCGGAGCCAAGCGGCTCATGCACGGCAAGACCTCGCAGATCTTCCACGATAAAAAAGGAATTTTCAAGAACCTCGACAACCCCTTTGTCGCGACGCGCTATCATTCGCTCCTGGTCGAGCGTAAAAGCTTTCCGAAAGATCTCGAGATCACCGCCGAGACGAAGGAAAAAGAGATCATGGGGTTGCGGCACAGGAAGCTTCCCATTTACGGCGTTCAATTCCATCCGGAATCCATCCTGACCACCTGCGGCAAGGCTCTGCTCGCAAATTTTCTGGAGCTGACACGCTGATGAACTTTCAAGAAATTCTTCAGAAACTCGGCAAAAAGGAAGCGCTTGAGAAAGCCGAGATGGAAAGCGCGATGGAGGACGTGGTCGGCGGCAAAGCCCAGGACGCCGAGATCGAGCAGTTCCTCGTTCTTTTAAGGCAAAAGGGAGAGACGGCCGATGAGATCACAGCCGCCGCGACCGTCATGCGGCGTCACGCGACGGGGCTTTCAAAACGAACCCCGGACCTGCTTGATACCTGCGGCACGGGCGCCGACGGAAGTCATACCGTCAATGTCTCAACGCTCGCGTCTCTCGTGGCTGCGGCGGCAGGGATCCGGGTGGCCAAGCATGGCAACCGGGCTGTTTCCGGGGTCTGCGGCAGCGCAGATCTGCTCGAGCTGCTCGGTGTGAAGATCGAGCTGGAGCCAGATCAGATCCAAGTCTGTCTGGAGAGAACAGGGTTCGCGTTTTTTTTCGCTCCGCGTTTTCATCCGGCCACACGATTCGCGATGCCCGCGCGCAAGAGGATCAAGGAAAAGACAATTTTCAATCTTTTGGGCCCGCTGTCCAATCCCGCCGGAGCGCGTTTTCAGCTCGTGGGTGTTTACGATAAAAAGTTGACGAAAGTTTTTGCGGAAGTGTTGAGAGATCTGGGCACGGAGCGGGCGCTTGTCGTTCACGGTTCGGACGGCATGGACGAGATCACGACTTGTGGCGAAACGTTCGTCAGCGAACTTCTCGACGGGCGGATCGTCGAGCACGTCCTTCATCCCAAGGATTTTGGATTTCCGACGGCTAAGCCTTCTGAGCTTCAGTGCGATTCAAAAGAATCCGCCAAGAAGTCTGCGCTTGCGGTTCTGAACGGCGAAGCGGGCCCCAAGAGCGATCTCGTGGCCCTGAACGCGGCTGCCGCGATCTATGTGGCGGGCAAATCAAAAAGCCTGAAAGGCGGCTTGAGCTTCGCCAAAGATACTTTAAGTTCAAAAAAGGCTCTCCAAAAACTAGAAGAGATAATCGCGGTCTCTAACGCGCCCCTCGTATGATCCTCGACGTCATTCTCAAGCACAAACGAGCGGAGGTCGCGGCTCGTAAGAAAAGAAAATCCCTGGCGACGCTTAAAAAAGAAGTGGCGGCTCTCCGAATCCGCCGGTCTTTATTTCTAAAAGCCTTGACCAAAGCCGAGCAGATGGCCGTCATCGCGGAGATCAAAAGAAAGTCTCCCTCCAAGGGAATTTTGAGAAAAAGGTTTGATGCCGCCGGGATCGCCCGGGATTATGAACGCGGCGGAGCAACGGCACTTTCCGTTCTCACGGACGAAAAATTCTTTGGAGGTTCCTCCCAGGATCTCAAAAAAGTCCGAAAAGTCACGCGGCTGCCTATCTTAAGAAAAGATTTCATCATCGACGAATACCAGATCTGGGAATCAAGAGGCATTGGCGCGGACGCGGTGCTTTTGATCGCGGGGACGCTGTCGATCGTAAACCTGCGCAAGTTTTCCGCTTTGGCCGGTCGGTTGGGTCTCGACGCGTTGGTTGAGGTGCACACGGAGAGCGAAGCGAGGAAGGCGCTTCAGATCAAAGCGCCTCTTGTGGGGATCAATAACCGCGATCTTAAGAATTTCAAAGTGGACCTGGCCACGACGAAGCGGCTTGCGGGTTTTTTTTCAAAAAAAGTTTGTCTCGTATCGGAAAGTGGAATTCAAAGCGGGAAAGATTTGATATACTTAAAGGCTTGTGGAGCCAAAGCGGTGCTCGTCGGCGAAAGTTTGATGAAGAGCCCGAGTCCCGGCGCGGCGCTGAAAACTCTTTTGAGGACGTCTCGTGGTTAGGGTTAAGATCTGCGGGATCACCAGCCTCAAAGACGCGCGCATGGCCGTTGATTGCGGGGCGGATGCCTTAGGATTCGTATTTGCGAAAAGCCCGAGGAAGATTTCATTGCAAGACGCTCGCTCGATCATCCGAGCTCTTGGGCCTTGGATTTCTACCGTGGGGGTATTCGTCGACGAGAGCCCCGCGAACATCAAGAAGATCGCGCAGTTTTGTGGATTGAGTTCCGTGCAGCTTCACGGAAACGAAGCTCCCCGGGGACTGGAGGCTCTTTTTCCTCTCAAGGTGATCAAAGCGTTCCGAGTGTCTTCCAAAGCGGATCTGCGGGGCCTCGAGAGTTATTCTCCGGATGCTTTTTTATTCGACGCCAAGATGGCCGGTCAATACGGCGGAACGGGAAAATCTTTTGATTGGGATCTGTTGAAGGGCGTAAAGGTTGCAAGACCCCTGATCCTGTCGGGTGGTCTCGTCCCCGACAACGTGAGGCAGGCCATACGCGTTGTCCGGCCTTACGGGGTGGATGTTTCGAGCGGGGTAGAAAAATCACCGGGGAAAAAAGATCCCGAAAAAGTAAGAAAGTTCATCATCAATGCCAAAGACAATTAAACGGTCCATCAGCTCTCTGCCAGACCGGCGCGGCCATTTCGGGCCTTACGGAGGAAAATTCGTTCCCGAAACGCTGATGGGGGCGCTTGAGGAGTTGGAAGACGCTTACAGCGCGGCACGCCGGGATCCTAAATTTAAAAAAGAGCTTACTTTCTATCTTCGCAATTTTGCCGGTCGGCCCACGCCTCTTTTTGCCGCGGAACGTTTAGCGAAGCGTCTGGGCGTCAAGGCGGTCTACCTGAAGAGAGAAGATCTGCTGCATACGGGCGCGCATAAGATCAACAACACCATCGGTCAGGCGCTTTTGACGCTGCGCATGAAAAAAAAGCGCGTCATCGCGGAGACGGGCGCCGGTCAGCATGGGGTCGCGACCGCGACGGTGTGCGCACTTTTTGGCATTGCCTGTGAAATTTACATGGGCGCTGAGGACATCGAGCGCCAGGCGCTGAATGTGTACCGCATGAAGCTTCTCGGAGCAAAAGTGACTCCGGTGGAAACCGGTTCGCAGACCCTGAAGGACGCCGTCAACGAGGCGATCCGCGATTGGGTCACGAACGTGAAAGACACGCACTACATCATCGGTTCGGTGATCGGGCCCCATCCGTATCCGAAGATCGTCCGTGATTTCCAGTCTGTCATCGGTAAAGAGACGCTGAGCCAATTCAAATCACTGGCTTCGGGTGTCCCGGACGTGCTCGTGGCGTGCGTAGGCGGCGGATCCAACAGCCTGGGTCTTTTTCACCCTTTTCTTAAGACCCGGAGCAAAATGATCGGGGTGGAGGCCGCGGGACACGGCCTTAAAACAAATCAGCATGCCGCGACTCTCACGCTTGGCAGCATCGGCGTGCTTCACGGATCCAAAAGCGAAATTTTGCAGGACAAGCACGGCCAGATACAGCTGGCTCACTCGATCTCCGCGGGACTGGATTATCCGGGAGTGGGTCCCGAACACGCGTACTTGAAGGAGATCGGCCGCGTCCGATACGTTGCGGCGACGGACAAGGACGCACTTTTGGGACTCAAGGCGCTCAGCGAGCTCGAGGGGATCATTCCGGCGCTGGAACCTTCGCATGCCATCGGGTACCTCTTGAAAAACAAGTCAAATCTCAAAAAGAGCGGCTCGATCGTCGTTTGTCTTTCGGGCCGGGGTGATAAGGACATGCACCAGATCTCGAAAGCAATGAAATTATGAACCCCGCAATCCGCAAAACGATTAAATTTATCGATGGAGGAGCGGGGTGAACCGCATCCAAAAGAAATTTTCAGAGCTTAAAAAGGAACGAGAGAAAGCGCTGATCTTTTTTCTCACCGCCGGCGATCCGAGTCTCAGGAAGACGGAGGAACTTGTCCTTGCTTTTGAAAAAGAGGGTGCGGACTTGATCGAGCTTGGCGTTCCTTTTTCAGACCCCCTGGCGGATGGACCGGTGATCCAAGCGGCTTCGACCCGCGCTCTTAAGCGCGGCACCGACCTTGAAAAAATTCTCGCGACCGTCCGGCGCATCCGCCGGAAGTCACAGGTGCCGCTTCTTCTCATGAGCTACCTGAATCCGATCTTTCATTACGGGCTCGAATCGTTCGCGAAGAAAGCGCGGTCCAGCGGCGTGGACGGACTCATCGTGCCTGATCTCCCGCCTGAGGAAGGACTGGACTTGAGCCGCATCATGCGCCGGCATGGGTTGGACCTGGTCTATCTTCTGGCTCCGACGAGTTCTAAGAAAAGACAGAAAATAGTGACCCGGGCGTCACGAGGTTTTGTTTATTTCGTCTCCCTTACGGGAGTGACCGGAAGTCGGAGCGCGGGCGCAGCTTCGGTGAAGAAACTCATCGGGTCCGCGCGGAGGATGGCGAAGATACCCGTTTGCGCGGGCTTTGGAATTCGTACCCCGGAAGACGCCAAAAAAATGGCGGCAGTTTCCGACGGCGTGATCATCGGAAGTTCGGTTGTCAGCGCTCTGTCGAAAGAGCGTAACCTGAATGCGGGCCGTTTCGCCGCGCGATTCGTGAGGCCCTTCACCAAAGCTTTAAGAAAGGTAATCTAGGGTATGCCCCAAGCGGTGATCATGGCGGGAGGGCAAGGCGAGAGGTTTTGGCCACTCACTCACAAAGGATTTCCCAAATACCGTCTCCGATTTCGCAAGAAGAGCTCTCTTTTGGGGGCCACGTTCACAAGGCTTCGCTCGGTTTATGCAAAAAATCAGATTCACGTGGTGACGACGCGTGATCACGCAATTCTCATCAAAAAGGAACTGCCCAATTTTCCCGCAGCCAATCTGATCATTGAGCCGGTAAGAAGAAATACCGCGGCGGCCATTCTTTTGGCAAGCGCGAGGATCGCACAGCGCTTCGGTCCCGAGGAGATCGTTTCTTTTTTTCCGGCGGACCATCTGATAGAAGACACCGCTTCTTTCGAGCGGACCCTTCGTGGCGCTGCGCGCCTGGCGGGCCGAAAAAGAATGCTTGTCACCATCGGGGTCCATCCGACATTTCCCGCCACGGGTTACGGTTATATCCGTTTCGGAAAAAAAATTTCCGGAGCTCCTCACGCGTTTCAAGTGGATCGTTTTGTTGAAAAACCCGATCTAAAAAATGCGGCTCGTTATCTCAAAGAGAAAAGATTTCTTTGGAACGGCGGTATTTTCACGTGGCGCGCCGGTGTTTTGATCGACACGCTGAAGGAGATCAACCCGGCTTACTACCGCAAGTTTAGTCTGGAAGACGTGGCGAAGAGTTACCGCCAACTTCCGAACATTTCCATCGACTATGCCGTTTTGGAGAAGGCGCACAACATCGCGGTCTACCGGACTTCCATGGATTGGTGCGATCTGGGCGGCTGGGACATGTTCTATGACCGCTCCTCAAAGGACCTCAACAAAAATTTCCACGCGGGGGTTCCTCTCCTCTGCAAGGATTCCAAAGGATCTCTTGTCATTTCGGATCACTGTAAGCGACCGCTGGTGGTTCTCGGCGCGAAGGACCTGATCGTGGTCCAGACGGAGCGCGGCACGCTCGTTTGCCAGAAGGGTCGCTCTGAAGAAGCGGCGTTACTTGCGAAAAAGATTATTTAAATGAGGATCTTGGGCATCGATTTCGGGGAAAAAAGGATCGGTCTGGCCCTGTCCGATCCCTTGGGGTTCACGGCCCAAAGCCTGGACACCTTGATCCGTCAGAATAAGAATCAAGTCCTGCGCGATCTTAGCGTCCTTTGTAAAGAGCGGGGGATCGGCGAAGTCGTCATCGGCCTTCCGGTCAACATGGACGGATCGGTCGGGCCGAAAGCCAAAGAAGTGCTTGATCTCATTCCGAAGATGGAAGCGTCACTCGGAGTTCCGGTGAAAACCTGGGACGAGCGCCTGACTTCAAAGCAGGCGGGCCGGCTCATGATCGAAGAAGGTCTCTCGAGGCGCAAGCAGAGAGCCAAGAGCGATTCACTCGCGGCGATCCTGATCCTTCAAAGTTATATGGAGTCCAGACGATGAACTACGAACTTACCACGCTCCCCAGCGGGATGAAAGTCGTGTCGGCTCCTTTGAACGAGCGTCGTTCGGTTGCCGTCGGCATCTGGGTGCACGTGGGCGGGCGAGATGAAACGCCCGGAATAAGCGGTGTTTCTCATTTTCTAGAACATCTAGTTTTTAAAGGCACCGAGCGTCGCAGCGCCGCGCAGATCAAAGAAGCTGTGGAAGGAAGAGGCGGGACCCTCAATGCTTTTACCTCTGAAGAGTACACCTGCTTTCTCGCCAAGGCCTCCAGCCGCCATTTTGAGGGTGTTTTCGATGTGTTGACCGACATGGTCCTCGGCGCCACTTTGAAGCAGGAAGACATCGAAAAAGAGCGCACGGTCGTGATGGAAGAGATCAAAATGACCCAGGACCAGCCTGGGCAGCTCTCCGAGGAACTTCTCTCGGAAGAAATGTGGTCCGGCCATGCTCTCGGGCGGCCGCTCACAGGCACGCTCGAAACGGTGGGGTCCATGACGCGCGACGAGATCAAAAATTACCGGGACAGGCACTATTTCCCCGGACTCATCACGGTCGCTGCCGCCGGAAATGTCGACCATGCTTCGCTTCTCAAGGCGGCGGAGGCCGTCTTCTCTAAGGCGCCGGCCAGGCCCGCCAAGTTTTACCAGAAGTTTGAGAACGGTTCCGTGAAGCCCCGTCTCAGGATCTTCGATAAAAAAACAGAACAGACTCACCTCACCCTGGGGATCCATGCTTTTTCTAAGGAACACTCCGACGAAGTTGCGCTGGATATTTTGAGCGTCCTTCTTGGAGGCAATATGTCTTCGAGGCTTTTCAACGAAGTGAGGGAAGAGCGCGGTCTCGCGTACGACATCGGTTCCTCAGTAAGAAAGTACCATGACACAGGCGCTTTCGTCGTTTCGGCCGGCGTCGACAATAAGAAGCTCGTCGAAGCGGTGACTCTCATCGCCCTTGAACTCAAAAAGATCGCGGACAAAAAGCCGAGCCCGGACGAACTTGAGCGGTCCAAAGAATTTTATCTCGGTCAGATGGACTTGGGCCTTGAAAACAGCATGAGCAACATGTTGTGGGTTGGCGAGAGCGCCGTCACGCTCGGGCGATGCCGCACGCCGCAGGAGATCACCGCGAAAGTCCAGGACGTCTCCGCCGAAGACCTAAGCCGTGTCGCGCGGGATCTTTTTTTGTCGCGGCCCGTCCATATGGCTGTCGTAGGACCCGACATTGACGACGCTTCCCGCAAAGAGCTCGAGCGCCTCCTCTCGTTTTCAAACTAACTTTCTGATATACTGAAAATTCTTAAATTAGAAAAAGGAATTCGATGAATCGTCCGATCAAAGTGGCGCCGTCGATCTTGGCGGCGGATTTCTCTCATCTGGCCGATGAGATCAACAAGGTGGAGCGTGCCGGTTGTGACCTGCTTCACCTCGATGTCATGGACGGCCATTTCGTGCCCAATCTGACCATCGGGCCCGTGGTCGTGGAGGCGGTCCGCAAGAGTACACGGCTTCCGCTCGACGTGCACCTCATGATCGAGCATCCCGAAAGATACATCCGAAGCTTTGTCAAAGCGGGCGCCAACCACATCACGGTGCACGCCGAGGCCTGTCCGGACAACTTGGCGGAAGTGCTCGAATTGATCCGCTCTCAGCGCGTGACTTGCGGAGTCTCACTCAAGCCCGCGTCGCCGCTTTCACTCATCGAAAAGCATCTGGCAAACATCGACATGGTCCTTCTCATGACCGTGAACCCGGGTTTCGGCGGGCAGTCCTTCATGAGGGAAGTGCTTCCTAAGATCAAGGCGCTCAGAGAACGCTACGACAAAGACATCGAAGTGGACGGAGGCATCAACAAAGACACAGCTAAGGAAGCGGTTTCGGCCGGCGCCAACGTGCTTGTGGCGGGCACGGCCATTTTTGGGAAAGAGGACGCGCAGCAAGCGATCAAGGATCTGAGATGCCAATAAAATTCGGCACCGACGGCTGGCGAGCTCTGATGGACAAGGATTTCACGTTCGAGAATGTGGAACTGGTGGCCCAAGCTTACTCGGACTATCTCCTGGCCGATCATAAAAAAAAGGCGAACGCCGGCGTTCCCAAAGTGGCGGTCGGTTATGATTGGAGAAAAAACTCCGAAAATTTCGCCAAAGTCATCGCCGAGATCCTTGTGGGAAACGGAATTCAGGTGCTCCTGTCGGAGTCGGCCTGTCCGACGCCGGCGGTCAGCTACGCCATTGTGTCCGAAAAATGCGACTCGGGCATCGCGGTCACGGCCAGTCACAATCCACCTGGGTACAACGGGATCAAAATTAAGAGCGATTTCGGCGGATCCGCCGAAAGAACGATCACCGACGCGGTCGAAGCGCAACTCGGTAAAAACCCGGTCAAAAAAACGTCTTTCCGTCCCGGAAATCCGGACATTCGTGATCTCAACAGCAAGCATCTGAACTACACAAAAAATTACCTGCGTCTGGATGCCATCAAGAACTCGCCCTATCGAGTGCTGGTCGATTCCATGTACGGAGTCGGAGGGCGGAACATCGAAAACCTGCTCTCGGGCGGCAAGGTATCTGTGAAGACGATCCGCTGTGACCGGGACGTCACCTTTGGCGGAACAGCTCCCGAGCCGATCCCTCAGTATCTTGGGCCATCCGTAGAGCTCATGAAGACGAACCAGTTCGATCTGGGGATCATCACCGACGGCGATGCCGACCGCGTCGGGGCATTGGCTCCCGGGGGTGTTTTTATTTCACCCGGCATTATCCTCGCTATCATCCTGATGCATTTTGTGGAGGATCTGAAAAAAACGGGGAGCGTCGTGACCACGATCTCCAACACGGCTCTGATCTACAAGGTCGCGCGGAAGTTCGGGCTCAAAGTACACGAAACGCCGGTTGGGTTCAAATACATCTGCGAGATCATGCGCAGAGAAAAGGTGCTCATCGGAGGAGAGGAGTCCGGCGGGATCGGTTTTCCGGACTATCTTTTTGAGCGCGACGGCGTGTTGTCCGGTCTCCTTCTGATGGAAGCCATGGCCATGCGAAAGCAAAGCTTTGTCGAAATTCTGGAAAGTATGTGGAAAGAATTCGGCAGGCTCTATTACGTTCGCAAGGACATCGATTATCCCAATGAATTGAAGCCCAAGTTATTCCGTCATCTGACAGCTCATCCTCCCGCGAACTTTGCGGGACACAAAGTAAGATCCGTCAGCGATAAAGACGGCATGAAGTTTATTTTTGATGACGACAGCTGGCTTCTTTTCAGGCTGTCCGGCACCGAGCCTATTTTAAGAGTTTATTCCGAAGCCATCTCCCAGGGGCTCGCTGAGTCGCTTGTGGACGCCGGCAAAGAACTCGCCTTTCACGTGCCTTAAGAACGCATGACCCCTTCGTCTTCGCCGGGTCAGGACCGGATACGTAATTTCTCCATCATTGCCCATATCGATCACGGAAAGTCGACGCTGGCCGACCGTATCCTCGAATTCACCGGCGCCATCGACAGCCGGACGTTCCATAACCAGATGCTCGACGACATGGACCTGGAGCAGGAACGGGGCATTACGATCAAAGCGAGTGCCGTGAAGATCAAATACAAACGACCCAACGGCGATGAATATATCCTGAATCTTATCGACACGCCGGGACACGTGGATTTCACGTATGAAGTTTCAAAAAGCCTTCGAGCCTGCGAGGGCGCGCTTCTTCTGGTGGACGCCGGACAGGGGGTCGAGGCCCAGACGGTGGCGAACCTTTATCTGGCGATCGAGCACAACCTCGAGATCATTCCGGTGATCAACAAGATCGACTTGAGCACCGCCGAACCTGAAAAAGTCAAAAAACAGATCCACAGCATCCTCGGGATCGATGACAAGGAGATCATTCTCGCCAGCGCAAAAATGGGGATCGGCATTCAGGACATCCTCGAGCGTGTTGTCGAGAAGATCCCGGCGCCTTCCGGCAGTCCCATGGAGCCGCTTCAAGCGCTGATCTTTGATTCCACCTTCGACATTTATCAGGGGGTCATCGTTTACGTTCGCATTTTCAACGGCGTCCTCAAAAAGGGGATGAAGATCCGGATGATGGGAAGCGGTCGGGCCTATGACATCCTTGATCTGGGGATCCTGGCTCCGAAACCCGTGTCTTGTGAGTCATTGGGGTGCGGGGAAGTGGGGTACTTGACCTGCAACATCCGCTTGGCCAAGGAAGTCGAGAACGGTGACACGATCACCGGCGCCGAAAACCCCACTAAAAGCGCTTTGCCCGGTTATAAAAAAATACGGCCTTTGGTCTTTGCGGGGATCTATCCGGTCAACTCCAAAGATTTTGAACTCTTGAAGGATGCGATGGAAAAACTGTCACTGAGCGACTCCTCTTTTGTGTTCGAAGCGGAGAGCTCGGCGTCGGTCGGTTTTGGATTCCGCTGCGGTTTCCTCGGGCTTTTGCACATGGAGATCGTTCAGGAGCGGCTCGAGAGAGAATACGACCTTAATCTCGTCGTGACGACTCCGAGCGTCGTGTATAAGATCAAGAAGACCGACGGAGAGCTTGTGGAGATGGAAAATCCCTCCAAGATGCCCAACCCAAGTCAACTCCAGGCGATCTTGGAGCCATTCGTGGCCGCGTCGATCATCATCCCTCCGGGGTGCATGGGCCCGATCCTCGAGCTTTGCGAACAAAGAAGAGGTGTCTATCAGGGCACGGAGTACCTAAGTGAAGATCGGGTGAAGATCGTCTATGAATTTCCGCTCTCGGAGATCATCGTGGATTTCTACGACCGCATCAAATCGATCTCCAAGGGCTACGGGTCGCTGGATTACGATCTGAAGGGCCACCGCGAGAGCGACCTCGTGAAGCTCGATATCTTGATCAATTCTGAGATTTGCGATTCATTCAGCTTTATCTCCCATCGAGAGAAGGCGCAGTTCAAAGGGCGGGTCCTGTGCGAGAAACTGAAGGAGCTAATTCCAAGGCAGATGTTCGAGGTGATCATCCAGGCCGCCATCGGGGGCAAGATCATCGCGCGCGAAACCGTGCGGCCTCTCGGTAAAAATGTGACATCGAAATGTTACGGGGGAGATATCACGCGCAAAAGAAAGCTTTGGGAAAAACAAAAAGAGGGTAAAAAGAGAATGAAACAATTTGGCAAAGTCGAGATTCCACAGGAAGCATTCCTGGCGGCGCTCAAGGTCGAATAGAATGAACGAGCGTCTCTTCTCTAAAGAATGGGTGGTCACCCAGATCAAAGAGTGGGTGCCCTCGATCCTGTTCGCGGCGATCCTTGTTTTCGGCGTCATCCGCCCGTTCATCGTCCAGGCTTTTAAGATCCCCTCGGGTTCCATGCGGCCGACGCTGATGGAAGGGGACAAACTTTTTGTGAACAAATTTATTTACCGCTTCCATGCGCCCGAGCGGGGGGACATCATCGTTTTCAAATATCCCGGCAATGCCAACGACCCGACGGAGCCGAAGTCCGAGCGCAAAAAAGACTTCATCAAGCGGCTTGTTGCGTTCGAGAACGAGCTGGTTGAGATCCGCGATGGGAAGATCATTGTCGACGGCAGAATTCTCCAGGATCCCTCAAAGTTCGACAGGTTCTATTATTTCAACCATGACCCGTTCGGGTCGCCCGGCCAGAAGATCAAAATTCCTAAAGAAAGCTACTTTGTGCTTGGCGACAACAGCGCCAACTCAAGGGACGGCCGTTTTTGGGGTTTCGTTCCCAGGAAGAACGTGCTCGGCAAGGCTTTTTTTAGGTGGTGGCCTTTGAATAAGATCGGAAAGCTCGAATAAATGAACTGGGCGACGCGCATCAGCATTTTCAGGATCCTGCTGGCGCCGGTGTTTGTGACCTCACTTGTTTACTATTCACCCGTAAAGCCGTACTTGCTGACGCTCGCGGCGTCTATTTTTGGTTTTGCTTGTTTAACCGACGCGATTGACGGGTATTTGGCCCGGCGTTTGAATCAGGTCACCGATTTTGGAACTTACATCGACCCCATCGCGGACAAAGCGCTGCTTCTCAGCGGCTTCCTGTCGCTGTCATTTATGAGCCATCTTCCCGGGGGGATGCGCATTCCGGCCTGGGTAGCGATCGTGGTCGTGACACGCGATATCGTCATCATCATTGGTTCAACGATCATTTTTTTCACGACGGGACACTTGAAAGCCAAGCCTCTTTTTGTGGGCAAGCTTACCACGGTCTTCCAGATGGCGGCGCTTTTTCTGGCGCTGCTCCAGGCGCCGCCCCTTGTCCTTGCCGTTATTTTTTACTCGGTGGCGATCCTCACGCTTATTTCCGGGATCCAATACATTCGGGTTGGCGGAAAAATAGTGCAGGCATCATGACTTCCGATCTCCTTTTTTTCGGGCTATTTTTTTTAATCGGGTCGCTACCGACCGCCTTTCTTGTGGGCAAGATCACTCAAGGAAAGGATCTGAGGACACTCGGAAGCGGAAACATCGGAGCTACGAACGCTTTTCGGGTGCTGGGAAAGAAAGCCGGTTTTTTTGTTTTTGCAGTCGATCTTGCGAAGGGATTCCTGCCCGTCTTTTTAGCCAAGTCTCTTTATACAGGCCATGAAAATTTTACCTGGCTTGCCGCGGCACCCATCCTTGGCCACATCTTTACCCCATTTCTGGGCTTTAAAGGCGGAAAGGGAGTCGCGACAGGAGCGGGGGTTCTTTTAGCGCTTAGGGTGGACCTTTTTATATTTAGTTTGGGTGTCTGGGCGCTCATTTTCCTCAGTTTTAGAGTTGCATCGATCGCTTCTCTTATTGCTTTAAGTCTCCTTCCTATATGGGCTTGGGTTCGTGGATGCTCGGCCAGTGAGGTCCTTTTTCTGGTAACCCTAGCTGTTTTGATCACCTGGACCCACCGCTCTAATCTTGAGCGACTTCTAAAGCGAAAAGAGGGTACTTTAAGATTCAAAAGTAAATAAAACTAATATTTAGATATGCCTTGAATTACCAAGGGCATGACGGTATACTTCTAAGTGGTGATTTTTTTTAATCACCTTATTTAAAAAATTTATAATCAAGTTAAAGAAGGTAAAATGAGAGAAATATCCATCAAGACCACAACGTCCCAAAACCATCACCGGAAGAACCTTTCGATCGTTGAATTGATCGACGAGAACGGGATGGTGGCCAAGGCTGAGAAAAAGTACAGCTATTACGTGGCCGAGCAAAATCCTTTCGGGAATACCAATGAGATCACGACCTGGGCCAACCTCAAATCCCAAAGCCTGCAGAAGAAAGACCGCCATATCTCAATTCGAAAAATTTTCGATCCGAAAAGCGGCATCGGCCAAATGGTCTATCGGGTCATCGGCAGCTTCTACGTTGTCCAGGATCTCCACGTATTTGCGGTGGTCTTCATGCACTCCATCAAATTCGACATGACCACCCAAACCGCCCGTCCGCAAGTCACGTATTAACCCTACCTGCACTGACTAATTCTTGATTATTCCGAATGGCTTTGTTATACTTAATTTTTTCATTTAGACCCTAGGGATACTTTCTTAAGTTAAGATGTCACAGAAGGATACAAGAATAACGGTTTTGGGAGATGGCGGGTGGGGGACCACGCTCGCATTACTGCTTGCCCATAAGGGCTTGAGCGTCCGACTTTGGGGGGCATTTCCGGATTACATCCGCCAAATGGCCAAAAAAGGGGAGAATTTTAAATTTCTCCCCGGTTTTAAGATCCCTAAGAAGATCAGTCTGACGTCCGATATTCACGACGCTTGCCGGCACGCCGAAATGATCGTCCTGGCCGCTCCGTCACAGCACACGCGTTCGCTGCTTCAAAGGATCAAAAAAGACAAGATCCATCACAAATCTTTTGTGGTCGTGTCCAAAGGGATCGAAACCTCGACTCTGAAAGTGATGTCCCAGGTGGTCCATGATGAACTGGGTAACGTACGCCTGTGTGTTTTATCCGGACCCACCATCGCGCGAGACGTGGCCTTGAAAAATCCAGCCGCCGCGGCCGTCGCTTCCACGAACCGAGAGCTTTCTGAAAAGATCAGAAAAATATTTACGACGGACTATTTCAGTCTCTACGAGAGCGACGACATCCTAGGCGTCGAATTGGGAGGCTCGCTCAAGAACGTGATCGCGATTTCGGCGGGCATCGTCGAAGGCCTTGGCTTTGGCTCGAATACTCGCGCTGTTTTATTCGCCCGCGGGGTCGCGGAGATGGCGCGGCTCGGTCATGCGCTGGGCGCGCGTCGCGAAACCTTCATGGGCCTGAGCGGGCTGGGTGATCTGGCCACGACTTGCCTCAGCCCCCACAGCCGGAACCGATGGCTGGGCGAAGAGATCGGTAAGGGCAAGAGCCTGAAAAGGATCTTAGGGCAGACAGAAATGGTGGTCGAGGGCGTGGACACCTGCCGTTCGGCGCACCAACTGGCAAAGAGACACAAGGTCATCATGCCGATCACAGACGCCGTTTACGCGATCTTATTCAACGGGCATGATCCGGCAGAGGCGGTCAAGGCTTTGATGAAACGTGAACCCCATCGTGAATTGGATTAAAAAATGAAAAAAAAATTTTCGGGGCGTGGCCAAGCTTGGTCTAAGGCGCTACCTTGGGGTGGTAGAGATCGGAGGTTCAAATCCTCTCGCCCCGACAAAAAAACCATCCGCATCGGTCTTTTCGGATTGGGCACTGTCGGGACCGGCGTGGTCAAGATCCTGACCGCGCAGAAAAATGAGATAGAAAAGAAAGCGGGCGCGCGTCTTGAGATCAAAAGGATCTGCGTAAGATCGCTTTCCAAAAAAAGAGACCTCAGGATCTCCCGCGGTGTTCTGACCCGGAACCCGGACGATCTGCTCCGGGATCCTGCGATAGACATTGTGGTCGAGGTCATCGGAGGCATCCATCCGGCCAAAGAGATCATCCTGAAGGCTTTTGCCGCGGGCAAACAGGTGGTCACCGCCAATAAAGCGCTTTTGGCCGAGAACGGACAGGTCCTCTTCGAAAAAGCGCGGAGCACTTCAAAGAACTTGGGTTTTGAGGCGAGTGTCTGCGGGGGGATCCCCATCATCAAGGCCGTCAAAGAAGGCTTGGCATCGGACCGCGTCACCGAGATCCTCGGGATCGTCAACGGCACTTGCAATTACATTCTATCGCTCATGTCCGAGGGCTCTGCGGGATTTGCCGATGCTCTTAAGGACGCTCAAAAAAAAGGGTACGCCGAAAAAGATCCCCGGTTGGATGTTGAAGGTATTGACTCAGCCCACAAACTTGCCATCCTTGCCAGGCTCGCTTTTGGAGCGGAGGTGCCCTTTCGATCGATCCCCGTCCAAGGGATCCGATCCTTGAAAGCCATCGATATCGAATATGCCAAGGAGCTCGGTTACACGATCAAGCTCCTGGCGATCGGAAAAGTGATGAAAAACGGTCTGGAGTTAAGGGTTCATCCGACCCTATTGCCTGCGGGGCATCCCTTGGCAGGGGTCCGAGGGGTTTACAATGCCGTCATGGTCCATGGCGAACGCGCCGGCGACCTTCTTTTCTACGGAAAAGGCGCGGGGATGTTTCCTACGGCCAACGCGGTCGTGAGCGACCTCATCGATCTTTCGAGGGCGATCCTGCATGCGGACGAACACGGCGCTTATTTCGGAATTCAGGTCCCCAAAAAGATCAGGATCCTGCCGCTCGGCGACGCGGTCTCAAAATACTATCTTCGCTTTCAGGTGAAAGACAGGCCCGGGGTCCTGGGGCACATCGCAAATACCCTCGGCAAACACAAAATCTCAATTTTAAGCGTTCACCAGAAAGAATCTCATGACATGCACTCGGTGCCGGTCGTCATCTTGACGTATGAGGCTTCGGAGCGCGATCTGAAGAAAGCTTTGAAAGAGATCGACTCCACATCCGATGCGCGCGAAAAAACAACCGTCATCCGAGTCGAAAAAAGCTGACCGCCATGTGGAACGGAATCATCGAAAAATACCGTGAATTCCTGCCGGTGACCTCTCGTACGCCGATCGTCTCACTTTCAGAAGGCAATACACCGCTCGTGCGCGCCGGCTCGCTTTCGGAGCTTCTCGGTCACGAAGTTTACTTGAAATGCGAGGGGCTCAATCCGACGGGTTCGTTCAAAGATCGCGGAATGACCCTGGCTGTTTCGAAAGCCAAAGAAGCCGGCGCCAAGATCATCCTATGCGCTTCTACCGGCAACACCTCCGCTTCCGCGGCTGCCTACGCGGCCAAGGCGGGAATTCGCTGCGTTGTTTTAATTCCTAAGGGCGCGGTGGCTCTCGGAAAACTCAGCCAGGCAATTGTCCACGCGGCGCAAGTGATCGCTGTCGACGGTAATTTTGATAAGGCGCTCGGCATCGTCAGAGAAATTGCCCAGCGCGCTCCGGTGACTCTCGTCAACTCCGTGAATCCCTTCAGGCTCGAGGGACAGAAAACCGCGTCTTTTGAGATCTGCGATCAGCTGGGCGGCCACGCTCCCGATTATCAGGTGATCCCGGTCGGTAATGCGGGCAACATCACTGCGTATTGGAAAGGTTACAGGGAATACAAGAGCAAAGGTCGCGTGTCGTCCTTACCGGTGCTATTAGGTTTTCAAGCCGAAGGAGCCGCGCCGATCGTCAGAAAAAAAATTGTGCTTAAGCCCCGAACAGTCGCGACTGCGATCAAGATCGGCAATCCCGCGAGCTGGAAGTCCGCCGAAGAGGCGCGTGATGCGTCCAAAGGCCTAATCGATATGGTGACGGACAGAGAAATTTTAGATGCTTACAGGCTCCTCGCGTCCAAAGAGGGTGTTTTTGTGGAGCCCGCCAGCGCCGCAAGCGTGGCCGGCCTTCTGAAGCTCAAGCGGACATCTTTTTTTAAGAAAGCCGCCAAGAGATCCGTGATCGTCTGCATTCTGACGGGGCACGGCCTGAAAGACCCAGGCAGCGCGCTCATCGGCGTAAAAAAGCCAAACACCGTTCGCGCCGACATACGCGCGGTCCTCAAAGCGATGGACCTATGAGGACTTTTGCGCTTTTTTGCGGAGGAATGGCGGATCGGCCGAGCGAAGCGCTCTCGGGCCGCACGCCTCTGGAAGTGGCGAAGACCCCTTGGATCGATTCGCTCGTCAAAAAAGGGCGGGTGGGATCGGTGAACTTCGTGCCGCGCTCGCTCTCAGCCTCACGTGACGTCGCCTGCATGGCCATGTTGGGATATGATCCGCAGGAATATTATACGGGCCTGGCTCCTCTCGAGGCACTGGCGCTCGATATTTTTCAAGATGACCGTGACGTGGCGTTTCGTTTTGATTTCATTACTGTCTCGGATGATACTTTTGTGGATGTCACACGGCGGATCTCGAGCCGGGAGTCTGAAATTCTCGTGAACGAGTTAAACTCCAAATTCGGGGACTCTCACGCGCGTTTTTTCAAGGGGCGCTCACATGAGGGCATCTTGATGTTTAAAGATAGCAGCTTCACTGAGGATCTGGACGAACTTGAGTGCGTGCCGCCGGCCAATGCCTCCGGGCAGAAAATGACCAAAATTCTTCCCCGGGGTAAAAACGCTTCGGTGCTCAAGGAGTTGATGAGCAAAGCAAAAAAAATTCTTGATGACAACGAGATCAACCGTGTTCGCATCGATCTTAAAGAAAACCCGGCCAATATGATCTGGCCTTGGGGGCAGGGGAAAAAACCGAAACTCCCGAGTTTTGAAGGGCGGTACGGAGCAAGGGGCGTTGTTGTTTCCGAAGCTGATTTTGTCGTGGGTCTGGCTTTGAATTGCGGCCTCGCCATCTCTCCGAAGATTTCGGAGGCGATCGAAAGAGAGACCGCCTTTATTTTTTCATACACGCCGGCTCATCCGGAGCGGAGCGATCTGATGGCAAAGATAAGGCGGATCGAGGAATTTGACGCGCAGGTCGTGGCACCGGTCTGCCGCGCGGCCGAGAAGTCAGGCGCATATAGAATTTTGATTGGAACGGATCTTATCGAGCCGATAGGGCAGGACCTTCCGGCGGTGGGCGACGTGCCTTTTTTGATCCAGGGCGAGGGGGTGGAGCCGGAGCCGTGCGAACGTTTTTCAGAAAAAGCCGCGCAGCAAAAACGCTTCGCGTTCGACGAAGGTCACAAGCTCATGGCTTATTTTCTGGGAAAGAACGGGAACGGAGATTCATGAGCCTGATCGTCCAAAAGTTCGGCGGATCGAGCGTGGCGAATGCCGACCGTATCAAAAACGTGGCAGCGCGCGTGGCGGGCTACCACAAACAAAAACATTCGCTCGTTGTCGTCGTGAGCGCGCTTGGAGATACGACCGACGAGCTCTTGGAGCTTTCGGGCCGGATCACTAAGAATCCTTCGAGACGAGAGCTCGACATGCTGCTTTCGACCGGCGAACAGATGTCGGTGGCGCTTTTGGCCATGGCGCTCCACGAACTGAAATGTGACGCGATCTCTTTTACGGGTGCTCAAGTCGGCATCCGAACGGACTCTTCGTTCACGAAGGCCAGGATCGTGGATATCTCGACCGATCGTATCCGGAAGGAGCTAAAAAAAAATAAAGTCGTGATCGTCGCCGGTTTCCAGGGAACGAGCTCCGACCATGAGATCACCACGCTCGGACGGGGAGGCAGCGATCTCACGGCAGTGGCGTTGGCCAAAGCGCTCGAAGCCGATTCCTGTGAGATCTATACGGATGTGGAAGGCATTTACACCACGGACCCGCGGCTGGTCAGGACCGCCAGAAAAATACAGCGGTTGAGCTATGAAGAGATGCTCGAGCTGGCGTCCTCGGGCGCTCAGGTCATGCAGTCCCGATCGATCGAGGTGGCCGGCAAGTTCGACATTCCTATTCACGTACGAAGCAGCTTTTCTTTAAATCAAGGCACTTGGATCGTCAAGGAGGATAAGTCGATGGAAGATGTGTTGATTCGAGGCGTCTCGCTCAATAAGAACGAGGCCAAACTGACTTTGAGCGGTGTGCCCAACCGTCCGGGCGTGGCGGCTTTGATCTTTAAAACCCTGGCGGATGCCGGTGTCAACGTGGACATGATCATCCAGAACATCGGTAAGTCGGCTGACACCGATATCTCATTCACGGTACCGCGCTCGGATACTGAAGCGGCCGTTCAAGCGCTCAAAAAGATCGCGCGGAAGGCCGGGTTTAAGGAAATTTCTCAGGACGCCAACATCGCCAAGGTCTCCGTCGTCGGGATCGGCATGCGCTCCCACGCGGGTGTGGCGGCGGCGATGTTCGAGATCCTTGCCAAGCATAAGATCAACATTGAAATGATCTCGACGAGCGAGATCAAGATCTCCTGCGTTGTCAAAAAAAGCGACGCAGAGAAAGCCGTCAAGGTACTTCACGATGGATTTAAATTGTCCAAAAAAAGCCCGCCTGCCGTACGGGCAGGGAAAAAATGAGCACTAAGCGGATCGAAATTTACGATACGACTTTAAGAGACGGCTCGCAGGGGGAAGGGATCTCTTTTTCCGTGCAGGACAAGCTCCTGATCGCCAAACGTATCGACGAGCTTGGCTTCCATTTCATCGAAGGCGGCTGGCCCGGCGCTAATCCCAAAGACATCGCTTTTTTTGAGGAGATCAAAAAAGTCAAACTCAAGAATTCGCGCGTCGTGGCGTTCGGTTCCACGCGCAAAGCGCACACCAAGGCCTCCGAAGACGACAATCTTCGAGGACTTTTGGCCGCCGAAACCTCCGTCATCACTTTATTCGGCAAGAGCTGGGACATGCACGTCCGTGAAGTCTTTAAAACAGAGCTTGAAGAGAATCTCCGCATGATCGATGACTCGATCCGTTATCTCAGATCCAAAGACAAAGAGATCATTTATGATGCCGAGCATTTTTTTGACGGTTATTTTCAGAATCCCTCCTATGCGCTGAAAACGCTCGAAGCCGCGCTTTCCGCGGGCGCTTCGACGCTCGTTCTCTGTGACACCAACGGGGGTACCATGCCCTCCAAACTTTCAAAAGCGGTGGCCGAGGTGCGCGCCAAGCTCAAATGCCCGCTCGGAATCCATACCCACAACGACTGCGGCATGGGGATCGCCAACGCCGTCGCGGCTGTCGAAGCGGGCGCGGGTCATGTCCAGGGAACGATCAACGGCTACGGCGAACGCTGTGGAAATCCGGATCTTCTTGTGATCCTGGCCAACCTGCAGATCAAGCTCGGTTATTCTTGTCTGCCCTCCCAGAAACTCAAAGAATTGACCGAGGTCGCGCGCTACGTGAACGAAGTAAGCAACATGCTCCAGCCGAAGAACCAGCCTTACGTCGGGCAGAGCGCTTTCGCGCATAAAGGCGGCGTGCATATCAACGCCGTGATGAAGAACCCTGAGACCTACGAACACATCGACCCCGATCTTGTGGGAAACCGCCGCCGCTTCCTTGTCTCAGAGGTCGGCGGCCGGACCAACATTCTTTTGAAAGCCAAAGAACTCGACATTGAGCTTAAGAAAGAATCTCCCGAGACGCGGAAGATCCTCGAAAAAGTGCAGGAAAAAGAAAATGAAGGCTACCAGTACGAAGCGGCCGAAGCCAGCTTTGAGCTCCTCGTGCGTGAGGTCACCGGCAAAAGAAAGAAATTTTTTGAATTCGAAAAAGTCCATGTTTCAGCCGAGAATATCGGAGATGAGAACCCTATTTCCACCGCGACCGTTCATCTTAAGGTCGGAAAAGAAAAAGGCGAGGGGATCGCCAAGGGCGACGGCCCGGTGAACGCTCTCGACAAAGCGCTTCGCAAAGCGCTGGCTCCTTTTTATCCTATCGTCGAAACCATTCATCTGGACGATTACAAGGTCCGCGTCGTCAACTCCGAAGCGGGGACCGCGGCGAAAGTGCGTGTTTTCATCGAGTTCCGCGACGAAAAGAACATTTGGACGACCGTCGGCGTCTCCAGCAACATCATCGATGCCAGCTGGCAGGCGCTCGTCGACGCGATCGAGTACCGGCTCCTCAAATAAATGTCCGACACAGCTCCGGCCGAAGCCCTTCCCAAAGTTTACGTCTCCAAGCAGGTCGAAAAGACTTGGTACCAGTTTTGGACGAAAAAAGGTTATTTCAAGGCCTCATCCAAGACGAAAAAAAAGCCTTACACGATCGTGATCCCGCCGCCCAATGTCACCGGGATCCTCCACATGGGTCACGCGCTCAACAACACGCTGCAGGACATCCTCATCCGCTACCACCGGATGAAAGGGTGTGAAGCGCTTTGGATGCCCGGGACCGACCATGCCGGCATCGCCACTCAGAACGTCGTAGAAAAATCATTGAAAGAGGAGGGATTGACCCGCCACGCGCTCGGACGGGAGAAATTTTTAGAGCGAGTTTGGAAGTGGCGCGAAAAGTACGGAAACACCATCATCCGCCAGCTTCAGAGACTCGGCTCTTCCTGCGACTGGGACCGCACGCGCTTTACGATGGATGAAGGACTTTCACAGGCGGTACGCGAAGTGTTCGTCCGACTTTATGAAAAAGGCCTGGTCTATCGGGGCAAATACATCATCAACTGGTGTCCCCGTTGTCAGACCGCTTTGTCGGATGAGGAGGTCCAGCATCGGGACATCACGGGGCACCTTTACTACTTAAAATATGCCGTCGAAGGAAGCGATGAACACATCACGATCGCCACCACACGCCCCGAAACACTTTTGGGCGACACCGCGGTCGGCGTTAACCCGAAGGACGAGCGCTATAAACATCTTGCCGGCAAGACGGCGCTCCTGCCGCTTTTAAATCGTAAGCTCCCGATCATACGCGACGAGGGGATCGATCCGGAATTTGGTACGGGCGCTCTCAAGATCACTCCGGCCCACGATCCGGTCGATTTCAACTTGGCCGTCAAGCACAAGCTCGAGTCGATCAATATCCTAAACCCCGACGGCACGCTGAACGCCGCTGCGGGGCCGTATCAAGGTCTCGACCGTTTTGAGGCGCGACGGAAGATCGTTGCCGAACTCGAAGACCGACGTATTCTTTTGGAAACCAAAGAGCACGCGCACGCCGTGGGTCACTGCTACCGCTGCCAGACCATCGTCGAGCCGTATCTCTCGCTTCAGTGGTTCATCCATATGAAGCCTTTGGCCAAGCCCGCCATCTCGGCCGTCAAGGAGGGCCGCACGGTTTTCGCTCCGGCCCGCTGGACCAAGGTCTATCTGGAATGGATGAACAACATCAAGGACTGGTGTGTTTCGCGCCAAATTTGGTGGGGCCATCGCATCCCTGTCTGGTACTGCGCGGCTTGCCGAACCAAAGAAAACCCTTCGTCCGGGAAGGAATACCTTCCGGGTTCCGGTGTCTACAAAGAATCCGGCATGATCGTCTCAAGGGTTGCGCCGAAGGCTTGTCCGTCGTGCAAAAGCGCGGAGCTTACGCAGGACGCGGATGTGCTCGACACCTGGTTTTCTTCATGGCTTTGGCCTTTTTCGACGCTTGGCTGGCCGGAAAAAAATAAAGACCTCAATTTTTTTTATCCCACCTCCTGTCTTGTGACCGGATACGAGATCATTTTTTTCTGGGTGGCGCGGATGATGATGGCCGGCCTCGAATTCATGGGTAAAGAGCCTTTCAAGCAAGTTTACATCCACGGCATCGTGCGTGACGAGACGGGCGCCAAAATGTCCAAATCACTCGGCAACGCGGTGGATCCGCTCGACATCATCGACGAATACGGGGCCGACGCGCTGCGCTACGGCATTATTTCCATCACCGCGGAAGGCCAGGATGTCTACGCATCGAAGGAGAAATTCGAAGTGGGAAGGAATTTCGCCAACAAGATCTGGAACGCCGCGCGTTACGCATTGATGAACCTCGATCTCAAAGCCGCACAACCCAAAATGCCTTTAAAGCCCGCCGCGCTCAATCCCATCGACCGCTGGATCTTAAGCCGCCTGAATCGTACGATCGTTGAAGTCACCGAAAGTCTGGACCGCCTGCGTTTCAATGAAGCGGTCGGGACCTTGTATGATTTCTTCTGGCACCAATTCTGCGACTGGTACCTGGAGTTGGCCAAGCCCAATATCGCTTCCAAAGAAACGCAGTGGGTGCTTCACACGGTGTTGGACCGATCGCTTCGATTGCTTCACCCCATCATGCCTTTCATCACCGAGGAGATCTGGCAAAAGCTTCCGCACGAAGGGGAGTCTCTCATGGTCAGTGAGTGGCCTAAACCTGACAAGAAATACATTGATGACAACGTAGAGGGCGAAACCGACCTGATCCTGAACGAGATCCAGGCGATCCGAAACGTTCGCTCCGCCTGGCAGATCAATCCCAAAGAAAGCGTGGCGGTGGCGGTCAAGGTCACGCGCGACCGGGAGCTCGAGATCCTTAAAGAATATTCTTCTTACATCGTCCGGATGGCAAAAGTCTCTTCGCTGCAGATGGGCAAAAATATCGCCCGACCCAAAGAGTCCGCTGTTGCCAACATCGGCCGCGTGGAAACTTATGTGGTGCTCTCGGGACTCATCGACGTGGCGGTCGAGCGCCAGCGGATCGAAGCGGCTCTGACCGATGTGGAAAAACTCGTGCAGGGTCTCGAGGGACGTCTCAAGAACGAGGAATTTCTTAAGAAAGCCCCTAAAGACATCGTTGAAAAAGAACAAAAAAGAGCCGCGGACCTCGAAAGCCGCAAGAAACGCCTCGAAGAAAACCTCCGCGCTCTGGCCTAAGAGCTATTTATGTTGAAACCAGCTTACATCGACCCGTACGTCAAAGCGGCTCTGAGAGAAGATATTGGAGCCAAGGACCTTACCACCTCGGCCCTTATTTTGAAGACCACACAGGCCAAAGCCGACATCGAATTCAAGGAGAAGGGCGTCGTCTGCGGGATCGACGTCATTGAGCGGACCTTCCGCTTGATCGACGAAGATCTTCGTTTCTTACCCGTGGCCAAGGACGGGGAAGTGGCGGAGCCCGGGCGGGAGATCGCTTACATCGAAGGTTCCGCCGCGTCCATCCTGACGGCCGAGCGCACGGCGCTTAATTTCCTGGGCCACTTAAGCGGCATCGCCACACTCACGCGTGAGTTCGTCGAAAAGATCAAAGGCACATCCGCCAAAATCTATGACACCCGAAAGACCACGCCAAACCTTCGTATTCTCGAAAAATACGCGGTCCATATCGGCGGCGCCGAAAACCATCGATTCGGTCTTTACGACCAGGTGCTCATTAAGGACAATCACCTGAAGGTTCTGCGGAGGGAAGCCCTGAACGAGATCATCGCCAGAGCGCGAAAGGGAGTTCTAAAGAAAACGGTCCTCGGGGTGGAGGTTAAGAACTTGATGGAGCTTTCTGAAGTCCTGCGAAGCCGCGCGGATTATATCCTCCTCGACAATATGAGACCCGAAGAGGTCCGAGAAGCGGTGAAGCTTCGCGAAAAATCCGGCTCAAAGATCCCGCTTGAAGTTTCAGGCGGCGTGAACCTAGAAAATGCGCTCGAGTATGCCCGTACCGGAGTGGAGCGCATCTCCGTCGGCAAGCTGACCCACGCGGCGCCCTCGATCGACGTTTCGCTGGATATCGTCGCTTAGTGAAGTTCAAGATCATTTCACCCCTCAGACCCAAAGGCGACCAGCCGGAAGCCATCCGTCAGCTTGTCGAAGGACTTAAGAAAGACGAACGATATCAGACCCTCCTGGGCGTCACCGGTAGCGGCAAGACCTTTACGATGGCGCACGTCATCGAAGCATGGAACCGTCCGACGCTGGTCCTGTCCCACAATAAGACGTTGGCCGCTCAGCTTTATTCGGAGTTCAAGGAGATCTTTCCGGAGAACGCCGTTGAGTACTTCGTCAGTTATTACGATTACTATCAGCCGGAAGCCTACATCCCTCAGACCGACACCTACATCGAGAAAGATTCCGCCATCAACGAAGACATCGACCGCCTGAGGCTTCGGGCGACGAGTTCTCTTTTGTCACGGCCCGACACCATCGTCGTGGCATCGGTCTCGGCGATCTATGGTTTGGGCTCGCCCGAGGAGTATTCGGAGCTTCTGGTGTTTCTTAAATTGGGTCAGGAGATCGCCCGCGACGAGGTCCTCAAAAAACTCGTCGACATCCATTACCAGCGTAACGATGTTGATTTTAAACGCGGCGTCTTCCGCGCCCGCGGGGACGTGCTCGAAGTTTTTCTCGCCTATGAGGAAACGGCCATCCGTGTTGAGTTCGAATGGGACAAGGTGAAGAAGATCTCGAGGATCGCTCCGCTGACGGGCGAGATCCTTCACGCGCTCGACCGCATCGCGATCTATCCCGCCAAGCACTTCGTGACCACGCAACCACGGCTTGAGAGAGCCATTGTCGACATCGAAGAAGAGCTCAACCATCGACTCAAGGAACTTCACGCCGAAAATAAACTCGTCGAGGCCCAGCGTCTCGAACAGCGCACGCGCTACGACATGGAAATGATGCGCGAGCTGGGTTTCTGCTCCGGGATCGAAAATTACTCGAGGGTCATCACCGGCCGTCCGCCGGGGTCGAGGCCTTTCTGCCTCATCGATTATTTCCCCAAGGATTTTTTGACCGTGATCGACGAATCGCACATTTCCATCCCTCAGATCCGTGGAATGTACTTTGGCGACCGCGCGCGTAAAGAAACGCTCGTCAATTACGGCTTCAGGCTGCCTTCGGCGCTCGACAACCGGCCTCTCAAGTTCGATGAGTTTGAAGCCGTCAATCGCAGGACCATTTTTGTTTCGGCGACGCCGGCTGAATATGAGATCAAAAATTCAGCGAGGATCGCCGAACAGGTCATCCGGCCCACCGGCCTCCTGGATCCGCCTGTTCAGGTGCGGCCGACCAAAGGCCAGATCACGGATCTGATCCAAGCGGTCCGAAAGAGGGCCGAATCCAAAGAAAGAACGCTTGTGACCACGATCACGAAAAGAATGGCGGAGGATCTTTCCAAGTACCTGGAGAACGAAAGCGTCAAGGTGACCTATCTTCATTCGGACATCGACGCCATCCAGCGCGTGGAGATCCTGAGGGACCTGCGGTTGGGCAAGTTCGACTGCGTGGTCGGCATCAATCTTTTAAGGGAAGGCATCGATCTTCCGGAAGTGTCGCTCGTGGCGGTGCTAGACGCCGACAAGGAAGGTTTCTTGAGAAGCCAGACGTCGCTCATCCAGGTCGCCGGCCGAGCCGCCCGCCACGTGAACGGTGAAGTCATTCTTTACGCGGATACGGTGACCGAATCCATGCGCCGGATGATGCAGGAGACCGACCGCCGCCGTAAAAGACAGCTTGAGTACAACCAAAAGAACGGCATCACTCCTACCTCGATCAAAAAAGAGATCCGGGAGGGGATCGAGGCGATCCGAAAAGCGCGCGAGATCGTCCGGGAAGCGACGGGTCTTCCCGAAGAGTTGGGAGATGTTTTCCAGGTCTTAAGCGATCTCGAGAACGAGATGGAGGAAGCCGCGCGCAACCTGCAATTCGAGCGCGCCATCCGGCTCCGAGACCAGATCAAGATCATCAGATCCAAGATGGAGAAGGAAAAGTATGATAAATCTTAGGGCTATTTTTATGAGATTTCTCGGCCTTTGGCCTCGAAATGACAGCGCGTTTGTTTGTCATTTCGAGCGGAGCGAGAAATCTCATATAAACGCTTCCTCATGAAAGTAGACAAAGTCCTCGATTTTCTGAGGTCCAGCCGGCGGGATTTTGTTTCAGGAGAAGAGATCTCAAAAAAACTCGACGTTTCGCGCGCTGCGGTATGGAAAGACATCCAGAATCTGCGCTCCCTGGGATACGAGATCGAAGCCGAGCCGCACCGCGGTTATCGCCTGACCGCTATCCCGGACAAAATGTTCGCGGACGAGATCAGCTGGCAATTGCCGACGAAGGTGATCGGCCGGAATATTTTTTCTTACGAGGAGGTCGACTCGACCAACGACACGGCTTTCAAATTGGGCAAAGACGGGATCAAAGAAGGCGCTTGCGTGTTCGCTGAATACCAAAAAAAAGGCCGCGGGAGGCTGGGACGCCGCTGGGAATCGGGGAGAGGGAAGAATCTTTTACTGTCCGTGCTCCTCCGGCCGGTCCTGTCGCCGGCCGATGTCTCCAAGATCACTTTGGCCGCGGCGGTCTCGGTGGCTCGCGCGGCCCGTGACCTGACGGGAGCGGATCTTGGGATCAAATGGCCCAACGATCTTCTTTTTAAAGGCAGGAAAGTAGGCGGGATCCTTACGGAAATGGATGCCGAAGCGGATCGTGTTCATTTTGTGGTCATCGGGATCGGGGTGAACGTCAACGGCGTTAAGAAAGAACTTCCGCCCGAAGCGACTTCCCTGAAAGAGATCGCCGGCAAAACGGTTTCGAGACTGGAGTTTGCCAGAAAGCTTCTGGTGGAGCTTGAAAGAGATTACGCCGTGTTCAGACGCGGCTCATTTGACGAGCTGGCTCTTGAGTGGGAGAATCTTTCGGTGACCTCCGGCCGTCGGATCACCGCCGATGTCCTGGGCCGGAAGGTTCAGGGCCAGGCGGTCGGAATCGACAAACAGGGCGCTCTCTGGATCCGGAAAGACAACGGGCTACAGGAGCGCATCTTCGCGGGGGATGTGACGTTAATGAGGCAGAGTCGTGGATAAAAAAAGCATCCTCGCGGTCGACATAGGGAATACGAGCGCTTTCTTTGCCGAAATTTCCGCCGGCAAAATTGGAAAGACATTCCGGATCAAGACCCAAGAGGTTCATTCCGTCAAGGTCGCGCGCGATCTAAGAAAACGTTTCGACATGAAGCGGATCCGCGCCATTGTCATCGCGAGCGTAGTGCCCGCTCTTGAAAAGTCGCTTAGGCGGACGCTGCCCAAGACGCTGGAAGTAAAGACGTTTTTGATCGGAAGGGACCTGCAGGTCCCCATCGTAAATAGATACCGGAACCCGAAGCAGGTCGGTATCGATCGACTGGTGAATGCCTATGCCGCTTACCGGGAGCGGCGCAGCGCGGCCGTGATCGTCGATTTCGGTACTGCGATCACATTCGATGCCATTTCAGCCAAAGGAGAATACCTTGGCGGGGTTATTGCGCCGGGCATCGAGATCAGTCTCGAGGCGCTTTTTGAACGGACGGCGCTGCTTCCAAAAACAACTCTTCGTCATATCGGAAAGACGGTGATCGGCAGAGATACGGTAGAAAGCATCCGGATCGGCTGTTCTATGGGCATCGGAGGGCTCTGTGACCGTATGATCGACCGGATCAGCCGAAAGCTGGGTCGTAAATCTGTCGTCATCGCGACCGGAGGCTACGCCCGGTTCATGAAGCGTTATTGTCATTCTATCCATCAGGTAGACCCCCACCTGACGATGCGGGGCATTTGGCTCACCTATAAGAATCGTTTCTAAAAAAAATGCTTGACACTTTTCAGATATGGGATAGAATCACTATCCACTAGCACTCTAGTTTGGTGAGTGCTAATCAAATTTGTGTCATCAAAACCGATCGATAACGAGGAGGAGTTCAAGGATGGAAAAGCAGAAGATACAGCCCTTAGGGGACCGGATCCTGATCGAGCCGCTTGAGGCGGAGGAAAAGTCGTCCGGGGGTATCGTGATCCCCGATACGGCTAAAGAAAAACAGCAAAAAGGCAAGGTCATCGCTGTGGGTAAGGGACGCGTTTCCGAAGAAGGCAAGCTGACCCCTTTGGAAGTCAAAGTGAACGACCAGGTGCTTTTCGGCCGCTATTCCGGCACGGAGATCAAAGTCGGCGTCAGCGACTACCTGATCATCAAAGAAGACGATATTTTAGGGATCATTAAGTAATCGCGCAAGTTAACTAAGAGGAGAATGAGAGATGGCTAAACAACTTCAATTCGGTGAGGAAGCGCGGCGCTCGATCTTAAGCGGCGTCGAGCAGCTCGCCAGAGCGGTCAAAGTGACCCTCGGCCCCAAAGGCCGTAATGTTTGTATCGACAAAAAATTCGGTTCCCCGACCATCACCAAGGACGGCGTCACGGTCGCCAAGGAGATCGAGCTCAAGGATCCGTACGAAAATATGGGCGCCGAGATGGTCAAGGAAGTGGCTTCCAAGACCAGCGACAATGCCGGAGACGGCACCACCACGGCTACCGTGTTGGCTGAGGCGATCTTTCGTGAAGGTTTGAAGAACGTGGCGGCCGGCGCCAATCCGATGGCGCTTAAACGCGGCATTGAAAAAGCTGTCGAGCAGATCACCGCGAATCTTAAGAAGCTCTCCAAGCCCGTCAAGGGCAAGAAAGAGATCGCTCAAGTGGCGATTATCGCCGCGAACAACGACTTCGCTATCGGAGACCTTATCGCGGACGCTATGGAAAAAGTAGGCAAGGACGGGGTCATCACCGTCGAAGAAGCCAAATCGACCGCCACGACGCTGGAAGTGGTCGAGGGGATGCAGTTCGACCAGGGCTACCTTTCGCCGTATTTCGTCACGGACGCGGATCATATGGAAGTGTCGCTTCAAGACGTCTACATTCTGATCTATGAGAAGAAGATCTCGTCCATGAAAGACCTTTTGTCGGTTCTCGAGAAAGTGGCCAAGAGCGGAAAACCGCTTTTGATCATTTCAGAAGAGACTGAGGGAGAGGCACTTGCGACTTTGGTCGTAAATAAATTGCGCGGTACCTTGCAGGTCTGCGCGGTCAAGGCTCCGGGTTACGGCGACCGCCGGAAAGAAATGCTCGGAGACATCGCGATCCTTACGGGCGGCAAAGCCATCACCGAGGACCTCGGTATCAAGCTCGAGAATGTAAAACTCGAAGATCTGGGCCGGGCCAAGCGAGTCACGGTCGGCAAGGAAAATACCACCATCATCGAGGGTGCCGGCAAAACTGCCGACATCAACGGCCGGATCGCGACGATCAAGAAACAAGTCGAAGATTCCGATTCCGATTATGACAAAGAGAAGCTGCAAGAGCGCCTGGCCAAACTTTCAGGCGGGGTGGCGGTCATCAATGTCGGCGCTTCCACCGAGACGGAAATGAAAGAAAAGAAAGCCCGTGTCGAAGACGCGCTTCATGCGACGCGCGCTGCCGTTGAAGAGGGAATTGTGCCGGGTGGCGGAGTGGCGCTTCTGCGCTGCGCCGAAGGCCTCGAAGACATCAAACTTAAGGGTGACGAGCTCGTCGGAGCTATGATCATCAAGAAAGCCATCGAAGAGCCCCTCAAATTCATCGCCTTCAACGCCGGAAAAGTCGGCGAAGTGGTGGTGGAGAGAGTGAAGGAAGAAAAGGGCAGTATCGGTTACAACGCCGAGAAGGATAAGTACGAGGACCTGATCGAGGCCGGAGTCATCGATCCGACCAAAGTGACTCGGACCGCGCTTCAAAACGCGGCGTCGATCTCGGCGCTTCTTCTGACCACCGAATCCGTCATCACGGACCTTCCTGAAGAAAAATCAGCAATGCCCGCGATGCCTCCCGGAGGCGGCGGAATGGGTGGGATGTACTAAACTGTAATCAAATCGTTCAAAAAGCCCGAGTTCTTCGTGAGAAGAGCTCGGGTTTTTTGTTGTCACTTTTTGGGTGGTTTGTTAGAATGAAGAACCTAAATTCATGGTTCGACGTTGCTCACCACACGAGGAGTTTGCATGAAAAATAAGCCACTCTATTTCGCCGTAAGTCTTTTTGCCGCAATTTGTTTGGTTCAATCTACGTCGTTTGCTTCTGCTAAGCGACTCGAAGCCAAAGGGGAGGTCTTAAGCGTCGACGCAGTGTATAGCAGCGTCGCGATCAAACATGGCGCGATCAAGGGTTTTGCGGGAGACGGTCAGACGGAGTTCACCGTTGTCTCGGCCGATCTTCTGAAAGCCATCAATAAAGGCGACCTTGTTGATTTCACCCTCGTGGATGAAAAGGGGGAGGTTCGTATCGAGAAGATCGTTCGGACCGGACAAGCGGTACCCGAGAAAGAGACCGGGATGGGCAAGGTGGTCCAGGATGTGCTCGTGGGTACCGGAGAGATCGCCAAAGGGATCACGACCCCCATTGAGCCCGCGCATCAAGTCGTCAGCGGCGCCGTCGGCGCGACAACGGGTGCGACCGGCAGTCTGCTGAACGATGCTGATAATAATAATCAGGTAAAGAAAAAATTTTAACCAACTAAGGAGCTAGATCATGGGAATGTGGCTTGGTAGGGGCCGGAAAGCGCGGCGCTGTTACGGATTCGATGAGATCGCGCTCGTGCCGGGAGAAGTGACCATCAATCCCAATGAAGTGGACACGTCGTGGAAGATCGGCGCCAGAAAGATCCAGGTTCCCATCATCGCCTCCGCCATGGACGGCGTCGTTGACGTCGACTTCGCGGTCAAGATGTCCAAGCTGGGAGGAGTCGCGGCGCTCAATCTCGAAGGCGTGCAGACTCGTTACGAAAAACCCTATGAGGTCCTGAAAAAGATCTCCGGCGCCAGCCTGGAAGAGGCCACACTTCTCATCCAATCGCTCTACCGTCAACCCATCCAGGAAAAACTGGTCGCCCGAAGGATCAAAGAGATCAAGAAAAAGGGCGGCCTGGCGTGCGTATCGAGCATCCCTCAGAGAGCGGAGCGCTTCGGCAAGATCGCCCAAGATGCGGGCTGCGATATTTTTATCGTCCAGTCAACGGTCAGCACCGTACGCCACATTTCGAGCGAGTACAAGACCCTTGATTTTCATCAATTCTGCAAGAGAATGAAGATTCCCGTCATCATCGGCAACTGCGTGACGTATCAGACCACTCTGGAGCTGATGGGCACGGGGGCCAAAGCGCTCCTCATCGGCATCGGACCCGGCGCCGCTTGCACGACCCGCGGTGTTCTGGGGCTCGGAGTGCCGCAAGTAACGGCCATTTGTGATGCCGCCGCCGCGCGCGATTTTTATTATAAAAAACACGGGACGTACATTCCCATCATCGCCGACGGTGGGATGTCGACCGGCGGAGACATCTGCAAAGCGTTCGCTTGCGGATCCGATGCCGTGATGGTCGGCTCTGCATTCGCAAGGACCAAGGAAGCCCCCGGATGCGGCTATCACTGGGGAATGGCCACGCCTCACGCCAATTTACCTCGCGGCACGCGGATCCACGTCGGTACGACCGGGACCCTTGAAGAGATCCTTTTCGGACCGGCTCGGCTCGATGATGGGACTCAAAATCTCGTAGGCGCTCTTCAGACCTGCATGGGGAATGTGGGGGCAATGAATATCCGCGAGCTCCAGCTTACGGAGCTCATCATCGCGCCCTCGATCAAGACAGAAGGGAAGATCTTTCAACAAGTCCAGCGCGTCGGAATGGGTAAATAAGTCCTTGGCTCAAAATGCCGCGAACCTTTCAACCCTAGAAATAGCGGCAAAAGCAAAACCGCAACAGATCCACGCGATCGCGGCTAAAGCCGGCATCCGCGCCGATGAGTTGGAGGCTTTTGGCAGCACCAAAGCCAAAGTTTCTCTCAAGGTCCTCGAACGTCTCTCAAATCGTCCCAACGGTAAGCTGATCTGCGTCACGGGGATGACGCCCACCAAAGAAGGCGACGGCAAGACCTGCACCAGCGTGGGACTGACCGAGGCGCTGGGGCTTTTGAAGAAAAAAGTCATCCTTTGTCTTCGTGAGCCGTCGCTGGCTCCGATCTTTGGTTATAAAGGGGGTGCTGCGGGCGGGGGCTACGCTCAAGTCCTTCCGATGGAAGACATCAACCTCCACTTTACGGGGGATATCCATGCCATCGAGATCGCCCATAACCTGCTCGCGGCGGTCCTGGAAAATCACATCCATCATGGGAATGCCCTCAATATCGACCCCAAAAATATTTTTTGGCGACGCACTTTGGATATCAGCGACCGTCAGCTCCGCGACATTCAAGTGGGGCTTTCAAAGTCCTGCCGCTTTTCAAAACACTTGACAGGATTCGACATCACCGCGGCAAGCGAGGTCATGGCAGCCCTGTCGCTTTCAACTTCGGTCCGCTCGCTCAAATCGAAGCTTGCAAAAATTTCCGTGGCGCTTTCCAAGGACGGGAAGCTCGTCACCGCGCGTGATCTGAAAGCGGTCGGGGCCATGGCGCTCCTGATGAAAGAAGCGATCAAACCGAACCTCGTCCAGACCCTTGAGGGGCAGCCTGTTTTCATCCATACGGGGCCTTTCGCGAACGTGTCCCACGGCAATAACAGCCTGATGGCGACGCTGACGGCCCTGAAACTCGCCAATTATGTCGTGACGGAGTCCGGCTTTGCCGTGGATCTCGGCCTCGAGAAGCTTTTTGACATCGTCTGCCGTGAAGGAGGGATCAAGCCCAGCGTGGTCGTCATGGTGGTCTCCGTCAAAGCGCTCAAGTCCCATTCGCCCAAAAGCGAGATCGCCTCCAAAAGACAGCTCGACATGTTCAAATGGGAAGCTTTCAAAGAAGGCTTCGAGAATGTCCAGAAACATTTGCAGGGGATCCGGAAGTTCGGACTTGAGGTCGTGGTGGCGATCAACCGATTTCCGCAGGACACCGAGGAAGAACTTAAGATCATCAAAGATTATTTCAAATCTCACAATATCGAATTTGCCGTCTCAGAGGCGGTGCGTCACGGCGGAAAAGGAGCCCTGGAGCTCGCCCAAAAAGTGCTGAAGGTGCTTGCCGAGAAACCCAGCCAATTCAAACCTTTTTATTCTCTGACGGCTACCGTCGAAGAAAAAATAGAGACGCTTGCCGTCGAGCTTTACGGCGCCAGTGGAGTGATCTATCAGGAACAAGCCAAGCGAGATCTCGAGCTCATCCACCGACTGAAGCTCGACGACTTGCCCGTGAACGTCGCCAAGACTCCCTATTCGCTTTCGGATGATCCCGAACTTAAAGGCGCCCCAAGCGGGTGGAAGCTCAGGGTAAAGAGCATTCGTCCCTACACGGGCGCCGGATTCCTGGTCGTGTTGGCCGGAAAGATGATGTTGATGCCCGGGTTGCCTGAGAAACCCATGCTTGAGAATATGGATCTCTCCGATGAGGGCGAAGTTAAGGGCTTATTTTAAAAATGCAGAATTCATTTCGCGCAAAAAAGCTGGCTGATTTTCTGGATCTGCTCGGTTCAAAAGCCGTGTCTCCCGGAGGCGGGACCGCGGCCGCGCTGACCGCCGCGACGGGGATCGCTTTGATCGAAATGGTATCAGCGATCAACGGCTCCGGAACCGCGCCGCTCAAGGTCCTGCGGCGGCGGATGGAAAGTTTGATGGATGAGGACGCGAAATATTTTCTGAAGCTTTCGGCTCTTTACAAAAAAAAAGTAAAAGGGTCCGCGCTTCAGGAGGCGCTTAAAAAATGTGCCCAGGCCCCGATGCTGGTCTGTGAAGGCTCTTTTAGATCCGCCCGCCTGGCACAAGCCGAGCGGTCCCGAACGGGCCGCTGGCTCAAAAGCGATCTTGTCGAGGCTTCGATCCTTTTGGAAGCCGCTTTTCAATCAGCGAAACTGAACGTCGAAGCGAACCTCAGGTTTATTGATGATCGGAAATACGTTGAAGGCATCCGCGGAAAGATCATGGATTGGGAGAAAAAATGGTCAAAGCTGCCCACGTTTTAAACGGGAAGGAGATCGCCCAAAAGATCCTCGTCTCCGCGGCGAAGAAGATCGGTCTTTTGAAAAAAACCGGCGCGTCCCTCACGCTCGCTACGGTGCAGGTTGGGAACGCCAAAGACACGCTCCTTTATTCCCAGGCTCTCGAAGCTCTTCTCAATAAAGTGGGGATCGGCCATCTTCCCAGTGTTTCGCCCCAAAATATCACCGAAGCCGAGCTTTGCCAAAAAATAGGCTCTCTGAATGAGGATCCCGCCGTGACCGGGATCATGGTTTTTGCGCCGCTTCCCGCGACCCTCGACACCACCGTGATCTTGAGCGCCGTGGACCAGGCCAAAGACGTCGAAGGCCGCACCTTCATGAAAAGTCATTTTGGGGTGTTTTCCCCGACGGCCAACGCCGTCATGGCGCTTCTGGAAGAATCCGGCGTCGATCTTGCCGGCAAAGAGGCGGTGGTCATCGGACACAGCGATCTGGTGGGCAAGCCGACCGCCATCCTCCTTTTGGACCGCATGGCGACCGTGACGGTCTGCCACGCCAAGACCGTCGATCTGAGAAAAAAAATAGAGCGGGCCGACATCGTGGTCGCCGCTGTCGGGAGACCTGAGCTTGTGAAAGGCGACTGGATCAAGCCCGGGGCCGTCGTGATCGACGTGGGGGAGAATTTTGTCGGCGGCAAGCTGGTGGGCGATGTCGAATTCAGCGCGGCTAAAAAAAAGGCGTCTTATCTCAGCCCCGTTCCCGGCGGGGTAGGACCGGTCACGAACGTCATGCTCATTCAAAACCTTTTAAGGCTTCACTCTCTCAAGGCGCTGCGCAATGGAAATAGCTGATCTCGCCCGTCAGGGCAAATTCATCATAACGGCGGAGCTTGGCCCGCCGAAGGGAACAAACCTCGAGGGGTTCCTGAAACAGGCAAGCTACCTCAAAGGCCGGGTCGATGCCGTGAACGTCACGGACGGGCAGGCGGGTCTCATGAAACTAGGATCGCTTGCGGCCTGCAAACATCTGAAAGATCACGGCATTGAACCGATCATGCAGATCACGTGCCGGGACAGGAATCGTATCGCCATCCAGTCCGATCTTCTCTCGGCTTCGACTCTCGGCATCCAGAATGTGCTCGTTTTAACCGGAGATCCGGTCAAGATCGGCGATCATCCCGAGGCCAAACCCGTGTTTGACATCGACGCGGCCGAGCTCATGGGCGTCATCAAAAAACTGGAGAGCGGTGTCGACATGACCGATCACAAGCTCGATGGCGCTCCGAGTTATTCCATCGGCGCGGCGATGAACCCCTGCGTGGACGATCTGGACACCGAGATCTCAAAGACCCGCAACAAGATCGCCAAAGGAGCCGAGTTTTTCCAGACCCAAGGCGTGTTCGATCCCGAACGATTTAAAAAATTCATCGATCTTTACCACCGAGAAGGCTTCAAGGCCCCGATCCTGGCGGGCATCATCCTCGTCAAGTCGGCCAAAATGGCCCGCTTCATGAACGAAAAGATTCCCGGCATCAAGATCCCAGAAGACATGGTCCAAAGATTCGAACGCGCCAAGGACGCGAAGGTTGAATGTGTTCAAGTCGCTGCCGAGCTCATCCAAACGCTTCGCCCGAACGTGCAAGGCGTTCACCTCATGGCCATCGGTTGGGAAGAGCTGATCCCAGCAGTCCTGTCCGCCGCGCATCTCTAACCCCTTTATAATTCAAGCAGATAGATATATAATAAAAGGTTCCTTTTAGGGATCTTTATGAATCGTAACGAGCTGATTCGACAGAAGAAAAGCGGTAAAAAATGGGCGCTATTGACCGCCTACGACGCGCCTACGGCGGAAGTTCTCGCTAAAAACGGCGCGGATTGGATCCTGGTCGGCGATTCTTTGGGAATGGTCGTTTTGGGCTATCCCACCACCGCGCCCGTGACGATGGATGAAATGGTCCATCACACCCGAGCGGTACGAAGGGGCGCCGAAAACGCCTTTATCATCGGAGATATGCCCTTAAAAGCCGTGCAAGACGGCACCGCGGAGGCGCTTAAAGCGGCCCGAAGGTTTCTTAGGGCAGGGGCTGATGCGGTCAAGGTCGAGTGGCGCAGGGACGCCATTGCCATTGTCAGGAAGCTTGTCAGGCAAGGGATCCCGGTGATGGGACATCTCGGACTTACGCCTCAAACGGCCGGGGATGCTAAAAATTTTAGAGTACAGGGAAAAGTGGCAAGTCAGGCTGAAGAGATCTTTGAACGCGCTCTCTTATTTGAAAAGGAAGGCGTTTTCTCAGTGCTCTTGGAATGCGTGCCGTCGCCCGTCGCACGGGCGGTGACAAAAGCCCTGAGGATCCCGACGATAGGCATTGGCGCAGGAGTCCACTGCGACGGTCAAATCCTCGTATTTCACGATCTGGTCGGGTGGTTCAGCAAGTTCCGGCCGCGTTTCGTGAAGCGTTACGCGGATGCCGGGCGCGTGTTTGGCGACGCGGTGCAAAGATACACTCGCGAAGTGCGCGAAGGCCGTTTTCCGGGGCCGAAACAAAGTTTCAAAATGGATAAAGATGAGCTTAAGGAATTTTCGCAGTGGTTAAAAAGATAAAAGCGCTGGGCATGCTTTCGGGCGGACTCGACTCGACGCTCGCGGCCAAGATCCTGGTCGACATGGGGATCGAGGTGGAAGGGGTCAATTTCTCCACGGGCTTTTGCGTCACCGAGCATACACGCAATTTCAAGAGCGAAGAAAAGAAACCCTTAAGACCCAATGAGGCGCTTCGACTGGCGGCGGAGCTTAAATTCAAGCTCCACATCATTGATGTTTCAAAAGATTATCTGCCGGTGGTGATCGCGCCAAAATATGGCTACGGCGCCAACCTCAATCCGTGCGTGGACTGCCGGATCTTCATGTTCAAGAGGATGCGTAAGCTGATGGACGAATTCGAGGCCGATTTCATGTTCACCGGCGAAGTGCTCGGCCAAAGGCCGATGTCACAGCACCGCGAGGCGCTCAAGACCATTGAGACCGACAGCGGGCTTTCGGGGCTCGTGTTAAGACCGCTCTCCGCCGCGCTTTTGGATCCCACAATTCCTGAGATCAAAGGCTGGGTGGACCGCTCAAAACTTCTGGCGCTATCCGGCCGTTCACGCAAGCCCCAGATGGCGCTGGCTAAAGATCTGAAGATGGAAGACTATCCTCAGCCGGCCGGAGGCTGCTGCTACCTGACCGACCCTCAGTACGCCGCGAAGCTTCAGGATGTCTTTGATCATGAAGGAAAAGAGAATCTTACTCACGAGCATGTCCTTATGCTGAAAGTGGGCCGGCATTTCAGAATTTCGGACAGGATAAAGCTCATCGTGGGTCGAAATGAAAAAGAAAACAACTTTCTCAAGGTTTACGAAAAGGATCGGCACGTGTTTCGCATCCTTGAGCATCCTTCGGCGCACGTTCTGGCCGAGATCAAGGGAACTCTTTCTTCGGAGGAAGCACAGCTTCTGGCATCCATCGCCGTACGGTATTCTGACGCGCCGGCGGGCAGCTCGGTTTCGGTGGAACACGCGTTCGGCGGATCCGTCGAAACGGTCCTGGCGGTAGCGATCGAAGACGGCCGGCTCGAAGCCTGGAGGGTCTGATCGTGGTCCCCGAAAACTGGCTTTGGATCCATATTGCGCTCTTGGTGACGGGTCTCATGTGCCTTCTCATGGCCGTCATCAGCGCCTTGCTCTATCTGCTACAGTCCGCGCAGATCAAATCCAAGCATCTCGGAAAGATCTTTCTCAAACTTCCGTCCCTCGACGCGCTCGACAAGCTTCATTTTTATTATCTTTCGGCGGGGGTCATTTTTTTTACGTCGGGTCTGGTCAGCGGTATTTTTTGGGCCAGGGATCTGAAGGAGTCCTCCCAGATCCTGAAGGATCCCATGGCGATCCTTTCGTTCATCACGTGCGTTATTTACTGGGTGATCCTCAGTCTTCGCGCGAGCACGTTAAGCCGCGGGCAGAAGATCGCAGCCGGCACGGTACTGGCTTTCTTTCTTCTCGTCGTCACGCTCATGAGTTCGAGTTTCGCGCCGTCCGGTTTTCATAAAGGCTTCTAAAGCATGGAAATTCTTGTACTGGGCTTGAACCATAAGACAGCGCCCGTCGAGATCCGGGAGAAGCTGAGCATTCCGGCCCACAAAACCCAGGAGCTTTTGAGGACGCTCGAAGCGCGGCGCATTTTTAAGGAAAGGGTCCTTCTTTCGACCTGCAACCGCACTGAGATCTATGGAGTAGGTGACGGCGGCGATGAGGCGATCCTGAGAACCAAAGAATTCTTAAGTGAATACGCTCACCTCAAGATCTCTGATTTTGAAGACAAGCTCTACGTTCTCAGACAACCCGACTCTGTCGAGCATCTTTTCTCGGTTGCTTCGGGCTTGGATTCCATGGTGATCGGCGAGACCGAGATCATCGGGCAGGTGAAAGACGCTTATTTTTCAGCCCACGAGAACCGCCAGACCGGCAAAGTGCTCAACACGCTCTTTCAGCGTTCTTTCAAAGTCGCGAAGAATTTGAGGAGCCAGACCGAGATCGGCTCCGGAAAAGTCGGGGTGGCCTCGGTCGCCGTGGACTTGTCGGAAAAAATATTTTCAAAGCTTAAGGGCGCCAGGGTGATGGTCCTCGGCACGGGAGAGATGTCCACGCAGGTCGCCAAGGCCATGGTCTCACGGGGCGCTTATCCTCTCATCGTTTCGAGCCGGCATTTCGACCGCGCAGAAACCCTTGCCGCGAGCCTTGGCGGGGAAGCGGTGTCCTACGACGATTACGAATCCAGGATCAAGGACGTGGACGTCATTCTCGCGTCCACTTTGGCACCCAAAGTTCTCATTCACAAGGAGCAGGTCAAGCGCTGGATGAAGATCCGTCGCGAGAAACCGCTTTTTCTGATCGACATCGCCGTGCCGCGCAACATCGAAGCGGAAACGGGGGACCTGGACGACGTCTATCTTTACAACATCGACGATCTTCAAGGGATCGCGGAGAAGAACATGGCGCAGAGAAAAAGCCAGCTCGACGAATGCTTCAGGCTGGTCCGCGGGCAGACCGGCCATTTTATGTCCTGGCTCGTCAAAGAATTTTCGGTTTCAAATGAAGCAAGTCTTTAAAGTCGGCACGCGCAAAAGTCCTCTGGCCATGGCCCAGACCGCGGAAACTCTTATCGCCCTTAAAAAAAAATTTCCGTCCGTTCAGTTCAAAGTCGTTACGGTATCCACCCTGGGAGATGAATTCCAGAGCGTTGAAATTTTCAAGAAGGGAGGAGAAGGGGTCTTTACCAAAGCCATAGAAAAAGAACTTCTTGCCGGCCGGATAGATCTGGCGGTGCACAGTCTGAAAGACCTTCCGACGAGACTTCCTAAAGGCCTGAAGCTTGCCGCCGTTCTGAAACGCGCGGACACCGCCGACGTTCTCATCACAAAAAAAAGGCATTCCCTTGCTTCTTTACCGCTCGGCGCGAGAGTCGGCACCGGAAGCTTGAGAAGAAAAGAACAGCTAAAAAGACTCAGGCCTGATCTGCGCATTGAAGCTTTGAGAGGAAACCTGGGCAGTCGCGTGGCAAAAGCGCTCAAAGAAGACCGCTTGGACGCGGTGATCATCGCCGCGGCCGGTGTCGGACGTCTTAAGCGTTATATAAAATTTTCGAAGAGGATCCCAGAGGAGACCCTCCTGCCGGCAGTAGGCCAGGGTGTGATCGCGCTGCAGGCCCGCTCCGCCGACAAAGCCGCGCTCGGCATGGCCGCGGCGGTGAACCACCGTCCTACGGAACTTGCGATACGGGCGGAGCGGGCTTTTTTGAACGGGCTTCACGGGGGCTGCCGCGTGCCCATGGGCGTCCTCACTAAGATCACGAACGGGAAGATCAGGATCCAAGGAGCTATTTTTTCAGTGAGCGACGACAGCAGTCTGAACGCTTTCTCGATCAGCCCTTCGGATAAGCCTGAGAGCGCGGGGCGGGCTCTGGCAAAAAAACTGCTCCAAAAAGGAGCCGCAAAGCTCCTGAGGCAAGCCCGCTCATGAAAACCCCCTCCTGCGTTTATCTTGTGGGTTCAGGTCCCGGTGACCCGGGCCTCCTGACTCTCAAGGCTCAGGCGTGCCTTCGCGAGGCGGATCTCATTGTTTATGATTATTTGGCGAATCCAGCTCATCTGAAGCACGCATCCGGGAGCGCGGTCAAAATTTGCGTCGGCCGCGGATTTCGTCATAAAAAATTGTCTCAAGCCAAGATCAACCGTCTGATCGTAGGCGCCGCTAAGAAAGGGCGGACGGTCGTTCGTTTGAAAGGCGGAGATCCTTATCTTTTCGGACGAGGCGGGGAAGAGGCGCTTTTTCTTGGAAAGCACGGGATCCCATTCCGTGTGGTGCCCGGCATCACGAGCGCCGTCGCCTGCGCCACTTACGCGGGGATTCCTCTCACGCACCGCGACTTCAGTTCTTCGGTCACGTTTCTTACGGGTCACAAGGCCGACGACAAAGATCTGGACCTGATCCCATGGAAAAATATCGTTGCACTTAAAAAAGGGACGATCGTGATCTATATGGGTTTTTACAATCTGGAAAAGATCGCGAAGCTCCTCGCGCAAAACGGAATGGCCAGGGCGACTCCGGTCGCGGTCGTCGAATGGGGAACGCTCGGCAGACAAAGATCCTGCGACGGCACTCTCGGCTCCATCGCGGCCAAAAGCGTTTCGCTTGGACTCAAAGCGCCCTGTCTTATCGTGATCGGAGACGTGGTATCCCTGAGAAAAAAACTCAACTGGTTCGAACGTCTCCCGCTCTTCGGAAAAAAGATAGCGGTGACGCGCACGCGGGAGCAGTCGATCGCCTTAAGCGAAAAACTCGAAGAGTTCGGGGCGGTAGCGATCGAGTTTCCGACGATCCGCATCGAGAGACCCTCGAGCTTTGCGGTCATGGATCGGGCGCTGCGAAACCTGAAGGAGTATGATTGGGCGATCTTTTCAAGCGCGCACGGGGTGCGTTCTTTTTTTGAGCGGCTGTTGAAGACTGGGTCGGATGCGCGACTTTTCGGGAGTTGCCGCGTTGCAGCCGTGGGGCCGCAGACAGCTGAAGAGATCCAAAGATACGGGATCCGAGCGGAGTTGGTCCCGGAACGCTATGAGACGAAAGCGTTGGCAGAAGAGTTCTTGAAAAAGGCGGGGGGGCTCCAAGGAAAAAAGATCCTATTGGTCCGCGCGGCCATCGCTTCCCCGGAGCTTGAGGTGTCACTACACGCCGCGGGAGCCGAGGTCACGCGTGTGGACGCTTATCGCACACTGCTTCCCGTACCGGCCCCGCGGATGCCGGAGGGTGCCGTCCACGCAGTGACGTTCACGAGCGCCTCAACCGTGGATAATTTTGTTAAACTATTTGGACCAAAAAAAGCCCGGAGTTTGTCGCGTAAGGCTTGTTTCGCGAGTATCGGCCCCGTCACTTCGGCCGCTTTGAGAAAGCACGGGCTCAAGGTCGGCTGCGAGGCGGCTCGCTTCACGACGGACGGTCTGGTGGAAACGCTCAAAAAAACTCTGGAAAGGAATCGATGAAATACCCCCAGGCGCGTTTAAGAAGGCTCAGGGAAAATCCGGTGCTTCGGTCGGTGTTAAGCGAACACACGCTTTCAAAAAAAGATCTTGTTCAGCCGTTTTTTGTGAAAGAAGGCCTCACGAGACCGGCGGAGATCGCTTCGATGCCGAATCAATTTCAGCACTCGATCCCAAGCCTTGTGGACGAGGCGGCTCGTGTCGAGGCGATCGGAGTCCCGGCGATCCTTTTATTCGGTATTCCCGGTAAAAAAAGCAACCGCGCCCGCGAAGGTTTCGCGAAAAGCGGGGTCGTTCAGAAAGCGATCGCCGCGGTTAAGAAACGCTGTCCGAAACTCCTCGTCATCACCGACGTTTGCCTGTGTGAATACACCGACCACGGCCACTGCGGACATGTCGTAAAAGGGCGCGTGGACAACGACAGCTCCGTGAAGACCCTGGCCAGGATCTCACTTTCACACGCCGAGGCCGGCGCCGATGTCGTGGCGCCTTCGGACATGATGGACGGCAGGATCGGGGCCATCCGCGCTTTTTTGGACAAGAAAGGTTTCAAACACCTGCCGATCATCTCCTATGCCGTCAAATACGCGTCCAGTCTCTACGCTCCTTTCAGGGCAGCGGCCGAGAGCGCTCCCGGGTTCGGAGACCGGACCGGTTATCAGATGAATCCGGCCAATGCCAAGGAAGCTCTGAGGGAGGCGGAGAGCGACCTCGCTGAAGGCGCGGACATTCTTCTGGTCAAGCCGGCCCTGTCTTACGGGGACATCATTTATCAGATCCGCGACAGATTTGCCTGTCCCGTGGGCGCCTATTGCGTCAGCGGGGAGTACGCGATGATCAAATTTGCGGCCGCCAAGGGAATTCTCGACGAAAAAAAAGCGGTCCTTGAAACGCACCTGGGCCTTAAAAGAGCGGGCGCCAGCCTTCTTTTTACTTATTGGGCCAAAGACATCGCCCGCTGGATCCAAAAATAATGAAGTCTCTCTGGAAGGAAGCCCAAAAGCATCTGGCCGGCGGCGTTTCGAGTCCCGTCAGGGCGTTCAAAGCCGTAGGAGGAGCGCCGGTATTCGTCAAAAGCGGGCAAGGTCCCTATCTTTTTGACTCGAACGGAAAAAAATACGTCGATCACTGCCTTTCCTGGGGCGCTTTGATCCTGGGTCATGCCGACAAAAAAACGATCGAGGCGATCGTCCGCCAGGCCCGAAAGGGTACGACGTTCGGTGCGGCCACCGAACTTGAGACGCGGCTGGCGCTCGAGATCAAAAAAGCATTTCCATCGATGAAGAAGATACGCTTCACAAGTTCCGGAACCGAAGCGGCGATGAGCGCTCTGCGTCTTGCCAGAGGTGTGACCGGTAAGGACCGGATCGTAAAGTTTGAAGGCTGTTATCACGGACACTCGGACGGTCTTCTGGTCAAAGCCGGGAGCGGTTTGGCCGCTTTCGGCAACCCAAGCTCAGGAGGCGTCCCTAAAGGGATAGCCCGACTGACTGCAGTATTGCCGTACAACGACATCCAAGCCTGCGAAACTTTTTTTAAACGCGAAAAAAATATCGCCTGCGTGATCGTGGAGCCCGTCGCGGCCAACATGGGTGTGGTGCCGGCGGACAAGAAATTTCTGGAAGTTTTGAGGCGGCTTACAAAGAGATCCGGCGCGCTTCTTATTTTTGACGAAGTCATTTCGGGTTACCGGGTGGCCTACGGGGGAGTCCAAACACTTTTGGGGGTCACGCCGGACATCACGATCCTCGGTAAGATCATCGGCGGCGGTTTGCCCGTCGGCGCCTTCGGAGCTTCCGACGAGATCATGGCCAGACTCTCTCCAACAGGAAATATTTATCAGGCCGGGACGCTGTCAGGGAACCCTCTTTCAATGGTCGCCGGTCTTGCGGTCCTTTCGCGACTGTCGAAGAGTTTTTATTCCGACATGGGCCAAAAAACGGGTCGCTTTCTGTCCGAAGCCCGGAAGATCCTTTCCCGTAAAAAAGCGCCCGTCAGCATTGCGTCCATGGGCAGCATGTTCACGGTTTTTTTTAATTTCAGGCCGCCCAGAAATTTCAAAGAGGTCAGCCGCTCCGACCCAAAGGGTTATGCGAACTTTTTCAGACAGCTTTTAAGGTCGGGCGTCTATTTTCCGCCGTCGGGATTTGAAGCCTGTTTTCTGTCGCAGGCCCACGGCCAGAAAGAATTGGATAAAACGCTCGACGCGTTATATCATATCGATTCATGAAGCTTCTAAATCAAAGCTTGAACGATATTTACGTCCCGATCGAATGCGACCTGAAGGATTTCACGTCCGCTCTCAAAAAGGAGCTTGATTCGGACGATCGCCTGATCCGAGACATTCACGGACACCTGCTTAAGATCGGCGGCAAGTCCCTGCGGCCGGCGATTTCGCTACTGGCTTACCGCGCTTGCGGAAAAAACAGCGTCGAGGCGGTGCGGCTTGCGGTCGCCATCGAGCTCATTCATACGGCCACACTGATCCATGATGACATCATCGACGATTCGGAGCTCCGCCGTAATCAGCAGACGATCTATTCGAAATGGGGAAGGGAGATCTCCATTGTTTCCGGGGATTATCTTTACGCGAAAGCTTTTTTGCTCCTGGCGGATTTTCAGGACTCCTGGGTCAATCGCGCGTTTGCTAACTGCGCGCACGTCATGTGCGAAGGCGAGATGAAACAGATCGAAAAAAGAAATAATTTCCACCTGGGTGAAGCCGAGTACCTCAAGATCATTCACCAGAAGACCGCGGCCCTATTCCAGGCCGCCGCCGCTGGAGGGGCTTACTTTGGCGGCGCCGACCAGGCCATGATCGAAAAATTTGCGCGTTACGGTTACGGACTCGGGATGGCGTTTCAGATCGTCGATGATTGTCTGGATCTGACGGGCGAGACCGAGCATCTGGGCAAGAACATCGGCCTGGATCTTTACAAGAACGACGTGACCCTGCCTCTTCTGTATCTTTTCAGGGACTTGGACGAATCCGAACGTGCGGCTCTTTTGGGTGTGGTCAAGGGAGACGGAAACGGAGCGTTCGCCCGGATCAAAAGTCTCGCCGCTGAAAAAAAAGCGGTGGAACGCGCAATGGAGAAAGCGCGTCAATACGCCGACGAAGCCGCCGGCGAGCTTTCTGGGGTTGAAAATTCGCCTTTTAAGGACAGCCTGCTCAATCTCACCCAATATTGCCTTGAGAGGGTACGATGAGCTACCATATCTCTCATGAAATGAGGTGTCTATGTTCGGAATAGGTTTATCGGAACTTCTGGTCATTCTGCTCATCTGTTTGCTTCTTTTCGGAGCCAGCCGTCTGCCTGAGATCGGCAAGAGCCTTGGCGACGGCATCCGTGAATTCAAGAAAGCGATGAAGGACACCCAAGACAATCCTCCCTCGAAACCCAAAGAAGACCAAAAGGTCTGATCGGTTTTTACCGTGCTTCCTGAAGCTTCCCCCAAACGAGTTGTTGTCGCCATGTCCGGCGGGGTGGACAGCTCCGTCGCCGCGTCTCTGCTGAAAGATCAGGGTTTTGAGGTGATCGGCGTGACCATCAAGACCTGGGGCAACGACGAATGCAAGGACGAGCGTTCCAAAGGCTGCTGCTCCATCCGCGATATTCAGGATGCTCGTTCGGTGGCGGGCGCCTTGTCGATCCCTTATTACGTAATGGATCTCTCGGCGGATTTCAAAGAGCGCGTCATGCAACCTTTTGTCGATGAATATGTTGCCGGTCGCACGCCCAATCCGTGCATCGAGTGTAACCGGCATATCAAGTTCGGGGTTTTGCTTAAAAAAGCCGAGGAGCTTGGGGCTTCTTTTATCGCCACGGGTCATTATGCCCGCATCGGATACGACGCTTCCGAAGGAAGATATCACATCCGGCAAGGAAAAGATCTGACCAAAGACCAGTCCTACGTCCTTTTTGGCCAGACCCAGGATCAATTGAGCAAGACCCTTCTTCCCGTGGGCGAGCTTCAGAAGACGGAGGTGCGCGCTCTTGCCGCCGAGATGGGGCTTCGCGTATCCGACAAACCGGATAGCCAGGAGATCTGTTTCGTGAAGTCGTCGTACGGTCAGTTCGTCAAAGAGTTCGCGGGCGACAGACTTCCGGGAACGGGTAGTTTTGTGGACAGTCAGGGGCAAGTCGTGGGCACTCACGAAGGAAGTCATTTGTACACCATCGGTCAGAGAAAGAGGATCAAAATTACCGATGAGAGCCCTTTTTTTGTCACAGAAGTGGATGCGGATAAAAATCAGGTCCGCATTGGCCGCGAAAGCGATCTCTACAGCCGATCCATGGACGTCCGGCGCGTCAACTGGCAACTCAACGCGCGGGTCGGCCCCATCGAAGTGAAGATCCGCTCAAGACACGAAAAAACAGGTGCTAGGATCGCTGAGATCGCCGGCGACCGGGTCCGGATCGATTTTGATGACCCCCAAAAAGCCGTCACCCCCGGCCAAGCCGCCGTATTCTACGACGCCGACCGGGTCCTGGGCGGCGGCTGGATCGAACGTTCTTTTTGATTTGGCGGCGTAGCTCAGTGGTAGAGCGCGGGACTCATAAGCCCAAGGTCGGTGGTTCGATCCCACCCGCCGCCATTCAAGACTCTATGAGAAAAATACTCTTTCTGATCTTTTTTTCCGTCATGATCGACGTCTCCTCCCAAGCTGACGAGGCGCTGTCGCGGGTGCCCATCAAGACTCCTACCGGTATCGAGTGGCTTCAAGAATCCATGAGAGAGCGTCTGAACGACGTGATCGCTTCGATGACACTTTTGCATCAAAGCGAGGTCCCCATGGCCCAAACGCCTGAAGATTACTACGACGCCTTGGATAAGCTGTTGCGAAGAAACCCGTCGCTTTATGAAATAGACCTGACCGAGCTTTTGGCGGAGTATCTCTACGAAAAAGAACCTCCCGCGAGGGCGGCGCTCGATCACCTCAAGAAACCCAAGGACACTCTTGGGAGTATTTGACAATACCGGGGTAGTTGATATAATAGCTCAAATTTAGTACCTGCTGAGAAACGGAGTCCAAACCATGAAAAAGAACGTGTTCCTGCTTTTAACTTTAGCCACTCTCCTGAGTTCACCGTTCGCGTTTTCGGCGGATGACACGGCGACCCCGGCCGCGATCTCTTCCGAACCTGCGGCTCCGGTTCAAGCGGAATCCGCGCCTGCGCCCGCAGATGAAGCGGTCTCGGCGCCCGTTGCGGCTCCTGCTGCCGCGCCTGCCGAAGAACCGGTGGCAAATGCCCCCGTCAATGAGAACCTCGAGTTTGTTTCGGGGGAAGTCAGCGCCATCGACGCGGCGGCCAAGTCCGTCACCGTGAAACTTTACGGTGAGACCGACGAAGCGACGACCGATAAAACTCTGACGGTCACGACGGATGCGTCGACCGACATCACCGACGGCGAAAAAGACCGCGAACTCGGTTCCTTAGCCGCGGGCACCGAAGTGGATGTCGAATACGATCCCGCGACCAAAAAAGCCACTTATATCTTCGTTTATTGATTTAACCCACGACACGAACCCCGCGTTCAGCTTTGGAAAGCAAAGACGCGGGGTTTTTTATTTTTGGAAAACCATGGCCCGCGAAATAAAGAACCTTCTTCAAACCATCGACCGCGCCAACCGTGTGCATCATCTGATCAAAAAGGGTGATCGTATCGTGATCGCTGCTTCCGGAGGCTCGGATTCGGCGGCGCTTCTTTTGGCTCTCTCCAAGTTAAAACGAAAATACAGTTTGACTCTGGTGGCCGCTCATCTAAACCATGGGCTTCAGGGAAAGCGGAGCGATCTATTCGCACGAAGAACCCAAAGCGTCTGCGCGGAGCTTGGGATCCCGTTTTATTCAAAAAAAATCGCGATCAAAAAAATTTCCAAGGCAAACGGAGGATCCCTTGAGGAGACCGGGAGAGCGGAGCGTTACAAGTTCTTTGTGGAGGTCGCCGCCAAGACAGGATCATTCAAGATCGCCACGGCCCATACCCTGGACGATCAGACCGAAACCGTTCTTCTTCGGATGCTCAGAGGCTCGGGTCTCCGGGGTCTCTGCGGCATCCCTTTCAAAAGAACGGAAGGAAAAGCGCTCGTGATCCGGCCGCTTCTTCTTTGTAGAAAAAATGATCTTCTCAAAGCTTTGAAAGAGGGGGAGATCCCTTATGTGGAGGACCCGACCAATCAAAAGATCGTATTCACGCGCAACCGTGTCCGAAAATTGTTGTTGCCGCTTCTTGAAAGGTCGTTCAATCCCTCCGTCAAAGAGGCGCTGTCTGGCCTTGGAGCCGCCTGCGCTCATGCCCAGGATTTTATAGAGCGAAAGGCCGCCGTGGCGTTCAAAGCGTGCGCCGTGGTCAAGCACAGGGCTCTTTCCCTGGACATTTCCCGTCTCAGACGCCTCCATCCGGCACTGAGAAGCGAGGTGTTCTTCCACGCCCTTCGAAGCATCAAAGGCAGCCTAACCCGTTTCACGCAGTCTCAGATCGAGGATCTGCAGCTGATCATTGCTTCCGGCAAAACAAAGCTTCACCTGGACCTTCCCGGGGTCCAAGTCCATAAAGCGGGGGGAGTGCTTAGATTGACACCCGGTAGGAATGGGGCTATAATTCCCTCGAAGTTGAGCAAAAAATCACCAGTGGAGGGTTGTTGATTCATGTCTAAAGTAGAAATTGGTCCCAATGAGCCGCTTGAGAAGGCGCTGAAGCGATTCAAAAAGAAGATCGAGCGCGAAGGCATTCTGAAAGCTCTAAAGGCCAGGAAGCACTACGAAAAACCCAGCGAGATCAAGCGGCGTAAAGCTCGCAGCAGTAAAAACCGCAAAAAATTCTGATCAAGCCTCCCATGACCGAGAAAAAAGTCGACGAGTCATGGAAGGAATCGGTCGATAAAGAAAAAGGCGTCGTCGAGCCAAAAATTTCCCGCCCGGTTCAGGAGCCTTCTCAAGAGCCGCCTGTCGGCGATGCGCCGGTGTCTAATTTTTCCTATTTTATCTCCACCCTCGGCATGCAGGCCCTTGCGGCCCTTGGGCTTATCCCGGATCCGGCCACAGGCCTTGAGAAAACGGGTCTGACCCCTCAAGACCTCGCGCATGCCAAATACCTCATCGACATCATCCAAATGCTGTCCGAAAGAACCAAAGGCAATCTCTCTGCCGAGGAAGCTTCGATGCTCGAAGACATGCTTTACGAACTTCGCGTCAAATTCGTCGAAAAAAACAGGACGCCGTGAGTTTCCTGTTCTTCGGTCTGGGTTTTCTGGCCGGCGCGATCCTGCTTTTCTTCATCCGTCAGTCCAGGATCGCTTCGCTCACCGAGCGCCTCGCCGGCATTCAAAGCATTCTTGAATCAGAAAAAACCACCAAGGAAAAACTTCAGAACGAGTTCAAGCTCGCAGCTTCCGAGTCGCTCCGGCAAACCGCCGAGCAGTTTCTCGTGACAGCCATGAAAGACCTACGACAGGCAAGCACGGAGGCCGGGCAGGGGATCTCGAATGACAAAAAAGAGATCGAACGCGTCACAACCGAAATGAGATCCCGCCTGGAAGAATATCAAAAAGTGCTTAAAAAATCCGAAGACGACCGGTTGCTTATGCAGGGAGAGATCACGAAATCGCTTTCTCAGGTCTTCGAAGCCGAGCAATCGATCCGCATGGAAACATCCACCCTGAAAAAAGCGCTCACATCGAACTCCGGAGTCCGCGGCTCTCTCGGTGAGATGGTGCTTCAGCAAATGCTGGAGGAGAACGGCCTCGTCAAAGGCATCAGTTTCGAGACCCAAGTGGCAATCACCGACGACGCCAACAATGATTTTAGACCCGATTTTGTGCTTCACCTGCCGGGTGGGAAACACCTCGTAATAGATTCCAAAGAAATGACCGCCGAATACGCCCTGGCCCAAGAATGCGAGGACGAGGCGTCGCGTCAAGGTCATTATCAAAAACTGGTGCAGAACATCCGGAATAATTTCAACCGCCTAAGCCGAAAAGAATACCAGGCGCAGGTAGACTCCGAGATCCCCTTTGTCGTGATGTTCGTCTCCAACGAAGGGGCCATCCGCGCGGCATTCTCGACCGATCCCACGCTTTATCGCGAAGCGTTCGAGAAAAAGGTTTTTTTGGCCAGCCCCATGACGCTGATCCCGCTCATACAGCTTGTAAAATACGGTTGGCAGCAGTACCGCCTAGCCGGCAATGCGCGCGAACTCGCCGACATCGTCGAAGAGCTCGGAAATCGTCTGTATACTTTCATGAACCATTTGAAGAGCATGCGTGACGGGATCCAGAAGACTTCCGATGCTTGGGACGGAGCCGTGCGTAGTTGGGAGGCCAAAGTATGGCCGCAGATCAAACGCGCAAAAGACGCGGGGGGGAAGCTTAAGGACTCGGAACCGCCGACGGCCTTGGATACCAAGCTTAGGCCGCTTCAACCCCCTAACGCCGCTAAGAAAAGTTAAACAAACCATAAAAGATATATTGAAAGACTAAATTATATCTGATATACTTTGCTGGCTTTTGAAGAAATAATAATTTTGAAACATTAGGAGAGAGTGAAACACGATAGAATCGTACACTCATTCTTCAAAATACAATACAAGTCCAATTCCGCGTGCTATTCCCTGTTACTTTCGAACATTAAAAAAGTCTTAGACCAACGCCTCCGCGACGGAGTTTTTGAATGAACCAGCTCGTCGCGAGTTTTCAAAAAAATAAATTTGAGGAGGTCCGCGTCTCGGTGAAGGAATTCAAGGGCTACGACCTCCTCGATATCCGTGTCTACACCTCCACCAAAGACAAGCCCAGCGACATGGTCCCGACGGGCAAGGGGCTCTCCCTCAACGTCTCTCATTTCGGCGATCTGAAAAAAGCGATCCTCGAACTCGAAACCGTCCTCAAGGAGAATAAATTTTTAGAATGAGCAACCTCATCGAAACTCTCAAAAGTGCCGTCAGGTCTCAAGCCCAGGAACCGATCAAAAAGAGATCCGACTATGAGCTGACCCAGGAAGAACTCGCCAATATTTATTTTTCATCTTCACAGAAAGCCAGAAATCCCGAACTTCCGATGGTCATCAAGGTCATCGAGAAGCAGGGGATCGCCTCGGTCGTTCCGTGGATCATCACGTCCGTCGCTTTTCTCATCACGGCGTTCAGCCTTTTTTCCACCAAGCGCGTTTTTGTCGACATCAAAGTGATCGATGAGAAAAATCCTTATTTCAACGGCTCGCAGTTCATTCCGCAGGCCTGGCCGCCGACCCAGATCGCCGCTCCCCCCGCCCCGACCAAAGAAGAAAAAGAAGTTTTTGGCCATCCCGAGAAGATCTTGCTCGAGCGCGTCTCTTTTGACGGAGCCTCCAGGCTCAACAGCACCTTCGACCGGGCCACCATGACCCTCGTCAACAGCTCCGTCTCTCCCTTCGCAAGGGCCACGCTCCAATTCGAGATGCCCATGAGTCTCAAAGGCGGAAAGATCATTTTCTACGCCAAAGGCGCCAAAGGTGGGGAGAATCTGGGTGTCGCCCTCAAAGACCGCGGCAATGTTCTGGCTTTCGATAAAGGCAAGGTCAATCCCTTCCCGCGTAAACTCATCACCGAATGGCAAAGAGCTGAGGTGCTCGTCAAAGACACGCTCCCGGCTTTTGATCCGACCCAGATCACCGCGCTTAGATTCGAATTCGGTTCAAACAATCAAAATAAACCCGGCGACACGATCTTCATCAAGGAGATCCAGGTCGTCCCCGGACAGTCTTAAGAATCGTTCACGGGGAGCTTTCGATGCATACCATCGCGATCTCAAATCAAAAAGGCGGGTGCGGCAAGACCACGAGCGCGATCAACCTCGCGGCCTCATTAGCATCTCTGGGCAAACGCACTCTTCTGATCGATCTCGATCCGCAGGCGCACGCCACGTTTGGCCTCGGTATCCGCGGGGAGGAAACGGTCAAAGGATCGATGTACAATATCCTGACCGAACAGCCCGAAAAAAAGAAAAATTTTGTTGAAAATGTCCTGGTCCCCGTGCAACCGATGCTTGATCTTGCGCCCTCGCACCTTCTTTTGAGCACCATCGAGCAGGAGTTAAGCGACAAAGACGAGTCCGTTTCAAAGCTTTATGACGCGATCCGCGCGCTGTCGTTCCCTTATGATTTCGTGATCATCGACTGCCCGCCGTCGCTGGGTTTTTTGACCTTCAACGCGCTGCGAGCGGCCCACACCGTCCTCGTGCCGCTCGAGCTGGGATCATTCTCCCTCATGGGCGTTGGAAAGCTGCTCAGCATGATCGAGCTCCTGAATGTGAAACTTCGGCACGCGCCAAAGATCTACGCATTGCCGACCATGGTGGACTTGCGGACCCGTTTTTCAAAGCACATGGCCGAAGAGGTGCGCCGCACTTTCGGCGATCACGTTCTGAACAGCGTCATCCGCCAGACGGTCGTGGTCCGGGAATCGCAAGCCAAGGGCATCCCGCTTCTTAATCACAACCCAAAATCAAAGGCGGCGGTCGATTACCTCATCCTGGCACAGGAGATCATCAATAAGACCGCCGCCGCGGACGCCGAACCGTCTTCACCGCAGCAAGAAAAAATGCTCCCATTCACACCTTCAAACCAACTGCGGGATTTCATCTTCAAAGCCGCGGGGGTGCGCGAGGTGCACCTGGTGGGGGATTTCAACAGCTGGTCGGTCAACCACGATTCGCTCCTCTGGCAAAAAGAGGAGGGTCTCTGGCAGAAAAGACTTTTCCTGAAACCGGGCCGCTACCGTTATAAATTCGTGATCGACGGAGAATGGCTGACGGATCCTGGCAACCATCATCTGGAGCCCAATTCTTACGGCGGTTTGGATTCCATCCTGGAAATAGAGTAGCGCTTCTTTAAAGTGCCCCGAAAAACCTACCGGATCGTCGAATCAAAAAAGATCTACCGCGGTCATTGCTTTACGCTCTACAAGGACCGTTTCATCCTCGATCGCGCCAAGGACAAGCAGGTCACTCGCGAGCTCGTCGCGCATCCCGGGGCTGTCGCGATCGTGCCCTTTCTTCGTAAAAATACGCTCATCCTTATCCGCCAGTTCCGTTACTCTGCCCAGGGTGATCTTTGGGAGATCCCGGCGGGGACGTTGGAAAAAAATGAGCTCCCGCTTTCCTGCGCCAAAAGGGAGCTCGAAGAAGAGACGGGGTTTCGAGCGTCACGCTGGAGTTTGCTGACGAAGTTTTACTTAGCGCCCGGCATCAGCAATGAGGTCATGACGCTTTACCGCGCGGAGAAGCTGAAGGCGGGGACGCTTCACCTGGACCACGACGAGTGGATCGTCACCCGCGAAGTGTCTCTGCCCAAAGCGCTTACGATGATCGAAAACGGTCAGATCCGGGACGCCAAAACGATCCTCGCTATCCTCTGGACGGCGCGCACCCGCAAGTGACACACCGGCTCAAAAAACTCTTCCTTTTTTCAGCTATTTTCTTTGCCGTCTTTTTCTGTTCAGGAGAAAATAGGCTTTCCGCCCTCGCCACGCCCGCCGACCCGGCGAGCAGGGAAGATCTTGCGACGGTTCGTCGGGTCATTGACGGAGATACCTTTGATCTCGAGAGTGGCGAGCGAGTGCGGCTCATCGGCGTTGACACGCCCGAGTACCAGCCCTGGAAGAATCGCGTCGATTTCTTCGGGAAGGAAGCCTCGGAGTTCACTCGAAAGCTCTTGACCGGAAAAAAGGTCCTTTTGGAAAAAGATGCGGATCCCAAAGACAACTACGGCCGGACCCTAGCCTACGTTTACCTAGAAGACGGCCGCTTCGTGAATCTTCTCCTGGTCGAAGAAGGTTACGCCAGAGCGAAATATTACTCTCCCAACGGGCGGCACTATCTGGAGTTCAAGCGATCCCAGGATAAAGCCCGTCGGTCCAAAAAAGGCCTCTGGACGAAGCCCTAAAAAGCGTTTAGAATAAAAAAATGATCAAAGAGGCCAAAATTTCGTCTGTCGTTTCGCTGTTTCCCATGCCTCAGTACGTCGTGGTGCTGGAAGACCTTGAAAGAACACGCCTGGTGCCGATCTGGATCGGGGTGAATGAGGGAAACGCCATCGCCCTTGAGATGCAGGGGGAGAAGTTTCCGCGTCCGCTGACCCACGACCTGATGGTCAATAGTTTCAAGGCACTCGGCGCCTCGGTCGAGAAGATCGTGATCAGCGACCTGAAGGATAATAGCTACTACGCTATCCTGGTGATCCGCCATGGCGGCAAAACGCTCGAGATCGACGCGCGCCCTTCCGATTCGCTGGCTCTGGCGGTCCGCGTCAAATGCCCCATTTTTATCGATGAGAAAGTCCTTAAAAAATGTCCGCGGATCGATCAGTCGATCACCGAAGAGGAGATCGAAAAATTCAAGACGGCGCTCAAGTCGATGAGCTCGGAGGAATTTTTTAAGAACCTCGAGGAAGAGCCTTCTGATATCCTTCCGCCCGAAGGAACTGACACTGAGGATGATGAAGAGGCGGACGACGAGGAAGAGGGCGGCAAAGACGCGTGAAATACGTCTTAAAAATCGCTTCTAAAAGCGTCGCCTCTGCGATCGATTATAAAAAAGAACTGAATCCTGAGCAATTCCGCGTGGTCAGCGAGGCCGACGGCCCGTGTCTGGTCCTTGCCGGAGCGGGAAGCGGCAAGACGCGGACGCTCATTTACCGCGTGGCCTACCTTCTCGAGCACGGCGTGCGCCCCGAAGAGATCCTCCTTGTGACTTTCACGAATAAAGCGGCGGCCCAGATGCGGGACCGGGTCGAGATGCTCCTTGAGACCAAGGCCAAGGGTCTCTGGTGCGGCACGTTCCATCATATCGGCAACCGACTCTTAAGGATCCATTCGAAAGCCATCGGTTTGAGCGATGGGTTCGGTATCCTAGACGACGAGGACAGCCGCGACCTTGTAAAAAGCTGCGTCAAATCCCTCAACGTCGGGACCGGCGAGGCGCGATTCCCGAAAGCGGGGATCGTGCAGACGATCATCAGCTTTGCGGCCAATTCCCGCCAGACCCTGCCGGCGGTCGTTTCAAAACATTACGCGTATCTGGTCCAGTTCACCAGAGATTTTGAGAGAGTACGCCTGCTTTACGAAGAAAAGAAAAGAAAGACGGGCAATCTTGATTACGACGATCTTTTGATCCGCTGGATCGAACTCCTTCAAAAAGCGCCGGAAGTGCGCGAGCGTCTTACCAAACAGTTCCGCTATTGCCTCGTAGACGAATACCAGGACACCAATCGTCTCCAGGACGAGCTCATGGGCACCCTTTCGGGTCACCACAGGAACCTTCTGGTCGTCGGCGATGACGCGCAGTCAATTTATTCTTTCCGCGCGGCGGAAATTAAAAATATTCTGGATTTTCCGGAACGGCACGAGGACTCGAAAATATTCAAACTCGAAACGAATTACCGTTCCACGCCGCCCATCCTGGAGCTTGCCAATGCCAGCATCGCGCACAACGCGCGGCAATTTCCCAAAACTCTCCACAGCGCCCGGAAAGATAAAAATGTTTCTGTCCCGCAGCTGGTGAAATTACGGGACACCCGGCAGGAGGCCGCGTTCGTTGCGCAGCGGGTTCTGGAGTTCAAGCAGTCGGACGTGGCACTCGACCGCATCGCGGTGCTTTTCAGGGCGCGCTATCAGGCGGCTGAGCTCGAACTTGAGCTTGCCAAGCGCGGCATTCCTTACGTGATCCGCGGGGGCGTGCGTTTTTTTGAGCAAGCTCACATCAAGGACACGCTGTCCTATCTGAGACTTCTGACAAATCCCGCTGACGAGCTTGCCTGGACGCGCGCGTTGACGCTTCAACCGGGGATCGGCGGCGGTTATGCCGAGAAGATCTTCGAGGCGGTCCAAAAAGAGGCGGGCGGTCTTGAACGAACAGTGTTGCCGGTATTCGGAGAGCATTTTCCTGTCAAGATCCGGGAAGCTCTTTTTGGATTTAAAAAGATCCTGAAAAACCTGCTCAAAGAGGGGGTCTCCGCGCCGCCGGACAAACTCATCGAAGAGATACTGAATAACGGCTACCAAAAACACGTATTGCTCAATTTTGAGAACGCCCGGGATCGCCTGGAAGATCTGAGGGAGCTTGTGAATTTCGCTCACACCTACAAAAGCCTTAAGGAATTCCTGGCGGATGTGACACTTCGGGAAGGTTTTAAAGGCGAGTCCATCGCCGAGGGTGAGACCGAAAAACGGGAAGAGAGCGCGCTCATCTTATCGACCATTCATCAGGCCAAAGGCCTCGAGTGGCATGCGGTGTTCGTCATCGGGCTTGCGGAGGGCCTATTTCCTCATGCCAAGTCCATGGAGGATGAAGAGGACCTTGAAGAAGAGCGCCGGCTGTTTTACGTGGCGGTCACACGCGCCGAGGACGCTCTTATCCTCACGCATGCGATGACCCGGTATGACTACAACGCGGGTATGGTGATCAGCCGGTCTTCCTGTTTTATCGAAGAGCTCCCCTCCGACGCTTACGAAGAAGTGGAAGTCGAAGAAAACCAGGAAGAGGAGACGATCTACCTTGACTAGGGTGAACTCAAAAAAATCTGCGCTTTTTACCGTTTTTTTGGTCGTCATGATCGATCTCATCGGCTTTGGCATCGTCCTTCCGGGTCTCGAAGCCTACGCGGCAAGCCTTCAGGCCAGCCCGCTTTTTTCGGGGGTCATTTACAGCTCCTATTCCCTGGCGCAGCTTGTGTTTTCTCCGATCTGGGGATCGCTCTCGGACCGGATCGGACGAAGGCCCATCATGATGCTGAGCACGCTCGGTGCCTCCGCCGCTTACCTTTTGTTCGCTTTTTCCGGTTCTCTGGGAATGCTTTTATTCTGCCGAGTTTTTGCGGGCATCATGGCCGGAAATATCTCGACAGCGCAGGCTTACGTGGCGGATGTCACTGAGCCCAAAGACCGCGCCAAAGGGATGGGGTTGATCGGCGCCGCTTTTGGGATCGGATTCGTCGTGGGCCCCGCGCTCGGGGGACTGATCATGAAATTTTTTCCCACCGATCCTTTTTACGTGATCGGACTCCTGGCCGCTGCGCTTTCCGCGGTAAGCTTCCTTCTGGTCGTGACCTGCCTTCCGGAATCCAGGAAGGAGAGCGGCCTCTCGGAAGGACACGTCATCAAAACGAGTGTTTTTACCCGAAGCTTCTGGAAGCATCTCGCCGAGATCAACCGGGGCAGCGGCGGTATTTTTTTAGGACTTCTCATCAGCGTCTTCCTTCTGACGCTGGGGCAATCTAGCATTTATGTGGCGTTTCCGTATTTTTGTCGGACGATCCTTGGATTGCCCGTCTCGGCGATCTATCGTCAATACATCCTGATGGGTCTTTTGGCGGTGGTGGTCCAAGGAGGGCTGCTCCGCATTCTTGTAAAAAAATTCGGAGAACGAAATCTTTTCTGGCTCGGGAGCCTTCTTTTGGCCGTAGCGCTTTCGTCGATCCCTTTTGCAAAAAATGAATCCACGCTCACTCTGGCTCTGCTTGCGATGACAGCGGGCGCCAGTTTGGCCGTGCCGACGCTTTCAAGCATGATCTCGAAAGAGTCTACCGCGGAGAATTATGGGGTCACGATGGGCCTTTCTCAGAGTTTTTCGGCTTCGGCCAGAGCGATAGGCCCGACCTGGGGGAGCGCTCTCCTAAAACTGTCTTTCCAGGCGCCGTTTGTCATCACGGGCGCGCTGGTGTTACTTACACTGTGGGTCGGTTTTCGCGTGAAAAGGGCGCCATGAGTAAAGATCCAGGCAAACTTCCAAAATCAGGACGAAAACTCTTTTTTGGGCTTTTTGTTTTTCCGCTCTTGATCGCAGTCGGGATGGCGGTACTCCTGTGTTCGGTGGTCCTTCTGACGACCGAAAGGGAGACCCCGGAGAGTCTCATCAATGCCATTAAGACCGGCACTGCGAGCAAGCGCTGGCAGAAAGCGTTTGAACTCTCGAACGAGCTTGGCCAAGCCAGGGAGGGTCTCCGCGCTGAAAGCGTGATGCGTGAAGCCATGCACATTCTGAAGGACCCCGTCCATTACGACCCCAAGACCCGCGGCTACATGGCCCTGGCGCTGAGCCATTTCGATGATCCCGAGGTTGTCGCGGCGCTGCGCTCGGCGCTCGGCGATGAGAGTGAAGACGTGAAGATCTATGCGCTATGGGGGCTCGGAGCGCTGAAAGCCAAAGACACCGTGTCGGACATCCGTCCTTTTTTAAAATTAGAATCAGAGTCGCTCCGAAAGACAGCTGTGTATGTCCTAGGTGCGCTGGGGGATAAGAGTTCGCTTCCTTATATCTTGCCGCTCCTCGACGATCCTTCGCAGGACATCCGCTGGAACGCAGCCTTGAGCCTCGCGAGACTCGGGAGTCCTGCGGGTTCGGCCGTCCTGATCAAGATGCTTGACCGTGAAAGTCTGTCCGGAGGCGATCCGGGCCCCTCGGAAGAGCAGATCGAGAAGATCATGATCAACGCCGCCAAAGGATTGGCCTTGATTCCTGACCCTGAGTCTATTAAAATTCTACGATCTGTCGCGCGCGGAGACAAAAGTCTGAAAGTGCGACAGGCGGCGATCGATGCGCTTAACGTTCAAAAAGAAAAGATCTAAAACATAAAAAATGAGTGATCAGGTTCCCCAAGTTCCTGCCCCGCCGGTGGCAAAACCTGCGCCGCCACAAGCTGCAGCGGCAATGGACCGGCGTAAATTCATCTCATGGATGGGCGTGGCCTGGGTCAGCTTTGCGGCGGCTACCGGCGGCGCTCTTTCGATCGTTCTGAGGTATCTTTTCCCCAACGTCGTTTTTGAGCCACCCACATCCTTCAAAGCGGGTTTTCCGAGCGATTACGAGATCGGCATCGTCGACGAGCGCTGGAAAGCCAAGTACGGGGTCTGGATGATCCGTACCGCGGAAGGGATCTACGCGCTGTCAACGATCTGTACCCACCTTGGATGCACTCCCAATTGGCTCTCTGGAGAGAACAAATTCAAATGCCCCTGTCATGGCAGCGGTTTTTACAAGACCGGGATCAATTTTGAGGGGCCCGCGCCCCGCCCGCTTGAGCGCTACCGCATCCAACTCGCGGAAGATGGCCAGATTCTGATCGATAAAAGTAAAAAATTCCAACAGGAAAAGGGCGAGTGGAATAACCAGGAGTCATTCTTAAATGTCTGATAAACCAAAATTCGATCTGGGAAAATACATCACCGACTCGCAGATCTACAAATCGATGTTCCGTCATGGCTACACGACTTCCGAGCGCGATCGGGCGCTGTCGGTCATGACCAATGTTTTTTTTCATCTGCACCCCGTGAAGGTCCGTAAATCCGGCGCGCGATTCGGGTTTACCTGGTGCGCGGGAGGCTTGTCCTTTTTCGTGTTCCTAACGCTGGTCGTCAGCGGGATCCTCCTCATGTTCTATTACCGGCCGACGGTCGAGTACGCTTACAACGACATCGTGGCGCTCCGCGAGCACGTGCCCTTCGGCATCATGAGGGAACTGCACCGCTGGGGAGCCCACGCGATGATCATCACGGTGTGGCTGCATATGTTTCGAGTGTTCATGACCGGTTCTTATAAACCCCCGCGCGAATTCAACTGGGTCGTCGGCGTGATCCTTCTGGTTCTCACGATGCTTTTGAGTTTTACCGGGTATCTTTTGCCATGGGATCAGCTGGCGATGTGGGCCATCACCGTGGGGAGCAACATGGCGCGCGCCACGCCGTTTCTCGGACATGAAGGACCCGGCTCCGCGCTTTTGGCCATCGGGGACATCCAGCTTGTGACCTCAGGAAGCGACGTGCGTTTCGCGCTGCTGGGTGGACGTTTCGTCGGCGCGGGAGCGCTTCTTCGATTTTACATCCTTCACTGTGTGGCGATCCCAACGGCGGTGGTCGTTCTCATGTCGGTGCATTTCTGGAGGATCCGCAAAGACGGAGGCATCAGCGGGCCGCTTTAAACCATGCTGGAAACACTTAAAGGATCCATCAACGCCGTCTCTTCACCCGTCACGATCTTTACTTTCGCGATCGTCGTTTTTCTTCTGTTTATCACCTTCCCCAGACAATTTACTTCTCCCCGGGTGGCGCTGTCACTTACAGGACTTGGCTTGGCATTTTTCGCCCTCGGGCTGACGGACGAGCATTTCAGGGGGATCGTGAGCACGCCGGATAACGTCCCGATCGTCGGGATGATCTTCATCTTCGGTTATTTCACCTGGTATGCCATGCGAAAAGCCGTCGTGAACGATATGCGTGTTGAAAAAGGGGAGCCGACGGTTGAAGCGCTCGAAACCAATGAAAAAGTTCTCGTGTTTCCGTACCTCATCTTCATCGAGTTCGTCGTGGCGCTTGCGTATGCGGTAGGCCTCGTCGTATGGTCGCTGTTCCTTAAAGCGCCCCTCGAGCAACCGGCCAACCCGACCATTTCACCGAACCCGAGCAAAGCGCCGTGGTATTTTCTCGGGCTTCAGGAGATGCTCGTTTACTTCGATCCCTGGATCGCCGGAGTGCTTCTACCGACGCTCATCATCCTCGGCCTTTGCGCCATTCCTTATATAGACCGTGATCCGGCGAATTCGGGCTTCTATTGCTTCAAACCACGCCGCTGGCTCATCAGCATTTACCTTTTTGGATTCTGGGTGCTATGGATCCTTCTCATCATCACGGGCACTTTTCTGCGCGGGCCCAATTGGAACTTTTTCGGGCCTTTCGAAGTTTGGGACATTCACAAGGTGGTCCCGCTCCTTAACATCAACTTATCCGAGATCATTTTCATCAAATGGCTCGGCACAGGATTGCCCAAGCTTTGGTTGGTAAGGGAGGCGCCTGGAATTTTACTCGTCATGATCTATCTTCTGATCCCGCCGGCCCTTCTGGCGCATACCAAACTTAAAAACGTCTATAAAAAAATGGGTGCCGTTCGTTACAGCGTGTTCATGATCTTGGCGCTCATGATGCTGGCGCTGCCGATCAAGATGTACCTCCGCTGGTCCTTCAATCTCAAGTACCTCGTAGCCATCCCTGAATTTTTTTTCAATATCTGATCCATGGCCAAACCCTCCTCGGAGCTTTACAGCATTTCAAAAACTTTTTCCTGGTTCGCGATCACAAGCATCGTTCTGACGTTGTGTTTGGTGGGGATCGTTCTCACCGACTACACGAGGGAATGGAAGGGCTACCAGAAGCAATTTAGCACTCTAAAACTCGAGCAAGCCAAAAAGAAGCTCAAAGAAGCCGAGCAGGCCGTCGATCCCAAGAAACTCGAGGCCATGCGAAAAGATGTCCAGGACGCCCACAACAATCTGGACAAGCACCGCTCAGAGATCCGCGCCTTGCAAAAGGAACTGGAGACGCTCAGCTCCAAGACCGTCAAAGCCAAAACACTCTCGCAGAATCTGAAACAGTTCGAAGATTCCTACAAGTACTTCCTGGAAGAAGCCGAGCAGCACCATGAGGCTAAGGTGGAAGCAGAATTCAAAGCAAAGCTAAAGACGCTGTCTCCTGAGTTTGCCAAAGCCAAACTGGACCTGGAAGATCTGGAGCGTCAAAAAGAATCCAAGGAAGCGGAGCTCCAAGTTTTTTATGCCGACGAAAGATCGCTCCGGAAGGAGCTCGATAAGGCGCTCGAAGAAAAAACGCGCGATCAAAAACTCACCGAAAAATTGAAGCCGAGCCTCGCCAAGGACATCCTGAACGCTCCGATGCTTGATTTTGTGGCGCCGACTCTGCGCATCCAGCAGGTGGTCCTCGAGGACCTGACTGACGATTATCATTTCGCCAAGGTGCAGAAGGTGGACCGTTGCACAACGTGCCACCTTGGAATCGACCAGAAGGGCTTCGAGGACGCTCCTCAGCCTTTCCGCACCCATCCCAAACTTGAGCTTTACCTTGGTTCCGGTTCGCCGCATCCGGTCGAGAAGTTCGGCTGCACCGTTTGCCACGGAGGAAACGGCCACTCGGTAAGTTTCAAAGACTCGGCTCACATGCCGCACGACGACGCCCAAGCCAAAGCATGGGAAAAAAAATACCACTGGGAAGAGCTCGAAAAATGGGACGCCAAGATGCTTCCCCTGAATCACGTGGAGGCCTCCTGCGCCAAATGCCATAACGGAATGGTTGAGGTTCCCAAAGCTGATCGTCTGAATGAAGGCCGGCTTCTTGCCAAGACCTACGGTTGCGTCAATTGCCACAAGATCCAAGGTAACGAGAACTCGTGGAAAGTAGGGCCGGCGCTCGATCACGTCCAAAGCAAGCTTGATAAAGAATGGGTGGTTAAATGGCTCCATGACCCTACCCATTTTCGACCCAACACCCGCATGCCAAAGATATTCCATTTATCCAACACGTCTTCTCCGGAAGAGATCGAGCGCGATAATGCTGCCATCGAAAGCATCGCCGCCTATCTTTTGAAACATTCCGAACCCGTTAGCATCACGGAGCCACCGGTGCCCGGGGATGCCCAAAGAGGGGAAAAAACGGTCAAAGAGATCGGTTGTCTCGGTTGCCACAACGCCGCCGGCGTGGAGATCAACTCCCGCGGTCCCGAGCTTTCAGGTCTGGGGAGCAAGGTCAAGCCCGCATGGCTGTACACCTGGCTAAAAAGCCCGAATCATTATTCCGAAACCACACGTATGCCCGATCTCAGACTCACCGACCAGCAGGCTTCGGATGTGACCACTTATCTTTTGTCTCTCAAAAATGAGGCCTTCGACCAAATCGTTTCGCCTCAAGCAAAACCTGAGGTCATCGACCAAATGATCCTCGAGTCCCTTCAAGGGACCCTACGCCGCAAAGAAGCCGAAGAAAAGCTTTCTGCCATGAGCACCGAGGAGCGCCTTGAGTTTCTCGGTCAAAAATCCATTTCTCATCAAGGTTGTTTTACCTGTCACTCCATCAAGGGATTTGGGGACGCAAAACCCATCGGAGCGGACTTAAGCGACGAGAGCCGTAAGGATATCCACCAGTTTGAGTTTGGTCACGTCAAGATCGACCACACCCGCCAGGCCTGGATCAAACAAAAACTCAGAGACCCAAGGATCTATGACAACGGACGCGAGAAAAATTATTACGACAAATTGCGGATGCCTCAATTCGATCTGACGGATGCCGAGATCGACTCTCTGACGACCTACGTGTTGAGCTTGACGCAGGAACACCTGCCTCTTGAAATGCAAGAGCAGCCCGATCTGAACGATGCCCGCATCGAAAAAGGCCGCCGGCTCGTTCAAAAACTCAATTGCAACGGTTGTCACACGCTGGATGGACACACGGGTTCCTTGAGAAAATACAATGAGGATCAGGGAACCTTGGGTGCCGCACCTCCGCTTTTGGATGGGGAAGGCGCCAAAGTACAGGAAAAATGGCTGCACGAATTCCTGCGGAATCCTTCTACAATTCGTCCTTGGCTCACTACTCACATGCCCACGTTCAATCTGACGGACGAGGAGATCAAAACGCTGGTGCAGTATTTCAGTTTTCTGGCGCATCAGGAGATCTCTTACCAACCAAACGGAGCGCCGCAATCCGCGCCTGAAAAAGTAGCGGCTGGTAAAGAACTGTTCGATAAGCTCCAGTGCGTGAAATGCCATCAGGTCACGACCGAAAGCGCCGGGATGGACGCTTCGTTCCTGGCGCCCGATCTGACCATGGCCAAAAACAGGCTCAAACCCGGCTGGGTCTACGAATGGATCTCAGACCCGCAGAAACTGGAGTCAGGCACCATGATGCCAACCTTCTTCCCTGATGGGGAAACCGCCATCCCGGATGTTCTCGGAGGAAATGCCAAAGACCAGATCGAAGCGATCCGCGATTATCTCACTCAGTACGAAAAGAACGGTACGGTTGAAAAGAAGTAACATTCGTAATAAAATAATCCAAGGAGACACTCACCATGATCAGAAAAACTGTTGTTGGTTTTTTAGTACTTTTACTGTCGGTTCTGAGTTCAGCTCACGCGGCGACTCTCACGGGCAAGATCGTTTTTCAAGGCTCCGCCCCCGCTGCGCAGCCTATCAAAGTGGATGCGGACCCTAAGTGCAAAATGCTGCATCCCAGCGGGCTTTCGTCCGACCAAATCATCGTAAATCCGAACGGAACTCTGAAAAACGTATTTGTTTACATCAAAAAAGGCCTCGAAGGCAAAACGTTCGAAATACCCAAAACACCGGTTGTTTTCGATCAACACGGATGTCAGTACAACCCGAAGATCTTCGGGATCCAGACCAACCAGATCCTTGAGATCCTCAATAGCGATGACACACTGCACAATGTGCACTCGCTTCCAAAGAACAGTCCTCAGTTCAACCTCGGGATGCCCATCAAAGGAATGAAGCTCAAGAAAACTTTTACCAAACCTGAAGTGATGGTCAAGATCAAATGCGAGGTCCATCCCTGGATGTCCGCTTATGCCGGTGTCCTCGACCACCCGTTCTTCTCCGTGACCGGCGACGACGGCTCGTTTCAGATCAAAGACCTTCCACCCGGTGAATACGTGATCGAGGCCTGGCACGAAAAATACGGTTCACAGGAAAAATCCGTCACCGTGACGGCCGATGATCAGACCTGCGGGTTTGAATTTAAAGAAAAATAATTTTTGCGTCCAGGCTTCATCCATCTTTACTGTAAGGCGGTTCTCGCGGCGACGTTCATCCTGATCGTTGCCGGAGGGCTTGTTACGAGCACCGGGTCAGGGCTTTCCGTTCCCGACTGGCCTCTTTCCTACGGGCGGCTTTTCCCGCCTATGGTCGGAGGGATTCGCTTCGAGCACACGCACCGGGTGATCGCAGGGATCGTCGGACTGATGACTTTTATGATGGCCGGCTTGCTTTTCAAATTCGAAGAAAGGCGCTGGGTCAGAAACCTTGGATTCGTTGCAGCCGCCGCCGTGCTGTTGCAGGCTCTTCTCGGCGGTCTCACGGTACTCTATCTGCTTCCGACGTGGATCTCCGTCATTCATGCGTGTCTGGCGCAAACGTTCTTTTGTCTGGTGGCGTCCATCGCCTGGGTGACTTCCGCTTCATGGAAACAAGACAGGGGAGGGTCTGATCCCAAGGACACTGCCTCGCTTCGAAAACTGGCCACGATCACGACTTGCTTTGTTTATCTTGAGCTAATCATCGGCGCGATCGTCCGGCATGCTTCCGGTAAGGGTCTGTACTTTCACTATCTCTTAGCTTTTCTTGTGGTTTTACACGTGCTCCTGATCATCCGAAGGACTGCTGTCAGCGAGTCTTTACGAAAAACGCTGCTGGGTCACGCGCTCCTTCTGGGCTTCCTCGTCTTCAGCCAAGTTTTTCTGGGTCTGGGCGCCTTGGTCTTTAAATACCTTTTGTCGGAACCTTCTCCCGGAGTGGCGCAGGTCCTTCTGACGGCAAGTCATCAATCCAACGGCGCGCTTCTTCTGGCCGCAACGGTACTATTTGCGATCCGTTCATTCCGTGCATAATTACATCGAGCTGATGAAGCCCAGATTGACGTTCGTGGCGCTTCTGCCGGCGGGGCTTGGCTATTTCATGGGGAAAGGGGACTGGACGCCGTCTTCGGTGCTTGCGGCGCTTCTTGCGGGGTCTGCGCTTGTGGGCGCGGGGGCCAATGCTCTCAATCAGTACCTTGAAAAAGACACCGACGCCAAAATGGCGCGCACAAAGGGTCGTCCGCTCCCCGCCAACCGCGTCTCTGAAAAGAACGCGCTTGTTTTCGGCGCGGTCTTATGCGCATCGGGGCTTGCCATTCTTTTCTTCTTTGTGAATCTTTTAAGCTTTTTTTTCGCTGGCCTCACGGCCCTGACCTATGTTTTTCTTTACACCCCTTTAAAAAGAAGCACTTATCTAAATACGTACGTCGGAGCGGTGCCCGGCGCTTTACCGACCGTCATCGGATGGACCGCCTCAGGGACACCTTTTGGCGTCCGGCCGTGGATTCTCTTCGCGATACTTTATGTATGGCAACTGCCACATTTTTTTGCCATTGCCTGGGTCTACCGGGAAGATTATAAAAATGCGGGTCTTAAAATGCTACCGGTGGCGGATGAGTCCGGGAAGCTGACTTCCTGGAAGCTCGTTCTTTTAAGCCTGAGCCTATTTGCCTTGAGCCTCGCCCCCTGGGCTGTCGGGATGTCAGGGCGGCTCTATTTGATGTCGGCTTTGTGTCTGGGGGCGCTTTTGTCGACAGGAGCGTTGATCCTCGTGATCCGCCGGCTCCGTGAGGCCAGAACGTACGCGTTCGGTTCCATCGCTTATCTCATCCTTCTTGTTTTTTTCATGATCCTGGATAAAAAAGCATGACCGCCAAAAAAAGCGATTCGACCGTTCTTTGGTGGATCGGATGGATCATGCTCACGATCCTTTCTTTTTTTGTGTCATGCTATTTTTGGACAGGATTCATCGCGGAGCGGGTAGGGCCCATGAGCAAATCCGGCGTCCCGTTCTTATGGGTGAGCGCCGTCTTTGGCACGTGGATGGTTCTTTTAGTGCCTCTGATCGTCCTCATGTACACCAAGGTGGATAAGGCGTACGAAGACGCGCGTCTCACGAAGGAGGCAGCCGAGTTCCATAAGACCAAGGATGACTTCGGAGTCAAATTCGCTTCGGTCAACGGTTCTGACAGGTTTCTTCCAAAAAATTTGAGCGACAAACTAAAAAAAGTGCCCGCGGCCATCCCCAAAGGGCATTTGGTCACGGCCATCCTGAAGAACGGTTCCCGCGTGGAAAATGTATTTATTCTAAATAAAAAAGAAGTTCGTGGGATCTATGGTCTGGACCGGCTCAACTTTGACTTGAAGGATATTTCCGACCTTGAACCGGCGAACCTGGACCGTCTCCCCGATTTCAGGACCGAACACTGGCTACTTCTTGACGGTGCCGAATGAAACAATGGGTCTATCACGCGGGGAGAGCGTTGCAGCTTGCGGGCTTGATCGCGCTTCCTTCCGCGATCTGGGTCGGGCATTTTGGTCATGATGAAAAGGGGGCGATCGGTATTTTTGTAGGCTCAGTTGCGGTCTTCTTTGCGGGTGTGGCATTGAGCCGAATTGCGCTCAAGTCCTAGTGTCGGGTATAATCTTTTTATGATCCCTTACCAGAACGAAGAAACGGCCAAAAAAGCGGCTGAGATCGAGAAAGCCGTAACGCTTAAACCGCCTAGAAAAAAGGTCCCGCCCAAACTCGCCGTGATCAACCAGAACGGCTGCACCGGCTGCGAAGTCTGCATCGTGTTTTGTCCGGTCGACTGCATCGAGATCGCTCCCGGCGTTTCGCACAATCAGCTTCAGCAGGTAGTGGAGGNGGATCTGGACCGTTGCATCGGCTGCGCGCTTTGCGCCAAAAACTGTCCTTGGGACACCATCGACATGCTGCCGCACGATCAAGCCATCCAAGAAGCGCCTACGGTGACGCTCCGAAGCGTCTGCGGTCAAAAAACGGCCGCCTAAACTCTAGATTCTATAAAATCAGCGACGCTTGATTCCGGGCGGGTGCGATAAAGAGCCTTGAGGTCTGTGATGCCGGCGGGACTTGTGACGTTGATCTCGGTCAAATATCCGCCGATGATATCGAGACCCACGAACCAAAGGCCTCGTTTTTTAAGGTCGGGAACCATCGAACGGATCATTTCTTTTTCTTTGGGTAGGCAAACAGCTCTGTGAAGTGTGGCGCCTCGACCTAAGTTCGCCCTAAAATCCGCTTTGGAGGGTTTGCGGATAAAACTTCCCAGGATCTCCCCGTTCAAGACCAGGACCCTTTTATCTCCATAGCGATCCGCGTCGACAAAGCGCTGGATCATGACCTTCTCAGTCGCAGAGGCCGTGGCCGTTTCCAAAAAAGCCGGAAGATTCCTGTCGCCGGGAGAGAGGACGAAAACCCCGCCGCCTCCTTTTAAGTGCAGCGGCTTGACGACGACACGCGAACCGATGTGCTTAATGAAACGCGCCGCGACAATGGGGTCCTCCGTGACGCAGCTCTCAGGGATCCAAGACTTGAATTCAAGAGCGTAAAGCTTTTCACCTGATGTCGCGATTCCCATCGGATCGTTCAAAATAAAGACCTTGTCCTTGATCGTATCCAAGATCTGAAGCGCGTAAAGGTAAGCGCGGTCGAACGGCGGTTCTTTTCTGATAAAAATACAGTCCATCTGAGATAAGGCTAGGGGTCGCGAGGATAAAGGAGACGGTAGAAAACCTTTGGTGGCGTGGGTTTTAGATTCGCGGCAAAACGCCTTGGGTTCGCCATCCTGCCAGAAGAGAGACTCGCTTAAAAAATAATAAACTTTGTGGCCTCTGCTTTTCAGCTCGTGCATGATCCAGAAAGATGTGTCCTCATCGACCTTGATCTTCTCGGTGGGGTAGAGCAAAAAAGCGATCTTCATAGGAGAGGTTCTCTTGCCATCGGGTTAGCTTTATTATAACATAGCGATTACCTCCATGGCAGCCACTCAAAAAACCCCCCTTACACGGGAGGCTCTCCGGCAGTACTTCTTCAACGGCTGCAAAACCTCGGACGACCTCAAGATCGGGGTTGAATGGGAAAAAATCGGCGTTTATAAGGAATCGGGCAAAGCCATCCGCTATTCCGGTCCTCGCGGGGTCCGGACCATTCTGAAAGCGCTCGTCGATAAATACGGCTGGACGCCCGTGATGTCGGGCCCGAATCCCATCGCCTTAAAAAAGGGCGGGACTTCCATCACGCTCGAACCGGGCGGGCAGATCGAGCTGAGCGGACAAAAAGCGACAGCACTCCATGAAAACGCCTTGGAACTTTTCACCCACCTGGCGCAGATCCGGAAAGTTTCCGAACCTCTCGGCATTGTCTGGCTTGGCACAGGGATCCAACCGATCAGCCGGGCCGCCGAGATCGAGTGGGTGCCTAAAAAACGCTACGAGATCATGCGCCAAGCGCTCAAAAACCATGCAACCTTGTCCCATCGGATGATGAAGGAGACGGCCTCCATTCAAACATCGCTCGACTATACAAGTGAGAAAGACGCCGTTCAAAAACTGCGTCTGGCGATGGCCTTAGCGCCTTTTTTATCGGCGATCTTTTCGAATTCTCCCGTTTCGGGAGGAGTTTTAAGCGGTTTCCGCTCCGAGCGCGCTTTCATCTGGAGGCACACCGCGCCCGAGCGCACGGGGATCCTCACGCAAGTATTCAGAAAAAACTTTTCTTTCGACGATTACGTCGAATACGCTTTGGATGTTCCCATGATTTTTATCATTCGAAAGGGACATTGGATCCCGTCGGGCGGCATGACGTTCAGGGATTACCTGGCGAGGCCTTTGAAGGGGCACCGCCCGACCCTTGAAGACTGGGAGCTCCATTTGACGACGATCTTTACGGAGAGCCGGCTCAAAACTTATATCGAAATAAGGAGCGTGGATTGCCAGAAAATGATCCTCGGTCTGGCGGCTCCGGCTCTCATCAAAGGTCTTTTTTATGATCCCAAGTCGCGCGAAAAGGCATGGAAGATTGTGGAGGATATTCCCGTTGAGGAATTGACCCGCCTCATGGAAGAAGTGCCGCGCAGTGCTTTAAAAACTCGTTTTCAGGGAAAAACGCTCGCAGAACCAGCGCAAAAATTGGTACTGCTAGCGGGGGAAGGTCTTAAGCGGTTAGGTCAAAAAAATCCGGCTCTTAAAAACGACGCCAAATACCTGGAACCTTTGAAAAAACTGACCTTCCTGGGACTCAGCCCCGCGGAAGAAGTGCTGAAAAAATTCAGCCCTAAGAAACTGCCTCAGCTTCTGAGTTTATAGCCGATCCTGAACAACCGTTCCACCAGGATAAAAAGCCCCACCGCGACCAACGCCGCCAGCGCCATGCAACTCTTCACGCTGACATCCGAAACCCCGACCATCCCGTAGCGCAGGCCGCTCACCCAGTAAAAGATGGGATTGAAATGCGTCAGGATCTTGAGCGGCCCTGGGACCATCTGAAGGTTGTGGAAGACCCCGCCGAAGTAGATGAGCGGCATCAGCACGAAGGTGCTCCAGAGAGACAGCTTTTCAAAACCCTCGGCCCAGAGGCCCACCAAAAGCCCCAGAAGCGAAAAAATAACCGGGATCATGACAAAAAAATAGATGACCACGAAAGGGTTATGAAAAGCAAACCGCGTGAAAATAAGCGAGACCCCGTAAACTCCGGTCCCCACGAGCAGGCCGCGAGTCACGCCGCCGATGAGGAGGGCAAGTACCATTTCAAAATAGGAAAGAGGGGACACAAGAATTTCCTGGATGATGTTGTGCCAGCGGGAGATAAAAAGGGAGGAGGAGGTGTTGGCGTAAGAGCTTTCGATGAGATGCATCATGACCAGGCCCGGGACGATGAACTGCAGATAATTCACGCCGCCGACCGAGACGTTCAGATTACGTCCGATCGAAAAGCCGAATACAAAAATAAAAAGCAACGAGGAAATGAGCGGCGGCACGAGAGTCTGGCTCCAGACCACAAAAAAACGCAGAACTTCCCGTCGCGTGAGGGCGGCAAAGCCGATCCAGTTCTTAATCATTTTCGACCTCTTCCTTGGTCAATCTTAAAAAAGATTGTTCAAGGCTGGTGTTTTTTACGAGGGAAGCTTTGTCGCCATGATGGACGATCCTGCCCTTGTCGATGATGATGACGGTCCTTGAAAGCCGCTCCGCTTCTTCCATGTAGTGGGTGGTCAAAAAGATGGTGCGTCCTTTTTTGTTGAGGTCCGTCAAGACGTCCCAGATACGGTGCTTCACCGCCAGATCCGCGCCGGCGGTGGGTTCGTCAAGGATCAGGATCTTCGGATCGTGCACAAGCGCGCGGCAAAGGAGCAGGCGCCGTTTCATGCCGCCTGAGAGTTTCCTGAAATCGACCGACTTTTTTTCATACAGACCGAAATCCTTCAAAAGACGGTCGGCTCGCCTGAGCGCCTCAAAGCGCGGCACCCCGAAATAGCCCGCCTGATAGACGAGAAGTCCTTCAATGGAAAGAAAAGGGTCAAAATTGAACTCTTGCGGACACAGACCGATGAGCGCGCGTGTCTTGCGGTAGTCTTTGACGACGTCGAGGCCAAACACACGAATGGAGCCTTCTTGAAAATTGCACAGACCCGTGACCGAATGGATCGTGGTGGTCTTGCCGGCGCCGTTCGGACCCAGAAAGCTTACAAAATCACCCTCCTGGATTTCAAAACTGATCCCGTCCACGGCGCGTAGAGCGCCGTAACATTTGGTCAATTTGTCTATGGAAATAGCCGTCATGCGTTCCATGTTACCACACGCTCCGTCTTGCGCTCCTGTGATATAATGCTTGCCCATGACAAAAAAAGTAGCGTCAAAAAAGATCAAGGCGGTTCTATTTGACTTGGGCAAGGTCATCTTGCATTTTGACTTTACGCCCGCATTTAAGAAGCTTTCTGCGTCTTGCTTGAAGACTCCGGCGGAGATAGACGACTATTTCAGGCGCTCCGGGCTCGAAGTTCTCTATGACGGAGGAAAAATTTCCTCAAAAGAGTTCCATGACAAAGTCAAAAAGGGACTTGGCCACCAGCTCGGTTTCGGGGAATTCAAACAGATCTGGAACGAAATTTTTAAACCCAATCGAGAGGTCGTTTCCCTTATCTTAAAGCTCAAAGGCCGCACACGTCTTGTCCTTGTGTCCAACACCAACGCCATGCATTTCAAGTACCTCGTCAAACGATATTCCATCTTGAAGCACTTCGACAAACACATCCTTTCTTACAAGGAAAAAGTGCGAAAACCCGACGAACGCATCTACCGCGCCGCGATCCGTGCCTGTCGGGCCAAACCCCACGAAATTCTTTATATCGACGATCGCCTCGATCTGACGGAAGCGGCAGACGAGATCGGATTCCACACATTCACTTTTAAAAATAATGCCACGGAGCTCGTAAAAAAGATGAAAAAGCTTGAGATCCTCTGATCCGGCGCTCTTAAAAACAGCTGTCGACGCAGCGCTCGCAGCGGGCAAGGTGCTCATGGCTTCCTACGGGAAACTGAGAAACTCCCAGATCAGCGTCAAATCGAAGAACGATTTCGTCACCGAGATCGATAAAAAATCTGAGCGTCTCATCATCGGCCGGATCCAAAAAAACTTTCCGGGAGACCGGATCCAAGCCGAAGAAAGCGGATTTACGCCGGGGCATGACCGACTGTGGATCATTGATCCTTTGGATGGCACTTCAAACTACATCCATCAATTCCCGCTATTTTCAGTCTCTATCGCGGTACAGGAAGCCGGGGTGCTGAGAGCGGGTGTTGTATATGACCCGTTGCACGATGAGCTTTTTTTTGCTCAAAAGGGAAAAGGCGCGTATTTGAATAAAAAGCGGATCCGCGTAACGCGTGTAGACCGTCTGGCAAATGCTCTCATGGCCACAGGAATTCCTTTCAGGGCCAGAGAACGCTTCGATGAGTACCTTGAGTCTTTTAAAAGGATCTCTGTTTCAAGCGTAGGATTAAGACGCGGCGGCTCAGCCGCGCTGGACCTGGCCTATGTGGCATGCGGTCGTTTCGACGGCTTCTGGGAGATCGATCTGTCCCCCTGGGACATCGCCGCGGGTGAGCTCTTGACCCGCGAGGCCGGCGGCTCCGTCAGCGACGTGTGGGGAGGCCCAGATCACCTTAAAACAGGGGATACGCTGGCTTCCAACGGGCGGATCCACAAAGAACTCTCGGCGATCACTTCACGTATCTTTTCTGCCAGCCGAAAGGACAAGACTTGCACCTCGAACTAGAAGACGACAAAATGTGTTTTGCCTGCGGGCCTAAGAACGTTCACGGACTTCGCCTTCAATTCGAGCATCCGCAACCGGGCCTTCTTTTATCAAGCGTGATCTTCGACAAACGTTATCAAGGCTATAAGAACATCGTCCACGGTGGGCTCATGGCGACCGTCCTCGACGAAATGATGGTCAACCTCGCCTGGATAGAAAAAAAACAGGCCGTCACCGCACAGCTGAATGTTAGCCTCAAAAAAGCAGCCAAAGTCGGGGAAAGCATCCTCTTGGAAGGCCGAATCACAAAAGAAAAGGGCCGTGTGATCCATACGCATGCCGTCGCAAAAAATAAAAAGGGCGAGGTGCTTGCCGAAGCTGAAGGGGTTTGCGTGCGTATTCGTATTAAGGTAGACTAGATCGTATGCCCTACATCAGCCTTCGAGTGGCCGGAAAACTGACCCGCGAGCAAAAGACGGCGATCGCCAAAGAATTCGCCGAAACCTTGGAGCGGGTCGCCTCCAAACCCAAAGATTCGACTTATCTCGTCATCGACGAGGTTGAGCGCGAAAATTGGGCCAAGGGCGACCGCTTGCTCGGCTAGATAAGCGAAGCAAAATTCATGCCGATCGAAAAACAGCTTTCCGTTTTCATGGAGAACAAACCGGGCCGGCTCTCGACGATCTGCTCGACGCTCGCCGACGCGGACATCAACATCGTGGCCATGTCGGTGCATGACACCATCGATCATGCGATCGTGCGTCTGATCGTCGACAACCCCAATAAAGCCCTCATCCTTCTCGAGGAGGAGGGGGTCTACATCGTCCCGCAGGATGTGGTCGTTATCGAGATCGACAACCACCCCGGGATCATCTCCGCCATCGCCAAAAAACTTTTCCGCGCAGACATCAACATCGAGTACGCCTACTGCACCGCCTCCAAGAACCAGGACCACGGCTGCCTGGTCATTAAAACCAAGGATGCCGAGCAAACGCTTGAGATCCTCGAAGACAGTTAAGTTCGCCGCTTTTTTTCTGATCAGCGCATTTTCTCTGATCGCCTCAAGGCCTCTTTTTGCCGAGATCTCCAGACAGCCCGCCGAAGTTGATGCGGTTTTGAGCGGAGATACGCTGCGCCTGAAGGGCGGAAAGACCCTTCGATACGCGGGGCTGCAGGCGCCGCCCAGACAAAGCATCATTCCTCTCATCAGACAATACGGAGAAGCCTCTTTTGAATTCAATCAAAAGAGGGTCGAAGGAAAAAAGATCTTCGTCGAATGGGGTCCTCAGATCCGGGATGATCAGGGCAACCTGTTGGGCTATGTATTTCTTGAAGACGGCACTTTCGTGAATCTGCAGATCCTGAAAGCGGGGCACGCCAAACTTCGCATGCCGCCTCCCAACAAACGATACGCGGCTGATCTTCGTTACGGAGAACTCGAAGCGCGCCGAGCGAGGCTCGGTCTATGGAAAGAAGAGCCCGAAAACCCCTACCTCAAAGAAGAATACATCGGGGAGAAGAACACCAAGGTCTATTATTTCCCGACGTCTCCCGAACTTGAACACATCCCCGAGGCTAACTTCGTCAGATTCCGTACCCGAGTCGACGCCAAAGCGGCCGGGTACCGGGCTTGCCCGACCTGCAAAGAAGACGAAAGGGTGTTTGATTAGTGGCATTGACAGCTGTAAGCGACCTGTGATATAGTTTTCTTGCAAGTGCAATGAAAAAAATATTAGACCATTCATACGAATTGACCGCGTAGCTTAATTTAGCCACGCGGTTTTTTTATTTATTTAAGACTTTGCGTTTCAAAGAGTGTTGGTGTAAAGCGGGTGACTTCTGGTCAATCAAGTCAAAGTGAAACAAGGAGAAATGCCATCATGCCCAAAGGTATCGTGAAGTGGTTCAGCAATCAAAAAGGTTACGGATTCATCACTCCCGACGGCGGAGGAAAGGACGTATTTGTCCATCACAGCGCCATCCAGGGAGATGGGTACAAGACACTGGATGAGGGGCAGGCCGTGGAATTCGAGGTCACTCAAGGTCCCAAAGGCGAGCAGGCGGCTAACGTCAACAAGCTCTAAAGATTCGCTTAAACACCAACAGGGACACCCGGAAGGCCGAAGGGGCTTTCCGGGTCGTCTTTTTTTGGACGCCTTGAATTAGGACTTGTTTGGTGTTATACTTTTTGAAGCATTAATCATTCAAGGAGAAAAATTTGACCCACGAAAAACCAAGCTCGCAGAATCGAAGAGAATTTTTCAGACTCAAATTTTCGACTCCCGTCCGTTTTAAGAGTTCCCCCAAAACTTCACAGGAAACCGGTGTTTCGCAGAACATCAGCGAGTCCGGTATCCTTTTTCAGACGCCCGAAAACCCTCCTCAGCTCTCAAGCCTTCTCTGGATGGACCTTGATCTTCGCACTCTCAAGATCTGCCAGGAGATCGAAAATCGCGCGCTCATCCTCAATAACGGCGTTGTGGGGAAGGTCGTCCGCGTCGAAGAGGGTCAAAGGAATTACGATATCGGAGTTTGCTTCCTCACCCAAGAAGAAAAGGATTCATCCGGAGTCCAAGAACTTCTTTCCGTACTCTCCAAAAATAAATAGCCCTCTCGCTAATAGTTGTTAGTTTTTAGTTAAATTATTTAACTTCTGCTATCACTCAGAAGTTTGATTTTTATACCCTCCGAAGGCATACTTTCCGCATCATTTAACCCCAATAAAAATAACCACTTAAGGGCCTTTTTTTATTTTGGATAACACCAATCTTTTAAAAAGAAAAAGACAAAGAAAAGAGCGCTTTGGAAAGGGGATAAAAACCGTTTCCCTCGCACTCATTTTGTGTTTTTTTATTCAAGAAGTCGGCCACTGCGATCCGAAACCGCTGGATCTGAATCTCCCGGATACTTTGAGCCGTATTTGGGCAACGCATTGGGTGGGGTCAATCCCGCCTTCTGTGGCCACCCTCGAAGAGGCTTGGAAATCTCCGGACCCAAACTCAAAAACGTTCATCCTGATCCAGGATGCCCACACCAACGATTCCGCTCAAGGCAATATCGCAAAGATCATGGACACCCTGCCGTCTCTTAAGTACGTTTTCTTGGAAGCGGGGGACGGCGATGCGTCGTTGTCCTTTCTGAGAGATAAAACATCTCAGGCCAAAAGAAAACGTGTCGCGCTTTCGTACCTCAAAAAAGGCGAGCTGAGAGGCAGCGAATACCTCGACATCGTATCGGACAAACAATTTCTTCTTTGGGGAGTCGAAGATAAGGCGCTTTATCAAAAAGCCATTCACTCCTACCGGGCCGTAGCCAAAGACCGCGACAAATTCGAGGATTACCTCAAGCGCATCGGCCAGACCATCGAGACGCTTAAGCCCAGGATTTTCAACCCCTCACTTTTGGCCTTCGATCAAAAAACTGAGCGGTTCTTAAAGAATGAGATCCCTCTCGCGGAATATTTTGACACTCTCTCCACAGAGGCTCAAAAGCTCGGAATAGACCTCGGGTATTACCCACATTTGACGATCCTAAGGAGCCTGAGAGAAAAAGAACGCCTCATCGATTTCAAGAAGGCCGGCGAGGAGCAGGCGAGAGCGATCCTGAGCTTGCCGAAGGAAGACCTCGAAGGCCCTCACGGACTTTCAAAGATCGGAAACAAAGACCAAAGAGAAGAGAAGGCTTTTTATGCTCTCTTGGAATCTGTCATTTCGAGGCCAAAGGCCGAGAAATCTCCGCTTTTAAGTACGGAGATTTCTCAGTCGTCCGAATCCGGACTCCTTCGAAATGACAGGGATTACCCCGAGCTTCTCAAATACTTCGACTATCTAAAACTCGCCGTAAAACTTGAGGCCAAAAAATTCATCGACGAACAAAAGCTTCTCGAAGAACGCATTTACGAAGTCCTCGCCACCGAGCGGGACGAGCGGGAACTCCTCAAAGCCTCTAAAGCTCTGAAATATCTTAAAAACCTCTTTACGCTTGAGCTCACGCCGGACCAGTACGAACTGTACAAGAAAGACCCCAACGATTACGACATCACGCGCATCACAGGCTTCCTCAACAAAAAGATCATGGATCTCCAAAGCCAATACGAACGTGCCGTCTTCCTCGAATCCGGCTACGAAGAGTTCATCCGTCACGCGCAAGATTTCTATGAGATCACCTACGAAAGAGACAAGGCCTTCGTAGCCAACTCGCTCGAGAAAATGGGGGAGGAGAAAGAAGC